>JAEEGK010030210.1_pt1 | contig 10757 bp, 10 predicted proteins | sample 8958771 | NCBI WGS metagenome assembly JAEEGK01 (sample SAMN16246547, study PRJNA631951) | gut metagenome | biome: gut microbiome; feature: rumen; material: SC-attached | host: Bos | place: Iran: Karaj | collected 2018-10 | reverse complement strand
CTGCAACACCGGAAACATTAAATCCAAATATGACAGGGAAGTGCAATATCCGATTATTGCAGTTTTTGCAGAAAAGCTTGAAGATAATGATGAGCTTAAGATTGTTCTTTTAAAATCTATGACAGGCGATACAAAAGTCGATAAGCAGACAGAAGCAAATGTAGAAGTTTTTAAGGAAGAAGTCAAAGATATTTTGAAAAATAAAAAGATTTCTGTTGAATACCTTCCTCTCGAATCTGATTTTGATGAGTCTAAAGAGAATCATGAAATTCGTTTTAAGAAAATGATTTCCTGCCTGGAAGAAGATTGTGAGCTTTATGCAGATATCACCTTTGGACCAAAGCTTATACCTATGATGATCTTCTGTGTTTTCAATTTTGCAGAACGTTTTTTCAATTGTAGTATCAAAAATATTGTTTATGGAAAGGCTATGCACGATGAAAGTAATAAAGCCCATGATGGAGAGCTTTTTGACGTAAGCCCGATGTATCATTTGAATAATCTTACAAACTCTATGATAGCCGGCAATGGAGAAGAAGCTATAAAAAATCTTGATTTGTTTTTTGCTCTGTAAGGAGTTTTGTATGGGAACAACAAATGAAGAAAAACAAGGGCTGGAACTAAAGCTTATAAGAATAGCCAAAGAAATAGCAGCCTTAAATGATTTTCCAACGCTTCCTCAAAAAACACAACTTGAAGGAAAACTTGCCGCACATACGCCGGAGTGGCATTCTTTGTGGCGCCAGGCTTGTGCACTGGTTTTTCAATATGCTTCTTTGCTGCAATATGATTCTAAGGCATATAAAAGTTTACAATTTAATAATCAATCAGAAAGCGCAAAATTCATGAACCGTGTACAACAGCTTGTCGGGTTTTCAGGAATGGAAATAATAAAATGTGCAACCCGACGTTTTTCCAGTGAGGAATTGACCAAAGGCAATGACTACATAGAAGAAAACTTTATAAAAAAACTTACTATTGATTTACAGCTAACAATAAAAAACTATGCAAAAGAAATTGCTGCAGAAGAAAAGAATAAGGGAATTTCCTTTGCATCTGAAAAAGAGTTTAAGCATTTGGAGATTAACAAAATTACAGAAGAGGATAAAATATCTGTTTATAGATATAAGCGTTTTAAAGATGACTTTCTTGCTGCAAAAGGGAAGTTTTTTTCCGAAGACCAGATTATGGATTATTATTTAATGACGAGCAATCCATATCAATGGAACATAAATCCGGAAAAGCTTAAACAGAAGTTTAAAGACAGCATAAAAATGTATGACAGCACCAATGTTGCCAGAGATTCTGTCGAAAAAGACGATGAAATGGTTAATATAATTGATTTGATTGCCGATGAGCGCGATGAAGAATGCAAGGAAACTCTGGAACAAATTCAAACAAATAAAGAGAATTATGAAAACGTACTTTTAGCTCTACAGGAATTTTTTGAAGAAAAACAAAAGCGGAAAAATTCTGATACAAAGTATTGGCAGGCCCTGATAACCCAGTTTTTACTAAAAAACATGAATATTACAAAAAACAGTTGTGATTTTCAAAAATACTATGATAATTTGAATGCATTTTACCGCAAGTATACCGATGTGGAAAAGAATAAAAGTTGTTTTATCCATATGAGCGTACTTAATGATTTAAAAAACACAGGAGAGTTATGTACGCGCAATGATATAATTGAAAGATTTGGAAATGGAAAGGACAAAGGTCAGGCTTCAAGAAATATAAAAGAAATTATTGAATATTTAAAAAATAAAGAAATTTTCGAAAAATAATAAAAAACAGTCAACTCTCTCATTTTCCTCCTTATATATCTATGGAAAGGCCAAAGGAGGAACAAATGACAAAAGAAGAACTCCAAAAAATAAAAGACAAAGCCGTTGGAAAAAAGGTTCTGGAAATAATTCAGAACGGATTTAAGGCTCTGTTTGAAAAAGAATTTGGAGCAAACAATCAATTTATCAGTTTTCATTCTACATTGTACTATGATGATCCGGGTTACACGAATCCGTTTTCTATGTTCAATTGTTATAATAATTCCTTTATGCCGCCAAACAATTTAGGGATTGTAATCGTTTATCTTACAAATTGGGCAAGCGGAGAATTACAATTAGGTTTTGATTTTAAGGAAAATATAAAAACTCTTAAAACAATCCAGGCTTTTGAAAAATATTCAGGAACGGACAGAATTATAGAATTTGAGTTTCTTTGTAAAGATAAAAATTATAATTATGAAATTTACTACGACACCCACCAACTGGGTTTTGAAATCTCTGAAAAGATAAAAGAAATTGGTAATGGAGTTTTGAAGCTGCAGAGGATAAATGCTGATTCAAGAAAACTCGATATTTTCGTGAACTTTGATTGTGATAAAGAAAGAAACATAAATTATTGTATTTTCAGGGTCTTTTTCAGAGAGGAAGAAGATTTTCTGGAATGTCTTAAACAACTTACAGACAATTGCAAAAAGAAAAATCTAAACACTTATAAAGAAATCAGAAAAGAAATTGAAGGGTTGCCACTGCAGGAATACAGGGTAACAAAATAAAAAATAAATAGCTCTCAGGAGCACAGGAGGAAAATTATGGAAAGATCAGAAATGAAGGAATTAAAGCTCAACTATCACATGCTCGAAGGATGTAATTACAGTTGTAAGTTTTGTTTTGCTCGTTATGCAGATAAACAAAAACTAAAATATCAGGAAATGAAAAAGGTTATTGAAAAAACTGCAGACTCAGGTTTTTTTGCCGGCATTAATTTTGCAGGAGGCGAACCTTTTCTTGTTCGGGAACTTGCAGACTTAATTAAACTTGCAAAGGAAAAAGGTCTTACAACAAGTGTTATAACAAACGGCTCTTTTCTTACAAAAGAAAAACTGGATGAAATACTTCCTTATCTGGATTGTATAGGAATTTCGGTTCATTCTGTGAGCTATAAAACAAAAATCGATATTGGTTCTTGTACAAAGTGCAGGACGATTCTGACAAATAAACAACTTCAGGATATTTGTAATTACATTCGGGCAAATTCAAACTGCAAAATCAAAATCAACACTGTTGTTAATTCATTAAATAAAGATGAATTGTTTGCACCATTTATCCAGAAGCTTGGAATTGATCGCTGGAAGGTTTTGCGTTGTCAAAGCTTTGAAAATAACAACGATATGCTTATAAGTGATTCTGAATGGAAGGCTTTTTGTGAAAGAAATAAGGGAGTTGCAAATACCGTTATGGAAGATAACATGAAAGACACTTACATTATGGTAAACCCGGCAGGAAATCTTGTTAAAGAAAATAAAGATGGTAATTCTTATGAAACAATCGGGTCTGTTCTTTCAGAAGATATTGAATCGTTATTATTGAAGCATCCGCTGCATATTAAAGAATATCATTCAAGGTATGCCGCATAATTGAAGGAAGTATAGGAAATATCAAAATATTTTTAGGAGGGCAAAGATATGAAAGCTAGAGTAAACACAAATTATTTAATGGACCTGCTTGAAGCAACCCCTGCTTCTCAGAACATCATGCTTGTTGGAAAACATGGTATTGGAAAAAGTCAGATTCTGGAACAGTTTTATTCTGAACGTGGCTTTAAGGTTGTAACCTTATTTCTTGGGCAGATGAGTGATCCCGGCGACCTTATAGGTATACCCCGTAAGAACGAAGCCTCTGGAAAAACAGAGTTTCTTCCTCCGTACTGGTTTCCTACAGACAACACGCCGGTAGTACTTTTTCTTGATGAACTGAATCGTGCCAGACCCGAGGTACTTCAGACTATTATGGATCTTGCCTTAAACCGAAAGCTGTCAGGAAAATCGCTGCCGGCAGGAAGTAGAATTATAAGCGCTGTAAACAATGGAGATGAGTATCAGCTCACAGAACTTGACCCGGCTCTTGTTTCCCGTTTTAACATCTATGAGTTTATACCAAGTGTAGAGGAATGGCTTACCTGGGCCACCAAAAAAGATCTGGACCAGCGAATTATAAAATTCATTAATCTGAACAAAGGAGAGCTCGACGGCATGGATGATGCTGTAAATAGTGATGATCTTGAGAAAACTCCGGACCGACGAGCCTGGGAAAGAGTTTCCGAAATTATAAAGGGAACAGAAGAGCTTACTCCTTTTCACAAAATAGTTGTTGCAGGAATTGTCGGGCAGCCTGCAGCAGTAAGATTCCTGGAATTTTTGAACAAGAGCAAAATTATTTCTGCAGAAGAACTGCTGCTTGGTAACTTTGAAAAAATACAAGAAAAGCTTAAGTCCTACACTACACCGGATTTTGCTGTCATAAATGATTCAATCTTTCCCTTCCTTGAAAAACAAACAGCAGAAGAAATCGAGCACCAGCCGACACAGCTTATGTCAGAAAACCTTAGTAAATACTATGAGTTTTTGGAAAAAGAAAAACTTAGAGAAGCTATGGCACACTTTGCAAGTCTCTTCAAAAGTAATGCTTATCCAAATGCGCTGGCTTTTATGGTATCAGATTGTGAAGACTTGTTTTCAAAAGCAACCAGCTTTGTAGCAAGCCTTAGATAAGAGCGGAAATTAACTATAAGCAGAGAGGAGAATCTAAAATGAAAAATTCAAAAGAGATTATTGCTAAGATATCAGATAATCTGTTTTTAAAAGAACCTTTAATGTTCGATGTTTTTTGTTCTCATAAGCTTGTGGAAAATCCTGAGCTAGAAACTATGTTCAGAACCGGACAGAGAAGAATAGAGTATAATCCCGTACTTGTTGAGAAAAGACCCCATTATGTAGAAAGCTTCTTGAAAAATGAAATTTTAAGAATTCTCATGAAGCATCCCTACCAACGGGTTCCACAAGATCCAAACCGGGCTGCCTTAAAAATTGCAAGCGATATTACAATAAATGAAATTGCATCTTATGAAACAAAACTAAATGATGCCTCCTTTTACAATCTCGTTGATAATCAGAGCTACGAAGAATACTACAAGGATCTTAAAGACATTATTCCTGATCAGGAAGATACAGCCCCTTCGCAGGCTGCAGCACTTTGGGCCGAAGATGAAGAAATGGACGCAGCTATTAATCAGAAAATTTTAAAGGCAGAACAAAGCGATGGGTGGGGAAGTCTGTCAGGAAAATTCAAAGAAAAAATTCTTGCAAATAAAAAAATCAAAATGAACTATAAAAAAATTCTTATGAAATTTAGAACATCCATGCGTTCAAACATTCGTTCTCTTACCCGGCTTAAACCAAACAGGCGTTATGATTTTGACTACATGGGCAGCAGATATAAACCTTTGTTAAATCTGCTTGTTGCTGTAGATGCAAGCGGTTCAATTTCCCACCGCGACCTTGAAACCTTTTTTTCAATAATCAACAGATTTTTTAAGTATGAAACAAAAAACATCAGGGTGCTTGAGTTTGATAGTGAAATTACACAAGAGCTTGATTTTGGCAAGGCAAAAACAGAAATAAAAATTACAGGGCGTGGGGGAACAAATTTTCAACCGGTTATAAATTACTATAAAGAAACAGACAAATATGACGGCATGATAATTTTTACCGACGGTTATGCCTGTCCACCGTCTATCACATACAAAAAAAGAATCTTATGGATTATAAATAACAAAATGAATTACGAAAACAGCAGCTGGTTAAAAACTCTTCCAGGAAGCTCGACAACCTGGATCCCGGATTAGATTTAAATACAATGAAATTTTAATTTCTTGTGATATAATTAGAGAGGAAGAATATGAATAAAGAAGTGCAGAATAAGAACAAAATAATTGAAACAATTCATAAAATTATAAGTCTTGAAAAGGTTCTTGATGAAAAAGAAGTAAAAGACATTTTAAATGTTGTAGAAAATGAAAAGAATAATGCTAATGGCTTTATAGAAAAAACTCTTTTATGGGGATTGCTGGAAATTTGTTCAAAAAGATTATATCTTTCACTTTTTCGTTTTAAAGAAATACATATTGATAACGATTTTTATGATCAACTGACAAAAGAAATATATCCTCAGTCTGTAAAAGGTAATACAGAATTTCTAAAATTCTTTAAGGAAAAAATTTCTGATTTAGAAGAAAGCGAAAGAAAAGAAATTTATGCATTTATTTCCTTTTGCGTTTTTTGTACAAGGCAAGAATTTGATTTAAAGCGGGAATATGATAACCAGATAAATGCAGCAATTCTAAATAAGCTTTATTTTGATTCGTTAAATTTTCAACCCAAGTGGACTTATGGAGATAAAACTTTTGAACCATCGTTAATCAGTAAATCCGATTTTTTGAAAATGAATATTCTTGAAACCTGCATTTTTGTAGAGGATGCCTTAATCTGGACTAATTTAAATTATCTGACGTCTCCGCCTATGGAAGAGGGTTCGATATCGTGTTTTCCGGATTATCCTGAAAAAATGCCCTCAATAGAAAAAGCCTTCTCTTTGCTTTTAAAAATGTCTTTTGAAGAAGAGTATAAGAGCAAATCAGATAAGGAAAAAGCAGAAATAAGCGATTACATTTTAAAACAATTACACCACATATGGTTGGGAAATGCGGAGAAACCACCAAAACCAATGGCACTTGAGTTTTATGAATTGTATCCGGGTTATGTATATTGTTTGTATAAGGTGATTCAGTATCTTGATAAAAATACTTTTAATTATTATTTTCCAAAAACTTATAAAGGAAATTTGCAGTTAGAAAAACTAAGATTTACAGCCGTGTGGGCTTTAGGAGCTGAAAAAGATGAAAGAATACCAGATCCTCTTTTGTATGAACTGTATATGGCAATAGGAAATTTTGATACAGACGAAATAAGTGAAGAGGCATTAAGAAAAATGATTAATTCTTATGGCAGTAGTCCCGAAATACAAAAGTCCATGGAACAATTTAACTTTGAAAAAAATTATTTATTAAGATGCACTTTTTATTTTCTGTTATGGGATTTATCTGCTGCCTGGCATGAGTTTATTCCAAATGAAAGTTTCACAGAAAATCTTGGATATAATGAACACAGGGTTTTAATGTCACAATTTTTTGAACCTTTTCTTGACAAAACCTGGTGCAGAATTTTTACAGAAGAAGAAAGAAATAACCAGATAAGGCTTTCTGTAAAATGGATGTCAAATGAAGTTTTCTTAAAGCTTATAAATCTCATGCTTGAAAAATATCATTGCAACGGAAAACTTGAATCCTTTGATTTAGAAAAAACAGATACAGAAATATTCAGATGCCTTTTATTTAATTTATCAAAGAACTCGACCTTTGATAGGAACAATCTGTTAAGTGTTATGGATTTTGTTGGAGAATTAAGAGCAAAAAAAGACTTTTTTAGCCAGCCTAAAAAATCAAAAAAGTATTCTTCGAAAAATTTATCAAACGAAGAAATTGAAAGAATCAGTGAAAATCAAAGACTCTTAAGAGAGGAAATTGACAAAGGTTTTGAATTGAATCATATAAGACAATATATTCCTGCTGTTCCTGTAGCTGGCTTTTTTTACGAGCGAAAGATGACCTGTAAATTTTTTAATGATACAGACAAGCTTTACGAATTACAGGCTCTTCCTGAAAAAAAGAAATGGAAAATTGATTGTAAGGAAGAGTATAGAATTTCAAGAAAGAATAACTTTACCGGACATTATTTATATTGTGCCGAAAGAAATACTGACCGCCATTACAGCAGAATATCTGCATTAGAGGCTGTGCTGAATGATGATTATCCGGAAAATCTTTTGTTTTCTTTTATTGATGCAAGAGATTTTTTGTATCAACAAAAAGAAGAAAAAAAAGGCAGACATAATGAATTAATTCAAATTGATTATTTATTAAAATGTCTTGAAATATTTGTATTTGTTTTTGTATGCAAATTTAAACTGATAGATAAAAAGCGTTTGGAACAGGAATCTGTCTGGAATCTTTTATTTACAAATGATAAAAAGGCATTGAAAATCAAACTTCCGGATAACATAAACTTTAAGGAAGTTTTAGGTGAGCAATATTTATTCGATATAGAATGGTTTTTTGAATTTATGTTTTGCGTAAAACCTGGTTTTATAGAAAGCTATAACAAAGAAATTTCTGCATATTTGATATATCTTTCGATTCGAATGGGTCAGATAGACACTTCTGAAAAGTAATTCAATAATGGAGGCAGAATAACACAATTTTATTTTGAAGATTTTTCTATTTGGTATTATTATTTAGATATGGATATAAAAGAAGCAATCAAAGAAAGACATTCGGTTAGACAGTTTAAGGATCTTTCTGTAAAAAGCGAAGATAGAGAAAAGCTTGAAGCTCTTATTAAAGACTGCAATGCAGAAAGCGGATTAAACATTCAGCTGATTACTGATGACTCTGAATGCTTTGATACTTTTCTTGCTCATTACGGTAAGTTCAAAAATGCAAAGAACTATATCGCAATGGTTGGCAGTAAGTCCCTTGAAAAGCTTGATGAAAAATGCGGCTACTACGGTCAGAAAATTGTTCTTGAAGCTCAAGCCCTGGGTCTGAACACCTGCTGGGTTGCCGGCACTTACGGCAAAGGAAAATGCAAAGCCAGCAAAAACGCCGATGAAAAAATTGTCTGTGTAATCGCTCTTGGATATGGTGAAAATCAGGGTCTTGCTCATAAGTCAAAGCCTTTGAGTAAGTTGTGCACAGTTCCTGAAGCTGATTTACCTGGTGCTCCGGCCTGGTTTAGAGAAGGTCTGGAAGCAGCAATTCTGGCACCAACAGCTTTGAATCAACAGAAGTTTCTTGTTTCTCTGGAAGGCGATGAGGCTCTTATTACAACAAAAGGCGGCATGATGACTCAGCTTGACTTAGGAATTGTAAAGTATAATTTTGAAGCAGCCTCCGGTCATAAAGCGCGATAGGGATTAAAGAAATTATGATTCAGATATTTGGAACAAACAAAAGCTTTGACTGCAAGGCTGCCCAGCGGTTCTTTAAGGAACGGCGCATTCCTTTTCAGTTTGTAGACCTTAAAGAAAAAGAAATGTCCGCCGGCGAGTTTGATTCTGTGGTAACAGCCCTTGCCCGTGGGCTTGGTTCCCGCGCCGACGCCATAGATGTCCTTACAGATAAGGGGGCAAAAAACTACTCCTCCATTGCCTACCTTGAAGACAGCGACAAAGAGCAGAAGCTTTTTGAAAATCAGTTATCTCTGCTAAAACAACCAGTCTGCCGCAACGGAAAAACAGAAGCCACCGTTGGCATGCAGCAGAAGGTTTGGGAAGGATGGAAATAAGGAGAAGTCAATGAAATGAAATTATTGACTTTTTACAGTATTCTGTTATATTAGAATTACAAGAGTTGCCCGAAATAAGCGCGAGGGGTCTTTTATAGATGATTGGACTGCGCCCTTTCCTGCTCTTATTTATGCCGTCTGTGTTTTACATAGACGGCATCATTTTTTCCAAAGCAAAGTTTTTCCATTCAGGTAATCTTTTCTTGAAATAAAGCCACTTTCAACGGTCCAATATATCTCTTTGTCATTTTCATTTTGTTTTAGTGATAGAAATGCAAGATTTGCATTATTTGTCATTTTTCTTTCCCAAAATATTCATGAACTGAGTCATTTAATTTTCAGCGCCAGTCCAACACCAGGCCTGAATTATGGTAAAGAAAAATAAAGGGATGATAAAAGACCCCTTCGATGAACTCAGGGATCCCGAGAATTATTACCGCACATACTAAAAAACGCGAATAGTCGTTGGATATTACATTCTGTGCAGTGGGCTTTACAAGGTTAAATATAATGATTTCTAATGTGAAAAACTAGTGTGGAGTATTTATTTGTTTCACTCGATTTTATTTTACACCTACAGTAATATCACCTTCAAAAGTGCGCATTTCTATTGCCGGACCGCCATCATTGTGTTTATAGGTAATGCCATCGCGGGCCCAGGTGTCTACAGTTCCGGTAAAATTGTTTATGAATTTTGAATGATATGAATTGGTTTTGATTGTGAAACTGGAAGCCTCTGGAATTGTAACATTCAGTTTTCCGTTTTTTGCAGAAACCTTTGAATCTTTTGCAGGAATTCTGGTTAGAGAAAGATTTACATCACCTGCTGTAATCCAGATATTAAAAGAATTGCAATCAAGGTTAGAAATGTTTATATCAGCCTGATCCGGGTCAGGGATTTCAAAATAATCTGCAGTGATATTTGCAAGAGAATTATCCGGCCCTGGTTTTATACTGACATTTTTTGCGTTCAGTTTTTTTATTTCAAGCTTTTTATATTGAGCGTCGATGACAATTTTTTCTGCCAGATAATTTTCAGGAAGCATAAGGGAAATGTTGCAGTAAGAATCTTTGTCTTCACGTTGGATAGCAGAATCTGTGGCGCGGATTTGAAGAGTTTTGTTTATTGTAGTAATTTGCGGAAAAACTCCTTTCTTATTTGATTCTGAAACAAGAACAATCTGATTTCCGTCCCAGGTTGAGACTGTAAGATTTTCAAACAGCAGGTTTACTTCAATATTAGTGACTTTTGCCGGAGCAAACTTTTTCGTTTCTGAAAATCCACCGGCAAATAAAGTAAAAATGCAGCTAAACAATACAACAATTATTAAAATACTTTTTTTCATTTTTTCTCCTATAGGGCGACGACCATCAAAAATCATCGTACATAAAAATAATACTGAGTTTTTATGGATAAAACAACTCGCAAATCATCAAAAACCATGTTATATTATTAAGTATAAAACAAACACAAGGAGGTAAAACAATGAGTGAAAAGCAGATTGAATATTAA
>JAEEGK010030209.1_pt1 | contig 10757 bp, 11 predicted proteins | sample 8958771 | NCBI WGS metagenome assembly JAEEGK01 (sample SAMN16246547, study PRJNA631951) | gut metagenome | biome: gut microbiome; feature: rumen; material: SC-attached | host: Bos | place: Iran: Karaj | collected 2018-10 | reverse complement strand
TCTGCACATTGCCGCCCGAAAGTTTGCGAACCGGGGTGAAAACATTTGGAGTTATAACCTCCAGGAAGTCTACGACATGCTTTGCCAGCTTGGTCGGGGATTTCCTGTCTGTGAACATACTCTTTCCATTTGTGTATGATCTCAGCATCATGTTGTCCACCAGGTCCATGTTTGCCACCAGTCCCATGCCCAGTCTGTCCTCCGGCACGAAGGAGAGGGCCACGCCCAGTTCTTTTATTTTAAGCGGCTCAAGCCCAATCAGCTGCTCATGCTTCCCATCTTTTTTTATAAATGAGATGCTGCCCGATTCTACAGGCTGGAGGCCTGCTATAGCCTCAAGAAGCTCCTTCTGACCACATCCAGAGATTCCTGCTATTCCCAGTATCTCCCCTGAATTTGCGGTAAAGGATACATTGTCCAGCTTCTTGATGCCATCCTGATCCACCACAGTAAGGTTTTCCACCACAAGCCGCGGTTTTGGGTTCAAAGGTTCGGGCCGCTCGATGTTAAGAGAAACCTGATGTCCTACCATCATATTGGTCATCTCCTGAGCATTGGTCTCGCTGGTCTTGAGTGTGCCTATAAACTGTCCCTTCCGGAGCACTGCAACGCGGTCGGAAAGATCCTCCACCTCGTGCATCTTGTGGGTGATGATTACTATAGCCTTGCCGTCGTTCCTCATGTTGCGGAGCACTGCGAAAAGGCGGTCTGTCTCCTGCGGTGTGAGTACTGCGGTAGGCTCATCCAGAATAAGGATATCGGCGCCCCGGTAGAGAACTTTGACAATCTCCACAGTCTGTTTCTGGGAGACAGTCATATCGTAGATCTTCTGATCCGGGTTGACTTCGAATCCGTACTTCTGGCATATATCCTGAATCTTCTTCTTGGTACCTGCCAGATCCAGGGTCTTGCGTATTCCTAAAACAATATTTTCCGCGGCTGTGAAGACATCCACCAGCTTGAAGTGCTGATGTATCATGCCTATCTTGTAGTCAAAGGCATCCTTAGGAGAATTGATGACAGCTTCCTTTCCATCGATGAAGATCTCGCCGGAATCCTGATGATAGATGCCGGAGATCATGTTCATCAGCGTGGTCTTGCCGCTTCCGTTCTCTCCTAAAAGAGCAAGTATCTCTCCCCGATAGACAGAGAGAGATACATTGTCGTTGGCCACAACACTGCCAAAGGTCTTGGTAATGTTCTTAAGCTCAATTGCCGGTACAGCCACGGAGAATACCTAAATCACTCGTATTTCTTGACGCCGTCGATAAGCATGTCGAAGTATGGAGCGGAGCGGAACTGCTCGCCAGACTCAATGAACACGCCGTTTACGATAACGTTGGTCTCTGGCTGGAAGTCGCCCTTGTCGATGACGTCAGCCAGGTACTCTGTAAGATGCTTTCCGCCTACAGTGAATGCCTTTGTGTCGAATACATGGAGCTTGCCGGACTTAAGGTCAGCCTTTGCCTGCTCGATTGCTTCCTTTGTTCCCTTTGCTGCGATCTTCTCGTTGAGCTCAGTAAGCTCTACAGAACCTGTGTCTACAGTACCGCACCAGTCGGTTGCGAAGCTTTCGCCCTTGGCAACTGCCTTGATGATCATCTCATAGTATGGAGCCCAGTTGATCTTGGAAGAGATAAGAGCTGTGTTTGGTCCCAGGTTGATTGTGCTTACGTTGTAAGCTACGTTTGGAACGCCCTTCTCCTCGCATGCCTTTGGAGCGCCCTCGGAGTCAGCGTGCTGGCTGATGAAGATACAACCGTCGTTGATGAGAGTCTCGGCACCTGTCTTCTCCTTTGCGATATCAAACCAGGAGTTGGTGTATGTTACTTCCATTGTAGCGGTCGGACATACATGGCGTGCGCCAAGGAAGAATGATGTGTATCCGGAGATTACCTCTGCATATGGATATGCTGCGATGTAACCGATCTTTGCCTTGTCTGCTGTGAACTTGCCTGCTGCGATCATCTCGTTGATTTTCATACCAGCTGCAATACCTGCCAGGAAGCGGCCTTCGTAGATGGAAGCGAATGCGTTATGGAAGTTTGCAACGCCCTCTGTTCTGGACTTTGTTCCTGTTGCGTGGCAGAACTGTACATTTGGATACTCGCGAGCTGCCTGGATCATATATGTCTCGTGACCGAAGCTGTCTGCGAATACAATATTGCATCCTGCATCAGCCATATCACATGCTGTCTCGTAGCATGGTGCGCCTTCTTCCACATTCCACTTGAAGATAACCTGGCTGTCAGAAAGACCCAGAGCCTTCTGTGTCTGGAGTGCTGCCTGATAGAAGTTGTTGTCATAAGTTGAAGATGCCGGGTCGTGAAGGAAGATAAATCCAATCTTGACGTTAGCGTACTCACCCTCTGCTGCAGCCTGCTCTTTTGATCCACCAGCGAAAGCAGAAACAGCAACCATTGCGATCAAACAGATCATCAAAAACTTTTTCATTTTTCCCCTCTTTTATGTTTTTTGGTCTTTATTTGAATGTGACAGAATTATCTGTCATTGATTCCACAATTGCCAGGGATTCAACCCTGATTCCCTTTGCTCTAATCCTTTTGCCACCGTCCTGGAAGCCTTTCTCTATGGCGATTGCGGCTCCCACCACCACAGCCTTTGCCTGCTCAGCAATTGAGATAAGTCCCTCAAGAGCAGCCCCGTTTGCAAGGAAGTCGTCCACTATCAGGATGCGCTCTCCCTCCTTAAGGAAGTCTGCAGAAACTACTGCATTATAGTCTTTGTTATATGTATAAGAGTGGATAGGCGCGGATAAGAGTTTGCCCGAAAGATTTGCCGACTGATGCTTTTTTGCGAACAGCACTGGAAGGCCCATCTGAGCAGCTGCGGCCACAGCAATGGCAATGCCGGAGGACTCTATGGTGAGTATCTTGTCAATCTTTTCATTAGAATAGATAGAAGCGATTTCCTTGCCGATTTCTACAAGGAAAGGTACATCGATATTCTGATTGAGAAATGAGTTTACCTTGATGATGCCGCCTGGAAGAATTGACCCCTCTTCCAATATCTTCTTTTCCAGCGCTTTCATAGAAATATTATATTTATATAGGGAGCCTAAATCAAGAGTTTTGGAGCATTGTGGCAAAAATTTCTGCGGCGTCGCCTACTAATTCTATACAGGGCCGTTTTTTAAGATATTCGGTGGTGTGAGCCTGCGCGATGTTTGCGTCTGCCTCCACCGGCGCCTTCTTCGGTGCCAGCCCCAGGAGCTCCCGGCAGATGATGGAGCCGCCGCTTTTTTCGGCAAACTTGGCTGCCATGGCCTGGATCCGCTGGTAGTGCTCTTTCTTTTTTGCCAGTGCGTCGGGGGCAGTTACATCGGAATGGCCGAACTTGAGGCCGGCACACATGAACATGCCGCTGGCAGCCCCGCAAACCTCACGCAGGCCGCCCATGCCGGCTCCAAAGGAGAGGGAGAGCTTGGATGCAGTCTCCTTGTCCATGCCCAGCTCCTCGGCAAAGGTGACTAGGACGGCCTGGGCGCAGTTGTAGCCTGCCTTGAAGTTTTCCATAGCCTCTTTTCTATATTCTTCTGGTGTTTTCATGTTGTTCCTCCATTAATGACAGAAAATGAGCACTGCGATTCCCAGCAGGATGCGGTAAATAGCGAAAGGTCTTAAACTGTACTTCTTCAGGTAGCCCATGAAGAACTTCACCACCACTAGGGCAGTGATGAATGAAACGATGGTGCCTAGTGTCAAAATGACCCACTGATATGCGGAGAAATCGAAGCCTGCTTTTAAAAGTTTGAAGAAAGAGGCCCCCATGATGGTGGGGATGCCAAGAAGGAACGAAAACTCGGCAGCCAGAGGGCGGGCAAAGCCACAGAAGACAGCGCCTATTATGGTGCTGGCGGAGCGGGACATGCCGGGCCACATGGCAAGGCACTGGAACAGGCCTACGGCCAGGGCCAGCGGAACGGTGATCTGCGACGGTTCGGTGAGGGGCTGACCTGCGTCAGACTGACGCAGTTTGTCAGGTTGACGTCTGTCAGCCCTGGCTTCGGCGATGAAGATAAGCACCGCACCGGTGATCAGCGCAATAGCTACGCTTATCGGGTTAAAAAGGTGCGCCTCCATCCAGTCGTCTATGCACACCCCGATTACCGCAGCCGGCAGGAACGCTATTACTATGAGCCCCCACAGCTTCCATATCAGCCTATTCTTTGCAGCTTCCCTGGTAAAGGGGAAAATGTCGTTCCAGAAATAGAAGACCACAGCCAGGATTGCCCCGAACTGGATCACTATGTTGAACATGTTCTCAAAGGCAGGGTCGGAGAAGGTGAGCCAGCGGCCTGCAATAATCAGATGGCCTGTTGATGAGACCGGGAGAAATTCGGTGAGTCCCTCGATAATGCCCAGGAAAAAGGCGACAAGTGCGTCCACAGTATGCTCCTCAGCCTAAGCTGGCCAGCTTTTTCTGCAGTGCCAGAACCTGGGACCGGAGATACCGCTGCACAGCAGGCTTCTCCATGACTCCGCAGGCTATGCCATCCTTGTCCACCACAGGAATAGCTTCTGTGTCGTAGGTCTCATACAGCTTGTAGAGTTCAGGTATGGACATGTCCGGGGTGCAGGTGACAGGGCTCTCCTCCATTATGTCAAAGGCCATGACAGCCTGGGAGAACTCCAGCATCTGTATGGATTCCTGCAGGTTCTGCAGTGTGATTATTCCGGCAAACTTGCCATCCTGATCCTTGACCACGAAGTTCTGGTTATGGTGCTTGGAGAAGGTGTCCAGCAAGGTGGTGAGCTTCTCGTATTCAGGCACTACTGTGAAGTGGTCCCGGTCGCATACTCTGATACCGCCCGACTCAACCTGGTATACATAGCACCCTTTCATGATGTCTTCCTCGGTTATGTCCAGACCGCATTCTCCGGCTTTGGTCACACCATACTTTACGCAGATAGGGCCTACCAGCTGCACCACAAAGGTGGTGGCTGTGATTATGAGCATGATGGTAGGGCCGATAGTGTCGGCAAAGTCCTGCCCTGCGGCGATGGAAAGACCGATAGCCACACCGGCCTGGGAAAGGAGACAGTATGGGAGGTACTTGTATACAGCCTCGGGGGCTTTTGTCAGCTTGGAGCCGATTCTTGCACCGATGGATTTGCCCAGGGTGCGGCAGAAGATGTAGAGCACTGCGATGAAGCCTATGTAGGCTGTCACATTCCATATATTGAGCTTCGCCCCCACCAGCACGAAGAAAAGTACATAGATAGGGGGTGTGAACTTCTCGGTCAGGGAGAAGACGGGCCGGGTCTTGGCCGGGGCGAAATTCACCATGAAGAAGCCCAGGGACATAGCCGCCAGTATATTGTCCAGGTTGAAGAATTCACAAAGTCCTGTGGAAAGAAGCAGGGAACCCAGGGAGAAGGCCAGGATGCGCCCCTCGTCCTTCATCACGTTGCGGATGAACATGGAGAGTACGAACCCGAAGATGGAGCCCACTATGATGGAGGCAAATACGTCGTAGCCCAGCAGCGCGATCTGGTACAGGAAAGACCCGGCCCGGCTGCCCAGCAGGGCAGAGGCCACCGAGGCAGCCACCGCGTAAAGGATAAGGGCCACTGCGTCGTCCATGGCCACAATGCCGTATACTATGGTGGTAAGGGGACCCTTGGTTCTGTTCTCCCTGAGTACGTCGGTGGTGGCTGCCGGGGCGGTGGCTGAGGATATGGCACCCAGTATGGCGCCCATGGCTATGGATACCGGCACATTGCCGGTTACTGCGATGGAGATTGCTGTGACAAGGATGGTCACCACGATGAAGGGGACAATAGCCTCCATTATCAGGATGCCCACGAACTGCTTTCCGTATTTCTTGATGGTGGCCATCTTCAGCTCACCGCCGATCATAAAGCCGATGAGGGTAAGAGCCATGTTGGAAAGGGGAGTGAGGGTGGTGACAACGTCGGCATTCAGCACCTGGAGGCCAGACTGGCCTATGAGGATGCCGATTACAATATATCCAACCACCTGAGGAATCTTGAGCTTCTGGAACAGCCTTCCCCCTATGGCTCCCAGGAACAGGATTGTTCCCAGCATAAGGATCAGGTTTGCACTTTCCACAGAGTCAAAGTGCATGAAGTTCGGAAGCAGTTCCCCAAGTGTTCCCATAGTTATTTTTTAGGTACGATCCTGTCGAATCCGGTGTATGGCACCAGGTTCTTCGGAATAAGGATGGAGCCGTCTGCCTGCTGATTGTTCTCGATGATGGCGATCATAGCCCGGGTGAGAGCCATGGCTGTGCCGTTCAGCATGTGCAGGTAGTTGGTTCCGTTCTCGTCCTTGTATTTGATTCCCAGACGGCGAGCCTGGAAGTCGGTGCAGTTGGAGGTGCTGGTGATCTCGCCATAGTCGCCGCGGCCAGGCATCCAAGCCTCAAGGTCGTACTTGCGGTATGCAGAGGCACCCAGGTCTCCGGTGCATGTATCAACAACTCTGTATGGAACATCCAGACCCTGGAAGATCTTCTCCTCCACAGAGCGGATGTACTGGTGCATCTCGTCAGACTTCTCAGGCAGACAGTAGATGAACATCTCCACCTTGGAGAACTGATGCACTCTGTAAAGTCCCTTTGAGAACTGGCCGGCGGCTCCTGCTTCCCGGCGGAAGCAGTGGGAAAGACCTGCCATCTTTATAGGGAGCTTGCTGGCATCTATAGTCTTGCCTGCAAAATAGCCGCCCAGTGTTATCTCGGCAGTTCCGACAAGACATGTGCCGGTTCCCTCAACTGTATAGATATTGCTTTCCTCGCCCCTCGGGTTGAATCCGATGCCGGCAGCCACCTCTTCCTTGGCCACATCCGGAGTGATGAATGGGGTAAAGCCTTCCTTCATGATTATGTCCATGACATAGCGGGTCAGGGCCAGCTCCAGGATCACAGCCTCGTTCTTAAGATAGTAGAACTTGGTGCCGGAAACCCGTGTGGCAGTCTCAAAGTCCACCAGATCCAGGGCCTCGCACAGCTCCACATGATCCTTTGGCTGGAAGTCGAACTGGGGGATGTTGCCCCACTTCTTCACCTCAAGGTTCTCCTTGTCCTCTTTGCCGATAGGGGCATCGGGGTGGGCCATGTTAGGAATGTCCATCATAGCGACCTTGAAGGTTTTTTCAGCCTCTTCGTAGTCCTTCTCCAGGGTCGCAATGTCCTCCTTAAGCTTCTTGCCTTCTGCAATCAGTGCATTGCGCACATCCTGCTCCAGCTTGCCCTTCATCTTGGCGGCGTTCTCGTTCCGCTGCTGCCGCAGTGAATCCAGCTTCTGCTGAAGTGCGGTCTTCTCGTCATAAAGCTTGACAACAAGGTCGGCATCGGCCACCATGTTCCTGTCTGTGATATTCTTCTTAACCTGCTCAAGGTGTTCCTTGATGAATCTGATGTCTAACATGACATCTATTTTACTACTTTTTTTTTATTATATAAAGTCCCCTCTAAATATTATCCAATGGCCATTTTCTTAGCTTCCTTAATCTTGCTTATAAACTGTTCAGATGTGGGGAGATATAATTCATATTTGCTTGCAAGTATTGTCTTGTTCTGTTCTGGAAGGGTCATTCTCACGGCCGTATCATTTTTGTTTGAACAAAGCAGAATACCAATAGTCGGGTTTTCATCTTCAAGCTTTTCATTGCGGTCATAATAATTCACATACATCTGCAGTTGTCCTAAATCTTGGTGGGTCAGTTTACCTGTCTTTAGTTCGACGAGAACAAAACATCGCAGAAGTCTGTTATAAAAAACTAAGTCAATGAAAAATTCATCATCTTCCAATAGAATCCGTTTCTGGCGGGCTACAAAAGAAAAGCCTTTGCCGAATTCAAGCATGAAGTCGGTTATATGCGAAATAATAGCCCTCTCTACATCTTTTTCATAATATGCAGAGTTGCGTTCTAATCCCAAGAACTCAAGAACCATTGGATCCTTGATTATTTCATGTGGATATTCGGGAATCCTTTCTTTCTTGGCAATGGCGAGTAATGTCTCCTTGTCGTTGCTGAGCAGGAGGCGCTCATATAGATGGCTGTTGATCTGACGCTCGAGTTCCCGGCCGTTCCAGGCATTGTTGACAGATTCAAACTCATAATATTCACGCTTATCAGAATCGGGTATCTGGATTAACATACGATATTGGCTCCAGTTTAATTGGGAACGCAATGCGTTCCCAATTGGATAAACTCTATAAAACTGTCTGCAAAATTTTAATTGACGTTCTGAAAAACCACTCCCATATTCTTTGACAAGCTCTAGAGACAAATTCTTAATGATATATTTGCCATATTCTGCTCTTTCTTTTCCTCCCTGCTCTTCTTCAAAGATGCGGCGGCCGAGATTCCAGTACATCTGCACACGGCAGAAATCAACGCTGTGAATAGCATTTGTTTTGGCAGTTTCGATAATAATTCTCGCATCCTTTAATAAATCATTGGTTTTTACATATTGGATTTCCTTCATTCTCTTCCTCCTTGAAGTCTTTACTCTTATTACTCAAAAATTTTTCATTTTGATTTGATATGGGAGAAAGAAAATTAAAAAAAACAAAGCCAGCAGCAGAAAGGGCGCGTGATGAAAACCCCAGCAGAAGCCACCCCTGGCAGTGTTACAGCCTCTGGCTGTTTACTGAGCAGGGGTGGCTTCTGCTGGGGCTGTATTTTAAGCCTGGATACCTTTCAGCTGCTGGCGGCGGCGCTGCTGATGCGTGTAAAGATAGGGTTTCCGCAGACACTGTGGGTGGAGCAGTATGTAGAGCCAGCGCCTTCTGCGGTGGCGCCTGTAGTTGGAGACTTTCACATCTTTGAATATGTCGGTGTATACATCCTGCTTCATGGCCCGCAGATTGAAGAGCATAGAGGCCTGCAGGTAGTCGAAGAGCATGCTGTGTCCCTCGTTCAGTTTGTTGTCGCGCTGGGATGGAACAATGAAGGTGGCCCTGTGAGAATCCTTAAGAAGCGCTTCCTGGGCAGAGCGGATATGTTCCTTCTTCTCGGAACAGATGAGGACAAATGCATTGATGGCAAGCAGCAGGCCGAATACAAATACAGCCAGAACTGTATCTTTCATACAACATTTTTATTATGTGTTTTTTCAGATGTCAAACTTTTTTTGCAAATCTGATGGTTTTATAAAAATTTTTTATAAAAATTATAATGTCGAGCAAGGATTTAATCTTTTCATGTTATATTTAAGAAGATATGGAAGTGAAAATCAAGAAAAGAAAAGCCAAAGTGACCCAGGCTGACTGCGTGGCCTGCGGAAGCTGTGTGAAAGTGTGTCCCAAGGGAGCCATCAGAGTGTACAAGGGACTCTATGCCCGTGTTGATGAAGATCTCTGCATAGGGTGCGGCCGGTGTGCTGCCGAGTGTCCTGCCGCCATCATCGAGATGGAGGAGGTGGCCTCATGAAAAAGCACTGGTACGACTACCTCTGGATTTTCTCTGCCACCTATCTTATCTTAGGGTTCTTCAACATCCTGTTCGCATGGCTGGGGATGCTCTGCTTTATGCTCCCTCTGCTGATTGCCATATTCGGCGGCGACAAGATGTACTGCAACCTTTTCTGCGGGAGGGGGCAGCTGTTCTCGCTCCTGGGAAAGAAGCTCAAGCTTTCTGCCAACCGGAAGCCACCTGTGTTCCTTCATAAGAAGTGGTTCCGCTATGGTTTTTTAGCTTTCTTCATGGTGATGTTCGGCCAGATGCTGTGGGTGACCTATCTGGTGGGTTCCGGGGCCCGCCCATTAAGCCAGCATGTGAAGCTTTTGTGGAGCATAAAGCTGCCCTGGCATTGGGCATACTATGGGGGAGTGGCTCCCTGGGTGGCCCAGTTCTCCTTCGGGTTCTACAGTGTGATGCTGACTTCTACTGTGCTTGGAATAATAACTATGGCTTTGTTCAGACCCCGGAGCTGGTGCGTCTACTGCCCCATGGGAACCATGACCCAGCTTATATGTCAGGCCAGGAAACCTAAAACTAAGCAATAAAGCTTTTTATCAGAATCTCTAGCCCGATTGCGATAAGTATAGTGCCGCCCAAAATCGAGGCTTTGCCCGACAGATGGGCACCGACTTTTTTACCGATGAATGCTCCGCCCATGCAGATTCCGAAGGTGACGACCGCGATTATGAGTGATGCGGCCAGAGCCATTGCAGCCTGGTACTGGGCTATGGTGAAACCTACGGAAAGGGCGTCGATGGAGGTTGCCACCGACTGGATCATAAGCACGCCGAAGGAGAGCTTCTTCCCTTCCTCCACTTCTCCGAGGAGCCCATCCAGCACCATCTTGCCGCCGATGTATAGCAGCAGGATAAATGCTATCCAGGGGATGAAGGGCTGGAACTTCTCGAATATGCTTATGATGGTGTGGACACAGAACCAGCCTGCCATAGGCATTATGAACTGGAAGATGCCGTAAGAGGAGGCCATCCCTGTAATTTCTGCCCTGCTCATGCGGGGGTTTGCCAGACAGTTGGCAATGGAGACCGAGAAGGCATCCATAGCCAGCCCTACACCCAGGAGAAGGCAGTTTGTAAAGAAAAGGAAATTCCAATCCATAATAAAAAATACCCCAGGAGTGACCTGGGGCATTCATCCTCTTTTTTAATACATCACTTCTTGTTGATTGTTCCAAGAGCGGTGTAAACGATATCTGTTGTGTTGCATCCTCTTGAAAGGTCGGAAACCGGCTTTGCGAATCCCTGGAAGATAGGGCCGTAAGCTTCGAATCCGCCGAAGCGCTG
>JAEEGK010030206.1_pt1 | contig 10758 bp, 6 predicted proteins | sample 8958771 | NCBI WGS metagenome assembly JAEEGK01 (sample SAMN16246547, study PRJNA631951) | gut metagenome | biome: gut microbiome; feature: rumen; material: SC-attached | host: Bos | place: Iran: Karaj | collected 2018-10 | reverse complement strand
TTATATCAGCTTCATATTGATATAAATCAACAATCGATGAATTTAAATTATTATTTATATTTTCAATAAAATTATCAGATTTAAAATTATAAAAATTTGGAAATTCAATTGCTTTTGGATTATTTGATTTAAAAGTTATTAATAATATAGTTGTATCATCTTTTGATACTTTATATACTTTTATTTTTATTTTTACTTTTTGAAAGATTTTTTTTTATATTTTTATTTTCAGAAACATTTTGAATTTTTCTTTTTTTATCATGAATTTCAACACTTAATTTATTAATATTATTATTATTTGTATTAAAAAAAGTAGAATTATCTTTTGTGCTATTTGCAATTCCAACATTTGTTAAATTATTATTTTTTTTCAAAGAAATTTTTGATGAAATAAAATTTTTATTATTATTAATATTATTATTATAATTATTATACATTGTTCCAAAATAAGTTTTATCTAAATTAACATTTCTTTTATGAATATTATTATTAATTTCTGAATTAAAATTTTGATTTTCAATAATGTTATTTTTATATTCATCTTCAATAAATTTCATAAAATTTGGATTTGATAATAATTTTGGATCAAATTCTTCATTTGAAAAGTCTTTTTTAACATTTTGTAATTTATCATATAATTCCCAAATTGAATTTTTATTTTCTGATTTAATATTATTCATATTATTTAAAAATTTTTTTTGTAATTCAATTTGTTGATTTAAATCTAATCTTTTTAAATATGATTTTAAATCAAAATTTTCTTTTTTATTTTCGGTTATTAAAATTTTTTTATTTTCTATTTTTTCTTTTTCAATTTTTTTATATTTATTTATTAAAGGAAAAAATATTTTATTATTATTATTAATTGAAACACTTGAAAAATTTTTTAATTTTAATTGAATATTTTTATCTTCGAATTCTTTTTCTATTTTATTTTTTTCTGATATTAATAAATTCATTATAATATCAGTTGTAATTTCATTATTTTTACTATCTAAATATAATATTTTTTTATATAAATTATTTAATACTTCATTGAAATAAACATTATTAACTTTTTTCTTTAATTTATTTATATTTTCTTTATTTTTATAATTATCTTTAATATAATTTAAATAATTATTAACATCAGATTTATTATCAAAAATATTTTTAAATTCTATGATTGATTTTTCATTTTCATATTTTTCATTTGAATTTAAATTATTATTTTTATTATTTTGATTTTTTTTAAGAATTAAATCATTTAAATAATTATTTATATACAAAGTATTATTATTGTTTTTATTGCTATTGTAATTAATATTTTCTAAAATATTTTTATTAAAATTTTTATTTGTATTTAAAAATATTTTTTTTCTTTTAGTTTCTTTTAAAATAGTATTATTATGAAAAGGAATATGAGATGAATTTGTTGTTGAAGTTTGATTTATAAAGTCATTTGAATTTTTAATATTTTTTTTAGAATTTTCATTTAAAAAACTTTTTGATAAATTTTTTTGAGAATTAACAAATTTTTTATATAAATTAAATGAACTATCATTTGGTAAAATATTATTAAATAAATAAAGTTTTTCATTTGTATTTTTATTTGGTAAAAACATTTTTATTTGAAATTGATTTTTTTTATTATAAATTTATTCAAAAAATTTACAAAAAATTTTAATTTAAAAAATTAATTTTAATTTCAAATAGTTAATAATTATATTAATAAAAAATATTTTATTTAAAATATAAAAAAATAAATAAAAAATCTCAAATTTAATTTTGTTTTATAAATTTTTATATATTTAATTTTTTATTATTATTATTTTTTTATAGTTAAAATTTCTATAATTTTATTGATTTTTAAATATAAAAATATGCAATCATCTGAAGATGAAAACGATGATAGCAAAGAAGAAAGTGAAGAAGAAGAAAACGAAAAAAAATCAAATGAAATACAAGACATTACTCGTTCATTTTCTTTAAGACACAAACGTAAAATAAATATAATTTATATTTTTAAATATAGAAAGATTATTTTCAATTAAAAAAAAATATGCAAGAAAAGATGATCGTAGAATATCAACAAGCAATAATAATTTTAATACAGATGTTACAATGTTTCTCACATCTGAAACTTATTTTCCTTTGCCTCCTTTCAATGGATTTCCAATAATAAATTCACAAACGAATGAAATAATTTATCTTTATTTTCCTGAAACTGAAATTAATTATTTATCTATTATTTTAAAACCCGAAGGTAGAAAAAATATTAGAGACAATGAATGTTTAAATAAATTAAATCAATGTGTGTTTGTTCTTTTAAAAAAAATATTTAAAAAAAATTCTTTAGAAAAACGTATTGAAAAATCTTATTCAGAAGAAATAAAAAAAACAAAAACATTTTGTAGTATTATTATTGAAATGGATGAACAATTTAAAAAGAAAAAAATTATTCAAGAAAAATTATCATTTTTTAGAAATTTTAATAGAGATTTATTTCGTTTAAAAATACAAAAAAATCCTTTTGAAAAAATTAATTTAAATACATCAAATAATAAAGAAATTTTACCAAAAATTGGAAAATCTTTCATTGATAAAGAAAGAATTCACAATGAATTTATTAAAGATAATGAAGATTATCAAGAATTTATTACATCTTATATGAATAAAATTAAAAAACATAAACCTCATTTTAATCAAGTAAATTATAAAAAATTATTAAAAAAAATATTCGTTCAAATAAAAGATTTTCGAAAAAGTATTTTAGAACATTGTTTATTAAAAGACAACGAATTTAATGATTATTCTTTTGAAATGTTTATAAATTATTTAGAATTTTTTACTATGTTATTTACAGGATTACATACAAAATATTACATAGATGAAATAGGAAATTTAAATTTAGATTTTTATGCCTGTGAAAAAATTTTAATGGACTTAGCTGAAACTTTTCATTATCAAGTTCAATTTCGAATATTTGATATTCCAATTGTATATAAAAACAAAGAATATTTAGATAGAGAAGGAAATAAAACATCATTAAATAAATTTTTTTATACCAAACAAAATAAACTTTTTGAAAAAAATAAATTGGTTTATGAAAATTATGATATTAATAAAATTGAAGAATATCCACCTTATACAAGTTTTGTTAAGTGTTTATGTGATAAATATAGAAGATATGATGAAGTTGATAATTATCATATATGCGAAAAATGTAAGAATTTAAATGATTATAGAAAAACATATGATTTAGATTGTAGTAGTGTTTTTAAAATAATAGATAAAACTAGATTAATAAATGCAATATTATCAACTATTTATGATATAGATTATATTAAAAATAATATGGGTAATAAAAAAAATTATTTAAATAATGTTTTTAAAGATTTAATTTTTTTACCAAATTATAAATGTATAAATGATGAAATTAAATTTAATAGATTAATTATTATTTTTCTTCAACCTTGGAATTCTATGGAACAAAAAAAATTTAGTAAAGCATTTAGAAATGCTTTTGGAGAAGAAATTGGTTTCTTTTTTTCGTGGATTAATCATTATATTTATTGGCTTATTTTTCCTTCTTTATTTGGATTAATTAGTTTAATTATTATTGAAATATTTAATATTTTTTCATTTTCAAATAATTTTTTTCTATGCATTAATATTATTTTTACTATTGTTATTTGTTTATGGGGAAATTATTATGTTTCATCTTGGAATGCCAAAGAGAAAATTTTAGCTCATATTTGGGGAATGAATAGATTTAAAATGGAGAAATCAAATGATTTTTTTAGGAAACATGATAATAAATCAGAAAAAAAAAATAAAGAAAAAAATACAAATCATAAAATTGAAAATAAAAATAATAATAATCATAATAATAATAATAATATATATATTTTAAATGAAAAATTTGATGATAATTTAGAAATTTTTATGGATGTTAAAATTCCTTTGTATGATTTTTGGGAAAATGTAAAACGAAATGTTTTAACTACAATTCTTATTTTAATCGGATTGTTTGGAACAATAATAACAAATTTAATTGTTTTTTATATAAAAAAAATAAATGTTAATATTCCTCATGAAATATGGAAATATATTGTTCCTATTTTAATTTATATAATTAGAGAAATATTAAGTAAATTATTTAAAAAATTAAATGATATTATTACAAATGAAGAAAAATTTTATATAAGAAAAGAATATTTTTATAGTAAATTAAAAAAACAATTATTTTTTGAATTTATAAATTATTATTTTAATTTATATTATATTGCTTTTATTAAAAAATATTTTGAAACATGTGATAATAATGATTGTTTTTATGAATTAAATAATCAATTAACAATAATATTAACAAGTGATATAATAGTAATATTAACAAAATTTTTTTATAATGGAATTTTTTTACGAAATAAAATAAAACAATTTGAAGGAAATTTATCAGAAAAATATAAAAAATCAAATAATTATTCTAAAAAATTTCGATATTATACAAGAAATGAATTAAGAAGAGAAGATATAAATGATATGTTTGTACCTATAATATATAATTTTGGATATATTATGCAATTTGGTGTATGTGCGAAATTATCTTTTTTATTTATGTTAATATTAATAATTTTAAGAAGATTAACTTATGGAATTTCATTAAAATATTTGTATTATGTTAAAACTTTAAATGATTCAAAAGGAATTGGAATTTTTAAAGATATTGAAAGTATAATGGTTTTTTTTGGAACAATTTCTAATTTATTAATTATATTTTTTGCTAATAAACATTATACTGAAATTGAATTTGGAAAAAAATTAGTTATTATTTTAATTACTGAAAATTTTATATTTTTTTATATTAAATTATTTTCAGTTCAGAACTTTCCTTTTTGGTTTAAATTTAAAAATAAAGTTGAAATGAAATATCTTAAAAAATATGGAATTAGAGTTAAAAATGTTGGTTTTGTTAAAGCAGATGAACCAGAGAAAAAAAAGATTAGTAATAGTAAATTAATAAAAATAAAAGAAGTTGAAGATGAATTTTAATTAAAAAAATTATTTATATTTTTATATTTTATTAAAATATATGGTAATATATATATTTTATATACGCTAAATATATTTTAAATAACTTCTATTCTTAATATTAATTTTATTAATTAAAATTATACTAAATTCTTTTTTTTATAAAATAATAAATAAGCATTTTTATCTATCATTTTTTTTTCATCCTCAAATATTCGAACATTAATATCATTATAACATATCCATTCATTATTATTTTTACATATTGCTAAATAATGTCCGGTATTTATACCATTTCCTAAATGATATATTACTCCATATATATCATATATTGCATTTAATTTATCAGGACCAATAATATATTTTTCTAAATTTAAATTATATAAAGGAAATTCTACAAATGTATCATTTTTTTTATTAAGTTTATTATTACTTATTTTAAATCTTTTTAATTGAATTATTAAATAATTTGGAGCTGTATAAATTTCTGTTTTTTTTATTGCTTGTTGATATGTTTTACATATATTACAATACCATTGATCATTTTCTCCTAATTGTTCTATTTGGTTGTAATAATTTAAACAATCATAAATATTTATTGTTGAATTGGTTTCAATTAAAGATTTATTATTAATTTGTCTTTCTAATAAATTTAGTAAGTTTTGATAAAATGGTTTAGTAACATCAAAATCTTTATTATCAACTAACATAACAAAAGGTCTTTTATTTTTATATTTATTATATAAATTTCCTATAGTATCATTAGTATCCTTAATAAAACAAAATTCTTTATTTTTTCCTCCACATAATTCACAATTATATTTAGTAAAAAAATTTATAAAATTAGATTTGAAATTTAAATTATGATAAACACAAAATTTAAATGATTGTAAATCATATTGATCTTTTTCACTTTTTATGCTCTGAATTGTATTATCTGCAATCATATTATATAAATCAATTATTTTTGTTTTATTATTTACAAATATTGAAAGAGGATATGATAAAAATTCAATTGCATATTTTTTAAAGCCAAAAAAAGTTTTCTCTTCTTTTATATTAACTGGATAGACATAAATATTAAAGCCATTTAAATTATCTTTTACATATAATATAATTTCTTTTTGTTTAGAAATTTTTTTAAATATTAATGTTCCATCATTTTGAATGATGTTTTTAATCATTTTTTCTTTATCAAAACAAACAGCTTCTAAAAGATTAATATCTTTAATATTATTATTTATTAATATTTCACTTAATAAAGCAGTTTCTTTTATTTCTTTTAACATAGTTTTTTGATTTATACTGCAATTAATTTTAGTGCAAATATTTTTATATAATAATTTAATTTTTATTTTATTTGTTTCAGGAATATTAAGATTTAAAATCATAAAAGGTTCATATGAAATTGATTCTTTTTGACAAAATGGACATTTTATAAGAGATTTTAATTGTCCATAAAATAAATCAACAATTATACTATCATCTCTTTTTTTAAAATTTTCCCACCAACGTTTACTAGCCATATTATCATCTTCATCTTTTTGGCGTTCTTTTAATTCTATATATGGTTTATTTGTTATACGATTTAATTCTTCATGTAAACTTTCTAAAAATATTGATAAAAATTCATGACTATCTTGTTGTAAAAATCCACTAAATTGAGGAAAATGTTCAGATATGAAATTTCTAAATCTAATTGGAGTAAAATAAATATTATTATTCTCTGAATCAACGTCCATATCAAAATTTTGGGTTAAATTTTCTGAATAATTCCATAAATTTCTAAGTAATTCAACATAAACTTCGACTAATTTTCCATTAAATGAAAATTTATTTCCGTAATTAATTTCTTGTTCAAAATAATTACTAAAAAAATATTTGGTTAAATCTATTGTATTTGAAAGACATTGAATTGTACTATTTAAATAACATGTATTTCCTAAATTTTTTAAACCTTTTCTTCCTAATAATATTAAATCATTATTATTAATATTATTAATATTAAAATTTTCATAATTTTGTAAAAAATTTTCTAAATTAGATTTATATAAATTATGAATATTGAAAGGATTTATATAAATTTCTTCTAAATTTTTATCAAGATTTTTATGATTTCTGTTTTTATTTGCACATTCGTTGCTACAGAAAAAAAAATAATTACATTTATCACATATAAAAAAATTATTTTCAGTTATTTTTATTCCACATTCAGAACAATTAAAAGATAGTAAATTTAAAAAAGGTTTTTCATTTTCATTTTTATTTATAATTTCTATTAATAAAATTGAATTAGATTCTTTTTTATTTTTATATGGAAAATCTTTCATTAACATTTCATTATTAATTTTTAGTTTTTTAAAATCAAATTCAAATTTATTTATTTTATTTTTAAAAGCAATTATAATTTCAGATAAAATATTTTCATATTCTTTATTTAATAAATAAAATTTAACTTTTTTATAATTTAAAATATCATTTGGTGTATTATTATTATTTTCATTTTCTAATTGATAATCTAAACTTCTAATAATTTTTAATTTAAAATCTTTAACTGTTAAATTATTTGAAATTTGAAAGTATTTAAATTTTATTAAATCAAATTTTTCTTTTTGCATTCTTTTATCAAAAACAATACATTTAATTTGTTTTAAATAAATATCATTTATTTTTTTTGTAATTAAATTTGTTTGTCCAAATGAATGAACAATTAAATCATAATATTTCTTTTTTATTGTATAAAAATCTTCATTTAATTTTATATCTTTTTTTAAATAATAATTATCATGAATAAAATCTTCTGCAGGGTCATACCAACTATCTTTAAAATCTAATAAATTAAAATTATTAATTGGACCTGGAAAAATATAATGATTGTTTTCATTTAAATCGCTGTGATAATTTTTTATTATTTCATTTAAATTAAAAAAGTTATTAATATTATTATTATTATTATTATTAGATTGAAATGATAATAAAAATTTATGTGCTTTTTCAACCCATTTTTTATTTATTAAACATATTATATTTTCATTAATATTTTCGGGATTTAATTTTTTTTCGAAAATTAAAATTAAAGATTTTATATCAATTTCATTATTATAATATTTAATTTGAAATACATTTATGTAACTTTCAATTTTTTCATCTAATTTTTTATTTAAATCAACTAATAATTCTTGACTTTTTGTTCCCATTTTATTTTCTTTTAAAGTTTTAATCTTTTTAAGATAATAATAAGAATTAAAATAATCATTATTATTTAATAATAAATCACTAGCACGATATAAATTTCTTATCCATATAAAATTTTCAATTTGATTTTCTTTGTTCATTAATTTAATTATTAATTTTAAAATTTTTAGAATATAATCAATATTTTTTCCATATTGATATTCAATATATGAACTTAAAGTTAAAAAATTCACTTTATTTGCTATTTCAATATTTTTTTGTAATAAACAAAAATTACATTCATATTTTATTAAATATTTATCAAATTCATTGTCACTTTTTAGTTTTAATTTTTTAATAATTTTTGAAAAATTTACTTTATAATTTTTAGTTAAGATGTTTTTATTTATTAAAAGATTATTATTTTCATATGACATTATATTAATAATGAATTTAAAAATTATTAATTATTTAATATTATTAATAAACAAAATTTATAAAAGTTATTTATTGTTTATATAAAAAATTCAATATAAAATTAAATAAAAAAAAATATTAAATTTTAATTTGTAGAAAATGATTAAATATATTAAATTAAATTAAATATATATATTATTTTAAAATGGTAAGAAAATATTTTTAATTTTCTTAATTTTAGTCAATTGATACATATAATGGAAATTCATTAGTTGGAATGATAGGAGATAAATGTTGTGCAATAGGAAGTGATCAACGTTTTGGAGTTCAATATTTAACAGTAGCTTCAAACATGCAAAAAATATTTAAAATTCAAGATAATATATTAATGGGTTTAAGTGGATTAGCCACAGATATTCAAACATTTTCTTTAGAAATTCGAAGAAAAGTTGAAACATATAGAATAAAAGAAAATATAAATTTAACACCAAAATTATTTATTAATTTAGTAGCTTCTACATTATATGAACATAGATGGGGTCCATTTTTTGTAAATCCAATTGTAGTAGGGTTAGATGAAAAAGATAATTTTAAACCATATGTGGCTACTTATGATTCAATAGGATATATTACTCAAAGTGGAGATTTTGAAGTTGCTGGAACTTCTAGTACAATGTTATATGGTGCTTGTGAAGCTTTTTATAAAAAAAATTTAAATAGTGATGAATTATTTGAAACTTGTTCTCAATGTCTTTTAGCTGGTATTGAAAGAGATTGTATGAGTGGATGGGGAGCTGTTGTTTATGTTTTAACTCCTGGAAAAATTGAAGCTAAAAGACTTAAATGCAGACAAGATTAAAACAATAATATTTAATAATATATAGTAAAATATATTATTTTAAATTAAAAAATATTAAATAAAATTTTATTTTATTTATTAATTTAATAAATATAGTAATTTATATTATATTTCAAAAATAATTTACAAAAAATATTTGGAAAATAATATATCAAATTAATATATCTTATTTACATATTTATTTTTATTTTATATTTATTACCTTTTCAATTATTATTAAAATATTTAATTAAAAATTTGATTAATTTTTTTTTCTTTTCTGAAATTTTTTGAATAATTTTTGTAGGCATAGGTTCCAAAATTTCATGTATTAATGCCAAATGACATTTTTTTTCATTTAATTTAATAAATGAATAAATACATTTTTGTTTTGAAATTTTATATGGTTCTCCACCATAAACTAAATAAGAAATATTCCATTTTTTACAATTTTCTATTTTATTTTTTTCAACAATTTTTAAATAAAAAAAACCTTCTTTATTATTTTTTTTATAATTTATTTTAACTTCTTGATAATTATTAAAATTATTAATATTAATTTCTGGTCCGTCATATTCATTATAAATTTCTTTTAATTTTTTATAATTTGTAAATAAATTCCATAATTTTTCAATTTCACCAGGAATTATATCAGCTTCATATTGATATAAATCAACAATTGATGAATTTAAATTATTATTTATATTTTCAATAAAATTCTCAGATTTAAAATTATAAAAATTTGGAAATTCAATTGCTTTTGGATTATTTGATTTAAAAGTTATTAATAATATAGTTGTATCATCTTTTGATACTTTATATACTTTTATTTTTATTTTAATATCTCCTTCATTTGATGTCTTAAAATACCATTCAATTTTTTTTATTTGAGGTAAATTATTAACTTTAATTACTTTACCTATAAATGGAATTATACCTAAAAATATTCCTTCAAATTCATTTCCAATACAATATGTATTATTTCCTTTTATTACTATTGGTGGAAAATGTTTATTTGAATTAAGAATAAATAATATTTCTAAATTTCTTAATATTTTCCAAACTTTTTCAATATTATATTTGAAATGAATTGTTTTTTCTAAAACAAAAGGAAAATCAGAGTTTAAATTTTCAAAAATTTCATTCATTTATAAATTTATTATTAATTTAAATATTTCAAATTTTAATATATTGAAATTAAAATTAACAATAAAAAATATTATAAATCATTTATAATCAAAATAATTAATAGTTAAATAGATTTTATTTTAGATAAAATATTTAAAAATTATTTGAATAATAATTATTTTTTTATA
>JAEEGK010030204.1_pt1 | contig 10758 bp, 6 predicted proteins | sample 8958771 | NCBI WGS metagenome assembly JAEEGK01 (sample SAMN16246547, study PRJNA631951) | gut metagenome | biome: gut microbiome; feature: rumen; material: SC-attached | host: Bos | place: Iran: Karaj | collected 2018-10 | reverse complement strand
GCCCCCGATGGTGGTGAAGCCTATTGCGGACTCCGTGCCTTGGCTCCCGTCCTTCCCGAGGAGCAGGCCAAACTCAGTTTCTGGAGCGAGATGGTGCAGCAGCTTGACTACTACTTCATCTCAGGCGACAACAGTGATGAGGTGGTCAAGGGTTACCGCACTCTCACAGGCAAGGCACAGATTATGCCGAAGTGGCTTTTCGGCTTCTGGCAGAGCCGCGAGCGCTACAAGAGTCAGCGCGAGATCCTCGATGCCCTCAAGGGCTTCCGCGACCGCAAGCTGCCTATCGACAACATCGTCATGGACTGGAACTACTGGAGTCCCGACTCTTGGGGAGCATTTACCTTCGACACCCTTCGCTTCAACGATCCCAAGGGTATGATCGACACCATCCATGCCCAGCATGCCAAGATCATGATCTCCTGCTGGCCCAAGTACTACCTCACCACCGACAACATGAAGGAACTCGACCAGATGGGCAAGATCTACCAGCAGAGCATCAAGGACTCGCTCTACGACTGGCTGGGCTTCAAATATGCCTTCTATGATGCCTACGACCTCGATGCACGCAAGGTTTTCTGGCGTCAGCTCTACGAGAAACTCGGCGTCATCGGTATGGATGCCTGGTGGATGGATGCCTCCGAGCCCAATGTGCGCGACTGCACCGACCTGCCCTATCGCAAACTGCTCTGCGGTCCCACCGCCCTCGGCTCGAGCGACGAGTATTTCAACGCCTATTCCATTGTCAATGCTGAGGCCATCTACGATGGTCAACGTGGCTACGAGACAACTGTCGAGCGTCAGGGCATCAAGGCCGACGATTCGCAGGCACTCCAGAAACAGGCCAAGTGGAACCAGTATGGCTTTGGTAACGAAGATGCCTTCTCGCCCGACAACCAGCGAGTCTTCCTCCTCACGCGTAACGGCTTCGCTGCCGAGCAGCGTTTCTCCACGGCCACTTGGTCGGGCGACATCGGCACACGCTGGGAGGACATGAAGACACAGATCACCGCAGGTCTCAACTTCTCCATCTCGGGCATTCCTTATTGGAGCCAGGACATCGGCGGCTTCTCGGTTGAGAAGCGTTACGAAGCAGCCCAGCGCTTCTTTGATGCTACCGGACGCGAAAACGAGGATATGCGCGACTGGCGCGAACTCAATGTGCGCTGGCACGAGTGGGGTGTCTTCACACCCATGTACCGCGTACACGGCCAGTTCCCCTTCCGCGAACCTTGGAACATTGCTCCCGAGTCGCATCCCGCCTACAAGGTCATCCGTTCCTGCATCGAGTTCCGCTATCGTATGATGCCCTACATCTACTCGTTGGCTGGCAAGGTTCATTTCGACGACTACACCATGCTGCGTCCCCTCGTGATGGACTTCGGTTACGACCCCAAGGTGCTCGATTTGGGCTATCAGTTCATGTTCGGTCCCTCGTTCATGGTTTGTCCCGTTTATCAGTACAAGGCACGCCAGCGCGACGTCTATTTCCCCGAAGGCCGTATCTGGTACAACTTCTACGATGGTCGCATCACCTCCGAAGGTGGCGAGACCCGCATCTGTGCCGCTCCCTACGAGCAGATTCCCGTCTTCGTGCCTAGCGGCTCCATCATCCCCTTCGGTCCCGCTTTGCAGTATAGCGACGAGAAGCCCGCTGGAACCATCCGTCTCTACGTCTATGAGGGTCAGGACGGCGACTTCACCCTCTACGAGGACGAAGGTACCAACTATGGCTACGAGGCTGGACGTTTCGCCAACATTCACTTCAGTTACAACGAGGCACAGAAGGAACTCACCATTTCCGACCGCGAAGGCGAGTTCCCCGGTATGCTTCAGAAGCGCACCTTCATCGTTGTGCCTGTCGGAGCCAAACACATCCAGGGCTACGATCCCGAAGCCAAGGGCATCGAAGTGCAGTACGATGGCAAGGCACAAGTCGTAAAGCTGTAATTACCCATTTGTTATTTGTCTTAGTTGGCAGCCAAGCTTGGCTGCCAACATAACCCCCTAAACCCATATGTACCCTCGTCTTACATTACCCATTCTCTTGGCCACATTAGCCACTGCTGCTATTGCGCAGCAGGTGGTGATTGATCCCTATGAGGCCCAATCCACCCTTTTTATACCCACCTATTCCCTCAGCACCCAACCCATCGAGCAGCGCGTCAAGGATGCACTCAGCCAGATGACGCTGGCCGAAAAGGTTCGTCTGTGCTATGCTCAGTCGAAGTTCTCTACCCCAGGTGTGCCACGTCTTGGCATCCCCGAGGTGCGCTACAGCGATGGCCCGCATGGTGTGCGTGCCGAAATCAACTGGAATGATTGGGGCTATGCGGGATGGAACAACGACTCCATCACCGCCTATCCTGCGCTCACTTGCCTTGCCGCCACCTGGAATCGTGACCTCGCTTTCTCCTACGGCTTCAATGTAGGACAAGAGGCGCGCTATCGCCGCAAGAATGTCCTTCTTGGCCCGGGTGTGAACATCTATCGCACACCGCTCAATGGCCGCAACTTCGAATATATGGGCGAAGACCCCTGTCTCGCTTCGAAGATGGTGGTACCCTACATCGATGGCATTCAGCGAAATGGTGTAGCTGCTTGTGTCAAGCATTATGTCCTCAACGACCAGGAAGAGTTCCGCGGCCATGTCGATGTCAAGGTGTCCGACCGAGCCCTTCACGAGATTTACCTGCCGCCTTTCAAGGCTGCCGTCGAGAAAGGCAAGGTGTGGAGCATCATGGGCTCTTACAACCAGTATCTCGACCAGCACGCTTCGCACAACGAGGTGCTCATCGATGATATATTGAAGGGTGATTGGAACTTCGATGGTGTGGTCATCACCGACTGGGGCGCTGCCCATAATACCGACGAAGCCATCTTCAATGGCCTCGATGTCGAGATGGGAACCTATACCAATGGTCTTACCTCTGAGGCTGGTGATTTCGGATATGACGACTATTACCTAGGCCGAGCCTATTATGAGAAGTGTCTGCGGGGCGAAGTGCCCGACTCGATCATCAACGACAAGGCCGCACGCATTCTTCGCCTGATATTCCGCACCGAGGCTAGCTCAGTCACCGCCTATCCCAATGGACGTGTTGCCAGCGACACGCAACTTGCCGCTGCCCGTCGCATTGCCGACGAAGGCATCGTCCTCCTCAAGAACTCCGCTCCTGCTGGAGCGGGTAAGGGCGAGACTTCCCTGTTGCCTATTCGTCCCGAGCGCTATCGTCGCATCCTTGTCGTGGGTGAGAATGCTACACGCAGCCTCTGTATGGGTGGAGGTTCATCGGAACTCAAGACCAAGGTCGAGATTTCGCCTTTGCAGGGTATCCAGGATCGTTTTGGCGACAAGGTCACCATCGATTATGCCGAGGGCTATCGTTCGGGAGGTGCCTTCTATGGCCGTATCGAACCCATTGACGACAGCGTTTATGCCGAGTTGCGAGCCGAAGCCGTCAAGAAGGCACGCGAGGCTGATCTCGTGATCTTCGTGGGCGGTTTGAACAAGAACCATTTTTCTGACTGCGAGGGCGGCGATCGACTCTCCTACAATCTTGACTTCCATCAGAACGAGCTTATCGATGCACTTGCTGCTGCCAATCCCCGCATAGTCTGCGTCATCATCTCGGGCAATGCCTTCCGTATGCCGTGGCTCAGCCGCGTTCCTGCGCTCCTCCAGAGCTGGTATCTCGGTTCGATGGCGGGTGCTGCTTTGGCCGACATCTTATCGGGCGATGTTTGTCCGTCGGGCAAGACCATCTTCACCTATCCTGCCTCGCTGGCCGACTGTCCTGCCCATCAGCTGGGCCGTGTCAGCTATCCCGGTGTCAGCCCCAATGAGGTCCCTGCAGCCTGGCGTTACCAACCCAACAAGAATCCACGTTCGGCCGATCTGCTTGCCATTGCCTCCAAGGGTCCTTCGGCTCTGCGTGATGCCGCTCGCAGTTTCGACCCTGCGCTCAAGACGCTCAATACCTCCACCGATCCCTCTTCTCATCAGGGTGCAGGCGACGAAGTGGAAGTCTATGCCGAGGACATTCTTGTGGGTTACCGCTGGTACGACTATCACAGGCTCAACGGCGTGGGAACCTCAAGCGTAATTTTCCCCTTCGGCTACGGTCTGAGCTACACGAAGTTCGCTTATGGTATACCCTCCATTTATGCGGGCACCGTCAGCGTTGAGATTACCAATGTCGGCAAGGTCGAAGGCCAGGAGGTAGTGCAGTTCTACGTGTCCGACAACAAGAGCTCCGTCGTCCGTCCCAAGAAGGAGTTGAAGCACTTCGAGAAGGTCAATCTCAAGCCTGGGGAACGCAAGGTAGTGAGCTACGTCATTCAGAACGATGACCTCTGCTATTACGATGAAGTGAAAGGCCGCTGGCTTTACGAACCTGGCGACTTCACCGTCTATGTCGGCTCCTCCTCGGTCGATATCAGGGGCAAGGTCGATATCACCCGATAACTATTCTGTTATCACGAACTATTCTTTAAACCAAGGGCGCGGCATCGTGTGTGCTACGCCTTTAGTTATTTTAACATCAAAACAAAAGAAAAGAACGGAAAGAATCGACTATCTCGAACCGAAATGGAGCGTCTGCGAACGTAGGTGCTCCATTTTCTGTGTGAAATAGTACATCTACGAACGTAGATGCTCCATTTTCTGCGTGAAATAGTACATCTACGAACGTAGATGCTCCATTTTCTGCGTGAAATAGTATATCTACGAACGTAGGTGCTCCATTTTCTGCGTGAAATAGTACGTCTGCGAACGTAGGTGCTCCATTTTCTGCGTGAAATAGTACGTCTGCGAACGTAGGTGCACCATTTTCTGCGTGAAATAGTACGTCTGCGAACGTAGATGCTCCATTTTCTGCGTGAAATAGTACGTCTGCGAACGTAGATGCTCCATTTTCTGCGTGAAATAGTACGTCTGCGAACGTAGGTGCTCCATTTCTTGTCGAATATTGTACGTCTACGAACGCAGACGCGCTATTCCGGTTTTCAGAAAGCCAGTCCTCATCACAAATCCTCCATCTTCCACGTCATAGAGCATTATTTCGCGCTTCACGATGCTTGCTACGATTGGAGATACTCACTAAGCGACAAGAAAGTAAGGTTCTCGGCATAATTGTCGCCATTTGATTATCGTGTCGTTATATCCTGAACAAAAAGAAGAGAAAAAACTTGCGGGAATGAAAAAACAGGTCTATCTTTGCAGTGTCAAAAATGATTCATTGGTTAGTTTAAGTTAGTAATATGTGTGTAAGAAAACACTCTGTCGGACGATAGGGTGTTTTTTTTGCATAATTGTTTCGTTATGTCGGAGAAATTGCGTATATTTGCGCCCACAAAAAGAAAACTGACACATTTACTATGGAAAAAATACCTAACATCCAATTGATGAAGATTGTGGCCGATACGACGGTCGATGGACCGGGTTGGCGCACAAGTGTGTATTGTGCAGGCTGTCGTCATGCCTGCAAGGGTTGCCACAATCCTGAGACGTGGCCGTTTACAGCAGGACACAGCGTAAGCATTGACGAAATCATGGAGGAACTGAAATTTGCGGAGGGTGACATCACTTTCAGCGGAGGCGATCCCATGTATCAGCCCGAGGCGTTTACGGAGTTGGCACGTCGCATACGCGAGGACCTGCATAAGGGCATCTGGTGCTACACGGGCTTCCGCTACGAGCAGGTGGTGGAAGATCCGAAGATGAGCAAGATGCTGCCTTATCTGGAAGTCTTGGTCGATGGTCCTTTCATCGAAGCAAAGAAGAGCCTGGACCTGCTGTTCCGTGGATCGAGCAACCAGCGCCTCGTCGATGTCCAGAAGTCGTTGAAGGCGGGCAAGGTCGTCGAGTTCGACTATAATCCTTATCCGACGTTTGATTGAGAAGACAATTGGAGTATTCTGATTATTCGGAATACTCGGAGTATTCGGAGGACTCTGATTACTCAGAAAAATCAAAGCTATGGAGCGAAACAAGGAAATATACAAGGTAACGCTGCTGGGCGGAGCTGTGAACGTGGTGCTGCTCGTCTTCAAGTTCGTGGCGGGTATCGTGGGACACAGTGCCGCGATGGTGGCCGATGCCGTGCACTCGCTGAGCGACTTCGTGACCGACGTCATCGTGATTATCTTTGTGCATATCAGCGGCAAGCCCAAGGATAAGTCGCACGACTATGGGCACGGCAAGTTCGAGACATTGGCGACAACGGTCGTTTCGATGTCGCTTCTTGTGGTGGCTGCGGGCATCCTGTATAGCGGCGTGATGAAAATCGTAGCGTGGGCCAATGGAGCACACTTGGAGGCGCCAGGGATGCTGGCGCTATGGGCCGCCCTGCTGTCAATCGTGCTCAAGGAGGCCACCTTCCGCTATTCGATGGTGAAGGCACATCAGCTCAATTCTCAAGCCGTGGAGGCCAATGCCTGGCACCACCGAAGTGATGCGATGTCGTCGGTTGGTACGGCCATCGGTATCGGTGGCGCCATCTTCCTGGGCGAACGATGGACAGTGCTCGATCCCGTGGCTTCGGTCATCGTCGGCCTCTTCATCGTGAAGGTGTCGCTCAATCTGCTTCGAGTCGGCATCGGCGACCTGATGGAGCAGTCGTTGCCCGATGAGGTAGAGGCGGAAATACTTCGACTGGCAGCCTCGGTGCCTGGCGTGTCGGACCCCCATGAACTGCGCACCCGACGAATCGGCAATCATTATGCCATCGAACTGCATATCCTCGTGAATGGTGACCTCCCACTGCGCGAAGCACACGAAAAGGCTTCGCAAGTAGAGGAACTACTGCGAAGCCATTATGGGGAAGAGACGCATATAGCGGTGCATGTGGAGCCCCGAGAAGACCCCCTCTAATCCTCCGCACCCCCTCTATCCCCCGAACAGCGGGGGCGGAATACCTGCTTAGGGGGAGGAATTGGGATCCATCGGTCATCCCCCTAAGCAGGGGGACCGAGGGGGTCTTATTTCCACATTGAAGAGAACGCCTGATAGCGCACCTCCTTGGCGGGTTGACTCAGAGTGACCTGATCGTAGATGGCAGATGGGAACACGAGGTTGGTCATTGCCATCGAGCCATTGCCCGTGAAGATTTCGACAGAGGACTGATCGACGTAGATGTCGAGAACCAGTTCATTACCCGTGCTGCTCAGCGAACTTGTGACTGAAGGGATGGCGAAGCTGCCGTTGAACGTAGCTGCGCCTGTTTTGCTGTTGCGACGAGCGATGAGGCTGCCTGCCGACAGACTATAGGTGAGTTCGTAGGCTTCCTTCTTGCTATTGCCCAAGGAGATGACGTTGGCAACGGTGGCATCGAGGGTAACCTGCAGACGATAGGCACTCGGGGCATTGATGCTGCCACCTGATGTGGCGAGTGTGGACCATTCGCCGGCCAGCTTATCGAGTTCCTTCACAGGACGGCTGGCGAGCACAGGCTTGCCCTGATAATCGACGAGGCTGAGTTCGCGAGGCAGAGTAAATGCCGAGCGCCAAGGATCACAAGGCACGTCGCCGGAATAGGACCAGTTGTTCATCCATCCGATGAGGATAATGCGTCCGTCGGAAGTATTGCTCCAGGTGACACCCGCATAGTTGTCAAGGCCATAGTCGAGCCAGAGGGGATAACTAAGGTCGTCGGCCGTGAACTTTTCGCCGTCGAAGTCGCCGACAAAGTACATGGTGCCGCTACCAATCACGGGACCGCCCGGGTTGACGCTGACGATAAGCACCCACTTCTCCTGACCGTTGAAGTTCATGCGCAGCAGATCGGGGCACTCCCATTGTCCGCGCTTGCAACGACCTACTTCGGTGGTGAAGGTGCTTGCTTCGCGCCAATGGATTAAGTCGGTGGATGTCCAGAACTGGATGCCGTACTCCCAACCCAAAGCCAGGCTCATGACCCAACGCTTCGTCTCGGCATGCCAGAAGACCTTGGGGTCGCGGAAGTCGCCGCGAGTGGTGTTGGCGATGATGGGATTGCCATCGTACTTGGTGAACGTCTTGCCGCCATCGGTACTATAGGCCAAGGCCTGCTGTTGATGAGTGCCTGCTGCGGTATAGAGGGCAACTATGGCTCCCTTGCCGAAACCAGCAGTATTGTCGGCATCATAGACGGCCGAGCCGGAAAAGATGTCACCCAGGGCATCGGGCACAAGGGCTGTGGGCTGTTCGGCCCAATGTACGAGGTCGGTCGAGGTGGCGTGTCCCCAGCTCATGTTGCCCCAGCCGTTGCCGTAGGGGTTGTACTGGTAGAACAGATGCCAGGTGCCGTCGACATAGACCATGCCGTTGGGGTCATTGACCCAGTTCTTGGCAGGGGTGTAATGAATCTGGGGGCGATAGAGTTCGCTGTAGCTGGAAGATGAAGTGCCTCCGCCCGACGGATTTTCACCACCTCCACCCGAGGGGTTGTCGCCGCCGCCTGAGGGATCGGGATTATTGGGATTGGGCTTGAAGGAGTCCTCGAACGGGTCATCAGAACCGCAAGAGGTGATAACAGGTGCAATGAGCAGCGCTGTTGCGAGGGAAAGGATGGGGAATTTCATATTATTGTGCGTTTTTGAGGCTAAATTATTCCAGTTTTCCGGCATTTCGGTATTCCGTTATTCCGGTATAACGATATTACGGCATAACGGCACGATATACTATATTTCGGCATTCCGAAAAACCGAAGCCACATAAATAATCTTGAGGGCGGGCGCACCTGCGTCCGCCCTCAAATATTCGTATTGAGAAGAAGAATTAACGGGTCTTGAGGTACTCAAGGGCGTTCTTGGCGAAGGTGAGGATGTTATCCTGATAAGCGTTGTTCTTTGGATGAGCGCTGATGTCAGGAGTGCCATCGTCGTTCTTCATTGAGAAGTTGAGACCACCGTTGCCGACGCAGATTACGGTACCCTGGAACTCGGTGTTACCTGGCTGAGCCTCCCAGACGTTGAGCTGGCTAACCCACCAGATCTGGCTGTCCCAAGTGCCAATCGGGTAGATGCCGTACATATTGTTGAGCTGGGTGAGGCAGGCCTCATCCTGGTTGCCCAGTCCGGTGAGGACTGATGGGATGTTGAAGAAGAGGCAGTTGTGGTCCTCAGTCCAACCGGCACCTTTGAAGGCGATGAGCTTGGTGGTGCCGTTGTCCTCCACATCGAGTCCACGGTAAACAGCATGGGTAGAGTAGTCCTTGACGAAACCGCCACAGTTGAGCATGCAGGCCATCTTCCACACATCGGGATTGTAGCCGCCAGGAGCGGTGTTGATGGCATTGTCGTTGTTCTTGAGCATATCCATTTCGAGACGACCGAGGGTGCCGATGTAAGGAGTAGCATGAGCCCAGAGGAGGAGGCTACCACCATCCTTGTACCACTGACGAACGGCAGGAGTAGCGTTCATGACAACTTCAGGCATATCCCAAGCGGAGCTGTTGTCGTCGAGGTCGCGCATCCACCAGAGCACACGATAAGGCTCGAGAACGTCAGCCGAAGTGATGCTGCTGAATGGAACGAAGGTGCCGGTCGGATAGGTCTCGTGGAACCAGAGCCAAGCCGAAGCGTCGTCGTCATCACCGTTGGCAACAAGTTCTTCCGGAGTATCGAATACCGAGAGATAGCCGATGGCCGTCTTGCCGATGCGGAGGCTGCTGGTAGCAGGGAGCGAACGGCCTTCGTTGTTCTCGGCGGTGAGGGTGACGGTCCATGTCTCGCCCTGAATGACGTCCGTGATGGTGTAGTCGGTCACGTTGGCCATCAGGGTCTCGGTGATAGTACGATTGGAGCCATTGGTGGCTACGAAGTGAGTCTTGGTGGCTGTTGGGTTGGCATTCCACTCAACGTAGGCGTCATAGCCACCCACCTTCTCGATCTGGCTCATCTGGATGCCGTTGAAACGAGCAGCGCCCGGACGGGTGTAGTTGAGGACAACGCCCTCGGAGAAGTTGGTGCCATCGGTATATTTGAGCACATAGCTGTTGGCCACGTTGGTCTCGACAGCATAGTGGGTATAGGTGCCACCAGAGACAACCTCTGTGCCCGACTTGGTGCCGTTGGCATAGCGGGTCACCTGCATGTTCTGGCTGCCAGCGGGCCAAGAGATGACGTAGTTGTCACCCTGCAGGCTGGCTTGGATGCTGCCAGCATCAGGTTTGCTGAGAATAGGGGCAACGATGTCGTAATCCATATCGGCGTTGCAGGCACTGAGTGCTGCTACTGCAGCGATAGTTGCGAAAATATATCTGAGTTTCATATTGATTTATTTTTTTCGGATTAATCGGAATAATCGAAGTAATCGGAGTTTGCCGAATGTGGAGAACTTAGTGGTAACCCTTGTTCTGTTCGTAGAGACCAGGAACATAGAAGAGCTGGTTGTAGGGGATGGGCCAGTACTCGTTCTTGCCAGCGGTGTAGAAGGCATCACCGTAGTAACCGGCGAAAGCAGTTCCGTCGTAGTTGCCCTCCTTTTCGGAAGCGAAGAATGCGTTGAGCGTGCTGGAAGCCAAGCCCCAACGACGGAGGTCGAAATAGCGCTCGGGCTCCATAGCCATCTCGAGACGCTTCTCCCAGCGCAGGTACTTGCGAGCTTCCTCCTTGCTGACACCCGTCTGATAGTAGCCAAGGGTGCGAACCTGGTTGGCAGCATACTGGATGTACTTGCTCACGGAGTTGTTGGCACGAGCGCGAATCTGGTTGATGATGGTGATGGCATCGCCGATGTTGCCGGTCTCGATGAGAGCCTCGGCACGCCAGAGCATC
>JAEEGK010030203.1_pt1 | contig 10758 bp, 6 predicted proteins | sample 8958771 | NCBI WGS metagenome assembly JAEEGK01 (sample SAMN16246547, study PRJNA631951) | gut metagenome | biome: gut microbiome; feature: rumen; material: SC-attached | host: Bos | place: Iran: Karaj | collected 2018-10 | reverse complement strand
GAGGTATTCCGAGAGCTGGTGCCCGTAACAGACTTCAGGCCCTGACAGCTATCGGCGCCTGTCTTCTGGTGCACCCGGTAAATCGTCGCCCCGGAGACCGCGTTCCACGTGACCGTGATCCCGTCCGTGCCCGCGCTGGCGCTCTTCAGCGCCGGCGCGCCGAAGGGAGCGACCGCATCCTTCGCCGTCGCCGTCACGCCCTTCGTGTCGAAGCCGCTCCACGTGCTCCCGTTATACGCTTTCACCGTGTAGGTATAAGCGGTGCCCGCCGTTACCGCGGCGTCCGTGTAGCTGGTTCCCGTCACGTCCTTCAGGCCCGTCCAGCTGCCCGAGCCCGTCTTCCGGTAGACCTTATACTTCGTCGCCCCGTCGACGGCCTTCCACGTCACGGTGATCGAGCCCTCAGCTGCGGAGGCCCCGATCAGCTCCGGCGTTTCCGGGACCGCCCCGGTGAGGTATACGACCTCGGCGCCTGTGACGCTGTCGTTGAACGCGTCGAAGACGATCTGCCGCCATTCCGCTTCCGTGCCCCGGAAGGAGACCTTCGTCAGGGGGCAGTTGTAAAAGGCGGCGTAGCCCACGGTCTTCAGGCCCTTCCCCAGGGTGAGCTCCCCGAGTTTTTCGCAGCCCCAGAAGGCGTACTGCCCGATGGCCTCTCCCCCGTTCCCGAGGCTGACAGAGGTCAGGGCCGCGCAGCCGGAGAAGGCGCCGTCGCCGATCTCAGCAGCGCCCGGCACGGTCAGGGAGCTCAGGGCCGCACAGTCGGCGAAGGCGTTATCCCCGATGACCGCGCTGCCCCCGAGGGTCAGCGTTTGCAGCGCGGCATCCCCCTGAAACGAACTGCTCGCGAGCTCCGCCCCTCCCTTGATCTGTACCGAGGTCAAGCCGCTGCAGCCCAGGAAGGCCCATTCGCCGATATCGGCGCTGCCTTTGAATTCCATGCTCTTCAGCCCGCTGCAGTTGTAAAAGGCGTATTTCCCGATCACCGCGTTGCTCCCGAAGGCAAGCGTCTTCAGGCCGCTGCTGTTGTAGAAGGCGCTTTCCCCGATCTCCGCAGTGCTCCCGAAGCTCACCGTCTCCGGCCCGAGGCTGTCACCGAAGGCGCAGTAGCCTACCGTCACGCTGCCCGGCACGGTCAGCGTCTTCAGTCCGGTACAGCTGCTGAAGGCCCAATCTGCGATGGACGTCACGTATGCGGGAGCCGCGTAGCTCTCCAGAGGGGAAAACTCGGGGTACTTCTTCAGGACGCCGCCGCAGAGGGTGAGGGGCAGCTCGATGATCACGTGGTCCGGCTCCTGCAGGATAAAATCCCGGGAAACGTCGTACATATCCATCGCGGGGCTCTCCGCGAAGCTCCAGGTCCCGCTCTCGTAACGGCCGCTGCTCATCCAGGTCGCGTCGAAAATGATCCACCGCGACCCGTCGTAGGCCAGGTTGTAGGCGTGGGTCTCCGTCAGGACGTAGACGCAGGGGATCCCCAGGCTCTGGAGCAGATACTCCGCCAGCTGGGCGTAGCCGTTGCACACGGTATAGCGGTTCTGCAGGACGTTGTAGGGATCGCAGTTGGGATACGGCGACCGTCCCGCCACGTATTCGTAGTCGTAGCACACGTTCAGGGCCAGCCATACCGCCACCGCCTCGATGGCCTCCCCGGCAGTCGCGCAGCCTCCGGCGACAGACGCGGCGGTCTCGCATAGCTCCCGCTTCATATCCTCGGTGTAGGCCAGCTCATCGTCCTCCACGTAGCGGTAGCGGCTGTCCAGATAGAAGCCGTCCGTCCACAGGAAGATCTCCGGGGGCAGCTCCAGGAAGCGGTCCAGGATCTCGTCCGCCTCACGCTGCGCATCCGTCAGCACGTCCAGGGGCTGCAGCTGGATCACGTCCGGCCGCGGCACGCTGCCGGGAGGATTCGAGGGATCGATCCAGCCGACGTTCCGATCGAATATCCGTCCGCCGTTATCCGCGGCGAAGCCCGGCTCCTTGATCCGTTCCGTCTCCGCGGTGGGCTGGGGCTCTGCCGGCGGTGCCATCCCCGCAGCCGCCGCAGGGACCGCCGTCAGAAGCATGCAGACCAGCAGGAAAAGGGCCAAGAATCTCTTTTTCATTGCACGTTTCCTTTCCATAACATACTATTCTGCACCCATTATAAGGTATGTCCCCTTCGATTTCAATGCGGTTTTTCACCCTCCGCAGCGGACGGCCCGGATAAAACGGCGGAGAGCAGAGGCTCTCCGCCGTGGGATCGTTATTCAGCTTTGCCCGTTTCGGGAAGCAGGACGCCTGACTTCGTCGAATCGGTCCAGCACCGCCAGCAGGTCTCCGGGCAGCCGCTCCCTGCAGGCCCGCCGCAGCTCCTCGGGCACGCCGTAGAAGGCCTCCCCCATGCTCCCGGCGATGCAGGTGAGGGTATCGCAGTCCCCGCCCAGGGAGACCGCCGTGCGGATCACGTCCTCGAAGTCCGTACCCTCCAGGAAAGCGGTGACGGCTTCCGGCACGGTCTTCTGACAGGTCTCCACGTGGCGGTAGGTCGGGCGGATCTCGTCGCAGCTGCGGGAGAGGTCGTAGCCGAACTCCCGGATGATGAAGTCCCTGATCTCCGCCTTGCTCCTCCCGCTCCGGGCGAGGAAAATGGCGGCGGCTACGGATTCCGCGCCCTTGACGCCTTCGGGGTGGTTGTGGCTGACCTCGGCGGTGAGCCGGGCGACACGCCGGGTCTCCTCCAGCGTATCATAGAGCCAGCCAGCGGCGGCGACCCGCATGGCCGAGCCGTTGCCGAAGCTCCCGTAGGGGGCGGGCTCCTCCTCCGACCACAGCCAGCGAAGGAACCGGTTTCCATAGCCGGCGTCGGGGTACTTGCGGCCCCATTTCAGCATGGCGCGCACCAGGGCGGCCTTCATCTTCTCCTCCGAAAGACCGTCCGCCTCCAGCAGGGCCTCCGCCACCGCCACGGTCATCACCGTGTCGTCCGTGAATTGGGATTCTTTGCAGAACAGTGGAAAAGCCTTGCTCTTGTTTCCCCGATCAAATTCGTAGGGGGCGCCGATCATGTCCCCCAGGATCGCACCGTACATATTTCTCTCCTTTTTTCATGCGCGGCGTATGCGTCTTTGGGCCATTATACCGGATATCTCCGGGAAATGCCAGCCGTTCCGGGGATTTCCCGACGGGGCGGTCAACGGAGCCGCCTTGACAGCGGTCCGGCAAAGAACTATATTCAAGGCAGCCTGATACGGGAGGGTCGCATATGAAGAGCATCATCGAGGAGCGGCGGGAGATCCCCGTGGCAGGGGAGACCGACGTGCTGGTCGTCGGCGGTGGCCTCGCCGGCGTGGCGGCTGCAGCCGCCGCGGCAAGGAACGGCGTCAGCGTTACGCTGCTGGAGAAGACCATCGCCCTGGGGGGCCTGGCCACCCTGGGCCACGTCTGCGTATATCTGCCCATCGACGACGGTCTGGGCCACCGGATCTACGGCGGTCTGGCGGAGGAGCTGATGCAGGTCTGCCATCGCTATTCCTACGACGACATCCCGGAATGCTGGAAGGGCAGCCCCTGGAGGGTGGACGAGCCCACGGGCCGTTATCAGTGCACCTTCAACATCCCCGCCTGCGTCATGGCCCTGGACGAGTTCACGGACGCCGAGGGGGTGAATGTCATGTTCGACACGGGGATGTGTCTGCCCATCATGGAGGGCAATACCTGCCGGGGCGTCTTCGTGGAGAACAAATCCGGCCGCAGCGCCTACCTGGCGAAGATGGTGGTGGACGCCACCGGCGACGCGGACGTGCTCTTCCGGGCGGGGGCGGACTGCGAGACGCGCAAGAGCATCGTTTCCACCTGGACCTACGAGCTGGACGTGGACCGGATCAAAAACGAGACGACCTCCAACGAGGTGCTGGCCAACATCCGCATGCGCTGGTTCGGCCTCCGGCCGGACGTAGACAACTCCAAAAGCGAGATACCGACCTTCTACGGCACCACGGCGGACGGGGTGAACGACTACGTGCACCTGAGCCGAACCCTGGCCCTGGAGTACCTGAAAAAGCACGACCGGCCCGGCTACGCCTTCCTGACCATGCCTGCCATCCCCCAGTTCCGCATGACCCGGCGGCTGAAGGGCCTGAAGGAGCTGCAGTGCGTCGAAGGCCGGTATGAGGAGCACTCCGTGGGCATCGTGATCCACTGCCTGGAAAACCCCGCCGCCGTCTACGAATTTCCCTACGAGGCGGTGATCGACGCCCGGATCGAAAACGTCGCCGCCGCCGGACGCATGGTGTCCGCCGGGGGGCGGGGCTGGGAGATCATGCGCTGCATCCCCAACTGCGTGTTCACCGGGCAGGTGGCCGGCACGGCCGCCGCCATGGCCGTCCGCGGCGGCGTCCCCCTGCAGCGGGTGGACGTGGCGGCCCTGCAGCAAAGCCTGGCGGACACCGGGGTGGTCATCCACGCGCCGGAGGAGCTGAAGCACAACTCCCAAAAGGAGCGCCTGTCTTACCGCCGGGCTTCCGGGGTCGCCTCCATCGCCACGGATTCCCTGAGCTACCCGAAGGGAGACGCCGCCGGGCATTGAGCCCGCTCCGTCCGCAGCATGACGGCTCCCGGCGCACCGGCGTCGTTCCGGCGCGCCGGGAGCCGCAGCTTCGTTTCCGCGAAAAGCCGGGCCCCGGCGACGGATTGCCCCGGAAGGCAAAATCATGAAAATCGGAAAAACGATCAAAAAACGGTGCGAAAAAACACGTTCTGCAAAACCGACAGGAGGAACCCGTGAAAATCGACGTCTTCTTCGCCGAGTTCATCAAGTCCCTGAAATACGAAAAGGATCTCCGGAAAACGGCCATGACGCTGCTGAAGGGAGACCGGGAATACTGTCTGCCAAAAATGGAGGCTTTTGAGGAAGCGGACAATCTTGCCGCCAACATTCAGGACTCTGTCCGGCGGATGCCCCGGGGAAAGGACACCGCGATCAGGGTCTACAGAAAGCTGATCGATTTTCTGCGGGGGAAAGGGATCGAGGTCTCCGTGGCCTTCCCGCCCATCCCCGTCGACAGCAGCTTCGAGCGCCAGATGTTCATCGCCAAATACCTGCAGGATGAGGACGCCCGCATCGAAGATCTGAAAAACCTTCTCTGGGTCAGCGAACGCACGATCGACGAGGATCTGAAACGCCTCTATCGGGACAGCGACGATCCGATACAGGTCTGCGGCCAGCGCTTCTTCATTCCCGAAAGCCGCCGCGCCAACGGGCAGATGCTTTCCGAGTCCACAGCCCATCCCCTGTTCCTGACGGAAAACCTCACGCAGGTGATCGTCATGCTCAAGGGTCTGCGGCTCATGGCCGGGGACCCGCTGTACACCCGCTATGCCGAGCTCACCGCGGCGGATATTTGGATGCAGCTGTCCGGCTATGCCAAAAAACGCATCCGTTTCGTGCTGGGCGAGCTGCTGCCGGAGGAGCTGAACTGGTATGAGCGCCTGGAAGAAAAAGCGGACAGCTTCTCCTCCGAGCGGGAATGCGCCGTCAGAGGCGCCAATATGGTGGACTTCATCAAAAACGACAGGTCCTTCTTCGTCGAATACCGGACGGAGGACGGGGACGTCATCTACGATGACTGCCGCTGCGTACACGGCAGCTATGAACCGAAGGAAGAAGGCTATGTGATCGAGGTGGACTGCCGTCAGGGGCGGAAGCGCCTGGATTCCGGGCAAATCCTCCGAAGCGCATACACCCCGGAGGAGCTGGCCTGGTAAAAATCCGAAGCTGAGCTTCATGGACGGGGACCGGCATTTCGTGTACGATCGGGTCACAAATCAAAGAAAAGGAGACCTGAAGCATGAAATGCACCTTCTATCGCCCCGAAGACATCAACCTGCGGGAGCTTTTCGCCATCATCGACAAGCTCCGCGAAGACCTGGACGAACTGGAAACCGGGAATGTGACGGAGGACGAGGCCGCCCGTTACCTCGCTTGTCTGCTCCCGCAGGCCGAAGCGCTGGAAAAGAACCCGGCGATGCGCTTTTTCGGCTTTGACAAGCCGGAAAGCATGGATTCCGACGCCCGTGTGGATTTCTTCTACTGGCCGACCTACGTTGCCGCCGCTCTGTGCATGAAGGCCTGCCTGCTCTATCCCGGCATCCTGGAAAAGGTCGCCCTCCCCGACGGGCAGGACGCCGAAAGCATCCTGCGCTCCGTGCTCCTGGCCTGCACGGGCCGCGGCTTCCGGGGACACGGCTTCGAGGACATGAGCGGGCTTGTGGAGGTCGCGGAGTTCTTCGTCATCCACGGTGCGGGAGACTTTATCGATCGCGGCGGCGTCCCCTGCCCGGAGTTTGCCGAGTGCTTCGACCGGGCGCTGGATTACCTGCTGATCGACGCAGTCCATGGCTTTCTGGCCGGCGACCCGGGCGACGATTATGCGGATCGCGCCGGGGCCGTCCTGGAAAAGGCGAAGCTGCTCGTGCCCGAAGAAGCGCCTGCGGAGGACCTGCGTCTGTACCTTGCCTACGGCAGCAATCTGAACGTCGGACAGATGCGCCGGCGCTGCCCGGACGTCCGCATTGCGGGTACCGCGGAGCTCAGCGGCTGGCGGCTGATGTTCAAGGGCAGCAAAACCGGCAACTACCTGACCATAGAGCGCGGCGAGGGCTTCACCGTCCCCGTGGCCGCGTGGGCCGTCTCCGAAGCGGACGAGCGGAGCCTCGACCGCTATGAGGGCTGTCCGAGCTTCTACTATAAAAAGGAACTGCCCGTGACGCTGCACGAAGCGAGGAGCGGCGAAACGCGTCCCGCGAAGGCCTTTGTCTACATCATGCATGAGGAGCGCAGGCTGGGCCGCCCCACGAAGAGCTATGTGGACCGCTGCAGGGAGGGCTACGCCGCTTTCGGCTTTGACCCCGCGCTTCTGGAGGAGGCTTTTGCGTACAGCAGCGGGACATGAACTGCGCTCACGGCAGCTTCGGTAAGTATGATCCCTTTGTAATCACGAGGGGGCGCGGTCTGAGCCGCGCCCCCCGTAATGCTCTTTTGTCTTATACGGAGATCGTTTCCTTCAGCACGCCGCCGCAGGCGTTCAGCAGGTCCTTCCCCGCCGCCACGCAGACGGCGTTCTCCGCAGTGATGTCCTCCAGGATGGGGCAGAGGGCCAGCAGGTCCTCCGGCGTGGTGTGGATCAGTTCATGGTAACGCTTATCCACGTCCTCCTGGGTGATACCCCATAAATAACGCTTTTCTCCGGCGGCGATCTTGTCCGTAGAGGTGCGCAGGGGGTCCACGGCGGAGACGGAGCTGAGGATGAAGCCGGTGAGATCGGGCTTCGAAGCGCAGAAGCCGCGGAGGAAATCCGCCGCCCTGGCGATCACCTCCAGGCTTCGGCCGGGCTGGGGATCACGATAGGTGTAGAAGGCGGTGTCGCCGCTGTCCCGGCCGATGAAGCCACAGCCGTAAGCCCCGCCCTGCACCCGGATCTCGTTCCAGAGATAACCGTAATTCAACACATTGGACAGAACGGGGATGCAGCCGGAATACTTGCGGTCGTGGAGGAAGAAATTGCTGCTCATGACGGCAAAGGCAACCTGGGCCGGAATGGCGAGGCCCTCCCGTCTCGCGCCGGGGATGGGATAAGCGGTCTCTTTGGGGGGCGTGCAGCCGTCCGAGGGGATGCAGTCCAGCAGTATCGCCGCCGCTTCGTCCGGGAAGGCTTCGGAGAGAGAAAGGGTCGCACGCTCCCGGCTGAACAGCTTCCCTGCCATGACGGCCATCTTATCCAGCAGACGGTGCAGGGCTTCGTCTCCTTCTTCCAGAGTCTTTTCCAGCCAACGCAGGAAGCTGACGCCGCCCAGCTGTTCACTGGCTGCGCCGTGGGCGGTCAAAGTGCCCAGCGCCCTTGTCAGAGCATAATTGAGTCCGTTGCTTGCCAGGGTCATTTTCGCGGCTACCGAGGCCTGCTGCAGGATATCCCGAAGAAGCCCCATATCCTCGAAGACCGTCTCCCGCAGGATCTCTCCCACCAGCGCCGCGGCTTTGTCCGACTGTTCGCGCAGACAGGCGGCGGAAAAGCTGACGGTCACGATGCAATGCTGCGGGTCGGAGCCGGGCGCACTCCCCGGCGCGAAATACAGATGGCCCAGAGTGTCCTTGATCGCCAGGGTCAGGGCGGCCTTGTCGTGCTTTTTCGTGGCCATGCTGCCCAGCACCTGGCAGAGGACGTACAGGACCGGGAGCTCCTCCAATGTCAGTTCCGTGGCCCGGAAGAAGGCGCGGAAATAGGCAATGGCGCTTCCCGTGACGTGCCGCAGAGCGGGGACGCCCTTGAAAACGGTCTCCGTCATTTGCAGGGGCTCCGGTTTTTCACTGAGGTCGCTGAGCTTCAGCATGGGGATGGTTTTCAGGGCTTCCTCGCTGTCGGGGGTCTGCTGCCAGAGCTGCAGGGCTTCCGCTTCCGCCTTCAGCCGGGCCTTGTCCGCCTCCGTCCAGCCTTTGCTTTCCTTATGGAGCCGGGCGGCCTCCTTTTCCCGCCGCTCGGCGGCCAGTGTTTTGGAGGGTACCATCACCAGGGTGATCAGATGGGGATTATCCAGGAAGAACTCCCGGAGGAAGCGCTCGAACCAGCCTGCCTCCAGCTTTTCTTCCAGCTCTTTCAGGGTGCTCTCCACCAAGAGGGCCGCCGCCGGGTCGCCCCCGTAAAGCCAGGTGTCCAGCAGAGTGATGGCTTCCAGGAGACTGCGGGGCTCGCTGCCGGATTCCCGATCCCGCTTCCGGAAGGCGAAGCGGTGGAAGCAGGCCCGGCGCCGTTCCCTGTCCAGGCCCTCCGAGACCCGCTTTTCCAGGGTCTCCCCCACTGCCGCCCGCAGAGGCTCCAGGGCTTCCTGTTCGGTGTTCATGGCCATCCAGAACAGCACGGGCTGCTGGACGCCGTCCTCCAGGGAGAGAGTGAAATCCTGGGCCAGACCACGGTCGATGACGGCCCGCTTCAGGGGCGCTTCGTTGTCCCCGGTGAGGTAATCCGTCAGCACGGCGGCGGTAAAGGTCCGCAGCTGGTCGCCGTAAACGCCCAGCACGGCGCCGCAGCTGATGATGGCCCGCTTCGCCGGGTCCTCCTCCTCGCCGATCTCATAGGGCGCCACCTGTGTGACGGCTTCAACGGGCTTCTGCATGGGAATGGTGAAATCCGCCTCCAGCCGGTCGAAAGCGCTGAGGAAGCCGTCGATCTTCGCCAGCGCCGCTTCCATATCCACGCTGCCGACGAGGGAGATGCGGGAATTGGAGGGGTGGTAGTATTTCCGGTGGCAGGCGAGGAACTGCTCATAGCTCAGGTCCGGGATCACGGCGGGGTCGCCTCCGGAATTATGGCGGTAGCAGTTGTCGGGGAAGAGAAGGCGAAGAGCCTCGTGGAACAGCACGTTGGTGGGGGAGGACATGGAGCCCTTCATCTCGTTGAACACCACGCCCTGATAGCCCAGGGCCTCCCCCTCGCCCTCGTAGCGCCAGCCCTCCTGCCGGAAGATCTCCGGCTTGTGGTAGATGGCCGGATGCAGCACCGCGTCCAGATACACGTCCATGAGATTCAGAAAATCCTGATCGTTCCGGGTGCTGACGGGGTAGACCGTCTTGTCCGGGAAGGTCAATGCGTTGAGGAAGGTCTGCACGGAGCTTTTCAGCAGCTCCACGAAGGGCTCCTTCAGAGGATACTTGTCCGAACCGCAGAGCACCGAGTGCTCCAGGATGTGGAAGACGCCGGTGGAATCCTCCGGCAGGGTCTTGAAGGCGATGGAAAACGCCTTGTTCTCGTCCGGCCGGTCCAGCCAGCAGAGCTGCGCCCCGGTCTTCCGGTGCGTCATCTCCGTCAGCCGTCCGCCCAGCTCCGCAAATTCGCGGATGCGCGTGACCTGAAAGCCGTGTATGATCTCGTTTATCTGCATGCTCTCTCCTCCTGTTATCGGCAGCGTGAACGGGGCCGGAGCCCCGGATGGGTTTTCCCGGGAAATCGTACCATGGGCGCGTTTCCCTGTCAACGCGGCAGAAGCCGCTGTCGGGGGTTAACGAAGGGTCTTCGTCATGCGGATGCAGTCAAAGGGCCCGCTCTTGCAGACTTCTCCGCTCACGGCCCGGAAGCCCAGCTTCTCATAAAAGCCTACGGCTACGACGCGGCTGTCGATCACGATCTCCCGGTAGCCGCACTCCCCGATCCACTGTTCCGCCTCCCGCATCAGCCGGTCCCCCAGCTTTTTCCCCCGGTATTCGGGCAGGACCACCACCCGGCCCAGGATCACGCTTTCCGGACTCAGCTCGTAAAAGCGGCAGGTGGCCACGGGGTAGCCCCCGTCCAGCAGCACGATATAGCGGGTGCCGTCCCCGTCGTGCTCGTCGAATTCGTCCCGCAGGGAGAGCCCGTGCTGCCGGTTCATCCCCTGGATGCGCACCGAATAGGCCCCGGCCCGCTGCCATTCCTCTTCCCCGCGGATCACTTCCAGCTTGTCCATAAGTCCCTCCTCCGGCTCCGCTCCCGCCTTCCGGGCGGGCTTGCCGTCTGTCGTCAGGATACCATATACTCCGCCCCGTCACAAGCCCGTTCGCTTCCCCGAAACGGCGAAACCGGAGAGCCGATATGGCTCTCCGGTTTCGCAGGTTGAAAGGAAGATACCCACAGATATGAGGATCAGCTGTGTTTCGGGATGCCCCGGCGCGCCGCCGGAAGCCTCAGGACTTTTTCTCGGGGTGCTTCTGATAATAATCGTTCAGGGCGGACTGGATGGCCTCCTCGGCCA
>JAEEGK010030201.1_pt1 | contig 10759 bp, 3 predicted proteins | sample 8958771 | NCBI WGS metagenome assembly JAEEGK01 (sample SAMN16246547, study PRJNA631951) | gut metagenome | biome: gut microbiome; feature: rumen; material: SC-attached | host: Bos | place: Iran: Karaj | collected 2018-10 | reverse complement strand
GCTACGAGCTCGACGACTTCTATTTCAGCTACGAGAACGCCCGCCGCCAGCTGCTCAACCTTTTCAATACGCAAAACCTGAAGGGTTTCGGCATCGAGGAGATGATTCTTGCCACCACGTCGGCAGGAGCCATCCTGCGCTATCTGGAGGCCACACAGCACACTCAGACGCGCCACATCACCTCCATCCGTCGCATCGACAACGAGGCCTATATGCGCCTCGACAAGTTCACTGTGCGCAGCTTGGAACTGATCGGTACCATGAACGAGGGCGGACGTTCGCTCCTCAGCGTCATCGACGACACCACCACGCCCATGGGCGGACGTCTGCTGCACCGCTGGATGCTCTTCCCACTCATCCATGCCGAAAGCATCAAGGAACGCCTGAACGTAGTGGAATACTTCTTCCGCGACCCCGACTTTGCCGAAACGGTCGATGAAGGACTGAGCCGTCTAGGCGATATGGAGCGCATCATTGGCAAGGTGGCCGTGGGGCGTGCCAATCCACGCGAGATTATCCAGCTCAGCGTAGCCCTACGTGCGCTGAAAGAAATCAAGAAGGCGTGCGAGGAATCGGATTTGCCGCAACTCCAGCACATCGGTGAACAGATCAACACGTGCGACAGCATCGCTACGCGCATCTGCCACGACATCGAACCCGAACCGCCCATCCAATTCGGCAAGGGACAGGTGATACGCCAGCACGTGAGCGACGAGCTCGACGAACTGCGTGCCATCGCCTACGGCGGCAAGGACTATCTCATCAAGCTCCAGCAACGCCTGTCGCAGGAATACGAGATCCCATCGCTCAAGGTGGCATTCAACAGCGTGTTCGGCTATTACATCGAAGTGCGTAACACCCACCGCGACAAGGTGCCCGAAGGATGGATACGCAAGCAGACCCTGGTAGGAGCTGAGCGATACATCACGCAGGAACTGAAAGAGTATGAAGAGAAGATTCTGAATGCCGAGGAACGCATCGGCAGCCTCGAGCAGAAACTTTATTTCGACCTGCTCAAGGCGCTCGAAGAATATATCCCCGTCATCCAGGTCGATGCGCAGCTGATGGCGCGACTGGATTGCCTGTTGTCGTTCAGCCGCGTGGCAGCAAAGTATCACTATGTGCGTCCCGATGTGGACGACTCGCTGGTCATCGACATTCGCCAGGGCCGCCATCCCGTCATCGAGCGACAGATGCCCGTAGGCGAAAGTTATGTGCCCAACGATGTCTTCCTAAGCTCGGAAGAAGGTTTGAATGGTTCAAAAGGTTTGAATGGTTCGAAAGTTTCAAACCCCTCAAACTCCTCAAACCTTTCAAACCCACCTCAGATCATGATGATCACGGGCCCCAATATGGCCGGTAAATCAGCTCTGCTGCGTCAGACAGCCCTCATCGTGCTGATGGCACATATCGGCAGCTTTGTGCCAGCTGAGGCCGCCCATATCGGCATTGTGGACAAGATTTTCACACGCGTCGGAGCTTCGGACAACATCTCACTCGGCGAATCGACGTTTATGGTCGAGATGACTGAGGCGTCAAACATTCTGAACAACATCTCTCCGCGTTCGCTGGTGCTCTTTGACGAGCTGGGGCGTGGCACCTCGACCTATGACGGCATCTCCATCGCCTGGGCCATCGTCGAGCATATCCACGAGCGCGCAGAAGGTCATCCGAAGATGCTCTTCGCCACGCATTATCACGAACTGAACGAGATGGAGAAGAGTTTCCCGCGCATCAAGAACTTCAACGTCTCGGTGCACGAGGACAAGGGTAAGGTGCTCTTCCTGCGCAAACTGAAACCAGGCGGCTCGGAACACTCGTTCGGCATCCACGTGGCGCGTCTGGCCGGTATGTTGCCCGAAGTGGTAAACCGTGCCGACGAGGTGCTCAAGTCGCTCGAACAGGCCTCAAAGGGCGTGGCCACTCCCGCTGCGCCTGTCGAAAACATCACCACCGAAGGCCTACACGGCAAGGCGGGCTACCAGCTCTCGTTCTTCCAGCTCGACGACCCCGTTCTCAGCCAGATTCGCGACGAAATCAAGGGCCTCGATGTCAACAACATGACGCCTATGGAAGCCCTCAACAAGTTGGCTGAGATCAAGAAGATCTGCGGACTCTGATTCTTTCTCAAATACGGGATAATCGAGTAGGAGGTAAACGCTAATCGTAGACGTTTATCTCCTACTTTCACGTTTACCGACCTCTCACACCACCGTACGTGCCGTTCGGCATACGGCGGTTCCTTATTATTGCACGCGGACTATTAAACGATGATAGTCCATTAGGCATGGCCAGCCTTGCTCTTGAAGAGCCTCTTTGCCTATGGCATGGTGCAGTATTCCACTGCCTGCGACCCTCCAATAGCCTTTGCTGCTGTTACCCCATTCATAGGCTTGCCTTTCCGCTATGCCGCACTTGATGAGATTATTCACCTTGGTGCGGCATTTCTTCCATGCCTTCCATATACACATGCGGTAACGGCGGCGCAGCCATTTGTCAATCTCTTTCAGCCGTTGCTGCATGTCTGCCAGCTGAAAGTAGGTTATCCATCCGCGTATGATCTGGTGCATCTTCTCCTTGCGAGTCTGATATCCCATTCCATTACTGCGCATGGTGGCCTCTTTCAGCTTCTTCTTCAGTTTTGTGTATGTCTTGGAATGGACGGTTAGTCGGCACTCCCCTCGCATGATGCGGAAGGAATAGCCGAGGTATTTCATCCCAATGATACTCCCCACTTCGGTCTTTTCGCGATTGACTCTCAGATAGAGTTCCTTTTCGATAAAGTCCGTAATGGTCCTACTGACGCGTTGGGCCGCACGTTCGCTCCTGCAGAAGATGATGCTGTCGTCCGCATAGCGGACAAAGCGCAGACCTCTCCTTTCGAGTTCCTTGTCAAGCTCGTTCAACATGATATTGCTGAGCAACGGACTCAAGGGGCCACCTTGCGGCGTGCCCTCTTCCGTCGGCTGCAATACTCCGTGTACCATAACGCCGCTGTGTAGATACTTGTGTATCAGTGACACTACTCGTCCGTCCTTGATTGTACGGCCGAGCACCTCTATCAGTTTGCTTTGATTCACGGTGTCGAAAAAGCGTTCCAAGTCGATGCCCACGGCATACCTGTAGCCTTCGGTTACGTTCTTCCTTGCTTCTCGCAGAGCATCGTGTGCTCCTCGATTGGGTCGGAAGCCATAACTCGTCCGACTGAATTTCCGCTCGTAGATGCCCGATAGGACTTGGCTGATTGCCTGCTGCACCATACGGTCTATGACCGTGGGGATGCCGAGCTGGCGTTTCTTGCCGTTATCCTTCGGGATTTCTACGCGCCTTACTGGATTGGGGACATACGTCCCTTCCATGAGGGATTGTCTCAGGTCTTCGACATGGGATTGACACCAGGTGTATAGCTCCTTGACGTCCATACCATCGATTCCTCCCTTGCCTTTGTTGCCGACTACCTGCCTGTAGGCGGCTCTAAGGTTGGCGATGTCGATTATCTGCTCCATGAGGCCTTGTCCCTCAAAGTGCATTTCCACAAGTTCCCCTTCGACTATCTCCATGTAGGTCTGCGCTCCCACATACCCTTCGGATGCCGTCCTGTCTCTTTGTGGGTAGCCATTCGCATTCGCGGATGTATTCTGCATTCTATCCTTCATTGAGTAATCATTTGTCGGTATACTTGTTTCAATAAGGTTCGGCCCTTCCCCTCATTTTTTTTTTCGGGTACTATGGCCTCTGCTGACTTCTCACGGCAAGCGTTACTCCAAGGCTCCGAGTGTCGTGCGACTTGTCGGTCTGCCTCGTCCGTGAGACCTCCCCAGTTAAGAGCATGTTCTTTCCATCTTATCTCCGCATGATTTACCTTTGCAAGTTCCGGATAACTATCGGGCTTTGTCTTCTTTGGCAGACTCACCGCACTTACACCGGCCTTATATCATGTTCTTGTTCATCAGAACAGATGTTTGCCGCCAGCTTCCTTCAGATTCCGCGTCGCCACGGACACCCTTACCTTTGGCTGTAGCCTTCCCGTTATCAGGGCGGCTTGGGGACTTGCACCCGTTAGAATATGCCCATGCTGGGCGAACAATAGAAACGCCCCTCTTCTCACGAAGGGGGGCGTCTTGATAGTTTAATATAAACTCTATCTCATGGAATATTCAAAAAGAAAATAAGGGGGGTGAATTTGCCTTATTTTTTGCAGATTATTCTTTTGGAGTGATGGTAGCGCTCTTTAGAGTTTCACCACCCCAGGTAATCGCATAAATAGTAAATGTGCCACCAGAGACTGATGATATATTGTTAATCATCGCTTGCGTTAATTCTACAGAAGAGCCATTGTTGATCAAGCGGGTTCCTCCTTGGTTGTCTGCTGTGTAGCAATCTGCACGATGACCGTTGCCGTTTCCTTCAATTTCGAACGAAATGGTTGCACCAACTGTTAATGCTGATGCAGGACCGGTAATAGTATATTCTGTATCTTGCCAGTTATACTTTAAGGTGCCTGTTTGCGTTACGGTCAAGTTGGTCTCTGAACTACCGCCACCTCCAGCACCTACAGTTACCTTGACGGTGCGGGTACGTTTGCCATAGTCGCCTTCAGCGGGTGCAGTGACAGTGATGGTAGCTGTTCCTTCTGCAACAGGTGTCACAGTCACGGTTCCGTTGCTGTTTGCACTTACGGTGGCTACAGTCTCATCGCTCGATACGAAAGTGATGGCGCTTAAGTTGGAGATGGTGGTACATGTAGCGGTGATGGTCTGACCTTCGGCCTCTGAACTTGCGAACGTCAGCGATGTCGGGTTCACGGTGAGGTTATGAACGGTTGTAGGATCGGTTACGCCTGTGACGGTGAGAAGGGCAACTTCCTGAATCTTGAATGCATAGTCATCGGCGCACAAGATCCAGATACCACCCGAGTTGACGGCCATGCTTGTCTCTTCGGCAGTCATAGGATAGGTGATGGTGATCGGAGTGAATTGACCCCATGGGAACCACGTCTCATTAAATTGCGAATAATTGGTTCCTACAGAGGTCGTGATTAGACTGCCATCACTCTTATACAAATTGTTCATTCCGGACTGGTCTTTGAACAGCTCGTTGCCGTCTGCATCATCGAAATAGAATGTATTGGCGGGCTTGTAGAGGAAGGTTACCTTCAGCTCTGCAGTTGCACCTTCGTTGATGAGGACATCATCGCCAATTGGAACGAATACACCATTATTGTAAGGGGTGGTTTCGTTATACTTGAATTTCTTAGGTTGCTCTACATTAATATTGAATACTTCCGTTATGTTGCCGGGATCAACAGTCGGGTTAGTGGATTCTTCTATGAAGTCGCCACGCTCTACAATCAAGTCTTTAGTCTGACCGGTCTTGATCCAGTCAGTTTTTGAAGCATCGCTTACCCAATCAGCGAATCCAGTATAGGCATCCTGGATCCATTTGTTCTCTTGAGGCCACTCAAAATAATAGGGCAGGAGCATCATCTGGGGAGCTTGGGCGAAACTGGTATTGGTTTCATCGTCGTAGTAAGTATCCGTTTCGGTTTGCGTCTTATTGGTAAGCAAACGAGCCTGAACATTGCCGGAAGACTTGCCTTGTGTACAGTAGATCTTGAAGTAGCCTTGGGCGAAGAGCTTTGACAGGAATGTGGGATAGGCAAAACCCTCGCCGATTCCGACGTCACTACCCTTTGCGGGCAGGTCATCTCCTTCAAAGGTTGTTGACTCGCCGTCTCCCTTATACTCGGCTGTAGCATTGAAAATCGGATTGAGTGGATTATGACCGGTGGCCGACTCAATAACAGGATCCTCGCCCATCAGCGCATGAATCCGGCCGAGAGTTGTTTCACTTGTTCCACCGAAAGCGACTGTGGACTCAAAGGCACCACCGGCAGCCATAGGAGTGATGGTGAGGCTCCGCTTCTCGCTGCCAGGCACCAGTATTCTCTCCTTGTACGTGCTGCCATCTGGAGCAGTAGATTCTCTCCATTCATACTTTGCCTCCTCCTTGTAGTTCAGCCCGAGAACGACATCGTTGAAGTCGAAGTCAAAGTTGTTCAGGTCCTCGCATACCAGAATGGCCTTCTCGTTTTCGGCATCATGGTCGATAATGGTGGTGGGGTCAAAATCCTTGATGCCGAACACAACGTCGTTCAAGTCAAAATTGTTTTTATCCATCCAATCCTCGAAGCAAAGATATTGCTGGTCATCGGTATCGCTAAGACCGAGCTCTTTGAGGTTGAACGTAGCTGCCCAGCTTACATCAATATCACCGTATTCGGGAACCTTGGTGTTCAGTGCGGATTCTGAATACTTCGTTTTGGGGGTTGACGAACCATCATAATCATGGTTGGTGATATAGAAACCGTAAGATGCGATGGAGGCGGGGATTGTTACTTCGCAGATGTTGGATGTGACACTGCCATCAGAGTTCTCCCTCATATGATTCACGAAGGACTCACTTGAATGATTGGGGCCAGAACGAATGATCGGTACACGTTGAATATAACGAGCTGTGACACCGCCGTTCCCATCATCTACCATTACGGTCAGAGTCTCGACGTCATCTCCGTATTGATCCTTATCGCTGGCGGCTCCAGGTTGTACATACCAATAGATTCCTATCTCATCTTTTCCCTTACTGCTTGACACACTATAGACGGGGGCGAGCTTGAGTGTGCGGGCAGTGGTTGTAAAGTTCTGGGTAACCTGTCCGAGGTTCGTTTCTGCGAGAGCACGTGGTGCATCATTACTTTCGGGCAATACTTGCTTGTAGGTAGCAATTTCAGCGGGAGTGAAAGTAACAGTTTCGGTTGTCCAGCGAGAAGTGACCTGAGTTGCGGCTCCACGAGTTGTTGGGCCGATGCCTCGTGTCAGCTGTCCGAAGAGGTCCCAGTTCTGGTTGGGATCAATGTCGCCGAACTGGCGAGTGAATTCACGCGTGTAGGCCACGTCCTGGATTTGTTTCTCACTGAATGGCTCGTAGTCCTGGCAGGAGGATACGAGAGCAGCACTGCCGGCAAACAGCAGGCATACCTTGAGAGGCAATAAATTTTTTTTCATTGTTAAGAACTATTATAATGTTTAGTTAATTTAGCTATTTACTGAGAGAGTAAATCAGTCGAATCTGAGAATCACAGACGTTTCCAAGATGTGAGTCTTGTATGTGGTTTTAGTTCCTTGAATAATCTAAAAATTATTAAGGTAAACCTTGCAAAGATAGGTAAAATTTCAGATTTAACCCATTTACTTCATGAAGAAGATTTTCAAATCAGTTGATTTTAATGTTTTTGAGGTATCAATTGACATTTATGGGTTTCAAAATAGAACACTTTATTAGACAAATCGGACAGCAGTAGTTTCTTTGCATAACATTTACTATATCGCGGGCTGCTATCCTCTTGATTGCAGCCCGCTTTTTCAACAGATGCCTCACTCGATGCGGAAATACTCCATCAGCGACTTGTAGAAGTCCTGTGCAGTGAGGCAGGTATCTCGAAGATAACCTGGGATGGCAGGCCAGTTGCTCAGACCTCGATAATAGAACATCTTCAAGTCATCGGTGATGATGAACGGCACGATGTCATGTGCAAGACATTCCTTGAACATAATGAGTCGCCCTACACGTCCATTACCATCTTGAAAAGGATGAATGCGCTCGAAACGCTGATGAAAGTCGAGGATATCATCAAGCGCAATCTTTTGCTTTCGGTTATATTCGGTCAATAACGCACGCATCTCTCCAGCGACCTTCTCAGGCAAGGTGGTCTCCATCCCTCCCACCTCATTGGGCAGACGTTTATAGTCTCCAACAGCAAACCATTGAAGCCGACTGTAGCTGGTTCCCGTTTTCAAGATACGATGCAATTCCTTGATCATCTTTTCCGAAAGTCGATCCTGTGCCTGGGAAATGATGAGGTCAATGCACCTGAAATGGTTGACCGTCTCGACGATATCATCCACATGGACAGCTTCGTCGGTGACACCAATGGTGTTTGTCTCAAAGATATATCGTGTCTGGTCATGCGTCAACCGACTGCCCTCGATATGGTTCGAGTTATAAGTAAGGTCAATCTGCGTGCGATGATAGATGCCGCCCTTCACACGACTTTCCATCTCTCGACGCAAAGTCTTGAGCAATGGCGATTCCCGACGTTGCTTTCCTTTTTCGGGCAAAGTGGCATCGGACGGGATATTCCAGGTCTTCCCCACTAGGAAAGCCCCTTCCAGTTTCCCGTTCGCACAATAGTTTCGCACCGTACGCTCCGACACACCCATTCTTTGGGCAAATTCTGCTACAGACAAATACTCCATATCGGCAAACTTTATATCAATTTTCGCTGCAAATATAGCGAAATTTTCCGATATCGGCAAACTTTGAGCAAATATTCCTTCTGAAATCAGAAAAAATCGTGTTGAAGAACCAAACTTTCTTCAACACGAAACAAATAATAATATAATGATGTGTGTAATGAAATGCAAACGATAAGTCGAGCAAACCTACTCGGTCTTGATGCCCTCAATGGGATTCCTGTTGGCAATTCGGATGGTCTGACCCAAAATGGATAAGATGACCACGAGGAGGATGATGAAGGCGGAAAAGAAAATGACCAGCCACGGGAAGTCGATGCGATTATAGAAATCCTGCAGGTAATAGTTCATTGCCTTCACACAAAGCGGGACAGCCAGCACGATGGCGACAAGCGACAATAGGATGAAACGTCTCGAAAGCTTCCAAATCGATTCGCGCACCGAAGCACCCATAATCTTACCGATGGCAATCGACTTGCTATGTTGCTCGCTGTAGTTGAACGACATGGCGAAAAGACCAAGGGCCGAAATCAATATCGAGAGGAACATGAAGCACAGGACAAGTTGCATCGTGTGGCGCTCCTGTGTCAAAGCATCGCGCATTGAATCGTCGTAATACGAGCAGCTCAAATCCTTGGAATATCCCTTGAGCTGCCGCATCACATCCTTGCAGGTTTTCTTCACCGCAGCCATGGCCTCACCCCTATCGCCTTTGACCTTGACGAGCTGGCTCCAGAAATAGCCATCCGAACCAATCAGCTGGATCACATTATGTGAATCCTCGAACCGTGGAATGTAGTTGCCCATTCCGCACCGATAATTCTCGACGATGCCGCAAACTTTGAAACGGGCCTCCATGCTATTCGTCGCCTTATTTCTGCTTTCAATAGAAGGATGTTCGGCAGAGATATTGTAGCGGCTTTGCGTTTCGCGATCCACCCAGCACATACTGTCCGTCATAGCAGAAAACTGCTCTACTACCTTGAAGCCCAACAGCCTGAAGGAGGTTGTGTCCATCGACGTATAATTGATCCATGACGTGTTGCCCTCCTCGTCGTGCAACCCATTGAAAGAGGTTCTGTAGGGCAGGTTTGCCGCCAAGCCCACGGCTTCGACCTGTGGCAATGCGAGCAGACGCTGGCGCAATATATCCTGAATTTCAAAGGTAAAGCCTAAATCGAAAGCCGATACGGCAATCAGGTCATTCGGACGATATCCCAAAGGCAGGGACAAAATATGATGCAACTGCGAGCTCATGGTCATCGCCACGGCAATCAGCACCATGCTGATCATGTTCTGCACGACAATGAACACCCTGCCGAACACCATCTTGCTGCGGAACTGGAAAACGCCCTTCACCACGTCCAACGGTTTGAACTGGAGCACGAGCAGAGCAGGCAGAAGGCTGGAGACGAGCGAAAGAAGCAGCAGGGCAATGAGCGACCAGGCAATCATCTGGGAATCCGGAATGAGCGGGATGCTCGTCGATAGCCATTCCTCAAACAGCGGCTTGAACAGCCAGGCCACAAAATAACCCAATAGAAAACAGGCCGCAGTGAAGAGAAAAGCCTCGCTGAAGTAGCGGAAGAGCACGCCACGGGTCTGCTCGCCCAATACACGGCGCATCGTCATCTCCTTCGCACGCTTACCCGTCAGGGCCACGGTGAGATTCACGTAGTTGAGACAAGCCGAGACAAGCAGGATGAGAGCCACGAGCAGGAGCACTTCGACGAGGGTCCTGTTGCCCTTCTTTACCACGCTATAGCTCTCGTGCGCTTCGTCGAAATATATCTTGTCGAATCGCGTGAGCGAAGAGCCCCACATCGCCGCTCCCTTGCTCCCGTCACGAGCATAGAACAGTGGCCAATACTCCACGTACTTGTCCAACAGCTTGTCGGCCAACGCTTGGGGGTCCGCTCCTGGTTTCAAAGTCAGGAACGTCAGTGTGTTGCCAAAGTTATCCATCGAAGGGTAAAAGTTGTAGGCTCGCTTGATGCTGAAGAAGAGTTCATTCTCTCTGAACAAATCCCTTCGTCCGAAATCCTCCAACACGCCACAAACGTTAAAAATGTCGTCCCCCACCTTCAGTTGTTTGCCGATGGCATCTTCTCCTGCAAACGCTTTTCGGGCGAATGCTTCCGAGATAATCACGTCATGGTCATTGGTCAGCACCTGTCGCCGGTCGCATCCTCGGAGCTCATAGTCGAACATCTGGAAGAAGGTGGAATCAATATAGGCGCAGGTCGCTCGATAGTATTCATCGCCAATCACTACGTCCTGTTCGTTGCCGTTGGCTATTCGCGTCCAAGTGTCAATCTCCGGGAATGAAGGAAAGAACTCTACGGGTGTGTCGAGTGTCAATCCATAGAACTTTCCGCTGCCTAAGGCGTAAACCTTGTCGGCATTCTTGAGATTCTTGCCCACACTGAACTCCGTCTTGGCATACG
>JAEEGK010030198.1_pt1 | contig 10760 bp, 5 predicted proteins | sample 8958771 | NCBI WGS metagenome assembly JAEEGK01 (sample SAMN16246547, study PRJNA631951) | gut metagenome | biome: gut microbiome; feature: rumen; material: SC-attached | host: Bos | place: Iran: Karaj | collected 2018-10 | reverse complement strand
ACGCATTGTGTTTTTTCTTTTGGTCCTCATTTAAATCCTCCTTTTTAATAGAATAGCAAAGAAAAAAGTGGATGGGGCTTTTTACCCTTGTCCACTTTTACACTAGCACTTCAAACCGCGTCTCTTTTTTTGCACTCATAAAAAGCCATATAAAAACAAAAGACAAAAAAACGCGTAATTTTACGAAAAAATAAGAAAAGCGCCTGAAATCGCCTGTTTCGCATTATAAATCAGGTATCAAAAAAGGGAAGATTGTTCTTCCCCTTATTTCTTTTTCTTAGTTGTCGATTTCTTACTAGATGAGGATTTCTTACCTCCACTAGAAGATTTAGTGTATGATTTAGCAACTTTCTTTACTGTAGAAGATATCTTCTTCTTAGTCTTCTTACTACCTTTCGTGTAAATCACTGCAACGACGATAACTACGACAATTACTACCGCTGCTATAGCTGCATACAACAAGTAGTTAGGTTTCTTTTCTTCTACAACATTAACATTAATTACTTTAGTAATCTCTTCTCCATCTACTGTTGCTTTAACTGTAATAGTTGCCTTACCAATCTTAAGAGCGGCAATAGTTATTTCTTCTCCACTACTAGAAGTAGTTTTATCTAATTGGATAACTTCTGGATCACTAACAGTCCAAGTGATACCACTATTATCTGCAGTAGTCGCTGAGACGACAGTAGTTTGATGAGGATTAAGAGTGATTTTTGATTTAGAAAGTGAGAGACCACTATCATTGATTCTATCGACCGTTGGGGAGGCGTGTTTAGTGCCACTCTCACTACCCCAGATGTAATTTGCCCATTGAGGGAAATCAATAAATGGATTTCTATTATTAGTGAAGTTATTGAATAACAAGTTATTCCTATGGATTTCGTATTCATCAACTGGATCGAGTTCATTCCACTCAAGAAGGTCGCTTATAAGTCCCATCTTTCCAGTTAATGATTTAGTGCTTTGATATCCACTAGTAGGGGCTGAACCACTATCAACTAATTCAAGGTTTGGTTCATTTCCATCAATAACAGCTTCAGTACCTGCTAAGTCGTTATATCGAGCCACCATATAGAAGACTGCTCTAGCAATATCTCCTTTGTCTGAGTCTTGTGGTTCAAATACTTTAGATGTTCCATTAGTGAGCGATGTACCAGTTCTATTACCTGTTTGGTTAGAATAGGTGCTACCCATATCCTTATAGGATTTAGATGTATCGACATATCCGAAGTAATCGTTACTATGCTCTCTATTAGCGTTTCCATTTCCTGCCCATAAGTGCATTGGATCGCCTCTAGCGCCTCCGGGTGTGCTTTCTAATGTTTCAAAGCCATTTGATTTAGCCCAGATATGTTCTCTATTGATACCCCATTCATCTTGGTTATGATTGCCCCATGCTTTTGTGAGGTTATCAACTTCTCTATTTATGTATAAAGCGTGAATATACGGATTATTCTTTGGAGAACTATTTGATCCATATTGATATCCGGTAATCGTATTAGTGGCTTCATCGTACGAACCATATGTAGTTGAACTTGCAGGAGATTTTTCCCAATCTCGATCAGTAATCTCATACATTTGCCATATCGCATTACCTGTATCATATGAATAATATTTTTGATTATTCTTAAGAATAGGTTTTAAGTTCTTGAGTAAATTAGTGCCAGTTCTTTCGCTTTCTGATAAAGAATTCAAATTGGAATAATAGTTTCTAATTGTTTCTACATCACTATCATTTAGATTGATAGTTGTTGGTAGTCCGCTTGTGGAATACGCGATTATCGGTACATATTCTTTATTCTCTTTAATTGCCACAAAAGTTAAAGAAGCAGCTAATAGAGAAATTATAGAAAATACGGCTAACTTATTTTTCATATCGATCACCTCTATATATTCATTTTATATAAAAAAGATTCGATGAAAAATCGAATCTCACTTTATTTTCAAAAAGAATAAAAAAAGAGGCTCGACTCTTTGCCTCTAACCGTTGCACTGTTGCAGGGAGAATCCCTGCGACAGATACCCAAGTTAAGTTCCCTATGACTGGTGGTGCTTCTTGTTGGCAGTTCGTTTTGAATTGCTTAGCGAACTGGTGGCCAGCTTCCTTTAGTTATTAGCTTCAAGGCTGTCTTCCTTTTTGTCGTGTCCGGTACTGGATTTACTCTGTCAAACTTTAACTCAGAGACCAGTGATAGCAAGCTATCAGGGAGGAACGTACCGATAGTTACTTCTTTCGAAATAACTCTTTGCTAGTGCAACTTCTATCTACTTCTTTTAATGTGTAGATGCTCCACCATCAATTTAATGGAGCTAGTTGGCTAATCTAGTCTTAAGTTCTTTAGGCCATTTCTTCATAGAAGATGTTAGGAGGTATTTAACTCTTTCTACTATCTTCACACGTTGAGTTGAATAATGTGAATTAGGCTTTGACTAATAGCGTTAACTATTAGTTCATGTTTTTTCTTTCCTCTTTGATCATGTCCGGCGGTGGAATTACGCTGTTAAACTCTAACTCAGCGACCACTGTAACAGGGAGGTTTGCCGTTTAGTTAATCCTATATGATTAACAAGTTCGAAGCGATCATTAACTAGAAACTTTAATTCTAGAACCTTACTATCAACGTTGTTTAATTGGTTGATCGTCTCTTATTTCGAGCTGAACTCTTTAGAGCCTATTTTCGTTTGGATGTTATCCATAACTTATTTCACGTTTTGAGTTGCTTTAGCGTGAACTGGCTGTTCTTAAGGCTTTCGCTTTAAGACTCTTTTTTTCTCCTCTTTGATTCGTGTCTGGGCGGTGGAATTACGCTGTCAAGTTCTAACTCAGCGACCACTGTAACAGGGAGGATCGACCCTTGGAGGTTATTACTGCAAATAACTCTGTGCTAGTGCAATCGTTAATCTAAGATTTTTAATCCTAGAACCGTTCTATCAACTTAGTTTATTTTCGTCGATTGTCTTATCTAGTCTTAGGCTTCTTTAAATACTTATCAGTATTTACTGCCTCATCATACCTCTCGGTGTGATTGTGATATAGTTTACCACTTTTTATATCTCAGTCAAGCATTTTTTTAAATAAATTTAAATAGCTTAAATTTCGACAAAAAAAAGGTAAAAAAAAATGAGGCTTTTCTCATTGCCTCATAACCGTCGGCCTATACGAGATAGGAGTCAAGTTAAGTTCCTTTGGGCTGGTGGTGCTTCTTGTCGACGACACGTTTTGAATTGATTAGCATGTCGGTGGCCAGCTTCCTTTAGTTATTAGCTTCAAGGCTGTCTTCCTCTTCGTCATGTCCGGTGCTGGGTTTAATCTGCCAAACTTTTACGCAGAGACCAGTGATAGCAAGCTATCAGGGAGGAACGTACCGATAATTACTTCTTTCGGAATAATTCTTTGCTAGCGCAACCATTAACCAAGGTTTTTTGTTCCCTAGAGGCTCCCCCATCAATTAAACGGAGCTGGTTGGCTTATCTAGTCTTAAACTCATTAGACCTTATCTTCATGGAAGATGCCCGGAGTTTGAAACTCTTCCATTATTTCCACACGTTGAGTTGAAGTAATGTGGATTAGGCTTTGTCTTTCGTTATTAGTCGATTGACATCATTTTCCTCTTTGATCGTGTCAGGCGGTGGTTCTTACGCTGTTAAGTTCTAACTCAGCTACCACTACAAGTAGGGAGGGTTGCCTATTTCTATCATTCACTTGAATGATAAGTCGTTTGCATTCATTAACCAGAAGATTTAATCCTGGAACCTTGTTATTCAACGTAACAATGTTGGTTGAATGTCTTATGCACGGCTGAACTCTATCGTCGTTTTGCAAGATTTACTACCAGATAGTTTCTTGCTTATTTCACGTGTTTGGTTGATTTAGCGTGAATGGCGGGTTTCTTTGTTTTGTAGGAGGTTGTCACTACAATGTCCTCTTCGTATTATTGCTTTATCAGATAAGCATTCATGTCAGGCGGTGGGATTACGCTGTTAAGTTCTAACTCAGCGACCACTACAAGTAGGGAGGACCGACCTTAGGATAATCTTGCGATTAACCTCGCTAGTGCAATTGTTAATCTAGAGTTTTTAAACTTTAGAAACCGCTGTATCAACTTCTTTTTTTCGCGGCAATTGTCTTACCTAGACTTGGATTATCTAGACCCCTATCAGAGCCTAGGATCCATCCACCTCTGTTAAAAGTGGATTGCATCAACTTTACTCTTATAGAAAAATTAATGCAAGTACTTTTTTAAATATTTTTTCATCTTTTTAGGCAAAATAAAAAATATCTCGTTAAGAGATACATTTTGAAAAATTTTTTATATTTTTTTATTTGAGATAGTTTTTTAGGTCAATAATGATCTGTTTATTACGGATTGACATCTTCTCTGGCATATTATCTAAATCCATAAAGAATAGTCTATTTACTTCTTCTTTTTGAGGTTTTAATTCTCCCTCATATTCTTTACATATATAGACAAGATCCACTCCATATATTTCATCACCATTAAAATAGACATAGTGAGTGATTTCCCCGCTATAAACTTTGAAGAGTTCTAACCTTTTAGCAACTAAACCAGTTTCTTCTAATAACTCTCTACTAGCAGCCTCTTCTGCGCTTTCCTTTAAATCGATTCCTCCGCCAGGGAAATCAAAATATCCATCATCACTTCTCTCTTCTAAAAGGATTTGTCCCTTTTCATTAAAAAGGATGACCACGGAATGTGGAAGCACTAAAGGCATATGGTTAGTTCTTTTTCTTAACTCTTTCAAATAGTCTTTCATATATTTATTAATCATTATAGAAGAATAAGGAAGCTGCTCCAATCTTCCCGGAATCATATCCAAGATTGGCTTGTTTCACTAATACTTCTGGAGATCCTAAGAATCCATAGTTTCTTTCTTTTAAATATGCGCGTATACGATTAATTAAGTTTTCCCCTTCGTTAGCGATACCACCTGAAAGAACAAAGATATCTGGTCTAAAGATATTGCAGTAGTCTAATAGTCCTTCAGAAAGATACATAATGTAATCTTCAATAACTTTATGTCCAACTGGGCAATTAAGCGATTCTGCTTTAAAAGCAGTTCTGCCACTTACTTTGCCTTCTTCTTGAGCGATTTTAGCTAGAACACTATTAGGGTTATCTTTTACTGCTCTTTCTGTATCTTTAATTAAGGCAGTTGCAGAAGCATATGCTTCTAAGCATCCTTTTCTACCGCAGTTACATTGTCTACCATTTAATTCGATTAAGGAGTGACCAAGTTGAGCACCTGTTCCTCCTAATCCATCATATAATTTCTTATTTAAAACGATTCCTCCACCTACTCCAGTACCAAGAGTAATCATAATTAAATTCTCATAATCTTTACCACTACCGTATCTAGCTTCACCAAGCGCTGCAGCGGAAGCGTCATTAACAATCTTTACTGGAAGATGGACTCTACTAGAAATATATTCAGTGACTTCAAAGTCTAACCATGTTGGCATATTTGGGCTGGAGAAGATAATTCCTTTTTTCTTATCTAATAAGCCAGGGATACCTAATCCCACTCCCGAGATCTTTTCATCATACTTATGAGTGGAAATAAATTTATTTATTTCTTCACATAATAAACCAAACATATCTTCTGGAGATAAGTTCTTATCTGTACGAATAGAAAAAGTATCTAATACTTCTCCTGTATCTCTAATTGCTCCCCCTTTAATAGAGGTTCCACCAACATCAATTCCAATAACAATCATATTCTTTATTTTCTAACACTAGAGATAACTACTACTCCAGTTCCTTTAATAACGCATTTCTTTCCATAAGGAAGGAAGAATGTATCAAATTTCTTATATGGAAGATCATCAACTTTTCCTTCTCCTTCTAAGAAGGTGAAAGAGATAAATGAATCGCCATTTGCGTTAAGCTCTAATTCGTTATTAACATTCACTCTTTTGACTGTGAAATATTTACAGTCCATGAGTAAATCACTATTGATAATAGGTTTCTTATATGTTTTATAGTCAATAACGTCTAAAGCTTTATCAATATGTAATTCACGATAATTACCAAATTTATCTTTTCTTAAATAGTCATATAAGCGATATGTAAGGTCACTATTTTGTTGGATTTCAATTAATCTCACGCCTTTACCAATCGCATGGATTGTACCTGGAGTAATGATATATGTATCACCAGGTTTAGATTCATAGAAATTTAAAGCATCAAGAAGAGTGTTATTTCTTAATCTTTTCTCAACTTCTTCTTTTGTGTAGTCTTTATTAAATCCAACATACACTCCACATCCAGGGTCACAGTCAATAATATGCCACATCTCACTCTTACCAAATGAATGTTCTCTACTTAATGCATAATCATCACTTGGGTGAACTTGAACTGACAAGTTATCTCTTGCGTCAATTAGCTTAATTAAGATTGGGAAAAATGGGAAAGAATCTTTAACTGGTCCAATGTCTTCATCTTTGATGACATCAACTAGTTTCTTTCCTTTATCTTCTCCAGAATCAATAATAGAAGAATCATCTCCTCTTAAAGATAATTCCCAGAGTTCAGAGAGTAAATCTTCTCCATTACCTTTACCAAATTGACGGAAATACTCACCGCCCCAAATGTAGGATTTCACAGATGGTTTTAATTTAATTACTTTGTTCATAATTTCTTACCGAAAATAATATAACACAATAGTTATATTTTTATATCTTAGTTTACTAAATTTTTAATTATTGAATTACAAATAACAAAAAAGACTAAGGATTTCGAAGTCCTTAGCCTTTATTTGATGTTATTAATTAGAACAATGTGATGTTATCAAATGATAAGTAAACACCTGTTTTGTTGAAATCTGCAATTTGGAAATTGAAGATGTTTCTGTTTCCATCTCCAGATCCACTGCCGAATCCCATTGCAACATATGTCCATTTACCTGCAATAGCGGTAACTGAACCAGTTTCACCATTACTACCAAAGTTTTTGGCTTGGTAATACCACATTCTTAATGTGATGTTATTTGCTGATGGATTGTAGACCCAGAATTGAACATTTTGAACTGCTTTTGCTGGTGAGAAATCACTATTGAAGTTAAGAGCAACTGCTCCACCTGCATATCCTCTGCGTTTGACAGAACCTGTGCCAGAAACAAATTCTGTTGTGTTGCTTGTGATTCTGTCAGCGTTGCCAGTATCAACTTGCCAACTTCCGCTCATATATCTACGTTTGAAAGTGTTTTGAAGTTGTGCTGTTGTTCCATCACAATCCCACATATTGCTTAATCTTGTAGCAGTGATTGATCCGTTATTACTAACGTAGCTGCTAATTCCACCAGAGCAACTGACATTAACAATTCTATCGTTTTCAGCATCATATGTACCTGTGATTGTTCCATAAGTTGCACCAGAATAACTACCAGTTGTAGTAATTGAGATCGCTTTAGTGTTTTCGTTATATGTGACACCAGTTGCTACTGCGTCTTTGTTTGCTAATCTAACAGCAACTAAACCATTAGTCTTATTTCCAAGAGCAATGACGATAGAGAAACTATTGCCCATAACTGTTGCATCACCTTTAAATGTTCCTTCTGGATAAGTAGGTGTTTGAACAAGGACAGGAGCCTTGTATTTTTCATATGGGTTCTCTGTGAAGATTTCAATGTCATCAACTGGGACATAAACTGGCGATGAAGTGTTGCAATAGAAACTATAGCCGTAGAATTCTTTACTTGTGTCAAGATCAATTGTGTATTGTGACCAATCAGAACCTGCTGGAATCACGACAGAAGTTGCATCACCAGTGTTATCACCAACACCTGTGACAGGGTTGACATAGAATAATCTCACCTTAACTGTTGCATTAATAGTAGAAGCTTCAGTTCTATTTTCTTTCAATGCACCATGAGCCCAGAATGAGAATTTTGTTCCTTTACCCATTGTTTTTGGAACGGTGTACAAGGATTCAAAGTTAACATATCTTAAACCATTGCTTGATGATCTAAATTGTGCTGCTTTAGAACCATTATGTCCACCTGTAGAATCAAGGTATAACCATGTATCGTTGCCCATGATTTGCCAGTTCTTATCTCCAAATAAAGATTTTGTTGAAGATTGTGGTGAATAATAATCAGCGTGATAGTTGCCTCTTAAACCAGTCATGTTATTGAAGTTAGCGTGGCTATTATCATAACCAATACCAGTGCTTGCGAAGTTTTCAAAGTCATCAACCTTAAAGACTTCATTGAAGACTAATCCTGGGAAGTTAGCTCCAGCGCCTTTAGAAGAATCAACTGTTAATGTATTTCTTCCTTCGTTGACACTGAAGTATAAGTTACCAAGATTGCTGAGTACCGCTTTAACTTGGTTGCCTTCAACAGAAACTGTTCCGTTATAGACTTGGTTTTCCGCTTTATTTAATGTTCTAACTTCGATATTAGTTCCATTAATTGTGGCGGCAAAGACTGTATCTTCAATTTTACCTGTGTATCTCTTTCCTAATTGAGCGACATTTAAGAAATTTCTTTCTGTACAGGAATATTTCACCGCGATACTTGTGATGTCGATTTCACTATCTCCATTTGTGAAATAGAAATAGCTTGGAGCGATGGCGGAGAGATCGATTTCGGTGTTAGATGTAACATTCATCTTTTCAGTGAAAATCTTACCTGATAAATCTCTGCTAACGCTTAATTGAAGTCCAGAACCGGAATAAACAACTTTCACGCTTTGGATTCCGGTAACTCGACCATTGTAATTACCTTGTGCAACGTAATTATAAATAGCACCGTGAGGAGCTAACTTGGCGTAACCACTTGTAGATGTTTTTGCAAGTAAGTTGTTGACAACGACTGTACCGACTTGCTTAGTCACTAATTGTGGAAGATAAGCATCCGCAACAACCTTGTTACTTGCGTCAAGTGTCATGGTGTAAATCTTATCAGCTCTAGCAACCATAAGGTCTTTGATATCGGTATTGCTTGCAACGAAAGCACCAACACCAGCAAGAGCCAATGTGAATGTCGATAAAATCAAGAACAATTTTCTTTGTTTCATAAAATACCTCCATTGTAAAAAGTTTGTTTTAAAAACAATAAATGTTCTGTTTTCATCAACATTTTCAATTGTTTTGGTTACTTTTACAAAGTAGGTCTAGTGAACATCTGGCGATAAAAGTAAACAAATTGTAAACAATTTAATATTTCAGTAAACAAAAAAAGCCTGTTTATCAGGCTCTTTCATTGACTTTTGTTTCCTTAAATTTTCCTAAGTTCGAAATTATCAGGAGTAATGTTGATTTTAAATACAGGCATTTTGTAAACAGAGAAATTGTTGTTTATCACTAATGTCACGTATTCTTCAAAACCTTTGATTTTCACAAAGATCGTATTGATTTTATGTTGTGGTTCTTCATCATAACAAGAGACTTTTAAGAATTGATTTGGAGTTGCTACTTTGCATACTTCTTCTTCAATTCCTTTTGCGGTTTTCTTATCGAACACTACTTGAGCGCCTTCTTGTTTAAGGATAAATTCATAATCACCATCTTCAACACCTAAATCATCATAGACGAGGGTGTCTCCACCATTAATTTTGATTGTGGTTTTACCGTTTTTATTTGTGACATGGCAATTAGCCTTATTTTCAAAGATTTCTTCTCTTGAGAATAATGAATCGTCATCTTTATTGAAGAGATACATCTTATCAAGTGGGAGATAAACACTTATATTATCTCCAGATTTGAATTTTCTATTCTTATCAGAACGGAAGATAAGATATGGAGTAACTCCATCCATAGAAGCATAGATAATGTTGTAATTTGTTCTTTCTTCGACAAATTCAACTTTTGCTTTTAGTTCAACATTAGCTTCATTAGCCTCCATTTCAACATGTTCTGGTTTAACCGCTAAGAAGATTGGTTCGTCATTCACTCTTGCTAATAAGTGAGATGTGTAATCAGTGTCTAATTCAAGTTCTTGCTTACCAATAACTAACTTGTTGTCTTTAATAGAGCAAGGAACTTTGTTATATGAAGGCATACCAATTAAGGAATGCTCACTATCTTTATCAAAGAGATAGACTTTCTCTTTAGAGAATTCGATATGAATATCATCTTGAGAATTAATATCAATGGTTAATGGAGCTTTTAAAACAACGTGTTGTTTATGTCCTTCAATGGTTGTGTAAATAATTGTTTCATCACCAAGTTGTTCCACAGCTTCAACATGAGCAGGAATACCGGTCTTACTAACTGAAACATGATCTGGACGGATACCAAAGAGATATTTCTTTTCAAAACTGATACCACTATTCTTGATTTGTTTCGCGGTATTATCTTTAAGCCAGACAACATTAGATTCAACTCCTTCAAGTCTAACTCCAACCTTGCCATCTTTTTCCACTAAATCACATTCGATAATGTTCATTTGTGGGGATCCTAAGAAGGTGGCAACGAATAAGTTAGTTGGATCTTCAAATAAGGTAACAGGAGCATCAGCTTGTTGAATAAATCCTTTATTCATAACAACAATAACATCACCCATAGTCATCGCTTCAGTTTGGTCATGGGTAACATAAATAAATGTTGTTTGTAATTTTTCATGTAACTTAGTGATTTCGGTTCTCATTTGAACACGAAGTTTAGCGTCTAAGTTAGATAATGGTTCATCAAGAAGGAAGACATTTGGTTCACGGACGATGGCTCTTCCAAGAGCAACTCTTTGACGTTGTCCACCAGATAGATCTTTTGGTGTACGGTCAAGTAAGTCAGAGAGTT
>JAEEGK010030197.1_pt1 | contig 10760 bp, 10 predicted proteins | sample 8958771 | NCBI WGS metagenome assembly JAEEGK01 (sample SAMN16246547, study PRJNA631951) | gut metagenome | biome: gut microbiome; feature: rumen; material: SC-attached | host: Bos | place: Iran: Karaj | collected 2018-10 | reverse complement strand
CGTCCGAGAGCCGCACAAGCCCGGCGGTTTTTCCGTCCGGACGCTTCAGGATCCAGTAACGCAGCATGAAATCACCTCGCATCTATTGTATTTTTCCGATTTTCATAGTATGATACAATCAGAGTATTATCGGAGGTTATGTATGGTTTTTCTGATAGCAATCCTGTTGGGACTGGTGCAGGGACTCTGCGAGTTCCTTCCGGTCTCCAGCTCGGGTCATCTGTATCTGATTTCAAAGCTGACGAGCGGCGCAGTCGGTGAGGACACGTTCGGCTCGTTCTTTACGGTCATGCTGCATGTGGCGACGCTGATCGCGGTCCTGTTCGTCTATCGCGAGCAGGTCCTTGCGATCCTCCGTCATCCGATTCAGAAGCTGACGCTGCATCTGATCATCGCAACGCTGCCGACGGTCGCGTTCGCGCTGATCCTCAAGAAGTTCGACGCGCTCGACAAATGGCTCGACGAAGGCAATTTCGTGGGCTTCAGCTTCCTTCTGACCGCGGTGTTCCTGACGGTCAGCGAGCTTCTCTGCCGCAGGAGAAAGGCGAAAAAGTCGATCGACACGATGCGCTGGACGGACGCGCTGGTCATCGGCGGGATGCAGGCGATCGGCGTGCTGCCGGGCGTGTCCCGTTCCGGTTCGACGATCGCGGGCGCTTTGGGCATGCGGATCGACCGCAAGAGCGCGGCAAACTTCTCCTTCCTGCTGTCGATCCCGGCGATCCTCGGCGGTCTCGTGCTGGAGCTCTATAAGCTCGTCAAGGAGCCGGACTCGATCAACCTGACGGTCGGCACGGCGGCGGCGTGGATCCTCGGCATGCTCGTCGCGGCGATCTCCGGCTACTTTGCGGTGCGCTTCATGATCCGGCTCATCACGAAGAAGGGACTGTTCGGCTTTGCGATCTACACCGGCGCGCTCGGCGTGATCGTGCTGATCCTGCAGATCACCAAAACGCTCGGCTTCGGCTTTACGCCGTTCGGAGGTTAAGATGCGGCTCGATAAGTGGCTAAAGGTTTCCCGCATCATCAAGCGTCGCACCGTGGCGAACGAGGCGGCGGGCGCGGGACGCGTTTCGATCAACGGCAAGGTGGCAAAGCCGGCAAGCGAAGTCAAGCCGGGCGACACGATCGACATCCTGCTCGGCGGCAAGCATATGCTTTGCCGCGTCGAAAAGACGCCGGAGGTCGTGCGCAAGGAGGATGCGGACTCGCTCTACACCGTGCTTTCCGGAGGGGAACCGTGAGCGCGTGTGGCGTCCTGCTCTGCGCGGGAGCGTCCCGCCGCATGGGCTTTGACAAGCTGAATACGCCGATAGCCGGCAAGACCGCGATCGAGCGCTCGATGGACGCGCTTGTTGCCGGCGGGTGCGACTCGCTCGTGTTCGTGGTCGGCGGAAACAGCGAAGGGACCGTTGCAAGGCTCTCCGTTCCCGTCCCGTTCACCGTCGTCTCGGGCGGCGAACAGCGCACCGATTCGGTGCGAAACGGTCTTTCCGCTGCTTCGGGAGATATCGCGGTCATTCACGACGCCGCGCGCTGCTTTGTGCGCCCTGCGACCGTGAAGGCGAGCATCGAAGCCGCCGAACGGTACGGCTCCGGCGTTGCGGCGCTTCCGGTGACCGATACGGTGATCCGGCTCGGCGACGGCACGGTCGAAACGCTCGACCGTTCGACGCTGTTCCGCATGCAGACGCCGCAGACGTTCCGGCTTGAAAAGATCCGCGCGGCGTACGAAGCCGGCGGCAGCGCGACCGACGACGCGACGCTGTACGCAAGGATGTTCGGCGCGCCGCACCTTGTTTTGGGCAGCGAGGACAACCGCAAGCTGACGACTGCGGAGGATTGGGCATGGGCGCTGCAGCGCCTCGCACCGCCGCCGACGCACGGGATCGGATTCGACACGCATCGGCTCGTCGAGGGGAGAAAGCTCTTTCTCGGCGGGGTGGAGATCCCGTTTGAGAAGGGACTTTTGGGACACTCCGACGCGGACGTGCTGCTGCACGCGATCATGGACGCGATCCTGGGCGCGCTGAAGCTCGGCGACATCGGCAAGCTCTTTCCCGATACGGATCCGCAGTACGCAGGGATTTCAAGCCGCGTTCTGCTCCGCAAGGTCAACGAGTTGGTGCAAAAACGGGACATGGTCATGTCGCACGTCGACGCGACGGTGATCTGCGAGCGTCCGAAGCTGGCTCCGTACCGGGAGGAGATCGCGCAAACGATCGCGGCGGATCTCGGGATCAGCCCGGATGCGGTTTCGGTGAAGGCAACGACAACGGAAGGAATGAACGACGAGGGAAAAGGCCTTTGCATTTCGGCGCAGGCGATCGTCTCGGTTCGTCATCGGTAATATGGAACGAAAAGATCAGGACCTTTGCATTTACGGCGCAAGGGAACACAATTTGAAGAACATCGACCTCGTCATCCCGCGCAACAAGCTCGTGGTGATGACAGGCGTTTCCGGCTCGGGCAAGTCCTCGCTCGCCTTCGACACGATCTATGCGGAGGGGCAGCGGCGCTATGTCGAGAGCCTTTCTTCGTATGCGCGCATGTTCATCGGACAGATGGACAAGCCCGACGTCGACCGCATCGACGGTCTCTCCCCCGCCATTTCGATCGATCAGAAGAGCACCGGGCACAATCCGCGTTCGACGGTCGGCACGGTCACGGAAATCTACGATTATCTGCGCCTTCTCTACGCCCGCTGCGGCATTCCGCACTGTCCGAACTGCGGCAGGGTGATCGAGCGCCAGTCGATCGACACGATCGTCGATCAGGTCATGGCAATGCCGATGGGCTCCCGCCTTTCGGTCATGGCGCCGTGCGTGCGCGGGCGGAAGGGCGAGCACACAAAGGTCATCGAGCGGCTGCAGCGCGAGGGCTATGTGCGCGTGCGCGTCGACGGCGAAATCTATCCGATCGAGGAAGCGCCGTCGCTCGACAAGCAGAAAAAGCATTCGATCGAAGCGGTCATCGACCGTATCGTTCTGAAGGAGGGCGTGGAAAGCCGGCTCACGGAATCGCTGGAGCATGCGTTCGCTTTGGGGCAGAACCTTGCGATCGTTGCGCTGCAGGACGGCGAGGAAACGCTGTTTTCGCAGAACTATGCCTGTCCGGACTGCGGGATCGCGCTGGAGGAGCTTGCGCCGCGCGCGTTCTCGTTCAACAATCCGTTCGGCGCGTGCCCGACGTGTCTGGGGCTCGGTGAGCAGCTGAAGATCGACCCGACGCTGGTCGTGCCGGACGAAACGCTGTCCCTCAACGAAGGCGCGATCCGCGCGCCGGGCTGGAAGAGCGGAACGAACAACGTCTTTTCCGATATGTATTACGAGGCGATCGCGCGGCACTTCGGCTTTACAACGGATACGCCGTTTGCCGAGATCCCGCAGGCGGGACGCGACGCGCTGCTGTACGGCACGAAGGAAAAGATGGACGTGCAGTATGAGCGCAGCTTCGGCGGCGGACACTTCCTTGCGACCTTCGAGGGCATCGTGCCGAATCTGGAGCGGCGATACCGCGAATCGCAGAGCGACTGGGCAAAAGCGGACATCGAAAGCTACATGGCGCACATCCCCTGCCCGGACTGCAAAGGGAAGCGATTGAAACCGACCTCGCTTGCCGTCACCGTCGGCGGGATCAACATTGCCGATCTCTGCGACATGAACGTCAAGCGCTCACGGGAGTTTCTGCAGCATCTGACGCTTTCGCCCACGCAGCAGACGATCGCCGCCGCGATTTTGAAGGAGCTTGACGCAAGGCTCGGCTTCCTTGTCAACGTCGGATTGAATTATCTCACGCTGTCGCGCGCCGCGGCGACGCTGTCCGGCGGCGAAAGCCAGCGCATCCGGCTCGCCACGCAGATCGGCAGCGGGCTCGTCGGTGTGCTCTATATCCTCGACGAGCCTTCGATCGGACTTCATCAGCGCGACAATGCAAAGCTTTTGGAAACGCTGAAGGGACTTCGCGATCTCGGCAACACGCTGATCGTCGTTGAGCACGACGAGGAGACAATGCGCGCCGCGGATTTCATCGTGGACATTGGTCCCAGAGCCGGCGTGCACGGCGGCGAGATCATGGCGGCGGGTACGCCTGCCGAGGTCATGGCGTGCGAAAACTCGCTGACCGGACAATACCTGAGTCATAAACGCACCATCCCCGTTCCGGAAACACGCAGACCGGGCAACGGCAAGACGCTGACGGTGCGCGGCGCAAGGGCGAACAATCTCAAGAACATCACGGTCGATTTCCCGCTCGGCAAGCTGATCTGCGTGACCGGCGTGTCGGGCTCCGGCAAGTCCTCGCTCGTCAACGAAGTGCTGAAAAAGCGCCTGCTGCACGATCTGAACCGCGCAAAGACCCGCGCGAAGGATCACGACGGGATCGACGGGATCGAATATCTCAACAAGATCATCGACATCGACCAAAGCCCGATCGGGCGGACGCCGCGGTCGAATCCCGCGACGTATACCGGGCTCTTTGATCTCATTCGCGCGCTGTACGCAACCACGCCGGACGCGAAGCTCCGCGGCTACACGAGCGGCAGGTTCAGCTTCAACGTCAAGGGCGGACGGTGCGAAGCCTGCAAGGGCGACGGCATCGTCAAGATCGAGATGCACTTTCTGCCGGACGTGTACGTCCCGTGCGAGGTCTGCCACGGCAAGCGCTATAACCGCGAGACGCTCGAGGTGCGCTACAAGGGCAAGAACATTTACGACGTGCTCGACATGACGGTGGAGGAAGCGCTGCCGTTCTTTGCGCAGCACGCAAAGATCAAGCAGATCCTGAAAACGCTTGACGACGTCGGCCTCGGCTACATCAAGCTGGGGCAGCCTTCCACCACGCTTTCCGGCGGCGAAGCGCAGCGCATCAAGCTTGCGACGGAGCTATCCCGCCGCGACACGGGCCGCACGCTCTATGTGCTCGACGAGCCGACGACCGGTCTGCACACGCACGACGTCAAGCGGCTTTTGGAGATCCTGAACCGCCTTGCCGACGCCGGCAGCACGGTCATCGTCATCGAGCATAACCTCGACGTCATCAAGACCGCGGACTGGATCATCGACCTCGGACCCGAGGGCGGCGACGACGGCGGCACGGTGATCGCGACCGGTACGCCCGAGCAGATCGCTGCCTGCGAACGCAGCTACACCGGTCAGTTCCTCCGCCGCGCGCTCGGGATAAAGTGATGGAAAAACGAATCGGCATTTCAAAGATTCTGCGAAAGAACATGACCAAGGAGGAACGGCATCTTTGGTATGATTTTCTCAAAGGGCTGCCGCTGACGGTCAACCGGCAAAAAGTGCTCGGACCTTACATTGTCGATTTTTTCATCGCCTCGAAAAAGATTGCGATTGAGTTGGACGGTTCGCAGCATTTTCAAGGCAAAGGACCCGAGCGGGATCGGGAACGGGACGAATGGCTTCAGACGAACGGGGTCACCGTTCTGCGGTACACCAATCTGCAGATCAACCGGGAATTTGATACTGTTTGTCGGGATATTCTGAAGCATCTGGGCTTTTCGGAGTCTTGACCCCCTCATCACCGCCTGCGGCGGAGCTTCTCCACCCTAAAGGGGGAGAAGCCTCTGAACCCGCGAATCCTAAAAGCCTTTCCCTTGATGGGGAAAGTATGTGACAAACAGGAAAAAACGCCGGCAGAATAACGGCAAGAGATAAGGGCTATTTCTTGAACCCACGCATCCTAAAGCCTTCCCCTTGATGGGGAAGGTGCCGTAAGGCGGATGAGGTGAATATGCAGAAAAGCGGAACGCTTTTCGCGGATACACAAATTGCGCTTTATGCATATCCGTATCCGGAAATCTTTACCGTTCTGACGCATTTCGGTCACAACCGCGTGCTATGCTGATCCTGTCCGAAAGGAGGAAATCATGAAAGTGCTGCGCATCATCTGTATCATACTTGGTGCATTTTTGGTACTGGATACGTTGATCGTGTCCATGCTGTCGAATTTCAACCTGGGCGTCATCCTGCCCGCGATCCTCGGGCTGCCGCTTCTGCTGCTTGGTGTGTTTATGCACCATATGGACCACGGCTTCCTTGCGTTCGTCAAGTGGGCGCTGCTCGGCTGCTACGCGCTCGGCACGGTGTTCCTCATCGTGCTCGGGGTGCTGATGGGCACGGCGGCGAAGCGCGCGGACAAGGTGGACGCGGACGCGCTGATCGTCCTCGGCGCTGCGGTGCACGGCGACCGCGTGACGTGGGTTTTGAGTAACCGCCTCGACACGGCGGCGGAGTACCTTGAAGCGCATCCGGACACGGTCTGCGTGGTCTCCGGCGGACAGGGCGACGGCGAGAGCGTCACCGAGGCTTCCGCCATGCAAAAATACCTCGTCGAGCGCAAGGGGATCGACCCTGCCCGCATCCTCGTCGAGGATCAAGCGACGAGTACGCTTGAAAACTTCAGATTCTCGAAGAAGCTGATCGACGACGTCCTCGGCGAAAACGCCTCGATCGCCTTTGTCACGACCGATTTCCACGTCTTCCGCGCGGGGCGCGTGGCAAAGAAAGCGGGCATTTCGGCGGTCGGCATTGCCGCGCCGGACGTCTGGTACATCCGCATCAACAACTTCCTGCGCGAGTGCGTCGGCATTACGGTCTACGGGTTCCGCGGGGATATCTGATTGACCGGATGTTAAGCGGGAAGTACACGGTTAAAAACTGCGCCTTCAGCGCGTGACATTATAAAAGGAGAATGCATATGCTGGAATTCAAGTATGACACACAGATGCTGATCGACGGGACCGATCTCGACGAGGACAAGATCCGGGAATACTTCCTGGAACACTTCGAGGGCGACTGCCTGCTTGCCGTCGGCGGACCCGAAACGATCAAGATCCACTTCCACACAAACGAGCCGTGGAAGGTGCTCGCATACTGCGCAAGCTTAGGCGAGATCTACGACATCGTCGTCGAGGACATGGACCGTCAGTCCCGCGGACTGAAGGGTTAAAAGAAACAGCCTGTCCCATTTTCGGGACAGGCATTTTTCTACATATGGGTGTACCAAAATCGGTACAGGTTAAACAAAATCAAACCCGATCAGCCGTCCCGCTTCGGTGAAGCCGACGGCGCGGTAGAGCGCGTTGGAGGGCGCGTAGCTTGTGTCGGCATAGAGCATCGTGCGCTCGCCGCGTGCGTGCGCGTCCGCACAGACCGAGCTGACCAGCGCTTTGGCACAGCCCTTCCCGCGGTGTTTGGCGTCCGTTACGACAGAGCCGATATAGGCAAGCCTGTCTTTGCGTTCATGGAGCCGGATCAAGGTAATACATGTACCATTTATACACCAACCATATGCGTCGGGGCTTTCGCAGAAGTCCGTTCCGGCAGCAAGCCGCGCCGCCTCGGGAATGGGTTCTTTTGCCTGTTCGCCGAGCTGGGCAAGGATCTCGCCGCAGACGGCGGGATCGAGCGCGCTTGCGGGCAGACGTTCGCCTTCGGCGGTAAACAGATTCGGTTTTTCGCAGAGATATGCGGTCAGCGGCAGACGGCGTTCGGAAGGAAAGGGGAGAGCAAGCTCGAGATAGCGGACAAGACTTGCGCGTCCGATGACGCCCGCAAGGTTGTGCGCTTCCTTCAGCACACAGAGCGACGCGGCAAGCTCGGAAAGCGTCTCGTCCGGGATCCCGCGCCGCGTGTAGATCCAGGCGGGGAAGCCCTGTCCCGCGCGCACGAACAGCAGGTCCTTTCCGTCGGACAGGCACAGCGCGTCGGACGCGGTCAGAAGCTGCCGCATCTTATGAAATGTGATCTCCTCGGCGTCGTTTTGAAACGGAAACGCCGCGGCTTCGTCTCTTGAGATCATCCGTATCATACGGTCAGCTCTCCTCGGAGAAGCGCTCCTTTGCATGGAAAACCGCGGAGATCATCTTGTAGTCGCCGAACACGGTCACCTTGTCGCCGGCCTCCATGACCGTCTTTGCGCCTGCCGGGACCGCCTTTTTGCCGGGCTTTTCGATCAGCATGACCATCAGATTGTGCTCGGCGCGCAGGCCGGTCTTTGCAAGCGGTTTTTCACGGAATGCTTCGGGCACTTCGACCAGCGTGACCTGCGCGATCGAATCCTCGCCGAGATAGTCGACCAAAAGGACGGAGTTTGCGGTCTCGCGGCGCGTCATGCGGCGCGCAACGCGCTCAATGAAGCTGTCGCCCCATGCGCGCACTTTCGGCACGCGCATGAAGATGATGATGATCGCGGCGGCAAGGACGGGGATCAGAACGCTGAACAGGTTGGAGATCACGGAAAGGTCGATCGAGAGGAAGACGTTGATCAGCATGGATACGATCGTCAGATTGAACACATATCCGAACAGCATCGTGATGCGGGCAAGCCGTCTTCTGGAACGGCTCGTGAGCAGCAGTTCGCTTTCGTGCGTGGTGAAGCCGCAGCCGGTGAGAAGCGAAATGACCTGGAACCGTGCCTTTTCGTCGGGCAGTCCCGTAAAGCGGAACAGCATGGCAAACAGCTCGGATATGACCCAGTATACGAGAATGACGAGCGAAAACAGCGTCAGCGCGACATAAATGTTCATGGTTTCCGTCCCTTCGGTGCGGCTTTTGCCGCTTTTCATCATTGTAGCATGATTCGCGCGTGATATCAATCACACCGGCAAATCGTTTACGCTTTTTTCATGCGTTGCGAAACGGAAAGGAATGTGCTATAATAGGACGAAATTTGTCGGGAGGAATGAAACATGCGGAAGAGACTGCGCATCGGCTGCCTGCTGCTTGCGTTCGGACTGCTGTTCGGCTGCGGCGGCACGGGTACGCCCGCGCCGGTGGTCGAAGCGACCCCTGCGATCACGCCTGCGCCGACGGAGGAACCCGTTGAAGAGACCGTGATCGAATCCGCAGAGACGCCGGTCCCGACCTTGCCGCCGACGCCCACGCCGAGCCCGACGCCGACGCCCACACCGACGCCCACGCCGAGCCCGACGCCCGTTCCGACGCCGTTCGGCATGGCATGGCTGCCCGACACGCAGGCGCTTGCCTATTCCCATCCGGATCAGCTGGAAGCGCTCGGCACGGAGATCGCCGCGCGGCGCGAACCGGACCGTCTCGTCGCCGTACTGCATACCGGCGACATCGTGGACAACGGCTTCAAGGACGAGCAATGGCGCAACTTTGATCTGTGTCTTTCTGCGTTTGAAAACGATCTGCCGTTTTATCCGGTCGCGGGGAACCATGATCTCGGCGTCAAGCTGCAGAAGTACGACGGATACCTCAGACAGCCGTTCCTTGAGAAGCTTCCCGAGGGGCAGGTCTATGAAGGCGGCAAGATGTATTATATCCTGCTTGAAGAGGGCGGGATCGAGCTCCTGCTGCTCTGTGTCGGGTGGGATTCCGGCAAGACCGAGGCGGAGCACGCATGGATCGAAACGGTGTTCGAGCAGTTCCCCGACACGCCCTGCATCCTGTTAACACACGGTTTTCTGAAGACGGATGGCATGATCTTTCCGAAATCGGCGTATCTCGAACAGAATATCGTCGTGCCGCATCCGACCGTCCGGCTGGTGCTTTGCGGACACTCGCGCGATTCCGGTCTGCTCCGAAAGGACTATGACGACGACGGCGACGGCGAACCGGACCGCACGGTCACCATGCTGATGCTCAACCGGCAGGGGAGAGGGTACGTATATCGCATTCTGACGGTCGATCCGCTCGCACGGTCGATTGACGTCAAAACCTATGCGATCGGCAAGAGCGAACCGCTCGAAAAGGACAATCTCTATCCGTTGAGCTTCACGCTCGAAAACGCGTTCTGATCATGGAAACACAGAAAACCGCCCGGTCCGGGCGGTTTTTTGTATGTCCGGCGGCGGAACGGAAACAAAAAGATAACAGCTTGATAACATCCGGTTACAGCTTGGCCATACGGATGTGGCATTTCGGTTACAATCGCGCGGCAGCATGAGGTCGCAGGGAAGCCGAGCACCGTGGGACGCCTATGCGCCGGACGACAAAGGAAATGATGCGGAACGAATGAAAAAAGCGGGAGCATTTCGCTCCCGCTTCTGTATATTGACAGATTATTTGTCCAGCGTGTCGGACATGGTGGCGACCATGACCGCCTTGATCGTGTGCATGCGGTTTTCCGCTTCGTCGAACACGACGCTGTGCTTACTGCGGAAGACCTCGTCGCTTACTTCCATTTCCTTGAGACCGAAGCGATCGTAGATGTCCTTGCCGACGCTCGTCTCGAGATCGTGGAAGGACGGCAGGCAGTGCTCGAAGATGACGTCCGGATTGCCGGTCTTCCTGAGCATATCCATGGTCACGCGATACGGCTCGAGGAGACGGATGCGTTCTTCAAACTGCGCTTCCTCGCCCATGGAGACCCAAACGTCGGTGTAGATGACGTCCGCGCCCTGGACCGCGTCGATGGAATCGGAAAGCTCGATCTTGCCGCCGGTCTCCTTGCAGAGTTCGCGCATGCGGTTGACAAGCTCCTCGGAGGGGAACAGCTCTTTCGGCGCGATGCCGACAAAGTGCATGCCCATCTTGGCGCAGCCGATCATCAGGGAATTGCCCATGTTGTTGCGCGCGTCGCCGACGTACACGAACTTGACCTCGTTGAGGGGCTTTTTGACGTGCTCTTCGATCGTCATCCAGTCCGCAAGGACCTGCGTCGGATGATAGAGGTCCGTAAGACCGTTCCATACCGGAACGCCGCTGTATTTCGCGAGCAGCTCGACAGTCTCCTGCTTGAAGCCGCGGAACTCGATGCCGTCATAGAATCTTCCG
>JAEEGK010030193.1_pt1 | contig 10761 bp, 7 predicted proteins | sample 8958771 | NCBI WGS metagenome assembly JAEEGK01 (sample SAMN16246547, study PRJNA631951) | gut metagenome | biome: gut microbiome; feature: rumen; material: SC-attached | host: Bos | place: Iran: Karaj | collected 2018-10 | reverse complement strand
CGGCGGACTGTTCCGTCCGGATCTGACCGGCATGAAAGAACCGGTGCTGGTATCCGGCACCGACGGCGTGGGCACCAAGCTGAAGATCGCCCTGCTGATGGACAAGCATGACACCATCGGAATTGACTGTGTGGCCATGTGTGTGAATGATATCATCTGCTGCGGCGCCGAACCCCTGTTCTTCCTGGACTATATTGCCTGCGGAAAGAACATTCCCGAGCGGATCGAGCAGATCGTCAAGGGCGTCTGCGACGGCTGCGTCCAGGCCGGCTGCGCGCTGATCGGCGGCGAAACGGCGGAGCATCCCGGCATGATGCCTGAGGATGATTATGACCTGGCCGGATATTCCACCGGCATCGTGGACAAGGCTAAGATCATCGACAACAAGGCCATGAAGGCCGGAGACGTGGTGATCGCACTGCCCTCCACTGGTGTTCATTCCAACGGATTCTCCCTGGTGCGGAAGGTGTTCGACGTGGAGAACGCCGATCTGAAAGCTCCGGTGGAGAAGCTGGGCGGCAAAAGCCTGGGCGAGACCCTGCTGACCCCCACCCGGATTTATGTGAAACCTGTCCTGGCCCTGCTGAAGGAAGTTGTCGTGAAGGGCATCAGCCATATCACCGGCGGCGGTTTCTATGAGAACATTCCGAGGAGCATTCCGGACGGTCTGGGCGCGAAGATTCAGCGCAGCGCGGTGAAGGTGCTGCCGATTTTCGACCTGATCGCCGAAAAGGGCGGTATCAGCGAGCGGGATATGTTCAACACCTTCAACATGGGTGTGGGCATGAGCATCGTTGTGGCTGCGGAGGACGCGGAGAAAGCCCTGCAGATCCTGAAGGACAACGGCGAAGAAGCCTACGTGATCGGTGAGATCATCGAGAGCGAGGATAAAATCACGATCATCTGATCGCAATGACGGAGGTGCTTATGAGCGGAAAAGCCCGTATTGCTGTGCTGGTATCCGGAGGCGGGACCAATCTGCAGGCGATCCTGGACGCCGCGGCCCGGGGGGAGATCCCGGACGGAGAAGTGGCGATAGTCATCAGCGACCGTGCCGGGGCTTACGCCCTGGAGCGGGCAAAAAAGGCCGGCGTTCCGACCCTGGAAATCAATAAGAAGGCCTGCGGCGGACAGGTGGCCTTTGAACAGAAGCTGATTGACGCCCTGACCATCAACCGGATAGACCTGATCGTACTGGCCGGATTCCTGAGCATTCTCACGGAGAATTTTACCACGCTGTATACCCGGCGGATCATCAACGTTCATCCGAGCCTGATCCCCAGCTTCTGCGGCGCGGGTTTTTACGGGCTGAAGGTTCACCAGGCTGCCCTGGACCGGGGCGTGAAGGTGACCGGCGCTACCGTGCATTTTGTCAATGAAATCCCGGACGGCGGAGAGATCATCGCCCAGAAGGCGGTGGAAATCCTGCCCGGGGACACCCCTGAAATCCTGCAGCGCAGGGTCATGGAGCAGGCTGAATGGATCATCCTGCCAAAGGCGGTTGAAACGGTTTCCAAAGAAATCGTTTCATAAGAACTTATCATTCTTCGTTTTTCATTTTTCATTCTTCATTATATCAAGGAGGAGCCTATGGACATCTACAAGATCAACACCCCTGAGGAACTGCTGAAGGACAACACCTATCCCGGACGCGGCATCATCATCGGCAAGACGCCGGACGGCACCAAGGCCATGACCGCCTACTTCATCATGGGCCGCAGCGACAACAGCCGCAACCGGATCTTTACCGAGAAGAACGGCGAAGTCTTCACTGAGCCCTTCGACGTTTCCAAGGTCCAGGATCCCTCCCTGATCATTTATGCCGCGATCCGTTCCTATGAGAACAACCTGATCGTGACCAACGGCAACCAGACCGATACCATCTGGGATGGCCTGAAGGCCGGAAAGACCTTCTCCGCTGCGCTGGAAAGCCGTGAATTTGAGCCGGACGGCCCGAACTTCACCCCCCGCATCAGCGGTATGATGACCTTTGCGGACGGCGGCTTCACCTATCAGATGAGCATCCTCAAGAGCGCCGACGCGGAAGGCAGCGCCTGCAACCGCTACACCTACAGCTACGCGCCGCTGAACGGCCTGGGACATTTCATCCACACCTATGTGTGCGACGGCAATCCGATCCCGACCTTCCAGGGCGAACCGGAGCGCATCGCGGTGAGCGACGATATTGACGATATGACGGACATCCTGTGGAAGAACCTGAACGAGCAGAATAAGATCAGCCTCTATGTCCGCTATGTGGATCTGAAGACCGGCGCGGCCGAGAGCCGGCTGGTGAACAAAAACAAGTGATGCGGACGTGTGAAGAAGAAAGGGAGATAAGATCATGAAAGAATTTGAACTCAAATACGGCTGCAACCCCAACCAGAAGCCCGCGAAGATCTACATGAGCGACGGCAGCGAGCTGCCGATCAAAATCCTGTCCGGCCGTCCCGGCTTCATCAATTTCCTGGACGCTTTCAACAGCTGGCAGCTGGTCAAGGAACTGAAAGCCGCCCTGGGTATGCCCGCGGTGACCAGCTTCAAGCACGTGAGCCCCACTTCCGCGGCGGTCGGCATTCCGCTTTCCGCGGACCTGAAGAAAGCCTGTTTCGTGGATGATATCGAAGGCCTGGACGAATCCCCCCTGGCCTGCGCCTATGCCCGCGCCCGCGGCACTGACCGTATGTGCTCCTTCGGCGACTGGGTTGCCCTGAGCGATGTGTGCGACGTGACCACCGCGAAAATGATCAAGCGGGAAGTTTCCGACGGCGTGATCGCTCCCGGCTATGAGCCCGAAGCCCTGGAAATTCTGAAGCAGAAGCGTAAGGGCAACTACAACATCGTGGAGATCGATCCCGATTATGTGCCTGAAGTGCAGGAGCGCAAGCAGGTGTTCGGCATCACCTTTGAACAGGGCCGCAACAACTTTGAAATCAACCGGGAGCTGCTCTCGGATATCGTGACGAAGAACAAGGATCTGCCGGATTCCGCCGTGCGTGACCTGATCATCGCCCTGATTACCCTGAAGTACACCCAGTCCAATTCCGTCTGCTACGCGGTGGACGGCCAGGCCATCGGTGTGGGCGCCGGCCAGCAGAGCCGCATCCACTGCACCCGTCTGGCGGGCTCCAAGGCGGACACCTGGTTCCTGCGCCAGCATGAGAAGGTGCTGAACCTGCCCTTCCGCGCCGATCTGGGGCGCCCCGAACGGGACAATGTCATCGACGGCTACATCAACCAGAACGAGGAAGATGTCTGCGCTGACGGCAACTGGCAGAAGTACTTCACCGCGCAGCCCGCTCCCCTGACCGACGCGGAAAAGCGCGCCTTCCTGGATACCCGGCAGAACGTGGCCCTGGGTTCCGACGCTTTCTTCCCCTTCAGCGACAACATTGAACGGGCTTACAAGAGCGGCGTGAAATACATTGCCGAGCCCGGCGGCTCCATCCGCGATGACGCGGTGATCGACTGCTGCGACAAGTACGGCATGACGATGGCGTTTACACACATGAGACTGTTCCATCATTGATGGAACAGTCTCATGTGCAATGAAAAATGAAGAATAAACAATGATAGAGTGTTTATCCCGTAATCTGAAAGGATCGGGAAAGAAAACATTATGAATTGTGAATTGACCTCAAAACTTTCCTGAAAGGAATTATCAATAGATTATGAATATTCTTCTTGTCGGCGGCGGCGGCCGTGAGCATACCATTATCAAGAAACTGAGGCAGAACCCGGAAGTCGAAACCATTTATGCCCTGCCGGGAAACGGCGGGATCGCGGCGGACGCAACCTGTGTGGATATCAAGGCTACGGATATTGATGGCATTGTGGCTTTTGCCAAATCCACAAAGATTGACTATGCGGTTGTGGCTCCGGATGATCCGCTGGTGCTGGGTTGTGTGGATCCCCTGGAGGCGATGGGCATTCCCTGCTTCGGTCCCCGGAAAAACGCGGCGATCATTGAGGGAAGTAAGGTTTTCTCCAAGGACCTGATGAAGAAGTACGGGATTCCCACCGCGGCCTATGAAGTGTTCACCGATCCGAAAAAGGCGCTGGAATACCTGGAAACCTCTCCGATTCCGACGGTAATCAAGGCGGATGGTCTGGCCCTGGGCAAGGGCGTGACCGTGGCCATGAACCGCTGGGAAGCGCGCGAAGCCGTGCGGGAGATCATGGAAGACAAGAAGTTTGGCAAGAGCGGCGATCAGATCGTCATTGAAGAATTCCTTGAAGGACCCGAAGTAACCGTGCTGGCTTTCACGGACGGTACGACCGTGAAGCCCATGGTATCCAGCATGGACCATAAGCGGGCGGAGGACGGAGACAACGGCCCGAACACCGGCGGCATGGGCACTGTCGCGCCGAATCCCTTCTACACGGAAGAGATTGCAAAGACCTGTATGGAAACCATTTTCCTGCCGACCATCCGGGCGATGAAGGCGGAAGGCCGGGAATTCCGCGGCTGCCTGTATTTCGGCCTGATGCTCACCAAGAACGGACCGAAAGTGATAGAATACAACTGCCGGTTCGGCGATCCGGAAACCCAGGTGGTGCTGCCCCTGCTGGAGAGCGACCTGCTGACCGTGATGCAGGCAACCACCAACGGCACACTGGCGGACTGCGAAGTGAAATTCAAAGACGCGCATGCCTGCTGTGTGGTGCTCGCCTCCATGGGCTATCCCGTACATTATGAAAAGGGATACGAGATCACCATTCCCGCGGATGTGCAGGATCACGTCTTCGTGGCCGGCGCCGCGCTGAAGGACGGAAAACTGGTAACTTCCGGCGGCCGGGTGCTGGGTGTGACCGCGGTGGCGGACACCCTGCAGGAGGCCGTGAAGGAAGCCTATGCCATGGCCGATCGGATTGAATTCGGCAACAAGTACTGCCGGCGTGATATCGGACAGAGAGCGCTTTCAGCACTGAAATGATTAAGAATGGATTTGTGGGGTGTTACCTTGGTTTACAGAATCTTTGTTGAAAAAAAGCCCGGCCTGGACAATGAAGCCCGGGCACTGCTGGGAGACGCGAAAAAGTTCCTGGGGATCAAAGGCCTGGAAAAGGTCCGGCTGCTGAACCGCTATGACGCTGAGAACATCTCAGACGATATGTTCTCCCTGGCGGTCCGGGAGGTGTTCTCTGAGCCCCAGCTGGACAATACAATGGATCAGTTTGACGCGGAAGGCGCGATTGCCGTGTTCGCGGTGGAATACCTGCCCGGTCAGTTTGACCAGCGGGCGGACTCCGCTGCCCAGTGCATTCAGTTCCTTTCCCAGGGCGAGCGTCCGCTCGTCCGCAGCGCGAAGGTTTACCTGCTCTACGGCAGCCTGTCCGCTGAAGAGATCGCGGAAATCAAAAAGTATGTGATCAACCCGGTGGAAGCCCGGGAAGCTTCCATGGATCTGCCGGAAACCCTGAAGACGGAATACGCGGTGCCCACGGAAGTGGCAACCCTGGAAGGCTTCACGAAGCTTGACCGCGCCGGCCTGGAGAAGTTTGTGGCGGATTACGGCCTGGCCATGGACGTGGATGATATCACCTTCTGCCAGTCCTGGTTCCGGGAAGAAGGCCGGGAACCCACCATCACGGAAATCCGGATGCTGGACACCTACTGGAGCGACCACTGCCGTCACACCACCTTCCTGACCGAGATCGACAGCGTCCGCTTTGAAGATCCGGTGCTGGAGAAGGCATGGAAGCGCTACATGGATGTGCGCGCTGAACTCGGCCGGGAAAAGAAGCCGGTGTGCCTGATGGACCTCGCCACGGTTGCGGTGAAGTACCTGAAGAAGCACGGCAAGCTGGACAAGCTGGACGAGAGCGAAGAAATCAACGCCTGCACGGTGAAGATGGACGTGGAGCGGGACGGGGTCAAGGAGCCCTGGCTGCTGCTGTTCAAGAATGAAACCCACAACCATCCCACTGAGATTGAACCTTTCGGCGGCGCGGCCACCTGTATCGGCGGCGCGATCCGGGATCCCCTGAGCGGCCGGGCTTATGTTTACGGCGCCATGCGCGTGACCGGTGCTGCGGATCCCACCAAGCCCGTTTCTGAAACCATCCCCGGCAAGCTGCCCCAGCGCAAGCTGGTGACTACCGCGGCGGCCGGTTATGCTTCCTACGGCAACCAGATCGGCCTGGCCACCGGCATTGTGGATGAAATCTATCATCCCGGCTACGCGGCCAAGCGTATGGAGATCGGCGCAGTGATTGCCGCGGCTCCCGCGGAAAATGTACGCCGCGAGCGTCCGGCTCCCGGCGACGTGGTGATCCTGCTGGGCGGTTCCACCGGCCGTGACGGTATCGGCGGTGCCACCGGTTCCTCCAAGGCCCATAATGCCCACAGCGTGGAAACCTGCGGCGCGGAAGTCCAGAAGGGTAACGCGCCGGAAGAGCGCAAGCTCCAGCGGCTGTTCCGCAATCCGAAGGCCACCAAGCTGATCAAGCGCTGCAATGACTTCGGTGCGGGCGGCGTCAGCGTTGCCATCGGCGAGCTGGCGGACGGCCTGGAAATCGATCTTAATGCGGTGCCGAAGAAATATGAAGGCCTGGACGGTACGGAACTGGCCATTTCCGAAAGCCAGGAACGCATGGCTGTGGTTGTGGCCGCGGAGGACGCGGACGCTTTCCTGGCCCTGGCCGCGGAGGAGAACCTGCAGGCCTGCATTGTGGCGGAAGTGAAGGCGGAGCCCCGCCTGCGCATGAACTGGAACGGAAAGACCATCGTGGATATCAGCCGGGAGTTCCTGAACTCCAACGGCGCACCGAAGCACACGGCCATCACGCCCGCGGCTTCCCATCCCGTGGCGGAGCTCGCGAAGCAGGAACACGCGGACTTCAGCGCTCTGCTGAAGGAAACTGCGGCGGATCTGGCAGTCTGCTCCCGCCGGGGCCTGTCCGAGCGGTTTGACTCCACCATCGGCGCGGGCACGGTGCTGATGCCTTTCGGCGGCAGGAACCAGCTGACCCCCATCCAGGCAATGGTCCAGAAGATCAGCCTGGAAAAGGGACACACGGATGACTGCTCCCTGATGGCCTGGGGCTATGATCCGGAGCTGACCTCCTTCAGCCCCTATCACGGCGCCTATCTGGCTGTGGTGGATTCTGTCACCAAGCTGATTGCGGCCGGTGCCTCCTTTGAGGATGTGTACCTGACCTTCCAGGAATACTTTGAGAAACCCGGAACGGACGGAAAGCGCTGGGGCAAGCCCCTGGCGGCCCTGCTGGGTGCCTTTGAGGCCCAGATGAACCTGGGCGTCGGCGCCATCGGCGGCAAGGACTCCATGTCCGGTTCCTTTGAAAAGCTGGATGTGCCGCCTACGCTGGTTTCCTTCGCGGTGACCACGGCAAAGACCGGCGACATCATTTCCCCTGAGTTCAAGAAAGCGGGCCATCCCGTGGTCGTGCTGGAGCCGGAACGGGACGAACAGGGCCTGCCGGTAACGGAATCCCTGCTGGCCCTCTACAACCAGGTGACGGAGCTGATCCGCCAGGGCAAAATTGTATCCTGCCGTACGGCGGAGGTTGGCGGATCCCTTGCCTCTGTGCTGAAGATGGCACTGGGCAACGGCCTGGGCTTCGCCTTTGAGAAGGACTGGGAGCTGAAGGAACTGGCGGAGGTTCGCTACGGCAGCTTCATCGCGGAACTGTCCGAAGAGATGGACCTCGGCCGGAAGCTGGGCGTTGTGACCGAAGAACCCGTGCTGACCTGGCGGGATAACGCGGCGGACGTGAAGGAGCTGCGCGTGATCGGCCGGGATAAGCTGGAAAAGGTGTATCCGACCCTGAATCCGGAATGGTCCCTGGAAGACCGGGCGGAAGCGGATGCCTGCTGGCCCGCGGCCCGGAAGGAAGACCGGACGGAAACCTTCAACTACAAGGCCACCGGCTGGAAGGCCCCGGCCCTGCACATTGCAAAGCCCGGCGTGCTGATTCCTGCATTCCCCGGTACCAACTGTGAAATCGACAGCGCCCGCGCCGCAGAAGACGCCGGCGCGAAGGCGGAAATCTTCGTGGTCCGGAACCGGTCCGCGGAGGATATTGTCCGCAGCGCGGAAGAGTTTGCCGCAAAGGTTCGTGAGAACCAGATGATTTTCATCCCCGGCGGATTCTCCGGCGGCGATGAACCGGACGGCAGCGCGAAGTTTATTATCGCCTTCTTCCGGAACCAGGGCGTCACCGAAGCGGTGACCGAGATGCTGGACAAGCGGGACGGCCTCATGTGCGGTATATGCAACGGCTTCCAGGCCCTGATCAAGCTGGGACTGGTGCCCTACGGCAAGATCATTGAAACCGATGAGCACTGCCCGACCCTGACCTTCAACACCATCGGCCGCCACCAGAGCCGGATCGTCCGCACACGGGTGGCCAGCAACCTGAGCCCCTGGCTGCGCAATGCCCAGCAGGGCGCGGTTTACAGCGTGCCGATCAGCCACGGCGAAGGCCGCTTCCTGGCGGAGGAAAGCCTGATCCGGAAGCTGGCAGAGAACGGACAGATTGCCACCCAGTATGTGGATCTGGACGATCAGCCCACCATGGACCTGCGCTTCAATCCCAACGGCAGCCTGTATGCCATTGAAGGTATCACCAGCCCGGACGGCCGCGTCTTCGGCAAGATGGGTCACAGCGAGCGCGTTGGCAAAGACCTGTACAAGAACGTTCCCGGAAACTACGATATCAAAATGTTCGAATCTGCGGTCCAGTACTTCAGATAATGCACAATGCATCATGACTCTGTCCCAACGGCAGATATCATAATGAATTATGAATTAAAAGGAGAATCAGCCATGGCCTACTTATCCGACATCGAGATTGCCCAGCAGTGTGAAATGAAGCCGATCATGGAGATCGCCAAGAGGGCCCACGTAGACGAAAAATATGTGGAGCAGTACGGCCGTTATAAGGCCAAGATCGATCCTGCCCTGATTGACGAAACCGACCGGAAGCCCGGAAAGCTGATCCTGGTCACTGCGATTACTCCCACCCCCGCGGGTGAAGGCAAAACCACGACCACGATCGGTCTGGCGGACGGCCTGTCCCGGATCGGCAAGGACGTTACCGTTGCACTGCGTGAGCCGAGCCTCGGCCCGGTGTTCGGTGTCAAGGGCGGCGCGGCCGGCGGAGGCTACGCCCAGGTAGTGCCCATGGAGGATATTAACCTGCACTTCACCGGCGACTTCCACGCCATCGGCGCGGCGAACAACCTGCTGGCGGCCATGCTGGACAACCATATCCAGCAGGGGAACGCCCTGGGAATCGACGTGAAGAAGATCACCTGGAAGCGCTGCGTGGACATGAACGACCGCCAGCTGCGCTTTGTGGTGGATGGCCTGGGCGGAAAGGCCAACGGCACGCCCCGTGAAGACGGCTTCGACATTACCGTGGCCAGCGAAATCATGGCAGTGTTCTGCCTGGCTTCCTCCATGGCGGACCTGAAGGAACGGCTGTCCCGGATCATCGTTGCCTATACCTATGATGACAAGCCTGTTACTGCGGGCGACCTGAAGGCGACCGGCGCCATGGCAGCCTTGCTGCGCGACGCGCTGAAGCCCAATCTGGTGCAGACTCTGGAAGGTACTCCCGCCTTCGTGCACGGCGGACCTTTCGCGAACATCGCCCATGGCTGCAACTCCGTCATGGCGACCCGGATGGCCATGCGGATGGGCGACTATACCGTGACCGAAGCAGGCTTCGGCGCGGATCTGGGCGCTGAGAAGTTCCTGGATATTAAGTGCCGTATGGCAGGCCTGACCCCGGATGCGGTGGTTGTGGTCGGCACTGTGCGCGCCCTGAAGATGCACGGCGGCCTGGACAAGAAACAGCTGGCCAATGAAGACCTGGCAGCCCTGGAGCGGGGCATCCCGAACCTGCTGCGCCATGTGAACAACATCAAGAACGTTTACCAGCTGCCCTGCGTGGTGGCCATCAACCGCTTCCCCACGGATACGGACGCTGAAATCGACTTCATCATCCGCAAGTGCCGGGAGCTGGGTGTCAACACTGTGTTGTCCACCGTCTGGGCAGAAGGCGGCAAGGGCGGCGAGGACCTGGCCCGCGAGGTTGTGCGGCTGTGCGAAGAAGAGCAGGGCAACTTCACCTTCTCCTATGAGCTGGACGCCTCCATCGAGGAGAAGCTGGACACGATCTGCCGCCGGGTCTACCATGCGGACGGCGTGACCCTCGAACCGAACGCGAAAAAGCAGCTCAAGCAGCTCACGGATCTGGGCTTCGACAAGCTGCCGATCTGCATGGCCAAGACGCAGTATTCCTTCTCGGACAACCCCGCGCTGCTCGGCGCGCCGCAGGGCTTCACCATCACGGTGCGCAACCTCAAGGTCTGTGCCGGCGCCGGCTTCCTCGTGGCGCTGACCGGCGACATTATGACGATGCCGGGTCTGCCCCGCGTCCCCGCCGCCGAGAAGATCGACGTCACCCCGGACGGCAAGATCGTCGGTCTGTTCTGACCGTCGGTTTCCCCACGATACAGCCCGGAAAACGGGAACGGTCAAACCGACCGCCACTTTCCGTCCTGCAAATACCATTCAAAGCGCAAGGCATTGATCGAAAGGAGGTTTTTCCATGGAAAAGAAAGTCTACGAATCCGCCGAGATCGAGATCGTTCTTCTCGGCAGCGATATGCTCATCACCTCGGGCGGTACGCTCGGTGAGGGCGAATGGGACGAGTTCAACTTCAACCAGCTCTGATCTCGTAGTAAAAAAATCGGGCGCGCTTCGGCGCACCCGATTTTTTATTAT
>JAEEGK010030192.1_pt1 | contig 10761 bp, 4 predicted proteins | sample 8958771 | NCBI WGS metagenome assembly JAEEGK01 (sample SAMN16246547, study PRJNA631951) | gut metagenome | biome: gut microbiome; feature: rumen; material: SC-attached | host: Bos | place: Iran: Karaj | collected 2018-10 | reverse complement strand
GGCCGCTTTCCCTTCTGGGATGCGGCCCCTTCATATCGTTATCCAGTCAAGCTGCTACTTGAATTTGTAAGGGAGATCGCCCTTGGTCCAGTTGGTGCCGTCGCCCCAACCGGGGTTCTGCTCCAGGACACCTTCAGCCAGCGTAACCTGGGACTCCGGAATCTTGAAGAAACCGCCCTGGGTGTCATTGTAGCGCTGCATGAAGTCCTGCTTGAAATGGTACGTACCCGTCGCCGCCTCGTTCAGGATGACGTTGCCTTCCTGGTTCTTCACGATCTCGGCCACGTCGCCCCAGCGGCGCAGGTCGTTCCAGCGAATGGCCTCGAAGCAGAGTTCGTAACGACGCTCCTTCTTCAGGGCGGCGAGGCTGTAGGCGACATCCGGCAGGTTCGCGCGCTGACGGACGGCGTTAAGGCCGCTCTTGCCGTTGTAGATGGTCTTGCCGTCCGTGAGCTCGGAGTGCATCAGGAGCACATCGGCAAAGCGGAGCAGCACCAGGGACTGGGTCAGACCGGTCTGGCGGTTGTTCTCGGAGCCATAGTAGTAACCGTAGCTGAGGTAACGGGCGCTGTGGTCCTCGTTCCAGGCCTCCACGCCGATGTACTTCTTGGCCAGCAGGTTCGTGTTCTCGACTTCCTTGGCCTTGTCGCCCGGATAGTCAGGAATCTCCACGAGGCGGTCGCAGATGGAGCCGACGCGGCGGTAGTCACCCGCGTAGTCGGGATCGGCGGCCCAGTCGGTCCAGAGTTTCTCGCACACAGGGCCGTTGGAGTAGCCCTGCACGGAGAACGGGAAAGCCGTGGCGTTGGTCTTGCGGAGGCTGTAGAACTCGACGATACGGTTGTGGCGGAGCTGTCCGTCCGCGCTCCAGCCGCCCTTGTTGGACATCTTCACCGCGAACATGCTTTCCTTGTTCTCGTCGGTCTCCCAGTTCAGGTCGTTATCCTTGGCGTACGGATAATCCGGCTTGGTGTACGGATTGGTGTACGGCCAGAGGTTGCGCTGGTCGGAGACGAGGCCGTAGCCGCTGTTCTGGATGCAGTCCTCGAGCCAGGTCACGACCTGGGCCTTGGAGATGCTGCCGCCTTCGGCGAGCGGGAGGTCAGCCTTCTTGTAGAAGCCGGTGTAGAACAGCCACACGCGGGCCATCATGGCCTCGGCAGTCCACTTGGAAGCGCGGCCGATGCCGAAGTCCGGATAACGGGTGGAGGGGCCGTGCTCAATGGCCGCCTTCAGGTCGGAAGCGATCTGGGCATAGACCTCGTCGGGGGTGTTGCGCGGCAGGTTCTGGGGTTCGGTGGAGAGCACCAGCGGAACGCCGTTGAAGACCTGGGCCAGGTTGAAGAAGTAGTAACCGCGGAGGAAGTAAATTTCGCACAGAAGCTGCTCCTTCTTGGCGGGAGAGCTCCATTCGGTCACATTGTCGATGGTCTCCAGGGCGCTGTTGGCGCGGTTGATGCCCTTGTAACGGTTGCTCCAGCAAGGGTTCATCCAGTTCACATAGGAGTTCATCAGACGGTCCACGCCCTGGGCGCCGATGTTGGACTGGCTGCCGCCGCCGAGACGGTCGTCAGAGGCGATGTCGAAGATGAAGAAGGGGTCCTCTTCCGGATCGGCCAGGTTCCGGTTCATGATCGAATAGATGCCGTTCACCATCTGGAAGGCATCGGTCTCGTTGACCGGGAAGTTGGAAGTATCCTTCTTTGTGAGGTTCTGCGTATCCAGGAACTTGTCGCACCCGGCCAGGAACATCACGCACAGCGAAGCCGCAATCAGATAGAAAATATTCTTTTTCATAATGCTCAAGGATTAAAAGGTGATGTTCAGGCCCACCATCCAGGAGTTGGAGGACGGGTAGTAACCGCAGTCGATACCGGAAGCCCAGCTGGAACCGTTGCCGAAACCGACCTCGGGATCCATACCGGAGTACTTCGTGAAGGTGAACATGTTCTGGGCGGAGACATACAGGCGGCACTTGGCCATCGGCAGGAACTTCATCGCCCGCTTGAGGTCATAGCCCACGGAGACCCGGGAAATCTTGAAGAAGTCGGCGTCCTCGATCCAGACGCGGGACAGCTCGGACTGGTTCACGTGCTTGCCGTGGGTGAAGCGCGGATAGCGGTTGGTGGTGCCTTCGCCGGTCCAGTACTTCGTATAGACGTCCGTGCAGTAGTTGTCGTCCGGGTGGTCGGAGAACTGGCGGTAGCTCTTCGCGACCTGCTGGCCGAAGGAGCCGTAACCATTCAGGGAGAAGTCGAAGCCCTTGAACTCCATGCGGAGCGTCAGGCCCACGGTGTAGTCCGGGTTCGGGTCGCCGATCATGGTCTTGTCGGTGTCGTCCTTGTCGATCTTGCCGTTGCCGTTCACATCGACGAACTTCACGTCACCGGGCTGGATATCGGCGCCCTGCAGGGAGTTCGCCTTGTCGCCGCCGCAGTTCTTCGCGAGATAGTCCTGGAGGTCGGCCTCGTTCTGGATGATGCCGTCCATCTCGAAGCCCCAGAAGTAGCCGATCGGGTAGCCCACCTGGATGCGGTAGAGCTCCGCGGTGTTCTGGGCGATGGCGTTGGAACCGCCGTGGATGATGCCCTCGGAGTTGGCGATACGCGTGACCTTGTTCTTATTGTGGGAGAAGGTCGCGGAAACGCCGTAGGAGAAGTCACGGCTTACCATGTCATCCCAGGAAAGGAGGATCTCATAACCCCGGTTCCGGATATCACCACCGTTCACGTACGGGGCGCCGGTGCCGTAGGAGAGGAGGATAGGCGCGCGGACGAGCCAGTCCTTGGTCATCTTGTTGTACCAGTCGAAGGAGAGGCCGAGGCGGCTGCGGAAGAAGCGGGCGTCGAAGCCGATGTCCGTCTGCTCGGAGGTCTCCCACTTCACGTCCTTGTTCGGGAGGATATCGGGATAGGCGCCGATGCCGGGGTTGTCCTTGCTGTCGAAGTAGTACGGATCGTTGAAGGCGACGGTGGCCACATACTGGAAGCTGGAGATGTTGCAGTTACCGTTCTGGCCCCAGCTGCCGCGGATCTTGAAGAAGTTCAGCCAGTCCTTGACGGGCTCCATGAAGGATTCGTTGGTGACGACCCAGCCGGCGGAGACCGACGGGAAGTAGCCCCAGCGATGGCCGCGGGCGAAGTTGGAGGAACCGTCGGCGCGCATCACCACCGAGAGCAGGTAGGTCTCGTTCCAGTTGTAGTTGAGACGGCCGAAGAAGGAAGACAGGGCGCCCTGTCCGTTCGGGCTGCCGCCGATTTCGGTGTAGGCGGGATCCACGACATTCGCATTGACGATGTAGGCGTGGTCGAAAGAGCCCGGGAACAGGGAGACGGAGTTCCGCGCATTCACGCTGTTGCCGTAGCCCCACTTCTCCACGGACTGTCCCACGAGGAAGTCGATGTTGTGGTTGCCGAAGGATTTCACCCAGTTGGCGGTGTTCTCCCAAGACCAGCGGATGCTATAGCTCTGGCTCTGGCTCACGTCGTCCAGCGGATTGGACGTCTTGGTGCTCAGTTCATAAACGGGCGTGTAGCTGCGGCTCTCGCTGTGGTTGTATTGCCAGCCCGCACTGGAACGGAAGGTCAGGCCCTTGATGGGAGCGAACTCCAGGAAGAAGTTGGACTGGAGCCGGTAGCCCTTGTTGTAACGGTTGTTGCGGGTATAGTAGATCTGCGCCAGCGGGTTCGCCATCTCGGAGCTGAAATCCCAGTTGTCGGCCACGATGTCCTTGTACTCGTACCAGCCGCCTTCGGCGTTGTGGGCCGGAAGGAGCGGGCTCATCGCCAGGAGCGTACGGACATTGTTGTCGTAGATGCCGCCGATGGACAGGCCGTGGCGGTTGCTGACCGTGAAGGTGACGTTCTCGCCGAACTTCAGGATGTCGCGGCCGTGCTTGCGGATGAGGGAGTAGTCCGAGTTCATCCGGAAGGTCTTGCGGTCGAACTGCGGGGTGGCCGGATAACCGAGGGTGCCGGTCTGGGCGAAGTTCGTGAAACCGACGGCGAAGCGGGAGACGTCGCTGCCGCCGAGGATGTTGATGGATTCGTTGTGGATCGGGGCGTTGTGCACCGTGGTCTCCTCGAGCCAGTTGGTACCGTTCCAGGTGCCGTTCTGGATCTGCGCATACTGCTTGGGGATGAGTTTCGCCCAGTCGTACTTGGTGGTGCCCTGGATGTCGTAGGCCTTGTCGTTGATCTCCATGTACTGCTTGGCGTTCAGCGGGGTGACACCGTTGGTGTTCGGGTTCTGCCAGCCGTAGTAGGCGTCCATCGTGACGCGGATCTTGCCGGCCTTGCCCTTCTTGGTGGTCACGAGGACGACGCCGTTCGCGGCGCGGGCGCCGTAGATGGCGCTGGAAGCCGCATCCTTGAGGACGTCGATGGACTCGATGTCGTTCGGGGAGAGCGCCTCGATGTTACCGCCCGGCACACCGTCGACGACGTACAACGGCGTCGTGGAACCGGCGGTACCCATACCGCGGATGGTCATCTTGTAGCTTTCGCCCGGCTGACCGGAGTTCTGGACGATCGTGACACCGGCGGCCTGGCTCTGCAGGGCGCCGAAGGCGTCGACCGCATTGACGGCGGCGAGCTTCTCGCCGGAGACGTTGACGGTGGAACCGGTGATGAGGCGCTTGCGCTGCGTACCGTAACCGACGACGACCGTCTCGTCCAGTTCGGTGGCGGACTCCACCAGCGTCACGTCATAGACGTTCTTGCCGGAAGCGACCGTGAACTGATAGGGCTCGTAGCCGAGCGCCTCCACGTTGATGGTCGCGCCGTCCGGGACGGAGAACACAAAGTTTCCTCGGGCGTCCGTGACGACGCCGTTCGTGGTGCCCACGTGCGTGACACCGGCTCCGATCACGGGATCTCCGTTGGTGTCGACGACCGTACCGGAAATCCGCTTGTTCTGAGCCATCGCGATGACACTGCACAAGGAGAGCAGGGCCACCGCCAGATAATTTTTGAAACTCATACGGGAAATAGGTTGGTTGTTATAAAAAGTTGATAGGTTATCAATCAGTTCCGCCTATGTCACTTGCACAAAAATAAAAATGTTTTTGAATTTTTACAATAATTCACCCGATATATTGTAATCAACACCAAATAAACGAATAAATATCCACAAAAAAATCAGGGCCGCCCCGAAAGGAGCGGCCCCAATTGTTTCAGCGAGGGATGCGGACTAGTCCTCGTCCCAGTTGGTAACTTCCTCGACCTTCGAGAAGTCACCGGACATCTTGAAGACCGGGGAGAAGTTGTAGCGCTTGCTGGAGTTCGCGCTGCCATAGGCGCGGGCGCCGATCCGGAGGTAGTGGTTCCGGGTGTAGACGAACTGCATGCCGCTTTCCTTGGTCGGGTCGATCTTGAGCTCGATGACGGTCTGGCCGTCGGCGGTCTTGATCTTCTTCAGCTGCCCTTCCTTCTGCTTCTTGTCGAAGTCGAAGTTGTTGTTGCCGTCACTCACCCAGCGGTCCGTGAAGCCGAACAGGGCCACATCCACCGTCCCGGTCTGGGCCTTGTCCTCGACCTCCACCTTGAACCGGGCGACGATCTTGCCGTCCTCGTAGGTGATCTGCGGATCCAGGACGCGGCAGTACGGCGTCACCTCGAAATTGACGGTGTTCTCACCTTTCTGCAGCTCGAACGGGATGCTCACCGGGTAGAAGTTCTGGTCCTTGGTCTCCATCCGGTACTTGGCGGCCCAGACGAGTTTGTTCACATAGACGCCGTTGCACTTGACATACCAGCTCTGGGTCTCTTCGGCAGGATTGCCCGCCAGGTCCTTCCAGCCTTCCTCGATGATGGATATCTTGCAGGTGTTCGGGAAGGCGAACTGCATCAGCTGTCCGGTCTTGGCATCGGTGATCTTTCCGGCAACCGAGGCGTTGTAGTACTCCTGGTTGTCGAAGACGAACCAGTCGCAGGAGGTGGCCAGAACGATCAATGAGAGTAATACGAATATCTTTTTCATAACGCTGATTCTTTAATTATTCCTGGGACGGGTTGACGGTCAGACGGTTCTCGGCGTAGTTCGGGATGGAGCCGTAGTAGTCCAGCAGGTCCGTGTTGAGACCGGTGGTGGAATTCTGCACGTCGCTCCAGTAGGCATTCACACGCGCGTAGATGTACTTGGGCGTACCGTCCCGGAGGTCAAGCACGTTCACCACGGTGTGCTTGCGGTGCGGGCCGCCGGACCGAGTGCTCAGATAGGCGCGGTGACGCCAGAGCGTGTAGGTCTCGTGACCTTCGAACGCGAACTCGACCTGGCGTTCGTGAAGGACATTCTCGAGGGTGGGCTCGATGTCGTCGGTGAAGGCGGCCCGGTGACGGATGTCGTTCAGGGCCTTCTTCGCCGTAGCGGCATTGCCCTTTCCGCTCTCGGCATAGGCCTCGGCGTAGTTCAGGAGGACCTCCGCATAGCGGATGTCGCACCAGGGGTTGGTGGACTTGTCCAGCGGTGTGTTGGGATCCAGGAACTTCCGCAGGCCGAAACCGGTGGTCCAGAAATAGGAGTGGTTGCTCGTGCCCGAATTGCCGATGTCGATGTAGGCGGACATGCCGTTCTGGCTGTCGGCGCCGAGCTCGTAATAGGTCACGCCGCCGACCTTGGTGGAGTTTTCCTGATAGAACTCGAGCTTCCCGTCAGGAAGCCAATAACCGGCCTGTGCCACGATGGTGACGCCGCGGAATTCGGAACCCGGATACAGCACCCAAGCCTGGAAGCGCGCGTCCTTGTTCAGGAAAGGATCCTGCGGACGGTCGTACTCGATGAAATCGGCATTCTTGTCGAAGGAAGTGGCGGAAGTGGCGATCTGCTGGAAATAGACGTCCTCCTTGCCGTCGTTCCGGGTCCTGACCGTACCGTCCGCCCGGCCGCCGGCCGCGTTGTAGTTGTCAAAGAGGTCCACCATTTCCGAGGTGATGGAGTAGTTACCCCAGCCCGCGTTGGTGCCGGTGCCGTGCTTCTGGTTCGGGGAGTTGTTGCGGTCGAAACCGTTGTCCGCGTCCGCCGTACCGTCCTTGTAGGCCTTGCCGAAGATGAACTCGCAGTCCTGACGGGTCAGGAAGAGTTCCGTGAGGTTCTCCTTCGCCTTGCTCACCGAAGTGGTGGCGCCGCCGTACAGGGAGAACTTGCCGGAATTCATGATTCTCTCGCAGGCCTCGATGCATTTTGCAAAGTAGGCGTCGGCATAGGAGGCTTCCATATAGGTGAGCTTCTCCGCCACGGCCTTGTAGCTGGTAGGGATCGCTTCCTTGCTCCAGTACTTGCTCAGGGTAGCCGCATACAGGGCCACACGGGACTGAAGGGCGAGGGCCGCCCACTTGGATGCGCGGAAATTACCACCCTTCGGCTCGTCCGGGAGGAGTTCGGCGGCACGGTCCAGTTCGGAGATCACGAAATCCCAGGTCTCCTTCTCCGTGCTGCGCGGGATGTACAAACCCTCGTTCGTGTCGCCGTCATACTGGTCGTCCAGCGGTTCGGTGACGATCGGGACACCACCGTAACGGCGCACCATCGCGAAATAGCAGTAGGCGCGCGCGAAGATGGCTTCGCCCAGGATCTGGTCGCGGGTCGCCTCGTTGATGGCTTTATGCTCCAGGGAGAGGTCCACCTTCTGGATGACCTGGTTGATCGAACGCATCCTCTTGTAATCCCAGAAACCGGTCACGGCTATGTCGTAGTCGTTGGCCTTCGAATAGGTGGCCAGGGTCGTATGCTGGTCCTTGGTGTTGAAGGCGTCCATCGGGATGGAACTGTAGGCATGCGAAAGAAGCCGTTCCAGGCCAGCCTGCGTATAGAACATGTCTTCCTCGGACATCCGGGTAAGGTCACCCTCCAGGCTGTCGAACAACTTGTCGCAGGAGATAAGACCGAGACCGAGGACTATCGCAAAGGTATATCTGAATATCTTTTTCATATCGCAAATCGTTTAGAAGCTGATGCTGGTTCCGATGACATACGTGCGGAGAAGCGGTGCGCCGGAAGCGCCGCGGCGGGAGGCCTGATAGGTTTCCGGGTCCCACACCTTCACGATCGGGTTGCAGAAGGTCAGGAGGTTGGTGCCGCTGGCATGGATACGGACCCGTTTCAGGTGAAGTTTCTTGAGCAGGGGCTTCGGAAGACTGTAGCCGAGTTCCAGGCTCTTCAGGCGGAAGAACGCGTTGTTCACCCAGGAATAAGGCTGGACGAAACGGTAGGTCGCGTTCGAGGAGGCATCCTCAGCGCCCGTGGCGGGAGCAAGGGCCGGCCAGTAACCGGGCACCCAGACGGAATTCGGGTCGCGCGGGTCGTCGTAGCCTTCCGCCAGCCGGTAGTGGTCCATGTGGTTGACGAACAGGGTCTTGCTCCAGCCATAGCCCATACCGCCGGACATCTGCATGTTCTTGTGGGACAGGGCCGCGCCGTTGAACGTTGCGCTGAGGTCGAAGTCCTTGTACTCCATGAAGATCATCAGACCGAACTGGAGCGGCGGGTTGCCTTCCTTCCAGGAATAGTGACGGTCCTGCTTGGTGATGACGCCGTCGCCGTTGTAGTCGTCGATCTTGTACATGCCCGGAACCATCTCGGCCATGTTCATCTTCTTGGATGAGGAGGAGTTGTACAGCACCGGATAGTCGAAGATCTCGTTCCAGTCCTTGAACTGGCCCTGACCGTTCCACTCGTAGTACTTGCCGTCCAGGGCGTTGTCCCAGCGGCCCTCCGTATGCCCGTCATAGTAGGCCTGGGAGGATTTCCAGATCTTCGAACGCTCCGAGTGCTGATAGGTGTCGCGCTCGCGGGCGAAAGTCGCCGTCGCCGTGATGCGGTAGTTAAAGTCCTTGAAACGCATCCGGTGCGAGAGTTCCGCGTCGATACCCACGTTCTCCGTGGCATCGAAGTTCATCTGCGGAAGGTCGATGCCATACATGTCCGGAACGGAGGAATCCGTGGCGGCAGCCTTGCCGGTCTCCTCTCTCCAGAACCAGTCGAGGGAACCGCCGATGATGCCCCGCTTGACTTCCCAGTCGAAACCGAAGTCGCGCATATAGGCCTTCGTCCAGGACAGGAGGGTCTCCGCCACCTTGGTATTGCTGTAGCCCATGACCGGAGAGCCGTCCGCGAACATATAGTTCGTGCTGGTCTTCGTATAACCCAGCAGATACTGGTAGGCGGAACCCTGGTTCTTACCGGACATACCGTCCGACCAGCGGAACTTCAGGTTGGTCATCCACGGGAAGGCGCGCTTGAAGAACTTCTCCTCAGACGCTCTCCAGGCGAGGGAATAGGACGTGAAAAGCGCCCAACGGTATCCGGGAGCATAGAAGGAGGAGCCGTCATACCGGGCCATCACCTCGGCGATGTACCGGCCGCCATACTCATAGTTGATACGGCCGATGTAGCCCGCCTTCGCGCTGCTCGAGCGGGAACCCTTGTTCTCCTGGGTGGACTCGATGGCCTGGTCCAGGATATCGTGGGTGTAGAAATCCTCGAATTTACGGTCGCCCCGCAGATCCTTGCTCCAGTTCATCTGGGCCTCAGCGGCGAGCATCGCGCCGACCGTGTGCTTGCCGAAAGTCGCGCCGTAGTTGGCCTGCGCCTTTCCATACAGCTGCTTGCGGTTGTTCCAGCGCTCCGTCAGCGCGTTCTCATCCTTGTTGTAGCCGACCAATTCGTCCGTCTGCCAATCGTAGAGCGGGAAATGGAGGGTAAGCTGCCGCGTGTCGCGCTCCTGATAGTCGTAGGCGATCTGGCCCTGCAGTTTGAGGCCCTTCAGGAACGGTGCGCTATAGGTGGCGCTCAGGCTGTTCACGAAGGAAGACACCTCTGTCTTGTCATAACCGTTCGCACCGTTCAGGGCGCCAATCGCGTTACGGCTTTCGTTACCGGAGTTGTAGGTCCAGTGGGTAGGGTTGTTGGGAACCTGCCAGGGAATCCAGCGCTCCGAATAAAGGCCGCGGGTATAGAAGTTCTGGTTCGCGTTCGAAGGCGTACCCAACTTGTTGTTCCAGCTCAGGTTGGACTGGAACACCACCTTCAGGTTCTTCGTCACGTTCGTGGTGACATTGCCCTGGAACGAGAAGCTCTTGTAGCCCAGCTGCGGGCCGTTCAGGATGCCGTTATCCGTGTTGAAAGAGGCGCTCAAGTAGTACTGCGTCTGGTTGGTGCCGCCGTTCACGGACAACTGGTGGTTCATCTGCGTGGAGTGATCCCGGTAGAACTGGGAGTACCACTTGTTGTCCGTATAGCCGGGATCGCCGTTCTTGTAATGGTCGATGAGGTCCTGGGGATACGGGAGCGACTTGCCCACGAGGGCGTACATCGCATTGGCTTCCTCGAACCAGGTGAGGATGTCGACCTCTTCCGGAAGGGCGGTCGGGACGCCGAAGGAGAAGCGGTTGGAGTACTTCACCGTAGGAGCGCCGATGGTGCCCTGCTTCGTGGTCACGAGGATGACGCCGTTCTGGGCGCCCATACCGTAGATGGCCGCGGAGGCGTCCTTCAGCACGGAGATGCTCTCGATGTCCTCCGGGTTGAGCTGGGCCAGGACGGCCGAGCTGGAGTTCGAGTAGTTGGTGTTCGTCTCCTGGCTGCGGCGGGGAGCCGTGCGCACCATACCGTCCACGATGACGAGGGGTTCGTCGAAACCGCGGAGCTTGAGGTCGGTGTTGAAGTCACCGGCGTCACCCGTGCGCTGGCGGATCTGCAGGCCCGGGACCTTGCCCTGGAGGGAGGCCAGCACGTCGGACTGCTTGGTCGCCGTGAGTTCCTCGC
>JAEEGK010030189.1_pt1 | contig 10763 bp, 2 predicted proteins | sample 8958771 | NCBI WGS metagenome assembly JAEEGK01 (sample SAMN16246547, study PRJNA631951) | gut metagenome | biome: gut microbiome; feature: rumen; material: SC-attached | host: Bos | place: Iran: Karaj | collected 2018-10 | reverse complement strand
CTTGTCGCGGTTGGCGAGCATGCCCTTGATGCTGTAAGCATTGTTCGTGGGATCAAGAATGGGATGGTCATCGGTGTTGAGCGTGGTGGTGTACAGGGGCTTGCCATCCAGGAACAGGAATGCTTCGACAGCATCCTTGCTGATACCGCGCTGCTGTGACGAGGAGGCGGTATAGTCGGCAGTGGAGTGCATGAGCTGGTCCTTCACGTAGTTGCGGAAGAAGATCACCTCAGAGTTCTTGCTCAGGTCGAGCGAGTTATACACTTCACCATAGTTGGCTGTCAGGCTGTACTTGCCCGAGTTCATGATCTGCTGGGAGGCGTCAACGCTCTCGTTCAGGTACTTCTGGGCGCGTGTAGCGTCGGCAGGCTTACCGTTCTCGTCGGCGGTGCGATACTTGCAGTAGGTGCCCTCAAACAGGCAGATGTCGCTCTTCATGGCGAGTGCCATGTCCTTGCTCCAGGAGTTCTTGCCGCCGGCACCCAGGTTCTGAACAGCGTAGTTCAGGTCTTCGAGCACAAAGTCCATGACCTGGTCACGGTCGATGCGGGGACCATAAACAACATCGCTCTGAGCCTCAGGGTCGAGGACAACCTCGTCGATCATGTTGACATTACCATACATGCGCACCAGCTGGTAGTACTGCCATGCGCGGTTCAGGCGGCCAACAGCGACATAATAGTTCTTCTCGCTCTCGAGCAGAGTAGAGTTCTTCAAGCCGGTCAACATGTAGTTGCAGCGGCGGATTTCGGTGTAGGGAGTGCTCCAGTAAGTGGAAGTACCGGGAACAGTGGTGAACATCCAATCGTCGAAGCTAGGATTCACCTGGTCATCGCTCAGGCTCTTGAAATAGAACCAGCCCGAGCCGCCACCTTGGCCATATCCAACATAGTTCTCGTACAGGACGTTGCTGTAGCTGGCCACCTGATTGGTATTGCTCCAAAATTCGGGTCCAAGCTCAAACTTGGTGCGCTCGTTCTTGGTGAGCATATCGTCACATGATGACAACGAGATGAGAGCGGCACCCAGTCCACACAGTATAATTGATTTGAAAAGTTTCATATCTATTTTACTTTTTAGTTTTTAGTCCTTAGTCCTTAGTTTTTAGTAACTTAAGTCACTTTAAACTCTAAACTTTAAACTTTAAACTTGTTAATATTACTTCACGATGATTTCGCAGATAGAAACGCGGTTCCAGCTCAGTTCATCAAACATTTCGCTGATGCCCTGACCCTGGGCGTTGATGCGCTTGGCATCGATGCCATACTTCTTGACGAGCATATCCTTCACGCTGGCGGCACGGCCGTTGGCAAGGGTAATGTTGCGCTCGATGGGACCGTCCTTGGAGGCGTAACCGTTGATGGTGCAGGTAGCCTCGGGATGGCTCTTCATGTAAGCGGCGATGCGCTCAACGTTGGGCTGCTGGTCGGCATATACTGCCATCGAGTTGATGGGGAAGTGAACCAGGATGGTCATGTACTGCAATGACTTGTCGATCATGCCGATCTTGCTCTTCTGGCAATCGTTCAGGTCCTTCTGGAGCTGACTGTTGCGGTTGTTGGCAGCGTTGAGCTGGTTCTGCAGCTCGGCGATGCGGGCATTGTAAGCGCTCTCGGCATTAGCGAGCTGTGAGCGCAGGTCATTGATCTGAGCGTTCAGGAGGCCATTGTCGCCAGGAGCGGCGGTAACGGCAGCACTGCGGCTGGTGCCGAAGGTCACTTGCAGACCCACCGACCAGGTGCGGTTGATGGGATAGGTGCGGCCCCAGGTACCATAACCCAGAGAACCCTGACCGGCGTTCATCTCGGGGTCGATGGGGAGTTTGCCGCTGCCCTTGTGGAGCAGACACAGGTTGTTCACACTACCGTAAACACGCAGCTTGTCGATAAAGGCCTTGCGGGTCAGGTTCTCGGGCAGGGTGTAACCCAGCGTGATGTTCTTGAGGCGCAGGTAGCTCATGTCGACGAGGTACTTGGTCTGGGGATAGTAGTTGTGGCAGCCGCCCTCACCCGAGAGGCCTACCACGTTACCAGCGAACTCGTTGCCGGGGAACAGGCAGGGGAAGTCGTTGTCCTCGCTGATGTTCACGACACCGTTCTCGGGATCATAGATATTGTACTTGGTCTGGTTGGCAAAGATAGCCAAGTCGGCCGAACGCATCATCGGGAAGACGAAGGCTGACTGGGTCCACATGTCGCGCTTGCCCACACCCTGGAAGAAGACGTCAAGGTCAAAGCCCTTGAAGTTGCCACCAACGTGGAAGCTGTACTCATAGCGAGGCATCATGTTACCGATGACCTTGAGGTCACCATGGTCTTCCTCGGTGCCCTTACCGCCGTCGATCACGCCGTCACCGTTCAGGTCCTTGTACTTGATGTCACCAGGGCCGAAGACGAAGGTCTGGGTCTGGATGCCGGTCTGGTCGGCAACACCGGGAGCATAAATCCACGAGCCGTCGTCATTCTTGCCGGTGAAGTCACGCTCGGTGAAGTAGCGGTCGGTCTCAAAGCCCCAGATGTCACCCCAGGTCATATCCTTGTAGGCATAAGCACTGTTGCAGGGGTAGCCAATCAGGTGAGAGTCGTTGTTCCACTTGGTCACCTTGGTCTTGGCGTCACCCACGCTGGCGCTGAAGTAAGCACCGAAGTCCTTGTTGAACTGCTTGCGCAGGTCCAAAGTAGCTTCCCAACCACGGGTACGGAGCTCACCGTTGTTGGTCACAGGAGCGGCAGCACCCACTGCGGGAGGCAGTGCGGTACCGGGACCCAGCATGTCGCTGGTGGTGCGCTGATACCAGTCAAAGCCCAGGGTGAGGATATCACCGAACAGACCCAGGTCGATACCTGCGTCCATGGTGGTGATGCGCTCCCAGGTCAGTGAGGAGTTCACCCATTTGGGCAGACCCAGCTCGGTCACCTTGGCACCGTTCTCGTTGAGCCAATAGATGCTGCCCTGAGCAATGGGGCTGATGAGCGACTGGAACTGGTTCTCACCGACGGCCTCGTTACCGATGGTACCGTAAGAGAAACGCAGCTTACCGTTGTCCACGATGTGGCGCAGGCGGTCCCAGTATTTCTCCTGGGTGAAGCGGTAACCTACCGAGCCCGAGGGGAAGAATGCCCAATGGTCATTCACGGGGAAGCTCGACGAACCGTCGTAGCGGCCGTTCAACTCGAGCAGGTAGATGCCCTTGTAGTCATAATTGATACGGCCAAAGTAGCCGGCGGTAGCCTTGTCAAAGGTGCTGCTGTTGATGTTCCACTTGGTCTGGTCACCATAGGTCAGCGCCATCTCGGGATAGGCCTCGCTATAGAGCTGGGGCCTGTAGGCATAGAAGTAGTCGCTGGTGTAGTTGTCACCGTTGACACCCACCATGATGTTGAAGTTGTGGGCGTCGTTGAAACTCTTGTTCCAGTTCAAGGTGGCGTTGGCAGCCCACTTGTTGCTCTTGCTGTTGTCGCGCCAAGCATTGGTGTTGCCGTCGTTCACGATCCACTGGGGAGTTACACCGCTCCAGTTGTAGCCATAGACGGTGTGGTCGCTCGAACCGCTGTTCATGTTACCGATCTCATAGGTGAAGTCGGCATTCAAGGTCAGGTCCTTGGTGATGTGTACCGTGGTGAAGGCGGTCATGCTCAGGCGGTCCATCGTCACGTTCTTGCGGGCAGCCTGCTTCTGCATGGCGATTACGCGGAAGTCGAGCTGTTCACCCGTGGTGGGATCGGCAATCGTGCCGCTGGGGATAAAGAACGAACCCCAGCGCCAGATGTACTGGTACATGTTGTTCCAGGTATCGGCGCGCGAGAAGTGGCGGCGCGAGAAGTTGATGCGGGTACCAACGGTCAACCAGTCGGTCAAGTCGGTCGAGATGTTGGCAGCGGCATTGTAGCGCTTACGCATAGCGGGATTCCACTTCATGTTGTCCTCCTTGTAGTTGTAACCGAAGGACAGGTAGTAGGTGGTGCGGTTGCTGGCACCGCGAACCGACACGTTGTGGCCCTGAGAGGGAGCAGCGTGGTTGTACCAGATGTTCTGGATGTCATAGTCGGCATAGTACATGGGCTGGCTGCCGAGGAAGCGGTAGTCACCCACGTCACCGTCGCTCGCCCAGGGGCGCATCACGCCGTAACCGATCTTCTTGCCGCCGTTCTGCTTCTGCCATGCCTCGGCATAGGGCAGCAGCTGGTCGAAGTACATACCGAAGAGCTCGACAGCATCCGAACCCTCACGCTTCTTGGCCATGATGGCCGACTTCAACTGGGTGGGAACATCGGGGAAATCAGGCAGATAGGTGGGATCGTCCCAACCGAAGTTGTTCGAATAGGTCACCGTGGCGCGCTCACCCTTCTGGCCCTTCTTGGTGGTGATCAACAGCACACCAAAGGCGGCACGGGTACCGTAGATCGATGACGAAGCAGCGTCCTTCAATACCGATACCGAGGCGATGTCGTTGCCGTTGAGCAGCTGCAATCCGTCCATATCGCTCACCACACCGTCGATGACGATCATGGGCTGCGAGTTCTGGTCGTTGCTCAGCGTACCCACACCACGGATGCGCATCGTGGGATTGCCGTCGATGTCACCGCTGGCGTTGATGATGCTCAAGCCGGGAACAGCACCCTGCAAGGCACGCGACACGTCCTGCTCGGGACGCGAGTTGAAGGTCTTATCGACATCCACTGTCGATACGGCACCGGTCAGGTTCACCTTCTTCTGGGTACCGTAACCCACAACAACGACCTCGTCCAGGAGGGCGTTATCCTCGGCCATAACGACGCGCATGCCCGCAGTGGCGCGGGTTTCCACGGTCTTGTAGCCGATGAACGAAATCTGGAGCTTGGCATTGACGCCAGCCCGCAACGAGAAGTTACCGTCCACATCGGTCGATGTGCCACGGGTCGTTCCAACCTCGACAACGCTCGCGCCGATGACGGGTTCTCCCTTCTCATCGACAACGCGGCCTGTCACAATGCTGGTGGCGGTACTTGCCGTCACCTGGGGCGCAGGGGCTGCCTGGGCCTGGTAACCAGAGCCACACAGCATCAGCAATGCGCCCAAAAGAGCTAAATGTCTTTTCATAAGCACGTTTTAATTTGTTAATATTAAGTGATTAATTACTAGTTGAGTCTTTTGCCGCTAACACACGTTGGGTGCGTTTATAGTTATATTTTTTTAACAAAGTGCAAAAGTCTTAATAATTTTTGAAACAACCAAAAAAAACAGGCCGTATTTTACAAATACAAATGTAAAAAATCTTAAAAATTCGTCTAAAACTCGTAAATATCGCCGAAAATACTATTATTTTAAGTAGGTATTCAGCATTTTTTTTACCAATTATTTGGTCATGTGAATTTTTGTTTGCAAATTTGCCTACTTTTAAAGCCGCTTTAGCTATGAGCCATTAGCATTTAGCCCCTAATTGGTTTCGGCAAAACGGAGTATTGCGACAAAAGAAAATAAAGTCAGTTAATTTCAATTTTTTATAAACTAAAAGTAAGTGCGTATGAAAAAACAATTAGCACTGTTGGCCGCTCTGGCAATCGCCTGCGGAGCTCCCGCTGGGATGACATCGCTTCCCAGCACGGGTTTCACAGCCGAGGCCCAGGCCAACAAAGTCTCTGGCGTCATACGTGACGCCCAAGGTGAGCCCCTCATCGGTGCGACCGTCAAGGTCAAGGGTACCAACCGCGGTACTGCCACCGATGTCGACGGCAAGTATTCAATCGCCGCCAACCGTGGCGACGTGCTCGTCATTTCCTACGTGGGCAGCAAGCCCATGGAGGTGACCGTGGGCAGCAGCAGCATGGACATTGACATGGCTGCCAACGACCAGGTACTGGACGAGGTTGTTGTAACCGCACTCGGTATCCGCAAGGACAAGAAGTCGCTGGGTTATGCAGTCGACGACTTGAAGGCCGAGGAACTGATGCGCAACAAGAACACCAACGCCATCAACTCACTTGCCGGTAAGATTGCTGGTGTAAACATCACCCAGTCATCTGGTGCCGCAGGTTCGGGTGCCCAGATCATCCTGCGTGGTGGTACATCACTGGAGCGCGACAACCAGCCGCTGTTCGTTGTGGATGGTGTCATCTATGACAACTCAACCTCGATTATCGGTAACTCTGGCTTTGATGGCATGACCGGTGTGGCAACCACCAACTCCAACCGTGTGATGGATATCAATCCCGAGGATATCGAGAGCATGAGTGTACTGAAGGGCCCCGCCGCTTCGGCACTTTATGGTTCTAAGGCTGCCAACGGTGTTGTCATCATTACCACCAAGAAGGGTAAAGAAGGTCACGTGGAGGTTAACTTGAACGCCAAGTTCATCACCACCTGGGCAAAATACCTTCCCGATACCCAAAAGAAATACAAACGTGGTTATGTATGGCAACACTACAATGAAGATGGTTCTTACAAGGATTTCACCTATGATGACAAGACCTATTCATCGTGGGGAGCTCCCGCCGCTCCTGGCGAGACCGTGTATGATAACATCGGTAACTTCTTTGAGAGAGGTAATGCTTGGGACACCAACGTGAGCGTTAGCGGAGGTACCAAGTACAACAACTTCTTCCTGAGTGGTTCATTCTATGATCAGGACGGTATCATTCCCACCACGGGTTATACCAAAACCACTTTCCGCTTCAATGGTGAGCAACGTTTTGGCCATTTCACCTTTGGTGCCAATGCCGCCTATAGCCAAGCCCGCACTACAAAGACTCTGACCAGTGCCGCTCTTTACGGTGATAACGGCCAGGGTACGATGTACACAGTGTATAACTGGAACCCGTTTGAGGACATGAGAAACTATCTCAACGAGGACGGTTCGCGTGCCACCTTGCGCCCTGACTTGATGCCTTGGGAAGAGCGCAATAACCCTTACTGGATTCTGAAGAAGGACCGTCTGAGTGATGATACCGAGCGTTTCACCGGCAACTTCAACGTGAAGTGGGACATCTTTGACTGGTGGTGGATCAGCTACCGCATGGGTGTTGACTCTTACACAACCGAGAACACTAACAAACTTGCTTCTGGTGGTACCCACAAGGAGAACTGGAAGAACGGTATGTACAGTGAGAACTCTATGCGTTACCGTTACCTGTCCAACAACCTGATGACCAACTTCAACAAGCAGTTCGGTGACTTCAACTTCAACCTGCTGCTAGGTGGTACTACCGAGTACACTAAGCGCCACAGGAACTCCCGCATGGCTTGGAACTTCCAGGTACCCGACTTCTTCTCGTTTGACAATGCGTTGAAAGAGGATCGCGATTTCTCAAATTACAAGAGCCGCAAACGTCTGGCTGGTGTCTTCGGTGAGTTCCGTATTGATTGGCGCAGCGCTCTGTTCTTGACAGTGACTGGCCGCAACGACTGGTCTTCTACTCTGCCCAAGGAAAACCGCAGCTACTTCTATCCTAGCGTGAGCGGTGCTATTGTGTTCACCGAACTGATGGGTGACTCTCGTCCCGATTGGCTGACCTTCGGTAAACTCCGTGCCAGCTGGGCTAAGGTAGGTAAGGATACCGATCCTTATGTAACAAACACCTATCTGTGGCCCGTGGGCACTTACCTGAATGATATGACCGGTGTGGGTAACACTTGGACCACTGGTAACCCCTTCCTGAAACCTGAGATCACCAAATCGACCGAGGTGGGTATTGAGATGCGCTTCTTCAACAACCGCCTGCACTTCGACTATGCTTACTATACCAACAACTCCATCAACCAGATCATGGAGCCTCGTCTGTCTAACTTCATCGGTTACATCCTGCGTAAGGTGAACGCTGGTGACGTTTACAACAAGGGTATGGAGCTCACGATTGGCGGTACACCCATCAAGACCCGTGACTTCACTTGGGAAACCAACCTGATTATGAGTGGCAACCGCGGTACGGTGAAGAACCTCATCGACGGTGTGGACATCCTCTACGTGACCGACGTACAGGTGGGTAGCGCACGTGCTGCCTCATTCAATGGCGGTAACTTTATGGCCATCAGCGGTAGCGAATTAGACCGTGACCCCAAAGGCAACCTGATCCTTGACGGCAACAACATGCCCACTGGTGGCAAGAACGATAAACTGGAAATCGGTAACCGCGAGCCCAAGTTCTCCGGTGGTTGGAACAATACCCTGACCTGGAGGAACTGGACTTTCAACATGTTGTGGGAATTCCGTGTAGGCGGCCATGTTTACAACGGCACCCTTTACTCGATGGTTACCAATGGTACTGCTGCTTTGACCGAAGGTCGTAACCACCTTTCAATCACTGGTGTTCACCAGACTGGAACTCAAGATGTTGTTGGTGAAGATGGCAAAACGACTAAGGTTCCCGTTTACTCAGATCCTACGACTTATGAATTTGAGGCCGGTAAGCTCTATGACTATAATGGCAAGCAGACTCCAGGTGAGTGGATCATCAACAACTACTACACCGATTATTACTTGAAAGAGAGCACAAACTTCATGAAGAAGGTTAACGCACTGCGTTTGCGCACCATTTCGCTCTCTTATGCCCTGCCCAAGTCATTACTGGCACGCACCAAGTACATCAAAGCTTGCTCGCTGACCGCTACAGGTACCAACCTGCTGCTGTTCACCAACTATGATGGTGATCCCGAGGTAGCCGCCGCTGGTGCTGGTTCGATTGGTTCAAGTTCCGTAGGTATCGACTACTGCGGTGTTCCCTCAACGGCAAGTCTCTCCTTCGGTGTCAACATGACCTTTGGTACCGACTATGCCGCTCCTGCCCGTGTAAACAACGTTGAGCTCGACCTCTTGAACGGTCAGATCAACGATCTGCGCACCCAGCTGGCTAACGCTCAGAACGCTAGCAATGCACGCATCGCACAGCTCGAGAACGACCTTGCTGCTGCTAACCGCGCTCTGACCAACTGCAAGAACGACCTGAATGCTGCCAAGAATGTTGCTCCCAAGGTGGTTGACAACAGCAAGCAGTACATGAACATCCTGGTTCACTATCCCAAGTCAGGTACCAGCATTACCGCTGACCAGCGTGCCAACGTTGAGCGTATTGCCACGTACATGAAGAGCCATCCCGAGGCCACCTGCGTTATCAAGGGTTATGCTTCGCCCGAGGGCAAGGAGGATGTTAACGTCAAGCTCGCTAACGGCCGTGCCGCCAGCGTGAAGGATATGCTCGTCAAGAAGTATGGTATCGCTGCCAACCGCATCAAAGCCGAGGGTCAGGGTATCAGCAACATGTTTGACGAATTGAGCTGGAACCGTGTTTCCATCTGTGAGATCATCGTGAAGTAAGATTAATCAGTTTTTAGTTTTAAGTTTTTAGTTTTAAGTAATATTACCTCATGACGATACAGTTTTCAGGCGATACTATTCATACTTAAAACTCACAACTTAAAACTTACAACTAAAAAAGAAGATAATATGAAATCATTGAAATCAATTATACTGTGTGGTTTGGCTGCAGTGGCATTGTCGCTCACTTCCTGCAACGATTGGCTGGATGTGAACAATGACCCCAACACGCCGACCTCGGCCGATGCCAGCTACTCGACCCGCATGACCTTCATGCAGCACTACAGCATCGCTGCCTACATGATTCCATCGTCCAACACTGCATACTATTGCGGACAGTTGGCTACATATACTGGTGCTCAACAGACGGCGGCCATGAATTGGAACCTGGGTGGCAGCAACCGTGCCAATAATGCCCAGCAATGGTTCCTCGTTCCCGTGGGTGGTAATCTGCCCGACCTCTACAATAGCGCTATGGAAGACGGTGCTTATCACTATGCTGCTATGGCTTGCTATTTCAAGGCTTTCGGTTTCATGAACTTGGCTGACCTCTTCGGAGAGGTGCCCTTTGATGAAGCCTTTGGCGATGCAGTGGCTCCCAAGTACAACACTGGTAAGGAAGTGTTCATGGGTTGCATCAAACTCATTGATCAGGCTATCGAACTCTTCCAGAGGGAACAGGATCCTAATGCACTCCCCCTTAGCGATGGCGACATGTGGAACGGTGGCGACACTGGCAAATGGATTAAGTTGTGCTATTTCCTGAAAGCACGTTGGCTCAACCACTTGAGCAAGAAACAAGCTGGTAGCTATACCGAGGGTAAGTATGACCAGGCTGCTATTCTAGACTGCCTCTCCAAGGCCATGCAGAGCAATGCAGACAACACTGTTGTCTATCACGAAGACAACAACAGCACCACTCATGACCATGAGGGATGGGATGAGCCTGTTGACTATTCAGCACTGTATTCGTGCATCGGCATGAACAACAACCGTATGTTCGTTTCCAAGTGCTTTTATGACAACCTGACAAACTTTGCCGGTTATGGTGTGGAAGACCCCCGTGCCGACAAGTTCATCCCCTGGGCTCGCTCAGTAAAGAGCGACGATACTCCTGACGAAATCAAGTGGAGTGAAGATGGCAAGTGGCGTCGTTCGTTGGGTGTTGACCTGACTACCAACATCATCAGCAACGGTGGTCCTTTCCCCTCACTATACAGTGGTAACATCCCTGGCTGGTATTGCAACACTACAGATAATGCACGTCAAGGCGACACCATCTATGTACAGGGTCAATCTGGCTCAACTGGCTACGGTGGCGGCAAGGATATGCTCATGCGTAGAACAGCTGGCTATGACGAGTCAGCTATCTCTGGCGTTTTCTGGACACGTCCCACTTCTCCCACAGTGGTTGGTTCCTATGCTGAGGCTTGTATGATCAAGGCTGAGGTGCTCTTCCGTCCAGGTATGACCACTG
>JAEEGK010030188.1_pt1 | contig 10763 bp, 4 predicted proteins | sample 8958771 | NCBI WGS metagenome assembly JAEEGK01 (sample SAMN16246547, study PRJNA631951) | gut metagenome | biome: gut microbiome; feature: rumen; material: SC-attached | host: Bos | place: Iran: Karaj | collected 2018-10 | reverse complement strand
ACTGTTGGCCGATTGCTGGCTTGATGCAGTGGCCCAGGGCGCCTGAAACGCCGTCCAACTCATCAAGTCGGTGGTCCTGGCCGCTGCACGGTGGGAACCGAAAATGTAATATGTCTGGGACGCAGGTTCCCACACGATGCTGGGGTCGTGCACGCTGACACGTGTCAGCGTGTACGCCATAGCACTCATGGGAACCAGTGCCGCCAAAAGTATAAAGAGACAATTTTTCATTACCGATTATTCAAATACCAAGTGAGCTTTCTCAATGGTAAAGTGGAAGAAGAAGTTGTCAGGATCAATCGTATTGATACCGATGTATTCCTGAGTATAAGTAATACCATCATTGCCTACCATGACACACTTTACATCTGCCGTACCATCGCCCTTATTAGTGACATAGGTGGTCACCTTGGCACCATCCATCGCAGAAAGCCAGGCCGTCCAGTCACGATCAGGCTCCATGGACGGTATGCAGGCTGCATAGCCATTGCCCCAACCGTAATTGTCGGCACGCAAGATGGCATACTCAGTGGCACGATCCTCCGAGGTGAGTGCAACGAGGAAGTTGTTCCAGTTGGCACCGCCATCGGTATAGTTGATGAAGTTAATGGCGTATGTCTTGCCTACAGGTACTTGGATGTTCTCAGAATGGGCACCCCAGAAGGCGTCAGTGTTATTCTCATTACCAATGACCGTGTCAAACTCCAAATGAGCTTTCTCAATGGTAAAGTGGAAATAGAAGTTGTCTGGATCAACGGTATTGATACCGACATACTCCTGGGTGTAGGTGTTTCCGTCATTGCCTACCATCACACACTTTACATCAGCCGTACCATCACCGTTGTTGGTCACGTAGGTGGTCACTTTGGCACCATCCATTGCAGAAAGCCAGGCACCCCAGTCACGATCGGGCTCCATGATTGGTGTGCAGGCGGCATAGCCATTACCCCAACCGAAGTTGTCGGCACGCAGAACGGCATACTCCGTAGAACCGTCAGCAGTGGCCAGCACTACGAGGAAGTTGTTCCAATTTGAACCACCATCTGTATAGTTCGTGAAGTAGGAAACAAATGTCTCACCGGCTTCCACCTTGACGGCATCAGAGTGAGCACTCCAGAAGGCACCTGAGTTGTCAGTAGCACCAACAGACTTATACATCTTGTCTACCACCTGGAAGTCTGCACGTGCTATTAATGGCGTGGTGCAATTCTCACCCAGATAGGTCTTGTTGTAAACTGCAATCAGAGTCTTGGCGCCTTGCGAGTTCATGTCGGGAATAGCCTCAATCTGCAATTCATCAGCATTGACAGTCTTGGTAAGCTCATTCTTGAACTTCACAGTAGCTGAGATATTTTGGAAAGCCTCTTCCATTGTAGTACCCAACAATACCTTCTTGGGTACACCATTTAACTCGATAGATACAGGCTCGCTGTCGTCGATCTTAACAGGCTCGCCAAATACGACATGGCTATTGTCAACCGTGAAAGAGAAATAGAGGTCGTCAGCATTAACAGGAATGCCCAGATAACTTTGTTTGTAGGTCTTGCCATCAGAACCGTTCATCACAATCTCTACATCAACCGTACCATCACCTTTGTTGTTGATGGTTGCCACACACTGAGCCAGATTCATCGCCTTAAGCCATGTAGCCCAGTCTCGTTCACTGCTCTCCATCTTCTTAACACACCAGTTGTCACTATCGGCACCATCAGTGTATTGAGAGTTCCAACACCAGTTGTCTGAACGAAGAATGCCATACTCATAGTAACCTTCTTCGCCGCTGGCGATACCATTGCGCAGAATAATAACGAAATTGTTCCAGTTACTGGCACCACCATAATTGGTAAACTTAATCTGATAGGTCTCACCTGGTTCTGCCTTCACATCATCGGTGAATACCGACCACCATGCTGTAGTATTGTCTACAGCACCGAGAGTGGCAGGGTTGGGAATAACATCAATATATGATGGACCCTCGCTATTATTTGCGATAGAGTCGATTTTGCCTTGCAGCCAGCCAGGGGCATTTACATTGTAAAGGTCGCCACCTTCGCAAGCCGTCAGTGCAAACAGACCAAGGACTGCTGCACAGAAGGTCGTAGCTAATTTATTGAGATGTCTCATAATCTTCTAGTTTTTTACTATTTATCTGTTTTCTATTTCACCTTGCTCTTATAGATTCTTTACAGGATGTATAGGCCATCCCTTTTCCTTATGGTTGGCAGTATTGTCGGTGTTGTTGTTTGCCGAATTACCACTGAGGTTGGGATTAGCATTAAGCAGACCCTGATAGACGGGTAGGAACTCATGACCAGGCACATAGGCATCGTAAGAGCTCTTCAACTCGGGATCGATACCCACCTGTGAATAGCTGACAGACTCTTTGATGTCACCGGTGGCGGTTACGTTTCCTTCGGCATCTTTCATCAGATAATTATGTCGGCGGAATGTACCATGCTCCTTCAGCTGCTGCAGACGATCTGCACTATAATAGAATCCCCAACGGATAAGGTCGAAACCACGCCCGAACTCACAACCAAACTCTTTCGGACGCTCTACATTAGCAATCTGCTCAAACAGTTTGTCGGAATCACCAGCAAAGTCAGAGAGCTGCAACTTCTTCAGCTTAGCACGAGTGCGAACCTCGTTAATCCAGTCAATGGCTTGCTGGGTGGGACCATTGATTTCGTTCTCACACTCAGCTGCACGCAACAAAACGTCAGAGTAGCGCATCATACGCAGATTTATGCCACAACGCAAACCTGTAATAACGGTAGAATAGAGATTCGTACGCATATTGGTATTCTTGGCAATAGGCAGGCCACCGTTATTGTTATTGGTCTGTACAGGCACATCAGCCGACATGGGCTTTGTGTAACAGACATTACCGTTCTCAAAGCCGTTCCAGTCGTCTTCGTAAGTGCCGATTGTCCAGTAAAGACGGGGGTCAAGTTTGCCGTCGGTTGTCTTTTCTTCCTTAAATAGGTTATAAAGCCAAGGGGAAGCAGAAAGGTCTGCCCAACCACCAAAGTCTCCAGGACAACAATTACTCTCGATAGCATGTGCCTGAGTAGCACTTGAACTGGTATTCACAGGCGTCCATTCCTGTTCGGTACCTTGTGTACCATAGTCAAGGAACTGTACTTCGAACAAACTCTCGTCGTTGTTCTCATAAGCTGATCCTTCACGGAAGTTATCACCATAGTTTGACATCAGCTTATAGGTTCCATACTCCTTGTTGATGATACCCTTCAGCACGGTCAGGGCTTTTTCCAGATTCTCCTTGCTCGGACGCATCATCAATGTACGGGCATAGTAACCTGCAGCAGCACCTTGTGTGGCACGTCCCTTCGCCCATTCGCCACCCTCATCACGCTTAGGCAACAGAGTCATGGCCTCGCTGAGATCATTCTCTGCCTGACCTAACAGTTCATCATAGGAACTGCTTGATGCATAGAGGCCTTCAAGTGTGCCATACGAGGCGTAATCGGTAATCACAGGGGAGTTCTGATAATAACCTGCCAGATTGTAGTAACTCAGACCACGGATAAACAAAGCCTGACCTTTGATACGACGCATCTGTTCACCAAGCGCATTATTGTCATCGCCTGTACGTGAAAGGATAAAGTTACAAACGTTGATGGTATAATACCACTCACGCCATACCCACTGGGTCATCTCTTCAGTGGCGGGGGCGTTCAGGTCATCAAACGGAAGATACCATACCTGCGACGAATTCCATACTTCATCGCCACGGCACATATCGTAGCCATAACCTACACGAGCGTATGACCCTTCCATACGAATGTGGTTGTAAGCCGCAATAACACTCTCTTCAAGCTGATCGACCGAATCACCAAAACCTGCAGTAGTTTGCTGGTTAGGATTGGTCAGTTCTAACTTATCTTCGCACGATGTCATTGTGCCAAGACACAGAAAAAGGGCTAATGATATTTTATATAGTTTCATAATAATTGACCTCCTATTGATTTAGAATGTGAAATTAACACCACACATGAAGCTGCGGGCACTGGGATAAGAGCAGAAGTTGTAACCTGGAGTGAATGTGCCAGGCGCAAAATCTACGTTGTAGCCTTTGTAACCTGTGAAGGTATAGAGATTCTGTGCCGACACATAAATACGGGCACCACTGATATAACCATGGAATAGCTTGTCTGGGATGTTGTAACCTAACTCCACATTGGCAATTTTCCAGTAAGCTGCATTCTGAATCTTACGGTCACTGAACAGGTCATTCCAACCCAATGTGGCACCTGGATGATTGATATAGGTACGGGGAACATCAGAAATATAGGTCGTTTTATCCTCTGACCAACGGTTAGCATCGCAAATGTCTACAGACTTGTTACCATAACCATAACAATTGTTCAGCACATTATAAATATGGTCTGACACATGATAGCCCAGTGCACCATAGGTAGAAATACTAAAGTCGAAATGCTTGTACTCAAGATGAGCACTCAAACCGAAATTCAACTTAGGCAGACCACTGCCCAAAACCGTCTGGTCGGCATTCGTAATTTGACCGTCACCATTGATATCCTCATAGTAGCAGTCACCCACCTGTGCGCCAGGCTGATAGGCTGCGGCCTTGTGCTCGGCAGCATATGCATTCAGTTCGTCAAGCTGTGCCTGAGTGCGGATGATACCCTTGTAATTCCAACCATAGAACTGACCGATTTCCTCACCGACTTGAGTAATGTATGCACCATCAATCTGGGTGTCCTTGCCCGTACTCAGGGCTGTAACCTTATTGCGGACAGTACTTACATTAGCACTAATCTGGTGCTTCAAGGCATGGTCATTGTTGCGATAGGTCAGCGAGAATTCAAAACCGCTATTCTCCATCGAAGCGGCATTCATGGTCACGGCCGTATTGGCAACACCGGCATTTGCAGGAACGGATACGGAATAAAGCAGGTCGGTAGACTTGTTCTTGAACCACTCAGCAGAGAATTCAATACGGTTGTTAAACATAGCCAGGTCGAGACCAATATTGGTAGATGTCTTCTTCTCCCATGCCAGTTTTTCATTGACATAAGTGGAAATGGCAGAACCGCTCACCTCCTGGTTACCGAAACTGTATTTCATATTATTACGGGCCATCGTAGCCATATAGACATATTCACCGATATTCTCATTACCGAGTTCACCATAACTGGCACGAAGCTTGAACATGCTGAACAAATCACGACTGAAGGGGAAGAAACTTTCCTTATCAAAACGCCAACCTAATGAGACAGAGGGGAATGTACCCCAACGGATATCCTTAGTCAGACGCGAAGAACCATCACGACGAATGACGGCCGACAACAGGTATTTGCCGGCATAGTCGTAGTTCAGACGGCCGATGTATGAACTCATGGCATGCTTGAACTCAGAAGAATTAGCATCACGGTCATCAGCATTTTGTAACTGAAGGAAATAAGGCATTGACAAGTTGAGACCCCATGCAGCAAGATTATTAGTGTTCTCTTCTTCGTAAGTAATACCTACCAAAGCATTGATATGGTGCTCACCAATGGTTCCTTCATAATTTAGCGTGTTCTCAGAAAGAAAATCACTGTAGTGGTGGTTGGCTTTGTCTAAGCGCTCATCTTCCTTCGACAAATAAACATTATTACTCTGCATCCAAGCTGATGTCCAAGTCTTATCGGTTACATGTGTCGTGCTATACGACAAATTCAACTTGTAAGTCAACTTGTGGTTCTTGTTTTCCATACCGAATAGCTTCAACAACTCAACCTCAGCCGAACCCGTTGCCACCAGTCGGTCTACCAAAGAGTTACGCGTTAACATCTGGTTGAAGAGGAGCGGGTTTCTGGAACGGATGTCACCATGAATTTCATCATAGTAAGTACCATAGCCATAGGAGTCATATTGGTAGTCCTTGGCTGCACCGACTTTGTCATCGAGTACCCATGTCGACTCGTCATAAGCCTTGATAGTAGGCTGCATAGCCAACGTGTTCTCAAGCATTGTAGTGTTTGAACCCCACAGACCTGCCACATATTCGCCATCGGTATTGGCTCGTGCCATACCATCCTGGTTAGAATGTGAATAAACTAATGAAGTACGGAATTTAATGAACTTTGTATCCATTGTGTTATTCACACGGGCAGTAAAACGCTGGTAATTAGGACCTGCACCCTCTAAAGTGCCTTTTTGCTGGAAGTAGTCAAGTCCTATATTATAGGTATTGTTAGCACCACCACCACTCAGATTGATGTTGTGATTCTGGCGCGTACCAGTCTTAAACACCTCTTTGAACCAGTCGGTATCTGTATTGTCCATGAAATGATACTGGCCATCAGCACCAATGCTATAACCACCAGGGGCGGCAATACCACTATTCGCACAGGCCATTCCCAAATACTGACTGTACTGGTCGGAATTCATCACGTCATAGACACCACCGTCAATCTTATCCCAACCAAAATAGCCTTTATAGCTAACTTTCAGAGGCTGGTCTTTCTGACCACTCTTTGTAGTGATAATGATCACACCATTCGCGGCACGTGAACCATAGATAGCTGCGGCAGAAGCATCCTTCAAAACCTGAATGGTTTCAATATCGTTTGGAGAGAAATCACGGATAGTAGTACCCATAGGCACACCATCAATCACATAAAGTGGAGCTGTACTTCCAAATGTACCCAAACCTCGGATACGTACCGAAGGATCAGCACCCGGCTGACCGTCTGTGGTGATTTGAACACCGGCGACTTTACCTTCAAGCATTGAAGAAATGTTGGAATGGGACACGCGTTTCAGTTCATCAGCATTGACAACTGCAACTGAACCTGTCAGGTCGGCCTTCTTTTGTGTACCATAACCGACGACGACCACCTGCTCGAGCACTTGGGAGTCGCTTTCCAACTGGATCTGGCCGAGAGCGGCGCGACCGCGAACGGCAATCTCACGATCCTTATAACCAATGTAACTTACCACGATTGTGGCATTAGCAGGAACACTCAACTCAAAGTTACCATCATAGTCGGTAATAGCACCTGATTGAGCATCCTTCACCTTGACAGTGGCACCAATAAGCGCCTCTCCGTCCTGGTCAACAACCTGACCGCTGACCTTAATGGTCTGCTGCGTCACAGATGCCATCACAGGACTCGGAGAGACAGAAAGTCCACCTAACATCCCAAAGGACAGCATCACAGAGAATAAAGCTTGTTTTCTCATTGTAAATTGTAGAATTAGTTATTAAATGAATAAAAAACTGCCGCAAAAGTAGTCGTTTATTCATTTGACATGGTGGACAAAACAATTTATAAGGTGGACAAAACGATATTGCGGCCACCAAGGCCGTTTTTTCCACCCCTTGAGATAAATCAATGACAAATATCAATTGACAGTATAGGCACTGGGACTGACCCCATACATCTTCGTAAAGCAGCGGGTAAAGTATTTGGGATCATTGAAACCGACCGCATAGGCTATCTCGGTGATGTTACGGTTGCCGGTCTTTGTAGAAAGCAACTCTTTAGCCATGTTCAGACGGTAGTTACGGATAAACTGACCGGCTGGGAGACCGGCTTCGGCATTCAGATGCTTACTGGCCACACTACGACTCATACCCAAGGCATCACAGAATTCCTGAACACCGAACTCAGAGTCCATATAATGCTGCTCCATAATTGCCATCACACGTTCCATAAACGGCTTCGTGTTTTTCAGCACTTCTTCCTGATCTGCCTCCACACTCCTCGTCACACTCTTCTGATAACGTGCCTGATTGTCGAGGATGTTGCTGATGCGCTGCTGCAACTGCTTGGGATCCTTCGACTCTTCCAACACCTTACGGATGGGCTGCATCAACTGCTCGGCCTCACGACGCTTCAACTCGGCGGCCCACCTATTATATATATAAATGACTAGCACCACAAACAACAAAGCCAACAACAGTCGGAACCACCAACTGTTCCAGAATCGGGGCTGTACCTCGATGCCAATAGAGATGGTCTCTTCTTCTACCGTCGACAGGGCTGACGCGTATTTTACCTCAAAAGTGTAATTGCCAACGGGCAGGACACTGTATCGCACAGAGTGCTGACCGGACTTTAACAAGGTCCACTCATCGTCAAAGCCCTTCATCCGGTAACTGAAAATACCCTGGGTCTCGTAACCATAGTTCAAGGCAGAGAAATCAATCGAAAACGAACGGTTGCTCTCACTGAGCGTGATGACCTTCGCGATAGAGATATCTTCATGAAGATAATCGCTACCTGCCATGACATCCTGATTGTCAACCATCAGATGGGTAAAGACCAGATGGCCCTGACAACTGGCCTCAGGGTTCTCACCGGCAACCTCCACAAGTCCGGCCTCACTGCCCAGATAGATGGTACCGGAAGGGGCGATGACGGCAGAGTTCCAATAGAACTGCGAACTGGCAAGACCGTCGGTTTGGGTATAGTTGGTAAAGGTCTTCAGATGGGGGTCATAGACCGACAAACCGTTCTGCGTCGTAATCCACAGCCGACCGTTTCGGTCCTCCACAATACCCTTCACGGCATTATTCACAAGTCCGTCCTCCTGCGTCAACACCTCAAAACGCTCCTGACCATCCTGACCCACAATCCTGCGATACAGACCATAGCCATTGCTACCCAACCAAAGGGTACCATCACGACTCTCACAGAAAGAGGAGATCTTCTCATAAATATGGGAATCGGGGTCGTTCAACCGATACATCAGATTACGATAACTGAACTTTCCGCCTTTTTTCGACTTCAAATCAATGGCACAGACACCACGCATACAACCCATCCAGAGTACACCGTCCTTGTCAATCACCGAACCAATACAACCGCGGATCAGGTCACAACCGTCAAATGGTTCCAACAACTCTCCGGTCTTCACGTCATAGAGGAAAATACCATCGTTGCTGCCGATCCACAGGGCATCATTATAGGGATCATAGGCCAAGGCACCGATAAAGTTGGTCAGACGCGCCGCATCCTCAGACATATCCACTTTCCGGACCGTCTGGGAAGCAAGCTCGACAACATTCAGTCCACCACCCCAGGTGCCGATCCATAACCGGCCCTTTCCGTCAGCCACCAAAGCCGACACACTGTTATGCGACAACGCCGAATTCTCTTTTGTCAAATGCACAAACTCCTGACTCCTGTCTCCTGACTCCTTCCTATTCAGTCCTCCCTCCACGGTGCCCACCCAGAGCGTCCCGTCTGCCTCTACATACATGGCATTCACCGGATTGGGAGAGAGGGAACCTGGCAAAGCAGTGTGGACGTAGTTCTGCAACAACAGTTGACGAGGCACGAGCTGGGCAATGCCACCAGACTCCGTTCCAACCCATACAAGACCTTTGTCCATCAAAAGACAATGCACAAAATCACTTTTCAACGGCGGGTTACTGGCAGTCGTCCAGACAGAGAAACTGTCAGTGGCATCATCATACACATTGACACCATACAAGGAACCGACAAGCAACCGGTTGTCAGAGGTCAGGGCCAGACTGGAGAGAAATTCATGCGACAGATTCCGATAAACGATGAGCTGTTGCTGATAGGGGTCAAACCGGTATAGACCGTGATTGGTAGTGATCCACACAACATTGTCACGCTTCATCATATCAGTGATATACAGACCGTTAAGAGCACGGAACTGAGGAGAAATTTCCTCTCGAACCAGACTACCGTTCTTCTCTACCATCCGGAAAAGACCGCCGTCGATACCTATCCACGGCCGACCATTGCCTTCCACATCGCGGATACTGACGTCGGGAGTGTTGCCATGGTAGGCATACGAGCAGATTTTTGACAAATGACCCTGCTCGTCGAAGGTCAGCATGTTGACCGTTGAATAGGTTACCAACCAAAGACGACCCACCGCATCACAATAGGCCTTGGTACTCGGCTCCGACAACAGTTGCTGCAAGGCGGGATCTAAGGTCTCAGGCAGGACACCTGTCATCGTTCGCAGGTCGATGATATTCGTACCTTCGTCAAAAGCCACCCAGAGTCGTCTGAAATGATCCTCGGCAATACTCTTACACGAGTTACTTTTCAACCACATCGCAGGGGTCATCATACCATAGCCGTCATAGCGCACCAGACCGCCTCCGTAGGTTCCCACCCACAGAAAACCACCGGAGTCCACGAAGATGGAACTGACATTCTGATGCGGCAAACCGTTTCTCAAATCAAGATACGACACATTATACCGCTCTGTCAACACCATCGCTCCTGCCCTGGCACCCATCAGCACCAACAGCACCCCCACCACAATATGAAATCTCCAACTATTCACTATTCACTTTTCACTATTCACTTTTCATTGTTCACTTTGCTCTATTTGGGTTACAAAATTACAAAAAGAAACCACAATCCCACCTTTATCGGCATTTTTTTGATGTTAATAATTTCTAATTGGGTATCATAAGCTTTGGCTGATTCAAATAAATAGAGTAATTTTGTGGACCGATTAGAGTTTCTGGTAGAAATTTATAGTTTATAGATAGGTTTAACATTTTATTCTATTATCAATGATTTATTCAAAAGAAGTTGAGAACATGTGTAGCGTTTGCAAAGGCGCTTATCATGGACCTGCACCAATTCCCGAGGAGGGCAAGTGGGTTGCAGTGAAGGAAATCAAGGAGATCTCTGGTTATACCCACGGTATCGGCTGGTGCGCACCTCAGCAGGGTGCCTGCAAACTGAGCCTCAACGTGAAGGACGGTATCATTCAGGAGGCTCTCGTAGAGA
>JAEEGK010030180.1_pt1 | contig 10765 bp, 8 predicted proteins | sample 8958771 | NCBI WGS metagenome assembly JAEEGK01 (sample SAMN16246547, study PRJNA631951) | gut metagenome | biome: gut microbiome; feature: rumen; material: SC-attached | host: Bos | place: Iran: Karaj | collected 2018-10 | reverse complement strand
AGCCCCGAGTCGAAAGACCCGGGGTTTTTTCGTGTCTTCTCTCCGCGTTGGCGGAGAGTTCCCTGCACAAATCCGTTAATTCTTAAACTTCCCTTTATTTATATACATGAACGTGTCGGCTCTCTTGAGCACGTCCTTCACGCATTCGTCAATTTGCTGGCTGAAATCCGCCATTCCCGCGGCAAACGAAATGCTCTCCTTCGGGGCATCCGGCTTGCGGTTCACAGACGCCCTCAGCTTCTCGAAAAGCGACGAACGCAGGTCGTACTGCTCGCCAAGCAAAATGATGGCGAACTCGTCGCCCCCGATGCGGTACACCGGGCTATGCTTGAATATATTGCAGAATACCTTGCTGCAGTTCTTGAGGTATTCGTCGCCCATGTCGTGCCCGAACGTGTCGTTGATGACCTTCAGATCGTTCACGTCGCATTCTACAATCGCAAATTTTACTTTGTCCTTAGCCTTAATCTCGCTGTCTATAAGTTCGCACTTGGCCTTGAACGCCGCGGCACTCCCGACACCCGTGAGCGGGTCCTTGTTGGCGATCAGTTTGGTGTGTTGCAGGTCCTTTCTTAACTTCAGCGCGGTTTCTTCGAGCTTGTGTTCGACTTCGACATTGATGATGCCGACCACAAACGATTGCGTGTTGCCCTTGTCGCTTGCAATTTTCATGCGGTAGTGTTCCACGTGTCCGTCAATATTTGCAAGGAAGGGGATGGAATAATACGGCGTCGTCTGCACGATTTCGATGCACTTGGCTAAAGCCGAATTTTCGATAAAGCCGCTGAACTCGTTAGGGACGTAAATGCGCCTCATCAGGTTGTCAAAGTTCTGCGGGCTAGGCAGTATGTGATTTTCGGCAAGGAGCGGTGCAAACCTGTCGCTCACTTGGTAATACTTTGTCTGGTTCTTGGTGATGTTCACGTACATGACCAGGTCGTAGTCGGCAGAAAGCCCTGCGATGATGACCGCCCTCTGCGAGAGGTCCCTGTTGCGGCTGATTTTCGAGATGAAAAACGCATAGATGGTGCAGCAACCGAGCATAAACCCGATGGAATCGCAAGGGGCAAGCGGGAATTCTTTCTGGAGGAGCCCGCAAAGGACCGGCGCCAATATGAACAAAAAGCTTGCAGCGTAATGGCGGCGCGAGGCAATCTTTTTAGCGCTTGCAATCCTGTAGGCGGCAAAAATGGCGATGACGAAGAACGTAAAGTACTGGCTGTAATAAAGCAGGTTCCTGCCCGGGCGTGCGATGTACGAACCGTCTTCGCCCACGTCAAAAATGAACCGTGACTTGATGTTGACGAGGAGCAAGACGAGCTGGAAAATCACAAGGGCGATCGAGAGCATCTTGGCAGGTATTGCCTTTTCGCGTTCGATACTGATGAAGTTCAGGATGTAGCTCAGCCAGATGTAGGCCGAAAATGCCGCCGCGGCATGGAAAACCGAGGACGAAATGAAAAACAGCGTATTGTTGGGGAAGGCACCGCTCGCAAGAACGCCCCAGATGCCGTCCTGGAGGCAGAAAATGGTCACCCAGCTAGAGAGGAAAAGGAAGTCCTTGTCCGTTTTTTCGCTTTTATCCAGCACGGACCTGAACTGATTCATGAAAATCAGCAACACGAGCGCGCAAGTGAACGATAATACAGAGTAAAGAGAATCTGCCATATACACCTTGATTACTATAATGCAATATAAGATTTTTGTACCGTTTTTGCAAGTTTTAACCTTTGTCACCCCGGACTCTTACACTTGTCACCCCGGCCTCCGTGCCGGGGTCGGCATTTGCATTTATCATCCCGACTTATGCGCTTTTGTCATCCTGAACGAAGTGAAGGATCCATAATTTCTCGTAAAAAAGGCATTTTTCTAAAAAATTCTTGACTTTTACGTTCTTAGAATGGATATTATTAGGTGGATTTAATTACAAGGAGTTTGACCATGAAGACGAATAGCTTTTTAGTCGGTGCCATTCTCGGTGCCGCAGCGACTGTTGCCGTGACGAAGAAATTTTTTAAGTGCTGCTCTTGCAACGAAAACGAAGCCTGCGACAACCCGGTCATCAAGGATGCCGACGATGCCGTCGAAAAGCTCCGCAATTCTGTGGACAGCCTCCGCAAGGAGCTGAACAGCCGCATTGAATCCGAACAGACCTACGCCGCCAAGTGCGAAGACCTCAAGGACCAGGTGGCCAAGCAGAACGCAGAAATCAACAACCTCAAGAACATCTGCGAAATGCAGGATAGCCGCAACAAGAAACTTGAAGACGAACTCGCCAGCAAGAAGTAATTGGCGAACGTCCCTGCTAACGTCATTGCGAGGAGCGCAGCAAGCCTGCCACGAGCAAAGCTACAAACGTCATTGCGAGGAGCAAAGCGACGAAGCAATCTCAGAAACCTTGTCATCCTGAAACCCGTAAGGGTTGAAGGATCCAGCCTCATTATTTAAACGAAAAAGTCGGCTTTCGCCGACTTTTTTTGCAACATGTCACCCCGCACAGGTTGTCTTTGACTACGCTTTCCCCAAATCCTTCGCGAATTCTACGGCAAGTTCTTCGAGCTTTGCGGCAGAAGTCTCGTCGAGGGCAGACTTGAGCGTGACCGTTGTTTCGCAGAATGTCACGTTCTTGAGCGTATCGAGAATCTCGTGCATTTTTGTGTAGAGTTGTTTGTTTTAAAAATGTGAGATTAAATTTTATTGACAAAATAAAATAATTTACTATTTTGTTACAAAATTTTAAGATTTATGGGATGAAAATGTTTAATTGTATGGTTTTGAAGCGGATGAACTCTGCTTTCTTGAAGTTTTATTGTAAATTAATCTTGGCGCTTGCTCTTTTGGCTGGTAATGCCGTAGCGGTCAATTTCCCGTATTCTGAATGGTCTTTTGCGACATATGAAGGCGCTTTGGCTTCCTTTAGCGAGGGCTTTGTTTCTGTTGCCGATGGCGGTTCTGATTACTGGCATGTTCAACTGACCCGCAGCAATATTGAATTACAGGCTGGTAAGACATACGAAGTCAAGTTTTACCTACAGGGTGTTAGTGCTCGCCGCTATGTAGAAGTTCGCATCGGGCGTGACGGCTTCCCTTATGATGCTTTCGCCGAATTCGGTGAAGTTGCGGCGACCGTAAATGGACGAACTGTAACAAAGACTTTCACGATGCAGTCGGGCAATGTCAGCAACGCCCGATTTGAATTCAATCTTGGTAAAAATTCCGGGACGGTTTATCTTTCTGATGTCAGTCTGAATTGCCTTGACTGCGGTTCGAACCAAAATATAGGCGGAAACAATTCTTATGCAACATTGGCAGGCGATTGGGGATACGTTGTCGTTGCCGATATGGTCGATTTCCGTGATAATTCCATGTCTTTGGGCGATGTATTCGGTCAAAATCTTGAACTTGGTGTGGATTCCAGGATTTACGGTAATGTCGATGCTTCGGGCCGTTGCTTCTTGCGTGAACGTGCGAACATCAGTGGTGATTTGCATTATATCAATCAGTGTGAGGAACAAAACGGTGTCGTAGCCAAGACAAAGAGTGCGGCAACTCTATCAAAGCCTGTTGTCGGAATTCCGAATATAGTTGCAGGGATAACTCCAATTTCTGTTGGACTTGACCAGAATGTTACGGTATCGCCGAGTAATTACGGAGCGTTCTATGCCAATGCAAGATCCAAGGTCCATTTGTCATCGGGTTCTTATACATTTCAAAATATCTTTACGGAACCTGATGCCGAGTTTGCATTTGACTTGACTTCCGGCCCGATTACAATTAATGTCTTGGGAAATGTCCGCTTTGGCGACCGCAATACATTCTCCATTACGGGCGGGAACCCCAGTGAAATCTTGTGGAATGTCGCCGGTGAGAATGTCGATATGGGAACGGACGGTTTGTATTTTGGAAAGTTTGTCGCTCCGTCCGCATTCGTTCGCATTCCGTCGCGATCGCACCTTGTCGGAGCCGTGTATGCCAACAAATTCCAGATAGAGCCGCAATCTACGGTTTCTCAGGAACCCCGAGCGTCCGAAATCTCCCACAGCGAGGAACATTTCGGACCGTTCTTTGAGCCTGGAGTGTTCCGCTATGTTTCACAGTTGCCGCTTTCCGCGTCTGCTATCGAAATGTTTGTCTATGCGAATAACGCCCAATTCAAGGTGAACGGCGAAACATCGACAACGGTCGAACTTCCGTCTTCTAATGTAACCGCAAACATCTCGCTTACCAGGAACATGATTTCGGGTTTCCCCGCCGAAGCGTTCAGTAGCAGTTATGTATTCAACTTTACCAAGAGTGCAAACTACCGTATCTACTGGAATCCGCAAACCCAGTGCAAGCAGGGCTGTGACGGCACAACCGCAGCGACTGCCGTGGGCGACTTTGCGACCGTTCTCGAAACAGCCAAGGCGACAGGTCGCGAAATCAACATGGCGGGTGGCGTTTGGAATGTGACCGACAACTTTACTGACGGAGTAGTTCCCTGGAAAGTCGGTTTTGAACTGAAAGGCAATACGGAAAATCTTTGGGACCTGACCTCCGAAAACGATCTTCCGCTAATCAATCTTGGTAATGTAGCACACATAGAGATTGAAGGCCGCTCGCCTCGTTCATTTACGGGATTGCGTATCGCAAATGGCTTTAACGCAGGGAATGGCGGAGCAATTGGTACTGCCAATCAAAAAATTAACTTAAAAAATGTACTTATTTCATCGTCAAATGCTGGTGGCAATGGCGGCGCAATCTACTCATCTGATACTATGAATTTGGAAAATTGTTATTTCGGAATTAATTTGGCATATAAATCTGGTGGTGCTCTATATGCGAAAAATGCTTATGTGAAAAACGGTGTTTTTGAAAAAAATGAATCAAAAGAACATGGTGGAGCTATTTATGTTTCTGCAGAAATGCTTGCACAAAATGTTATATTTAGCCAGAATAAATCTGTTGGAAACGGTGGCGCAATATTAGTTGATGGTAATATTCAGATGACAAATGCGACTGTTTTCGGTAATTTGGCATCGGAATATTCGGCAATAACAAGTCGTTCAGGAATAGTTTATAATTCAATTATATGGGGAAATAAAAATAATTCCTGCTCTGAACAAAGCTGTTTAAGCGTTTTGTCTACATCACTAAGTGTACATCATTCTGTTACTCAGGTTTCTTTTCCAGGCGTTGGCAACACAACAGAAAATCCTCTTTTTATTGATGAATCAAATCCTGCTGGTGTAAATCGATTTTTTTCATTTGATGCGGGTTTGACCTTACAAAAAGGTTCTCCAGCCATTGCGGTTGGTTATAAAGACGTTTTTGTTTTAAACAAAGATATTTTAAACACAGAGCGAAATGAATCTGTTGATTTGGGAGCGTATTCATGGTATGAAATTGATGAAGATTTTGAATACGGTGTCTTTTTTAATGAACAATTTAAAAAAACAGCAATATCAAGGTTCGTTTTTGAAGCTTTACCAAATTGGGACTTTATCAATTTTGTCGCACACGGGAAATATGGTCGAGTCATAAAAAAACTTATAAAAAAACATAAAAAAACGAAAATTGACAAGGGTGTGGTCCAATTCACTTTACTTGATGAAAATTTTAACCCATATGAAAATGTGCCTAGTGTAAATGTTACTTTTTTCCGTAACGGAGAAGAAAACGGCAAATATGTTTTTCAATCAATTATTAAAAATCCAACTAGTGTGGATTATGACCCTGAAAAACATGGACGCCTAATAATATTCTCGTCTGATTTAGATAAAATAGGGATTCATCATGATGTTATTGTTATACCTGTTTTAAAACCAACAGATCAATTTGAGTATAAGGTAATTGAATGGTAAATAAGTTATACATAATATTCTTTCTAAATTTGTATCTTGTCGGTTGCTATTATGATCCAACAACACCATATCGGAGCAATAACTTAACAACTCAGTTTCTTCCTGCAACAACAATTTATCAGTGGACTTCCGATATAAACTTTCGTCCTCATGATAGTCATCAGTGGGGATTTGACAGACATACTGAACCGGAAAATGATGAAGATAAAGTTGTTCACTTCTCGATTGCGTCAAGTGAAAATGGGTTTGTGAATATCCATCGAAATTATGATATTGACGCTGGGTATACATATTATATATGCAATTCTGGTGATATAACGCAAAATGTATATGTTATAGACGATTCTCATTCGGAAAATGAGTATGAAAAAGATTTTGAATATCAGGTTCCTTCGTCGTTTGAAAATTCAATAAATCAAATCGGTTTGTGTCGTGAATACGGCGGAAATCAACAACTTGTTAAGTTGTTGGACATCCATACATACGGAAGAAAAGATTTTAATGTGACAGTATTGCAAGTGGGTTATGATGATTTTGTTGAAAAAACGAAATACTTGAATCAAGGGAAAACTTTTTGGACTGCTGATTTTGCAAGAGTGCTAAATCAAGCTGTTGTAAATGTACGATATCAATTTAAAACAATTAAGCTTTCTGATAATGTTTCCAAAGAGGAAAGTGATGAATATTATGCAGATGTTGATGGGTCATTTTTGTCTGTAAAAGTAGATGACACGAATAGTTCATGTTATCAAGAAACAATGGATGATATCGATGTGTTAAAAGAAAAACTTGTAAATATTTTTTCTGGGAACGAAATGTCTGATTATGATAAAAGGGTAATAATGGGTTTTGGTATCCCGACAAGAAAGTTTTGGACATTTAGAGAAAATTTTGGGGGTGGAATAGAACCATGTACAGAGGGTATTTCTACAAATGATCAACCGCAACCTAATACCGTATATGATTTAGGTATGATTTATTCAACAGATGACGATTGTGCAGTTTATGCTGACTATAAATTAAAATGGCATTATGGTGCAGACTGGGATGTTAGCGATGATGGTGGACGATCTTGGAGGAGTATTAAGAACCTGAGTTCTGTAGAAGATATTATTGATCCTCGTTGTAATGTTCTTCTAGAAGAAAAACATCAATTGACATTTTCCAAAGGTACATCTAATCAATATTTTAATGCCCACATTTCATCTACATCTAGGGCAGAAACAAAATATCTTACCTTAAATGGAATGGGAAATTATATAGGAGCTGTATCCCTTAATCCCTACACTGAAGAAAATTATCGATTCGTTCTGCATGAACTTGGACATTTGCTAGGTTTGGAGGATGTGGAAGATTTGTCTAATCTAGGCCTAAAAAATAAAGAGTCCTCTGAAGGTAATCTGATGTTTAAATTTGATCAGAATGGAGTAAAATTAAGAAATAGGCCTATGTTAAGTAAAGATGGAACCCATTACGAAAAGCAATGGGATTGCTTGCATCGTTTATCCGAGTCAGACTGTGCAGATTCTAGGCAATGGGAGATCGATCAATGAAGAATGTAATTATCAGCTTTTTTATTTTTCTTGTCGCTGCAAACAATGCCTTTGCTACAGAAAACAATGCCGTTTTCGACGCAAAGGGGCGAAAAGTTTCTAATTCAACACTTTCTCTTGATTTAAATAAACAGGGTGTCTTTGACTGGAATGTTTATTTTGTTATAAAAAAAAGACCGTCGAATCATGAAACCAGAAATTTTTCTGTTGTTCAGCAATCGCTTTTGCAGAATCGAACAAGATGGTTTGAAGTAAATAAAAACGAATATGTAAAAATATGTCCATTGAATTTTACTGAAAAAGGAACTTGGCTTTTATCGTTTCAAGCGGAGTTAGACTCTTTAAATTGCCTTTGCTTGTTTACAGATGACTTCACTAGAAGTGTTGCTGCTCTTTATATTCCAGATACGTCAAAGAAAAATTTGATTGACACAAACTGGATCCTTATAAATCAAAAAATTGTCAACCTTTCCAAAGGTTCCCATCGTGTGTTCTATGGGAAAAAGATACCTAGTAGGGAAAAGAGAAATCCTGAATCGGGGTTCAGAAATGTTTCGTTGTCGCAAGATTTAATTGTAGATGCGACAGAATTTAGTATAGGGGAGGCAGAGTGGTTGGAACGAAAAAAATATAATAGTATTGAACATACCGGAAACAAAAACCAACCCTTTGAAACTACGAATATCTATCGCTATGCAAATACACGTAGTATTCGAGATGGACTAGATTCGGTTTACAAAATTTTGCCTATTGAACAGTGGCGCAAGACATCTTTGCCATTCATTGAAAAAAGATTGAATGATGTTGTTGTAATCGATACGTCCGCTAATGGTTATAGAATCCCCTTTTATGAAGAATGGGGTGCCCTACAGCAAGCAGGCTCCCAAGATGACTTCTTCTGGGGAAATGATAATCTTTTAAGCGGAGTAGTTACTAAATACGAACAGATATTTGGCGATAGTTCTCGTTCATTTTGTAACGCATCAGGTGAAAAAGATCCTAATCCATTCGGGCTATACGATGTATATGGAAATGCCTTGGAATATGTCTTGATAAAGAATGATGCTAGTAAAAATTATAGTCATGCATTGGAATGTCGTGTAAGCCAAGAATACGACCAAAGTCCCGCTTGTCAGTTGTTTTTTAAAATGGTGAAAGTTGAAGAAAGTAAAAAGAAAAAAATCTGTGAGGGGACTTTTAATGAAGATGGAACATTAATAGAACGTTGTTCGCCTTACAAACAAAAAAAATATGCCAAAGGTTTTCGTTTAGTACGGAAACTGAAATAGAAGTCAATATCCTAAATTTGAGGATCATGTTGGCGTGCACGCCGAACTCGGCGGAGAGTTCACCGAGGGTCTTGTCTTCCTTGATGGCGGCCAGGGCGACCTTCGCCTTGAACGCGTCGTCCAGCACCCCCTCGCAACACAGGGCACGGCCTATTCGGCCACGCCCTGTAAAACAAAAAACTCCTGCCTGATTTTTATCAGGCAGGAGCAATGTTATTCATGTTATGTCGTTTACAGCTATGCGGCATTTTCCTCTTCCTTCGTTTCGGTGGGGAAATCTACCACGGTCGTCTCGGGAGACTCGGTCGTATTCTTCCCTTTTCCCTTGCGAAGTTTCAGGTGCACCTTCTTCTGGTCGATGTGGCTGTTCACGGCGTTGATGAACTGGATGCAGCCTTCGTCCTTGTCGAGGGTGGCCTTGCCGATAGCAAGCGTCGTCACGATTCCGAATCCTTCGAGGCAGCGTTCGCGATACACCTTGTTGGCGTCGGCCACCTTCGAAGCGATTTCCTTGTTGCGGTTCTGCACCGCCGTCAGGTATTCGTTGTGCTTGCTTTCGAGGTTTTCGAGCCAGGGCTTGAATCCGCAGGCGCTCAACTTGTCATCACCAATTTCCTTGAGGGTATTGATGAGGTTCGTGAAAGTACCCGTGGACTGGTCCTGATTCAGCCTCGTGGGGTCGGCGTTCTCGGCAAAGATCTTGCGGAGACGTTCTCCCGTGGCAACCACGCCGCTGTCGGCAAGCGACTTGAGGCTCTTCGCAAAGTTCCTGCAAGAGGAGTAGGCGGCATTGCGTTCGGAATCAAGGCGGCTGACGGCCCTTGCGGCAGATTCGTCGACAGACACTTCAATGAGGTTAGCGTATTCGGTTACAGAGGTGCGGTAGGCTTCGATGGACTTGCGAATCTCTTCGCTGGTGATGCTTGCAGTCTGCTCAACGAAGTACTTGTGGAGTCCCAGGAATTCTTCGTTGCGGAGTGTTCTGTAGTTGAGAGCGTGAATCTTCATCATGATTCTATCCTCGTTCTTGAAGGTTGTCGGTTTTTGTCTCAGGAACTCTTGCGTTCCCTTGTCTTCAAAGATACCGCCAAAATTTCAAAAGCGTATCACCCAAAATGCCCGTTTCCGACGAAAAAACAAAAATTAAGGACAAAGTGCAATTGAGTACAAACTAACTAAAAACTTTGTCTGGGTTGCATTGTTTTTTGTAAAAGTTGTGTCACGGCGATGTGTAGATTCTACATGCGCACGTAATTTTTTACCAGTTCCTCATCTGGCTCAAGAATTCTTCCTTGGTGTATGCGCCCTCTTCGCTCCGGTCCTTATACACTAGGCAATAGCGATATTCGTTTCCGGCTTTTGACGCCCAGAGGTTCCCGAGTTCAATTTTCCTCGCAGCATCCAAATGGTCGCCCTTGGTTTCCAGCAGAACGATTTTTCCTTTTTTCGTCTTGATGATGAAATCAGGATAGTGATTGATAAAACCGTTGATGCAGAAATCCGAGCGTTCCTTGTTGCGGGTCCAGAATTCCACATTTTCCAAATTGGCGATATCGTTCACGACTTCGGCTTCGAATTCATTGAAACCTTCTTCCGGTTCGTATAGGCTCTTGGCAATGCTCTTGCCTTTCGCAGAATATGGCTTCTGCTTTTTGAACATATAGGAGGGCTTCAAGATAATCTTGTCCGAATCTAGTTCACGGCGGAACTCGTCACGCACATAGGTATCAGCGTGATTTTGGATGGCTGCCTTGATTTTTGCGGCGTATGGGGCGGAGTTATTCAGCATGTGGTTGAATGCGGCGTCATCGAATGATTCCAAGACGCGTTCAATGTATATCTTGATTTCTTGGTCAGGAATGGGGTACATTTTTCCAACAAGCCCCACTAACAATTCGGCGCATTTTTTGCGTTTGCTTTCGACATCCTTGATACTTAAAATCCATTGTGCGAGACTTGTTTGAACATCCTTCCCTACTTTGCAGAATGTCGGAGTATTGTCCTTGGTATTTTCGTCCAAATCGACTTTGTATATCTCCGCATCTACGTTGTCAAAGTTGATAGATGTGTCGCAGGTACG
>JAEEGK010030179.1_pt1 | contig 10765 bp, 5 predicted proteins | sample 8958771 | NCBI WGS metagenome assembly JAEEGK01 (sample SAMN16246547, study PRJNA631951) | gut metagenome | biome: gut microbiome; feature: rumen; material: SC-attached | host: Bos | place: Iran: Karaj | collected 2018-10 | reverse complement strand
ATTCGATTGAATCTGCTTTTGCGTTTATACCAAATATAAGTGAATGTTTTATTTATTTAAATGATGATTTTTTTATAGGAAGTAAATTGACACCTTCTTTTTTTATAAAAGAAAATAATAAATTAAATCTTTTTAAAGGATTTAGATTAAGTCCATATATTGATGGAAATAATTGGGATAATTCCGTATATTATACAAATCGTTTATTAAATAAAGATTTTGGAGTAAAAAGAAGATTATATCCGATGCATGCATGTTATTTTTGGAGAAAAAGTATATTATTAGATTTAAATAAAAAATATAAAGTTCAACATAGTTTAAATAGATATCATAAATTTAGAAAAAATACTAATATTGTAATTCCATTTTTGCATTCTAATTATGCATTAGAAATGGGTTATGGAGATGAAGTTTTTCCAAAAGATAATTGGTTTAAATATTTTAAAATTCAAGATGATTTTGAAAGTGTTAATAGAATTAAAAATTTTTTAAATAAACATAAAAACAAAGTTAAATGCTTTTGTGTTAATGATGGTGTTGGGGAATTAAAAAATAATACGAATGTTTTTCAAGATTTTGAAAAAGTAATGGAAGAAATATTTCCTGAAAAGTTGCCTTTTGAAATTTAAAATTTTTATTTTTTATTTATTTAATATTATAATTACTATATCATTAATTAAAAAAATAGAAATTATTGAACTTTTTTCTTTAAAAAACAAAATTTTATTTTATTTAATGTTATATATCTTAAATATGAAATTAGTTTATTTTAGTTTAAAAATTATTTTTAAATATAAATTTATATTTAAAATTTATTTTAAATAAATAATAACTATAATTCAAAAAATTTATAAAAATAATGAAAATATAAAAATCAAAAAAATATTTTTATTTTAAATTTTGATTTTAAATAATTTTATTTTTTTAATGAATTAATTTAATTAATTAATTTTATATTTATAATAATTTAAAATTTGAATTTAAATATGGATAATAAAAAAATATTGATTCATTTAACAAATGATAAATGCATTATATATAGCAATAACTCTGAAAAAATAAATAATCAAGCAAATCAATTAATATCCCAATTAAATGAAAAAGAAAACACTACTTCTTTGAGTTTAAGTATTTCTCAAAGTAATGAATTTAATAATAAAAATAATTTAAATTTAGAGAACAAAGACATTTTAATAAGTTTTGATAGTATAATTTGTTCAGATAAAAAATCTCAACAACTTTTTTCTTCATCAAATAAAACATTAGAACTATCAAAAAAATTAAATTTTGAAAATTCAAATTCAAATTTAAAAACTACTGCAAATACAAACATAAATTGTAAATCAAATAATGATTTAAAGATAATAAATAATAATTTAATCAATAAAAATGTAAATAATAATATAAAACAATTGTCACAATTTCATATTTTTGATAATAAAAATCAGAATTTAAAAAATAATCAACAAAAAAATCTTTGTTTTTTGAATTTGGATTTAAATAAAATAAAAATTAATAATAATGTTTCTTCTTCAATTTCAAAAAATAAAAATATCAAAAATAATTTATTATACGAGAAAAATAAGTTTCATATTAAAGAAAATAATCCTTCTTTTATCAATAATTTTAATAATATTAAAAAAAGCGATTTTATAAAAAATTTTATTCAAAAAATAAAATTAAAAAATAATAATAAATCAAAATCAAATAGTAAAGAAAATAAAAAAAAAATCATTGAAAAAAAACAATTAAAAAGAGCTATTTCACATCATTATCAAAAATTAGAAATTTCTTATCAAAAAAGTGGAATTGAATCAAATGATTTGAAAAATACTAATAATAAAAATAAAATAGAAAATAAATTTATAAATAATAATCATCATAATTCAAGTTATTCAGTAAGTATAAATAATACAAATAATAATTTAAAAAATACTAATAATTCATTATTTAATGCATGTAATTCTTCAAAGAATAGTAACTTAAATAGTAATAATACTAATAATGATTCAAGAAATAGTATTTTAGATAAAACTATTTCATCTAAAAACAGTTATTCTCAAAGAATCAATAAAAAAATATTTATTAAAACTCCACTTAATAAAATTTACAATAAAGGAATTCAAATTCCAATTTATCATAGCAATATTAATTATAAAAATAATAATAATAATAATAATAAATATTTTGTTAAAAAATCTCCTTCACCTAAAAGTAATTTAAAATTAGGATTGAATAGCATAAGTTTATTAAATTTAAAAATTAAAAACAATTACGCCAATATTCAATGCATAAAGAATAATGAAATTATTAAAAATTTAAATCAACAAAAAATAAAAGATAATAATAATATTAATAAACTAAATATAAAAAAACAAGTTCATACCATTAAAAATTTTAGTAAATATAGTAAAAAAAGTAAAAATTAATTTTATAACACACATAATATTTTATAATTTTAATTAAATAATTTTTTATTTAATTTTTTTTATTAATATAATATAATTAAATATTAATAATTATTAATATTTTAAAAAAATGATGAATCTAATTATAAATCAAATTAAAAAAAAATATCATCAACCAATTAGAATATCTGCCAATTCTTTCACCAACCATCAAAATTTTAATGTTTCTTTAACTTCCAATTCACAATCAAATTTAAATTATAACTCATCTAGAGTAAATAATTTATTATTTAGATTAAATAATGAAAATATTTTACCAAATATGTCAACTAATATGCAATATAAAAAAAGTAAAAATCGAAAGTCAGTAACAAAAATATTTGATGATATTTTTTTATCAAATAATTTAAATTCATTTTCATTGAATAAAAGTAATAATTTTAATACAAATAGTAGAAATATTCATTTAAATTTATCCAAAAATGAAGTTGAAAGAATTTATTTATACACAAATCCTCAATATCCTATTAATTTAAAAGATGATATGAATTTATTTAGATCAACATTTACAAACTTTTCAAAAGAAAAATTAAAGAAAATGAATATTATTGAAAATTTAGATGAGCCAAATATAATGAATTCATATTTAGATAATGATGATTTTATGATATATGATGAAAAATATAGCCATGATAAAATAAATAATAATATTAAATTTTTAAAAAGTAAAGATTTTAGGGATCAACATCTTTTAAATTATAAATTAGAGAATGAATATTTTAAAAAACAAAGTTTTAAAATTAAAAATAATAAAAATATTAATTTGTATTTACATGGATTATCAATTAAAATATATGAAAAAAATAATAAGCATAATTATATAAAATTTCAACTTCCTTTAAATTTAATTTTATTTTTTTATGCTATTTCAAATGAAAATTACTTTTGTTTTATATCAAAAATATTAAATACTGAAAATTTTAATGATAATATAAATAATTTAAAAATAAATTATAATGAAATTGAAAAATATGTGAATTATATTTATAAAAATAATCATGATTTATTCTCAAATGAAAGTAATTTATTTGATAGTAAAAGTAACAAAATAAAAATATTTTCTTTATTATTAAAAAATAAAGAATATGTGATTAATTTTTATCCAGCAATTTTAGAATTTGAAAAAGATGCAAATAAAATATTAAAAATTGCTAGTAAAGGATTATTATTAAATTTAATAAAAAAAGAATACAAAAATTGGGATATTTTATGTTTATGTTATTTAAGTAGTATTAAAAATTTTAGAAAATGTTATAATTATTTGAATAGTAAAAGTATTTTAAATATTTTTGATAAAGAAATTAAATTTAAAGATAAAATATGTAATTTAGATTATAATGAAAATAATTATGAAATTAAAATGTATAATAAAGATCATACTAATTTTTCATTTTTTACCGAATTAATTAATCTAGAAAATAAAAATGAAATATTTTATGTAACATTTCATTCTTTAATCATAAGTATTGAAAATAAAAATAATAATAAATTACATGTAAATAACTTTGAATTAACTTTTAATCAAGTGAAATTGATTAATAAATTATTACAATTAACAAATATTCCTTTAAAAAATGTAATTTATAAATGTTTAATTCTTTCTCCAAAAACTTTAATTATAAATTTAGATGTTAATTTATTAAAAGATGTAAATATTAAAAAAATAAAAAATAATTTTTTTGATTTGAATCCGAAAAATGAATTTTTAAAAAATTTAAATATTATATTATTAAATTCATATTTAAAAATACATCAAATTAAATTTAGTGAAGAAAATAATTGTTTTCAATTTACATGTGATAAATTTCAGATAGAAAAAGAAACATTTTATGAATTATTAGATAAACCAGAAAATGAATGGACAGAAACTTTTTTGACATTTAAAATAAAAAATATAGCTTATCATAATAGAGTAAATAGATCAAAAACTTTAAATGTAAAAAAATACAAAAGTACTTTTTTGAGAAGTAAAACAAAAAAATATACTTCTTATCCTTATTCTAAATTAAAAAGACTTTCTTCCTTTACTTCAACATCAAATCAAATTTAATTTATTTTTATTAGATAATTTATATTATTATTCTATTTAAATTATTATGTTTTTATTATTATTAAATTTTTATAATTTATATTTTAAATATATTTATATAATAAAAATTAAATTAATAAAATTTTATAAATGAAAGAAATTAAAAAGATTTATAAATAATAAAAGATTATCAATATATATTATAAAATCAATTTCAAAGTTGATATTTTTTTTAATATTAATTAATTTAATAAAATTTAACTTATTATTAAATTTTTATAAAAGTTTTTACTCCCTTTTATTATTCATTAATTTTTAATATTTATTTATATATTTAGAAAAAAAATATTTATTATTAAAATTATAATGAAATAAAATATATAATAAAAATATTATATTAATAATTTAAATTATATTATAACAATTAATTAATCAATTAAATAAAAAAGATTTAATTTTGATTAGTTATAAAATTTTTATGAAATAATTTAAAAATACCATATTATTATTTATTATTTTAAAAAATTTGTTAATATTAATAATAATAATTTATATATCCTTTATTTAAATATTATTAAATAATTTTAACATCAATTTAAAATAAAATTTGAATTATAATTTTTGGTGTTGTAATATATATTCTTTAGTTTCATATTTATTGGATATTTATTTATATTATTTTCATTAAAATTATTTATATTAAAAGCTTGACTATTTTGGAATATTTTATCACATAAATTTTGACTTTTTTTATTACTTAAAAAAGAATCTAATTTTTTTTCATTTTCAGTTATACTAAAAGTTAAAATATTTTTTTTATTTTTTTGAATTTTATTATTTTTGTTATTATTATTTTTATTACTAAATAAATTTTTTGATTCTTTTAAACGAATTTTAAATTCTTGAATAGAAAATAAAGGTTTAATTTTATTAATTTCTAACATTAAAAAATTATTAAAAATTATATTAAATTATTATTAAAATTATATTTATTAAAATATAATAATAATATAATATTATAATTAAAAAATATTAATCATCGAATTCAACAAATTTTTTTTGATTTTTTTGAATTAATTCCATTTTTCTTTTTGATATATATGTATTTGCAACTTCTTCGTTGGTAAATTCTTCATCAAAATATTGAACATCAGTATTATTATTTAATTGTGGAATAAAAGGAGCTACAATTTTTTTATTTTCAATTTCATTAAAATCAAGATCTTTAAAGAAAGGATGATTTTTAATTTCATCAAATCCATTATTTCCAAGTCTTTTTTTAGGATCTTTATCTAATAATTTTAAAATTAAATCTTTAACTTCTTCGCTTGTTTCAATTTTTTTTGTAAATTTTACATTTGCTTTTTGAATTAATGAATACATTTCTTCAACATTTTCTTTATAAAAAGGTGGAAGACCATATAACATTTCATAAATTAATATACCATATGACCACCAATCTGCAGTTTTATCATACCCTTTTCCTGTTAATATTTCAGGAGCTAAATATTCAGGAGTACCACAAAATGCCATTGCTTTTTCATCTTTATTTAATTTTTGGGCCATTCCAAAATCTGTTAATTTTAAATAACCATTTTCATCCATTAATATATTTTCAGGTTTTAAATCTCGATATATAATATCTTTATTATGTAAGTAATTTAAAGCTAATCCTATTTGAGCGGCATAAAATTTTACTCTATTTTCTGGAAATACTCTAAATTTTCTTAAATGTTGAAATAATTCACCACCTTTTAAAAAAGGCATTACAAAATAAATTCTTTCTATTGTTTGAAAACAAAAAATTAATCCGCATAAAAATACATAATCAATTTTTTGTAATATTTCTTTTTCAAATAATGTATTTTCAATTTGTTCTTGTTCAATTAAAACATCTTTTTTTAATCCTTTCATAGCATATATTTCATTTGTAGGTTTATATTGAACTAGACATACTTTACCAAAACTTCCTCTTCCAATTACTCTTAATATCTTAAAATCTTCTAGTTTAACATTTTTTACAGTTTTATGATTTGAAAAAACTGTATTGGAATAATTCATAATTACTTTTTCATTGTCATTATTTGAATTATCTTTATCTAATTTTGAATTTGTACAAGATTCTAAATAATTTTTATTTATATCAATGCATAATTCTATTTTCATTCGACTAAATTTAGGATTTGAGTGCTTTTCTTTTTTTTGAGTTACATAAGGTGATAAATCTTTATCATCCATTATACAAAACTTGATTGTCTTATTTAATATTTTAAAGTATTCAATAGAAATAATTTTTATTATTTCAAATCTTTTTGCAGATATATAATGATAATCATATTCAATATCATTTCCATGAATAACAAATTCATTGGAATTTTTACTTATAGTTATTCCTAAAATAATTTGCAAAGGAATTCTTCGTTTTAATTCTTTTTTCTTAAGATTATATATTCCATTTTCTGTAATTAATATATTTCTTTCTTGACTCCAACCATAACGATTTATTTTTATTAATTTATCTGAAAATAAAATTGTTTCATTTTTTGTTATTTTTTGTATTTCTTTTAAAGAACTAAAATTTAGATAATCTTGAGAATTTTTTGAATTTTCCATAATAAAATTTATTTAATAATTTTTAAACTATATTTAAAATTATTAAAATTAAATATATATTATTAAATATATTTTATAATATTAAAAATAAAAATTAACATTATAAATTAAATTATAAATTTATTTATAATATAATATTATTATTTTAAATATGTAATTCTTTTTATTTAAAATAAAAATTAAAATTTCTTTTTATATTTTAATTAATAAAAAATTTCAATTTTTTATATTATTGCAAATAATCATAAATTAAATTTAAAATTAATTATTAAAAAATTTATTATTTAAATTTAATTTAATAATATTAATTATTTAATATATTAATTTATAAAAAATTTGTAAGGTAAAATATTATGGAAGAAAATAATTGTTTTATTCAATTTAGATATATTCATGAGACCTCTCCTGGGGAGGAAATACATATAACAGGAAATATTCCTTCCTTAGGGAATTGGTCAATCGAAAAAAGTGAAAAAATGTTTACATCTAATCAAGAATATCCATTATGGAAATCTAAAGAAAATATATTTGCTAAACAAAATTCTGAAATTCAATATAAATATCTTATTTTTAAAAATGGGAAATTTTTAAAATGGGAAAAAACTGATAATAATCAAAATTTAAGAGTCAAAACAGAAAATTATTATAGAATTATTGTAAATGATCCTGGTGGTAAAATAGATAAACATAATCAGGCAATTCCAATTAGTGTTCCTTCAACTCCTACAAGAGAAGATAATGAAGAATTTGATAAAATTAATGATAGTAATTTTTATAATAATGAACGAAATGAAACAAATTTATTTCAAGATTTAAATTTAAACTATGAGGAATATGATTCTCAATTATATCCAGAATTAAATTATGAAAATAGTAGTAATAATAATAATTATCTTGATATTAATATGAATAATGATAATAATTTTATTATAAATGAAAAAACTGAAATTATTGAAGATGAATCAGAAAAAGAAGATATTAATGAAGATATAAATAATAATAAAAATGAGGATAATGAGGAATATAATAAAATTTTATTAAGCTATTATTTACCATTAGAAATACATTATAATGATAATAATAAAGTTTATGAATTGAAAGAAACAAATGAAAGTATTTTATATAATATATATTGTGTATTGAAAAATGAAAAAAAAATAAAATGGATGGGAATATTAAAAAATTATGATAAATTAGATAAAGAAAAGTTACAAAATTTTATGGATATTTTGAAAAAAGATTATAATATGTTTGTAATTGATATCCCTTATGAATTATACAAACAAACAACTATTTTAATGAAAAATTATATAGATCCTTTTATTCATTATATTAATATAAATTTTATTGATTTTGATTATGATTTCTTTTATGATATATATGTAAAATTTAATTCATTAATAACTGAAAAATTATTAACATTAATCTCAGGAAAAACTTTAATATTTATAAATAATATCTCATATCTTCTTGTTCCTTCTTTTTTAACTGAAAAATATTATTGTAATAATAATAAAATAAATAATGAAAAAAATTTACTTTCTTTAGGATTGTTTATAAACACTCCATGTCCATCTTTTGATATATTCAGAAAATTTCCACATAGAAGTCAATTTATTGAATCAATGTTGAAATGTAATGTAATAGGATTTCATACATTTGATTCGAATAGAAACTTTTTAAATATATGTAAAAATTTATTAGATATTGAATATAAATCAACTTTAAAAGGAGATATAATTTTATCTTATTTAAGCAAAAAAACTTTGATAAGAGTAAATAATATTACTCCAGATCAATCTAATATAAAAGAAATAATGAATTCAGAAGAATTTAAAACTATTTATAAAGAAATAAAAAAAAATTTTGAAAATAAATTAATATATAGCAGTATTAATAATACTTATTCAATATCAACATTAAAACAACAAATAATTGGTTTTAAAAAATTTATAGAACCATTAGAAGAAAATAAAAGAGAAAAAATAGTTTATCTTCAATATATTAAAACTTCTGATGAAACTTTTTTACAAAAAAACGATAATGAATTAAAAGAAATTCAAAATTTAGTTGATGAAATAAATAAAGAAAATAAAAATAATAAAATAATATATTTATATATTAAAGATATATCTTATTCTGAAAGAATAGCAATATTAAGTTCAACTTCATGTATAATAAATAGTGCAAAAAGGGGAAACTTTTCTTTAAGTGTATATGAATTTTTATTAACTAAACTAAATTTAAATGATAATAATGTTGAATATATTTTAAGTGAATTATCTTCAGTAATTTCTACATTAGGCTATGCAATTAAAGTAAATCCTTTCGATAGTTATTCAATTTGCAATGGATTAGAAAAAAGTTTTGATAATTTATGCACAGAAGAAAAAAACAAGGATAATAAAGAAAATGATTATAAAGCAATTAGTAAATCTTCTTGTTATAATTGGATAAATAGTTTTTATAATGATATTAAAAACAATATTTTTTTTCAAAAACAATTTTATAATAAAATAAATTTTGATGAACTAAAAAAATCATTATTAAATAAAGAAAATAGAATATTTTTTATAAATGATAAATTATTATTGAATTCTTTATCAATATTTAATAAAATAGCAGAAAATCCAAAAAATAAAATTTTTTTAATAAGTCGTTTAAATGAAGAAAAAATTAATAAAATTTATTCACAATATAATAATTTAAATATGGTTTCTGAAAATGGTTTCTCAATTAAATATGTAAATCAAGAATTTAATAAAATTTCATTTGTAAGAAATGTTAAAGAAATTTTTGAATCAATTTTAAAAAATTTCAAAATATATAATGAAAATTGTCAGGATAGTGTTCTTGAAATAAATAAAAATAATATTAAAATTATATATGAAAAAGGTGATAATGAATTAGATAATTTATATAATAAAGCAATAATAAAAGATATGGAATTTGATTTAATAAAATCAAATTTCATAAAAGTAAAAAAAGGTAAAAATTATTTAGAAGTATATAATAAAAATGTAAACAGAGGAAATTTTTGTGCATTTCTTTTAAAAGATATGCTTAATAAAGGAAAAGGAAATTTTCCTGATTTTATTTTAGTAATAGGTAATAAAGAAGATGAGGATATTTTCAAATATTTATATAGCAAAGAAAATATTATTAGAAATTATAGTGAAAATATTCAAATATTTACTATAAATATAGGAGAATATTATAAAAGTAAAGCAAAATATTTTTATAAAAATGTGGATGATTTTAATGATTTAATTGATTTTTTTTTAAAAGAATCCCAATCAAAATAAATAAGTAAAAAATTTTTTCAAAAGGATTGAAGGATTTTTTATTTTTATATTTTTTAAATATTTATAAATATTAAAATATAATATAACTAAAATATAAACATAAATGATATAAAATCAAAATTTAAATATGAAACAAAAAGTAAAAGAATTTTTTTAATATTAAAATATTTTTAAAATAATGTATAAAATAATAAAATAGAAAATAAATTTTTAATTTATTAATATAATATTTTAAAATAAATAAAATTTATTTATAATTATAAAATTAATATAATTATTTTTTCAAATTTAAATTTTTTAATAAAAATTATTTTAAATAAAATAAATAAATTTTTTACATTTTTATTATA
>JAEEGK010030169.1_pt1 | contig 10768 bp, 7 predicted proteins | sample 8958771 | NCBI WGS metagenome assembly JAEEGK01 (sample SAMN16246547, study PRJNA631951) | gut metagenome | biome: gut microbiome; feature: rumen; material: SC-attached | host: Bos | place: Iran: Karaj | collected 2018-10 | reverse complement strand
CAGGCTATCAGGCTGATATAGCTATTGTGCGACCAGCATCGCCCTGGGTGCTCACCCCAGACGTGATCCAGAGCCGCTGCCAGTGGAGCCCGCTGGAGGGACACACCTTTAACTGGCGCGTGGAAAAGACAATCTGCAACGGACACCTTGTATATGATCAGGGCAACGTTGACACCCAATACATAGGACAACCCATAGAGTTCCGATGATCCTGCACTATGACCTCGCTGATGTGGCCCCCTACATCAATTGGGCTTACTTCTACTTCGCCTGGCAGGTGAAGCACGACGAAGAGCGCAGACAGCTGCGCAGCGAGGCCGAACAGATGCTCACTTCACTGACGGGAACCTATCGCACACATGCCCTGCTGCTCATCACTGACGCGTGGGCTGAGGGCGACGACATCATTCTGCCCAGTGGATACACTATACCCTGCCTGCGTCAGCAGTCAGGCTCGCCCTGTCTCTGTCTGGCCGACTTCATCGCTCCCAGGGGGCAACAGTCGGTTGCTTCCCGTCTGGGAATCTTTGCCACCAGTGTCGACAAAGGTATGGAGACGGACTTCGACGATGATCCGTATCAGAAGATGATGGCACAGCTGCTGGCCGACCGGCTGGCAGAAGCCACTGCCGAGCGGCTGCACGAGCAAGTGAGAAAGCAGCTGTGGGGCTATGCTCCCGACGAGCAGCTCTCAATCGAAGAGATGCAGCAGGAGCATTTCCAGGGGATCCGTCCTGCCGTAGGCTACCCGTCGCTGCCCGATGCCAGTCTCAACTTCCTGCTCGACGATATCCTCGGTCTGGGGCAGATAGGCATCTCCCTCACCGAGAGTGGAGCTATGCGCCCTCATGCCAGTGTCAGCGGACTGATGATGGCCCATCCTCAGGCTCGCTACTTCTCCGTCGGAAAGATAGGCGACGACCAGCTGCGTGACTATGTTCGCCGGCGTGGTCTCGACGAAGCGTCTGTACGTAAGTTTCTTTCACCGTTACTCTCTAATTCCTGAACAATAGAATACCCGCTATGATATCTCTGCTGTCTTTCATACTCTTGGAGCCCGACACATATATATATATTATGTGGGGCGTATTAGCATTGCTCACCGTGATCGTGGCCATCGTCTGCTGGCGCTCACGCCGACGCTGGTTGCGACTGCTCCTGCTGCCGCTGCTGCTGTTCGCATGGTATGCCTTCCTCTGGGGCACTTATGTGGGATTCGGTCAGCTGGAGGTGGTTCGCTTGGAGCTGTCGTTCAAGGATCTGCCCAAAGCCTTCGACGGCTATAAGATTGTGCAGTTTGGCGACGCTCATGTGGGTACCTATATCGGCGGCAGGCGCGACATCCTCCGCAGGGCCATCGACAGCATCAATGCTCAGCATGCTGATGCAGTGGTCTTCACAGGCGACCTGCAGAATAAGGAACCCTCCGAAATTAAGCAGATGGAGCCGCTGCTCAGCCGCATCAAAGCCAAAGACGGCATTTTCACTGTCCTGGGCAATCACGACTATACGCTGTATACCGACCTGGAAAATCCTATCGACATCGGGCGGAACCAAGGGCAGACCGAGGGCTTTCAGATGGATATGGGCTGGACGCTGCTGAAGAATGAGCGGCGCGTCATCCGTCGCGACTCCTCGAGAATCGTCATCGCTGGTATGGAGAACGACGGTGAGGGACGCTTCCCGCAGCTGGGCAACATCAACAGCGCCCTCTATGGCCTCACTAGAAACGACTTCGTCATCATGCTCGAGCACGACCCCACTTCCTGGAGCCGCCGCATCCTGCCTCATAGTCATGTACAGCTGACCCTGAGCGGACATACTCATGGAGGTCAGTTCTCACTCTTCGGATTGACACCGGCCATGTTTAAGTATCGCCATTACCAGGGACTCTATCAGACTGGTCAGCGACGTCTCTATGTGACGAAGGGCTTGGGAGGCGTCGTGCCCTATCGCTTTGGAGTCACTCCCGAGATCGTCGTCATCACTTTGAGAAGTGAACAATGAACCTTGAACCATGAACCCTGAACTATGAAATACCTGTACAGAATCTACCAGCTATGCATCGCCCTGCCACTGGGCATTATCGCAACCATTATCACTGCCCTGACTGTCGTCATCGGATGCACCTTGGGCAACGGACATTTCTGGGGCTATTACCCCGGGCGATGGTGGTCGCGCGTCATCCTTTGGCTGCTTCTCATTCCTGTTCGCGTAGAGGGACGGGAACAACTGGAGAAGCAGCAGTCGTATGTCTTCGTAGCTAATCATCAGGGAGCCTTCGACATCTTCCTCATCTACGGCTATCTGGGGCGCAACTTCAAGTGGATGATGAAGCAGTCGCTCAGGAAGATTCCTTTCGTGGGCTGGGCCTGTGCCAAGAGCCATCAGATCTTCGTCAACAAACATGGGGTGAGCAACATCAAGAAAACCTACGATGACGCTCGGCGCACCCTGCAGGGCGGTACCAGTGTCACCGTCTTTCCGGAAGGCTCACGCTCCTTTACGGGCCATATGGCATCGTTTAAGAAAGGTGCTTTTGCCCTTGCCGACGAACTGCAGCTGCCTGTGGTGCCGATGACCATCAATGGCTCGTTCAAGGTGATGCCGCGCATGCGTGACGGACATTTCGTCAACTGGCATCGCCTGAGTCTCACCATCCATCAGCCCATCTATCCCGTCGGACAGGGACCCGACAATGTGCAGGCCACGCTGTCGCAGGCCTATGATGCCGTTATGTCATCGCTTGATCCTGAGTATCAGGGCTATGTAGAGAATCCTGATCAGTAGCCTTCCCTTCGGCGTTCTGCCTGCCGAAGAGAAAGCTGAAATCTGGCATCTCTTATTTCGGAAGAACCTTGAAACGGACGCGGAAGGAGCGTTCGTGCTCATCCCAGTTGGTGCCCAGCAGTTCGAAACGTCCTATCTGGGCTGTGCTGCGTACGTGACGCCCGATGCAGGGACACACGTCATAATCGCCAATACGCACCAGGCGGACGGCATCGCTGGCATCCTCTGGCAGACGGTCGGCCGACACATCATCGGGCAGGTCGTAGCGGCTCACCACCTCGAAGGTCACGGGCAGGTCTTCGTCGATGAGTTCGTTCATACGTCTCTCGATCTCTTTCTCCTGCTGTCGTGTGGGCTTCTGGTTCAGGTGGAAGCTCATTTTACTTTTCTTCCGCTCGATATGAGCATTGAAGCTGCGCTCACAGCCGAAGATCCGAATCATAGTCTGATTGAGCAGATGTTCGGCTGTGTGCGCAGGTGGAAATTCGTCCTTGTTGTGTTCGTTGAAGATGATGTCGTCGGCCATAATGGTTTATTGAGTGATAAGTTTAAGTTTCACAGGTTTCTTGATGCCGCCAGCAGTAGCCGTCAGAGTGACGGGACCAGCTTGCCGTGCAGAGCGCAGGATGACGGTGCAAGTGCCGTTGTAGAGACTGCGCTTGTTGCCTACGGTCATCTCGTTGGAATTGATGTCGCCATTGATGACGCCTACAATCTGCGCGGGTCCCTCCACGCTGAAGGTGATTTCCTCACTGCAAGTCTGCACGAGTCGACCCTTGTTGTCGAGGGCAGCAATGCGAATGTGCTGCAGGTCGATGCCGTCAGCCTTCCAGGTCTGCTGGTCGGCCTGGGCGGCAAGACGTGTGGCGGCGTTGGTGGTCTCTATGCGATGCCGGGCCACCACTTGTCCGTTGGTGCGGGCTACGGCCTCAAGATATCCGGGCTGGTAGGCAATGTCGTTCCAGCGTATCTGGTTGCGCTGCTTGGCATTAGCTTTGTCGTTCTGCTGCCGGCCGAGACTCTTGCCGTTGAGCACGAGCTCCACTTCGTCGGCATTGGTATAAGTGATGAGCGAGAGCTTCGAACCCTCAGCACGGTTCCAGTGGTCGGTCATACCGTCGTTGCCAGTCTGCACGCCGTTCCACATGATGTCACCTTTCCGCTCGATGACGCCGATGTGCACCACAGGCTCGTCGGGACAGAAGAAGCTCTTCATGTAGAAAGCCTTTGGCTTGGGCTCGAGGGCGATGTCGAACACTCCCTGCGCCCATCCCTTAGCAGGCCATCCCTGACTCTCACCGAGATAGTCGATGGCTCCCCAATAGGCCAGTCCGATAACCTTGTCGAGCTCCATCTCAAAGAAGTTCTGGCCCATAGCCGAGACGGACGCCTCGCTTTGGTAGAAAGTCATCCAGGGGAAGCGTCGGCCGTCGCCGGGGAAGTACATATAGCGGTAGTTGTATGCCTGAATATCGGTAACTTTGGCCAGCTCGCAGGGCAGTGAGTCGGTCTGCCAGTTGCGATAGCGGGGATGCATAGCCACAGTGACAAGTCGTGTGGAGTCGTAGCGGGCGATGAGCGGACGCATGAGCCGGTACATCGTCACACCGAAGTCGTTGAAGGGCATGTTGGCATCTTGCTGCAGCTCGTTGCCCAGGCTCCATAGTACGACGGAGGGCGAGTTGCGGTCGCGCTTCACCCATTCCGGCACGTCATATTGCCAGATGCTCTCGAAGGGTGCGCGTCCGCCTGTGTGCTGGCGCGTCCACTTGTCGTAGAGTTCGTCGACGACGAGGATGCCGTATTTGTCGCAGAGTTCGATAAACTCACGGCTGTAGGGATTGTGCGAGGTGCGGATATGGTTGATGCCGTACTGCTTCATGAGCTGCAGGCGCTTCTCGATGGCGCGAGGATAGGCAGCGGCTCCGAGGGCTCCCAGCGAGTGGTGATTGGCATAGCCCTGCAGCAGCACTTTCTTGCCGTTGAGCTTCAGTCCGAAGGCCGGGCCAATCTCGATGGTGCGCAGTCCGAAGTGGTCGGTGACCTGGTCGATGGGCTCTCCCTGCTCGTTCATGAGCGTAGCCTCGACGGTGTAGAGGCGTGGTGAGTCGACGTCCCAGAGCTGCGGGTTGGGTATCTCTATCTCTGGCAGCTGCTGCTCGATGAAGCGGGTGGGTGTGGAGCGCTTGACGTCGGCCTTGCCTTCGTAGACGGTGTTTCCGTCAGGATCGGTGATCTTCAGGCTGACGGGTGCCTGACGCTCTCGTCCCATGAATGCCACTTCGGCTGAGACGGTGACGAAGCGGTTGTCGCGGGTGGTGATATAGAGCGGATGACGTGCGAAGTAGAGGCTGCGGTTGGTGGCCACGAGCTTCACGTCGCGGAAGAGTCCGCCGCCGGTGTACCAGCGTGAGTTGCCCGGATCGCGGGTGTCGGCCATAACGGCGATGACGTTGTCCTGACCGAACTTCAGCCGGTCGGTGACATCAATCTCGAAGCCCACATAGCCATAGTCCGTACCACCGACGCGCTCACCGTTGAGGTAGACATCGCCCACATACATGATGCCTCCGAAGTCGAGCACCAGCCGGCGGCCGCGCAGCGAGTCGGCAGGGGTGAGATGCATTCGGTACCATCCGCGTCCCATCTCCTTGAAGCCTCGACTGGAGAGGCGGCTGGCCAGGTTGGCTGCGGGATCGTTGACGGCCCTCTCGTTACTGCCCGGAGTGACCCAGGGCTGCTCTATCTGGAAGTCGTGGGGCACGTCTACCGTGCGCCAGTCGGCATCGTTGAGCGACGGTGAAGCCCCTTCGGCTACGTCGCCCAGATGGAATCGCCATCCGAAGTTGAGGGTTTGCACAATGCGTGGTGAGGCGGCAGCTAGTGTCGTCTGCATCAGGATGACAGTCAGTGTCAGCAGAATCTTTTTCATGTTCTTGAGTGTTTAGTAGTAGTTTTTTCAGGGTTATTCGAGAATGATATTCACATTGTCGCGCGTGATGTTCTTGCTGTACTGGAAGGTGGCGTCATGATCGGCACGTATGACGATGTCCTTCAGCTTTATGCCGTCGATGGGCATCTCGGGCAGACCGTTGAACTCCATAGCGAAGCCGGCATGCGAACAGATCACGTTGCGGATGTCGATGTTGCGGAAGACGGGCGTCTCCTCAGTGACGGGCATTGCCTGCACCTGCTGCGGCTGACCTCCTTCGGCCAGCACCTCGGCCACCGACTTGCCTCCATAGTACATATTAAATGTAAGGGCGTAGGTCTTGATGTCGTTCATCGAGATGCCGTCGATGTAGATATTCTCTACGATACCACCCCGGCCGCGTGTGCTCTTGAAGCGCAGGCCTACGTCAGTACCCAGGAACTGGCACTTGCTCACCATGATGTTCCTAACGCCGCCGCTCATCTCCGACCCGACGACGAAGCCTCCGTGACCGGCAAAGACGGTGCATCCGCTCACCACAACGTTCTCGCAGGGACGTCCGCGGCGCCGTCCGTCGGCATCCTTGCCGCTCTTGATGCAGATACCGTCGTCGCCGGCATCAAACTTCGAGTTGACGATCAGCGCGTTGCGGCACGACTCGAGGTCGAGGGCATCGCCATTCTGGGCATAGGCAGGATTACGGGCCAGCACACCGTCGATGATGATGTTCTCGCACATCAGCGGATGAATGTTCCAGGCTGGCGAGTTCTGGAAGATGACTCCCTGCAGCAGCACGTTCTTGCAGCCCACGAGGCTCACCATCACCGGACGGAGGAAGCGCTTGATGTGCTGCCACTGCTCGTCGCTGAGCTCCTTGTCGGGAACGTTCATCGACGACATCTGCTCTGCCTCGTCGTAGCCTTGCGAAGGCACCCAGTAGTCCTTGCGCTTCATCACGCCGCCGGGCTGCGACGTCAGCGCCTTCCACTGGCTCTCGGTGACCTTGCTTTTCTTCAGCGGACGCCAATACTGGCCGTTGCCGTCGATGGCTCCGTCGCCTGTGATAGCAATGTTGGTCTGGCCTACGGCACTGATGGGCGACTGGCAGCGTCGCGTGTCGAGTCCCTCGAATGATGTCTGCACGATGGGGTAGAGGCTCTCGTCGGCAGCAAACTGGATGACGGCTCCGTGCTCGAGATGGAGCTCAATGTTCGACTTCAGCACGATGGGCCCCGTCAGCCAGATGCCGCTGGGCACCACCAGCCGTCCGCCGCCCTTTGCCGTCAGCGCCGTGATGGCACGAACAAAGGCATCGGTGCACAGTCGCTGACCGGTGCCGTCGGCATCATAGTCGCTCAGCAGCACCTGGCGGTCGGGAATCTGCGGAGCATTCACCTCGGGCATCTCGAACGGCAGGCCCTGGGTGTACACTTTATAAGGGTTCTCAGCACTCAGCGTGACCATCATCGTCAGCATCGTTAGCGTAAAGATTGTTCTTTTCATCGTTCTTTAGCGTAGTTGATAGATTAGTATTGCATGTGCAAAGGTAAGTAAAAAAAACGAGAATGAAAGGAAAAAGGATGCAGTATGTTATTAAAAAACCTTAAATGGCATGCGTATTACAAAAAAAGTTAGTAACTTTGTACTGCAAAAATGATTTGAAAGTCATTAACGCCCCATAGGGACCGTGTCAGAACGATCGGGATACTCATCAAATAACACGTGAAAACCGGGACGTCTTCTCTTGCCAATGGCGGGCCACTAACCAAGCATTCCCGTGCCGGTGGATTACAAAAGCAGAGAGCTACCGCAACTTATTCAATAAGGAGTTTTCATCACATCAACTGGCGCGGTCCTTTCTTTTTTTCTATAAAATCTCCAGGAATAATGTTCTCAGGAATCATCGAAGAATTTGCTACCGTAGTAGCCATCCGTCACGACAGGGACAACATCGACTTCACCCTGACGTGCTCATTTGTCAGCGAACTGAAAATCGACCAGAGCGTGGCGCATAATGGCGTGTGCCTGACCGTTGTGAGCATCGACGGCTCACGCTATGTCGTTACGGCAATGAAAGAGACGCTGCAACGCTCCAATCTGGGGCTGCTGCGCGTGGGTGACAAAGTGAATGTGGAGCGGTCGATGCTCATGAACGGGCGTCTCGACGGCCATATCGTGCAGGGGCATGTTGACCAGACGGCGCTGTGCACAGCCCGTGAGGATGCCAACGGCTCGACTTATTTCACCTTCCAGTATCCGGAGGACCGCGAGATGGCCCGTCGCGGCTATTTTACGGTGGATAAGGGTTCGGTCACGGTGAATGGTGTGTCGCTGACGGTGTGCAATCCTACCTCCGATTCGTTCCAGGTGGCCATCATTCCTTACACGATGGAGCACACCAACTTCCAGGATATCCAGGTAGGCACTACGGTCAACCTCGAGTTCGATATCCTGGGCAAGTACATTGCCCGCCTCAGCCAGCTGTAGCCCCTCTCGTCATACGCAGCAACTCCCCTTCCTGGCTTGGGAAGGGGAGTCGGCTTTCTTGTTGCTGTCTACTTCACTACCGTTTTCCGGCCGTCGATGATGTAGATGCCGGGCTTGAGCGACTCTTTGGCTAGCTGCAGCCTGCGGCCGTCGAGCGAATAGACGGTGGTGGGGGTGACGGCGGCAGTGGCGGGAGCTGCTACGCCGGCCAGATCCTCGAGGCTGGCATTGCCGTAGAACAGGATGCGGAAGTTGCCGAAGATACACCAGTCGTAGCTCTCGGTGCTGCCTCCCTTCAGTCCTACCTTTGCCTGTCCGGTATGACTCTCTAGGGTCAGGCTGTTCTCATAGAATCCTTTCGCAAAGTACTTGCTGGCCGACTGCATGTCGTTGGGTATGTAGTAGCGGCCGCCCACGTTCGACTCCGTTCCTCCCTGTTTGCGCGTCTGAGCCTCAGAGGCGATGTTCTTGATCTTCACCTCGTCGTTGTTCACATAGAAATAGGTGTTCACCTGGTCGTTGCCCTCCAGGTAGCTGTTGTATACGTCAGCGGCCTTGCCCGGTCGCTCGAAGGCATTGACGAGGAAGCGGAAGGTGCCCTTGGGCAGGTTGCTCACGGTCTGGTAGGTGTCGAATGCCTTCTGATAGAACTCTCCGCACGAGAAGGCGATGGCGGGTGCCTGCGACCATCCGTCGGCAGTGCTCATGTTGGCATTGGGCATGATGTAGGTCACGTCGAAGGGCTGACTCAGGTTGGCAGGTGAGGCGGCGTTGAGATAGTTCAGTGCTGCCTCGCGGGCCTCGTCGGCGAGGGGGGCTACGTCAGCATAGGTGGTGCCGGCGTCGATCTTCTGGTCGATGCTGCTGAGGGCCTCGGCGAAGGCCTGGTGGGCTGCTTCCGAGCTTTCGGTGTAGGGCACCGCTGCCAGCGCCTTGATGGGCTGCAGTATGTCGGCCGTCTGCTGTTTCAGCTGGTTGACGGCAGCCTGCTCGAAGGTGGCGGTCTGCTCGGCCGTCAGGATGAGCCAGCGCTGGCGGGTCGAGCTGTTGGCGATGTTGAAGGTCTGTCCGGCAGTGTTGTTGCTGGCGTTGGCTGTCAGGCAGGGCGGCGTCCAGTTGCTTGTGGGGTGAATGATCCAGTAGCCGCGCAGGTTCTCGCTGCCCAGCGTCACGTCCACGCGTCCCTTCATCAGGTGGAAGTCCTCGTTGGCGGTGAGCGCCGTGCGCTCTGCGGTCCTGAAGGTGTTGCCGCTGTAGGTCATGTATTGTCCGGTGGCTACGTTGCGGAATTGGTAGTACTGGTTGCCGGGCGTGAAGGTGATGGTCCAGGCGGCGCTGTCGTTCTGCGTGGCTTCCTGTGCCGAGAGGTCCAGCCACTTCAGCCGTCCGCTGGCGTCGGGCATGAGGTAGGAGGTATAGAATCCGCGCTCCTTGTCCTCGTTCTTGATGTAGTACTTGATGGTGTCCTCCTGCAGGAAGGCGTAGTAGGGCTCGGCGAAGAGCGAGTTGGTGTGCTGCAGTCCGTCCTCGCCCAGGGCCTGACAGATGAGTCCGTTGCCTATGTAGAGCAGGTCGGTGCCGTTGTCCTCGCTGGCTCCGTTGATGCCGTAGGGCCACATGTGCTGATAGTCGCCGTTGAGCTGAGCCGTAGTGCTGTTGTCCCAGAAGCGCAGCACCTCCGTGACGCGGTCGCCCAGCCAGTGGCCTGTGCCGTATCCGTCGCCGTTGACGCTCTCACGCAGGGTATGTCGGCTCCACTCGGTGTCGGCCCAGGGTATGACGCCGCATCCGTGCAGCATCTCGTGCATGATGGTGCCGGCGCGCTGGTAGCTGGTGTTCGGCCCCACGCGTATCCATCCGCCGTAGGAGCAGTCGGCCGTAGGCGTGCCGCTGGCATAGCCCACGTTGGGATGGAATCCCTTCATCTCCGTGAGGTTGTTCCACCAGTCGACGGCCGTCTGTGTGGCGTTCTTGATGCGGTCGTAGGTAGCCTGGTCGCCGCCGTCGCGCATCGTGAAGGTGATCTGCCCCTTTGGCAGGGTGTAGAACTTGATGTCGTCGCCGTAGCCTATGTCGCCCTCCTTCGTCATCGCGTATGCACGCATATAATATAATGTGGCGGGCTTGAGGTCTTTCAGCCAGTAGATGTTTCCGCTGTTCGATAGATACTCCGTTGTGAAGTTGTCATCGATGGTAGGCTCGGGTGTCTCTCCCCAGCAGAATCCACGCTCTGTTACATCCTCACCCTTGACCGACTTTATGCGTCCGAAGGCCATGGTGGCGCCACGGGCAAAGCGCGGGTCGCCGACCACCTCCGGTGCGGGTACCAGGTCGTCCTGTGGACCGTATGGGGTGTCGCGCAGCAGCCGCACGTTGTCGATGGCAAGCATAGCGTTCTTTGCCGTGCTGCCCGTGCATTTGATGCCTATGCGCAGCTGGCCGCTGGTGACATCGCCAAGGGTGAAGGCGATGGTGTCGGTGCGCCACTCTGAGAAGCCGAAAGTGATGGTCTCTGACAAAACATTGTCATCAGTGGAGACATACCATCCGCACATGTTG
>JAEEGK010030168.1_pt1 | contig 10768 bp, 2 predicted proteins | sample 8958771 | NCBI WGS metagenome assembly JAEEGK01 (sample SAMN16246547, study PRJNA631951) | gut metagenome | biome: gut microbiome; feature: rumen; material: SC-attached | host: Bos | place: Iran: Karaj | collected 2018-10 | reverse complement strand
ATAACTAGTAGTATTGAAGAAAAAAATAAAATAAGTAAATTAAAAGAATTAATGGTATGCTTTTTATGTCACGAAAAAGTAAACCAACCTAAAATATGTCCGAACTGTTATAAAATTGCCTGTCAGGAATGTCTTAAAAAATGGTTTATTACATATTATAATAATAAATGCTTTAATTGTAATAAAAACTTAAAATTAGATGATATGATTATTATTCCTATTATTAATAATATATCAAATTTATTAAACAAAAAAACATATGAAATAAAAAATGATTCACATTTATTTCTTAAACAAAAAAAATCAAAATTTGCAAAAAATGATAATAATGACTCAAGCCGCCACAATACCAGTTCCTATGGATTAAGTAATATAATTCAAAAAAGTCCTAAAGATAGTGTAAATATAAAAAATGATGTAAAAAAAATAAAACATAGAAAATTGATAAGCGAGCCCCGAAAGACACAACTTACTAAAAGTCAAAATGAATATGAATTTAATGAACGATGCCAAATACATCAAGACCAATTGTTGTACTATTATTGTGTTAATTGTGAAAAGTCTTATTGTCGAACATGCTTTGTTTTTTTTGGAGAAGAAAAAAATAATCATGTTGGACATAAAATAATCGATTATGATAAATTCAAAAATAATCAAAATATTTATGAATTATTACAACAAACAAAAAATTTAAAAGAAAAAAATGAAAAAATTTATTTTTTTATTAATCAATGTGAATATTTGAAAAATTGTTATAAATATGAAAAAGATATAGTAAATAGATATATAAAATCTTTTATTAATAAATTTAATGAAAAAATAGATGAAAATATTCAAAAATTGAATAATTTAATTAATAATTATAAAAATTATGTAGAACAAATTAATAAACAAAGAGATAATATAAAAAAATATTATTCTTCTTCAAATTGTAATAATTGTAATGATAATAATAATAATAAAAGAGAATTATTTTTATTAAATGATATAAAAAATATTAATAATTTAGATTATAATAAAGATATAGATACATTTGTAAATTTATCTCCAAAATTTTTATTCAATATATATCACACTGACATAAATACTTTTATTATTAACGATAAAATGTTCCGTTTCAAAAAAAAATTAAATAATTCTAAATATAATTTAGTAGTTTTAAATAAAGGAAAAGAAGTTCAGGTATATATATATTACCCAATTGAAAAAGAAATGAAAAATAAAAAAGTAATATTACCTTATATATATCTTAAAAAAAATGAAAAAAAATGGGAAATATTTGAATTAAAAGAATTTTTAACTTATAATGGTAATAATTATTTTATAAAAAGATTTAAAGCAGAAAAATTTTGTGATATTAATTCGAATATAAAAATTAAAGGTATTTTATATGAAAATTGTTTTATGTAATAGTTAATCCTTTTTATATATTCATTTACTTTTATTTAAAAAGGATATAATTATTATTATATATATATCCTTTATATATATAAGTTTATAAAAAATAAAAATTATTAAATAAATTAATGTTTTTTGAGTTTTATATTATGGCATTTATAATATTTATTTATTATTATTAAATTATATTTAAATATTTAAAAATTTAATTAATTATAATATTAGTTTATTTTTATATTTGTTTATAAATATAATTTTAAATTTATAAAAAATTTATATTTACATATATAATAAAATAAAAATGTATAATAAAAGGAAAAAAAATAATAATAAATTTTCAAATTTACTATTAAATATAATAATATCAATAAAATTTAATACTATAAATTTTGGAAATTTTTTATTTGTTTTAAATTTAATTGATATAGTTAATTATATCATTGTAATAGATATAATTTTTAATAAAAATAGAAATTTTATAAATTTTAATTCTTATATTTATATGATTAATCCAATTATTTATTCTGAATATTTATATAATAAAGAATGTATTATTAATAATAAAACTTTATATTTTAAAAATACTACTTTAATAACTTTAAATGAAGAACAAAAAAATAAAGATCAAATTTCCTTATTATTAAATAAAATTTTTAAAATTCAAATTCTTGAACAGAATTATTATAATAATTTTTATGTTTTAAAATATATTATATTAATTTTTTTCTTATTAGTTTTTGTTATTCTTTCTTTTAATTTTTCAAATAGTATAATAAATATATTTAAAAAGCTTTTAGTATATATTTTATTTATATTTTTTAAACCTTTTTTACCTACTTTTCTTATATTGTTTGGAAGAAAAATATTTATTCAAATAACTGATTATTTTATAGAATTTAATTTTAAAATTTTAATTGATTGTCTAATATATATAATATTTATTATTTTTATATGTTTTTTTTATGGAATTTGTATTTATGGTTATGGAAATTATGAAGATTTTTATTTTTTAAAAATTAAAACTTTTTTATTAGATGTAATATGCTATTTTTTATGTAATATAATAATAATTTTAAGATTTAATATAAAGTATTCAATTGTATTTCAATTTTCTTTTTGCTTTATTATTTTTTATCGGTTTTATTATTATAATATTTATTATTTTTCACTAATAAATAAAATTTTCTTAAATAAATTATTTATAATAATAGATATAATACCAATAGCCTTTTTAATAGCTCGTTTTTTTACTTTTGTGATGATTCATTTTAATTGTTCCTTAAAAATGTTAAAATATTTTGAAATATTCTTATTTTTATTAATTTTATGTTTAATATTTTATTTCGAAAATTCTGTGATTATTTATTATAATATTTCAGATTTTAATAAATTTTTATTAGAAAAAAATAATTTATTTTTTCTTTGTTTATTTCAATTATTTTATCCATTAAAATTTTTTATTTTAATGAAAAATACAACAAATAAAATAACTGAAAAAAATAAAAATCAAATTTTATTAATTGTATATAAAAATTTTAAAAAATATTTTTGTACTAATAAACAAGATTATCATTTTTTATTTGGAAATGAATATGAAAAAATGAATTTATTAAATAATTATGAAAAAGAAATATATAAAAAACCAACTATAAAAAATCTAAATAAAAATTCAATCCAAAAAAATGATGACAATAATAATAATATTAATTTTCTTTTAACACCAGAAAAAAATATTGATAATAATGATGAATTATTAGATATTTTTTTTAATTTATTAAAAGAATTAAATTTAAGTATAAAAACAAAATTTGATGATTTTTTTTTATTAGCAAAATATTATATAAAATATTTTAAAATAATATTATATTTAATTTTAGAAGGAAAAACATTTAGAACTATTTATTTATTAAAAAAAATATATTATGAATTAGAAATTAGAAACAAAAATATTATTGTAAAATCAATATTTTATTTTTTAGAATATTATTCAAAAAACACAGAAAAAAATACAAATGAAAATAATTTACAAATTATTATTTTATTGCTAAAAATAAATAATAAATATTTAAAAATAATAAATAATTTTAAAACAATTATAGATAATTTTTCACATAAACCGAACGATTTATTAAAAATAACTTCTTTTGAAAATTATTCAATTGGAAAAAATATAAAAAAAATTATTGATTTAAAAAGTAAATCAAAATTTTTAAATGAAAATTCAGAAAATTATGAAATGGAAAAATATTTATTTTGTGAAAGTTTATTATTTAATTCCGGTTATAATAAATCAATTGAATCTTTTGATATTTTAAATATAGATGCACTAGTAGATAAAAATAATTATTTTGTTATATACTATACAAATAAATCAAAATTTATTATTAAAAAATGTCCAATTTTTTATTATCATTTAACTAATAATAAAACATCAAAATTAAAAAATCAAAATTTTATTAGTATTTTTCCACAATGTTTACGTAAAATTATTTATAAAGTAATAAAACAAAATATAATGAAAAAAAATAGTTTCAAATTTAATGCTGTTTTTGATGATATGAATGATTTAATATTATATAATAAAATAACTTTAATTCGTTTACCATCATATAATAATAAATTATATATTTCATGTAAATTTGATATAAATGAAAGTAGATTAATCCAAAATAGTTCTGCTATTTTAGATAATAAAGGAAATATTTTAAAATTTGGTTCAATTTTTATTGATTATTTTGGATTAAATCCTTTAAGAATAAAAACGAATATTTATAAATTATTAAATATTGAAGAACTAAATTTTAAAAATGCTAAAAATAATTCTTGTGAAATTTCTGTAAGTTATAAAAATTTATATAAAAATATAGAAAAAAATTTAATAAATTTAAAAAAATATGAAAATTATTTTCTTTCTTTTAAAAGAAATTTAAAAGCTTTTTTGCAAAAAATAAAAGAAAAAAAAAATGGAATGAAAATTAAAATAGAATTAAAAAATGAATTAAATTTAAATAAAAATGAAAAATATCAAATTATTATATTAACAATTGAAGGAATTTCAGAATATAAAAATTTTTATAATTTAAAATCAATAAATATGATAGATGAAACAAGTATAAAATTTTCGATAAATAATAGTGTAGCTTCAGGAATAACTACAAATCAATTAATAAAAGATAATGGATGGAATATTACAAATATTCAAAATAAAAATAAAATTTCTAAAAATAATAAAATGCAAACAATAAGTTTTATTTATAATTTTTTAATAGTTATTATTGCAATAATTTTTGTTCTTATTGTAAAAGTTATATTAAACAATTTTAAAAATGATTTTATTTTTATATATTTTATCAGGCAAATTAATTGTGATTATTTTTATAATCATTTTTATTTTATAAATAAATTAATTATAAGCAACAATGATTATCCAAATGATTTTTATGAAAGTATAAATGAAGATTTTAAAAAATATGATATTAATATTAATATTACTGATTTTTGGGATTTTCATTCAAAATTTGAAGCAGAATTATTTTTAAATTATTATGGAAATTTTAAAAAATATATTAAAGAAATTGAAAAAAATAAAAATTCAAAATTATATAAACCAATGTTTGAAGAAAATATTTATTTATATGATAATGGAGAAATTAAAGAAGATAAATATTATAAAATATTTAATTTTATTTCAAATTATTTTTATGTGATGTCTATGTATGATAACATAAATGTCGAAATTCCTATTATAAATTATGATAATAATATTACAGAATTAAAAAATATAAAAAATATAACTATTCAATATTCTTTTAATTTAATTTATAATTATCCTGAAATTTTAATTAAAATTGCAGAAATTAATTCATTTGTAACAAAAATAATTAATGATTATTATAAAAGTGCAAGAAAAAAAATTCTTTTAATTATATTTTTTTTTATTTTTATAAATTTAATATCAATTTTATTAATGTATTTATCTGTTAAAGTTCTTGATAATAAAATATTAAATATTATTATTCAAATAAGTCAAATTGAAAATTATCACATATTATTTCTTAGAAATAAATTAAAAATTTGTAAAAAAGTTATTATAAATGAATATAAATCTTCAAAAGCTATTGATAAAATAAAATTTTTATATGATGAAAGAAATATTGAAAATAATATTTATAATAATAATATTTTAAATAAACAAACAACAAATAATAATGAATTTATTAAATTTACTACTAATAAAGATAAAATAACTAAAGAATCTGAAATTTTTTTACAAAAAAAATCTTTATTATCTAATAAAATAAATAATGAAAATAATCCAAATGATTCGAATCAAGATTTAATTAATAAAAGTATTATTAAAAATAAAAACAGCATTATATTAAAAACTGATAATAATGAAAATAATAATATTAAAAAAGTTAAAAAAAATTCAATTGAATTAATTTTATCAACTAATAATTTTAATAATCAAAAAAGAAGTTCATTAAAAGGATTTACAACTTTAAAAATATTAAAGGAAAATGAGGAAAAAATAATAAAAATTCCTCATTATTTAATAAAAAATAACAAAGAAATTAAATTTAAAAATCTTTTTAAAAGAAATTTAAATTTATCTCGTTTAATTTTATTTTTTATTATTGTTTATAGTTTATTTATAGGAATTTGTTTACCTTACGTTATTAAATATTTTAAGAATATAAAAGACAAAATGAATGGTTTAATAATATCAGATGATTTACAATTTTTATTAATTAATTATTATTTACTAAATCGTTATTCAATTTTAATGAATACAACAAAATTTTATGAAAAAATTAGTTTACCAGGATTGGAATCACATTTATATTCTAACTATTCTGAATTAATGAAAATATTAATAAGAGATAAATCAGAAAAATATAATGAATTAATTGAAAAGTTAGATTCTTCAACATGTGATTTTTTATTATATGAACAAGAACATTTTACAGATGAAATTAATAAAATTTGTAATTCTTATTTTATTTTTCAAACTGATTATTTGGTGATAATGAGTGGAACTATTAAAAATTTAAAAGAAATTTATCAAAATTTTACTATTTCTGAAAGAAATTATACAAATATTCAACAAATTTTTCATTCCGAAAATTTTCAAATGAATAATTTTAAATTTATTGTTTATGGTTTAGATACTATATATCTTATTCAAGAAGAATATTTATATCCTGATATATATAATGCATTTGATAATTTAAGTATTTTTTTAATAATTGTTTTTATTTTTATGGTTATATATGAAATTATATATTATTATCAAACAAATATTTTAATATTAAATAAATTAATTCAATCTATTAATAATTATTATATATTAGAAAAATTTTTCATAATTCAAGAAGAAAAAAATTCAAAAAAATAAAAAAAATAAAATTTTAATTAAATTTAATAAATGCATAAAAATATTAATAGATATTATTTATTTTGTTTTTGTAATGTTAATTTTTTTCGGTAAATTATTACTTTATAAATAATATAATTTTATATAATTAATTTTTGATATATATTTTAATATTTTTATTTTGAATTATTAATATTTAATATTAATTTCAAAATTAAATTTAATTTTATTATTTTATAATAATAATAATTTATTTTAATATATTATTTATTGAAAATATAATTATAATTTTAAACTTAATCAAATATTTACCAATAATTTAAAATATATTAAATAATTAATAAATAATATGATATATATATTTATATTAATTTTCTGTAAATTTTTGAATTAAAAAAGGTTCAATATTGTTTATATAATTCATTGAAGTGTCATTTTTATTATTATTATTATTATTTTTTTTATCAACTTCATTTAATAATTCAATTGATTTCGGGTTTTTTAAATGTTTAAATTTATTATAATTAATTCCAGTATTAATATTATTTAAAGTTAAATATTTATTACTATTTATATTATTATTGTTATCATATCTTTGTGAATTATCAAAAGATAAAAATAAATTTTTTATATTATTATTATCAGATATTTTAGCAACAATTATTTTCATTTGATTTGTGATATCATTAAAAATTTTTTTAGTTAAAATTTCTAAATTATTTAATTTAATATCAGTTGAATTTATTTTTCTTTTTAAATCATTAAATTTTTCTTTTTCATAATTTTCTTTAATATTTTTATTTTTTAAATTATTTTCTTTTTTATAAAAATTTGTTTCAGTTTTTAATTTTATTTTATTATTAATAGGAATTAAAGTTAATGATGATTCAGTTAAATTATTATTATTATTATTAAAATTTTTATTAATATTATTTTTATCAGTAATTAGATAATTATTATTTATAATATTATTTGTTCCATTATAAAATTTATTAAAAATATTTTTATCTTCTTTTTTTTCATTTTCTTTTTTTAATGAAAAAGTTGAAAAACCAGATGAATATGTTTTTAATAAATTTGAATTAAATTTATTATTAATTTGAATTAAATTTAATAATTCATTTTTATTAATATAATCTTTTTTTTCATAAGAATTTGTAATAATTAAATTAGGTAATTTTATTATACTAATTGGAGAAAAATATTTTAATCTTTTTTCAATTTTATTATTAATTTTTATTTTTTCTTTTTTTTCAGAATCTTTTAAATAATATTTATTTATTTTAAATTGTTCTTCATTATTTTCATATTCATTTGAATTTATTGATTTATTACTTTTTTGTTTTTGAATATTATCATTATCATTATTTATAATATTTTTTTTATATTTACTTGTGAAAATAATTATATTATTATTTTCTTTTGGATTATTTTCGTTTTTAATTAAATTTTCTAATAAAATTGAAAATGTATTTATTTTTAAATTTATAAAATTTTTTTTCTTTTTTTTATCAAAAATGAGAAGGTTATTTTCAAATAAAATAATATTTTCTTTATCATTTATTTTTAAATCATTTGTTTTTGTAATTTCTAAATCATTTTTTATTGAAGATTTTGGTTCTATAAAATTCACATTTTTTTTTAATGAAATTTTATTTTTTGATATAATATTTTCTTTAGCATTATTAATTTTATTATTAATGATTTTATTATTATTTATATTTTTATTATTATTTATATTATTATTAAATTTTATTTCTTTTTCTTTTATAAAATTTTTATTATTGATATTATTTTTTTCTTTATTTTTATTAATATTTGTAATTTCTTGCTTCTTAATTTTGTTTTCTTTATCTTCTTTAATAACATTATTATCAATTTCTTTAATTTTATTATTATCATTTTCTTTAACAAATTTATTATTCTTATTTTCTGTAATTATATTATAATTCTTAATTTGATTATTATTAATATTATTAATATTATTAATATTATTAAGGTTATTATTATTATTAAGGTTATTATTAAGGCTATTATTATTATCATTATTAAGGTTATTATTATTTTTTATATTAATTTTATTATTATTAGTATTATTTTTTATATTATTTTTATTATTATTAGTATTATTATTTATATTATTACTATCAGTATTATTATCATTAATATTATTTATATTTATTTTATTATTATTAGAATTATCATTATTATTTATATTATTTTTATTAATATTAGTATTATTATTATTATTTATATTATCTTCATTAATAATAATATTATCATTATTGTTTAACTGTATTAAATTATTTTCTTTTATTTTATTATTATCATTTTTTTCATTTATATTATCATTAATATTATTATTATCCATAATTATAATATTTTTATCATTTTCTATATTTTGAATATTATCATTATTTTCACTTTCTTTTATTTCATTTACTTTATTTATATTATTACTTATACTATTATCATTCAAATTATTATTTTTATAAACAATTTCTTTAGAAATACTATTATTATATTTATCTGAATCTTCATCATCATCATTATATTTTAATTTATTTAATTTAATAATACTTATTTCTTTTTCATTTTCTTCAATTTTATTAATTTTATTTCCTCTTTTAATATAATTTTTCAATTCTAAATTTTTTCCACTATTCCATTTTTCTTTTCCATTAAAAATAACAGTTCTAAATTCTTTATTTCTATTTTTTTTTCTTATATTTTCACTTATATATGAATTATTTTCATCATCATATTCCTCATCAGTATTATTATTATTAATATTAACATCACTATTATAACCTGATTCTAATTTTTGTTTTTTATTAAAATCAATTTTATTACTCATATTTTTTGCATTAGTATATGAAACAATATTTTTTCTAAATCTAACATCTTTTATAAATTGTGATAATTCAGTAAATCTACTTTTAATAATTTTATAATCAGTTTGTCTATTTTCCATTAAATTTACTGTGTCTTTAAATTCTTTATTAATTTTATTAAATTCTTCTTTTAATTTATTATTAATCTCATTTTTAAATTTATCAAAATTTTCTATTTCAAAATTTATTCTTTTAGTTTGTTCTATTAAATTATTTGCATATTCACTATTTTCCATTCTCATATCAGATATTTTATTTTCTGTTATTTTTACACGATCTTCATAAACTTTTTCCATTTCTTTTAATCGAATATTAACAACTTCTGAAAATTTTTTTTCGCTATTATCTATACCTGTTCTAAATACTTTCATTATTGAATCATATTTTTCTTTATATGATTTTAATTCTATTACATTTTTATCTTTAAAAGATTTATAATCTAAAAGATTTTTATTTACGATTTCTAAAAAATCTTTTAAACTCCTATATTTTGCTTGTTCACCTATTAAACCAGGAACTTTTAAATTACTTGATATGATTGAATCATATTTAAATATTGTATTCATAAAATCTTTTTCCATTAAATTTATTTTTGATGTTAATTGAAATGAAGATTCTTCAAATTTATTATAACTTTTTATCATTTTATCCATTTTTTCATTATTTACTGAATTTTCCGTAATTAAATTTGAAATTTCTAAAATTTTTGAAGATAATGAATTCATTTTTTCTTCAGAATTTTTTATTTGTTGAAAAAATTTATTTGTATTTTCTTCAATTTTTGATGTTAATTTTGTTTCTAATTGTTTTAAATCTGTAAGAATTTCATTTTGAAAATATAAAAAATCTGTTTTTTTAACTTCAGTCATTATTATTTATTTATTATTATTTTATTATTATAAAATATTTTTATTATATAATATTATATTTTTAAATAATAATATAATAATTTATTTATTTAATATTTTTATCATTTAAAATATTTATAATTTTATCAATAATATTTTTATTTTCAATATTTAAAACAATTTTATTTTCATCTTTTAATAAAATAATAATTTTAGTATTTTCATTTATTTTAACATTTTTTATATTATCA
>JAEEGK010030167.1_pt1 | contig 10768 bp, 5 predicted proteins | sample 8958771 | NCBI WGS metagenome assembly JAEEGK01 (sample SAMN16246547, study PRJNA631951) | gut metagenome | biome: gut microbiome; feature: rumen; material: SC-attached | host: Bos | place: Iran: Karaj | collected 2018-10 | reverse complement strand
CTGAAGCATATTCATCTAAGGGCTTTATAAATGACAGACAGGTAAACCTTGTTCAAGATACTTTATATTGCATACAAAAGTTAAAAAGTATGATGCAGGGGGAAGGCTATTCCGGTGAAGTTGCGCTGCTTGAAGATTTTAAAGAAAATCTCGCAGAAGATGATACAGCGGTAATAAAGACTCAGCATCTTAATAAAATCGCAGAAGACTTTGCAGGGTATAACTCAATCTTTAATGAGGTTTATCCCAAAATCACCCATATACACAGAGAAGTGGAAAATATTGCAAGAGGCTGTGACGTTATCTCAAGAAAGAGCTATACTTGGCCTAATCCAAGAGAAGCACATCTTGCACTTGATGATTTTGCGACACATGATAAGAGTGCAGGATTTGTTCCCGAATTTTTGAAGAAATTCCTTGCGTTCCATGAAGAACATTCAAACGATATAGAGGGTAGTGAATTCAAGAGTCTGCTCGATACCATCGTACAGAATCTCCATGAGATAATTAATGGTCTTAATAAGGGTGCGCTTGATATAACAGATTTCTATGGCACTAAGGATAATATTAGTTGGAAAGATCCCAGCGATATTCTTGCGCCTGAGGATGTTGACGACTATATTGAGTTTAGGGCAGACTACCAGTTGTATTTAAGAGGAGAGGTAGAGCGTTGTCAGATATATCTTTATGATCCCGTAAACCTCAATAACGGAAACTACATAAATGACAGAGAAGACCTTAATATTTCGGGCGTATATCCGTTATCAGTAAGGCGTTTTTATAATGCACAGAGCGAGGAATCAGGCTATTTCGGCAAAGGCTGGACGAGCCTTTTTGACATGCACCTTACTAAAGAGGGTGAAGATGATGACAGTAAGATAAAAGTCCTTTTTGCTGACGGCCATGAGGGAAGTTATGTAAGATATTTTACCAAGGCTTCCACAAATGAGAAAAAGAGAAAAGATAATGAAATCATCGGCGAAGAAGACAGCAAGAAATATGATCTTGATGAAATTGGCGAGATCGAGTTTGTAACTACAAAAGACGGACGTGCTGTCGTAAAAGAAGACTACGAGAATGAAGAAAAAGAATATATAGAAGAACACGGTGAGTCAGGTAGACTTATCGAATACAAAGACTATTACAGACTCATTCAGGATGACGGATCCTATACTGAGTTTAAGAAAGACGGAAAAATATCAGCGTTTGGTAACGAAAGGATAGAGCTTGCAAGAGTAGAGTATGACGGCGAGCGCCCTCTTGGTATCTGCGATGAGTATAGATATATAAGACTTTACTTTAATGATAGCGGATGCATTTGTACAGCAAAGGATAATACGGGAAGAGCCGTAAGATATGAGTATGAGGTAAGAGAAGACGAAAAACATCTTGCACTTGTAACATATCCTGATGGTTCTACAAGAAAGTATCGCTATGATGAAAACGGCATAATCGGAGAGGTTGACACTCCGAACGGAATAAACTTCCTTAAGAATGAGTATGACGATAAGAAGCGTGTCACTAAGCAGAGCTTCCCTGACGGCGGTGTGATCACATACTCATATGATGAAAATAATCGTATTACAACAGCTGTAGAACAGAACGGACTCAAAGTAGAGTACCTTTCTGATGAGTTCGGTCGTCATATCGGAACAAGATATCCCGAGCAGGGAATTGGAGAGAGCTTTACTTATAACGATAAGAACCAGAAGACTACAGCAACTGATAAGAGGGGTTATACTACAAGGTTTAGCTATGATAACAGAGGCCACCTTACTAAGGTTATTGATGCAAAGGGTAATATAACAAATATCACCTATAATGCACAGGGTAAGCCAATCGTTGTAAAAGGCCCCGATGGAGCAATATATAAGTACTCCTATAATAGCTTCGGCGAACTTACAAATGTTCTTAATCCACTCAATGAAGAGAGCAGACTCTATTATGATGATAACGGTCAGATAGAACGTATAAGGGATGCGGAAGGAAATAATACTTACATTAAGTATGATGATAATAAAGATATATGCTATATAAAGGACAGTAAGGGCGTAGAGACGTTCTATGAAAGAGATAAGCTTGGAAGAGTTATCTCTACTAAGAATGCTCTTGGAGCAAAGACTACTTATGAATACGATGTCATGGACAGAATCAGCAAGGTAACAGATCCTCTTGGTAATGCGACAGAGTATGGCTATGACATGTTAGGTAAGCTCATACGTGTAGTAAATCCTGACGGAACTTCGAAAGAATGGACTAATAACAATATCGGAAAAGTTGCGGAATATACGGATGAAGCAGGAAGAAAAACATCTATTAAGTATAACAATGTTTGGGATGAGGAAGAAGTTATTCTTCCTAATGGAGGAAAGATTACATATGAGTACGATCTTTTAAAGAGACTCATAAAGGTAACAGATCCTGAGCACAGAGAAGTATCTTATGACTACGATGAAAATGGAAATGTAATTGCTGAGTATAATGGTGATATCAAGGTAAAGAGCCTTACATATGATCCTAATGGTAACGTTACATCAGAGACAGATGCTCTCGGTCATGTAAACAAGTATGACTACGATGTAAACGGAAATCTTATAGCGATAACAGATACTCTTGGGAATAAGTATACAAGGGAAGTTGATGCTCTTGGAAGAATTGTAAAAGAAACAGATGCTCTGGGAAGCAGCACAGCCTACACATATACAAAAACAGGTGATGTACAGAGCGTTACAGATGCCGAAGGTAGAACAAGAAGATTTGATTATAAAAAAGGTCAGCTTATAGCAACATACTTCTGTGACAGACTTGAGCAGAAACTTATCTATGACAGACTTGGAAGAGTAGAAAAGAGAACTTTTGCTGATGGATATGAGATCAGCTACTCTTATGATGCTCTTAACAGAGTGGATAAAGTAGAAGGCTCTGATGGAAGAACCGTAGCCTACGAGTATGATGCCAGAGGAAGGGTAATAAAGGTATCAGATAATAAGGGAGCAACTTTCTATACTTATACACCTACAGGACGCCTTATGAGCGTAGTAGATGCTCTTGGAAATGAGACAGCCTATACTTATGATGCTCTTGATAATCTTAAGAGTATCCACAGGGCAGAAGGTCTTGTAGATGATGCGGAAAAATCAGGAGACGTATTCCCTACAGTTGGAAAAGACGGTCATGTTACTATCTATGACTATGATCTTTCGGGAAGGCTTAAAACTATTACCGATGCTCTCGGACAAAAAGAGTACTATGAGTACGATCAGTATGGCCGCCTTAAGACAAAGACTGACAGGGATAACTATGCGACCACCTATGAATACAACAATGCAGGCGCAGTAACAAAGGTAGGATATGCTGACGGAAGAAGCGTTGCATTCTCTTATAACGAGCTTAACCAGTTAAGTCAGATAAATGACTGGTACGGAAAGACAATCCTTGAAAATGATATCTTAGGACGCCTTACAAAAGTAACAGACTTTAAGAACAGGACTGTGGCATACGAGTACGGTGCTACAGGTGAAAGAACAAAGCTCACATATCCTGACGGAAGAGAAGTTACTTATAACTATGATGAAAAGCTTCAGCTTTCAAGCATTATCGGAAACGGTGAAGAGACAAGATATACTTACGATGATCTTGGGCGTCTTTCAAGTAAGACTTTTGCAAACGGAGTAACGCAAGGCTACACATATATGCCCGGCGGAAATCTTGCATCAATGGAGAGCTCCGATAAGCAGGGCACACTTGATAAATACTTCTATTCCTATAACAACGCAGGCCTTATCAGCGGAATAGATAGAAACAGGCGCGGCCTTGATAAAGTATCGGGAAGATATGAGTACAGTTATGATGCTATCGGACGTCTTACAAAGACAACGCACGATGGAATAACGAAAGCTTCCTACGAATACGACGCATTTGGCAACAGAACCGCTATGTTTGAGATAGCCGCAGATACAAGCGAGAATATAAAGACAGCGTATACATACGACGTTCTCGACAGACTCATAGAGACTAAGGAGCTTAACAGCTCTCAGGCAATCCTAAAGACCTACGAGTATGATAACCGTGGTAATCAGACAAAGGAATTTATAAACGGCATCTTGCAGAAGAGCTTTACTTTTGATGTTACAAACATGCTCTCGAAAGTAGTTGATAAGGATAAGGGAGAACTTGAAAACTTCTACAACGGTCTTGGATTCAGAGTAGCATCAACAAGACCAGAGGAGAGAATAGAGTACCTCTGCGATCTTTCAAAGGATTACTACAATCTTCTTGAAAGGACGGTAAATGGTGAGACAGAGAGCTTTGTTTATGATAACAACGTAATCTCTATGTCAAAGAGCGGAAATAATTTCTACTATCTCCAGGATGAACTTGGCTCACCTATGTACATGACAGGTACAGACGGAGTGGCTGTAAGTGCATATGCTTTTGATGATTTTGGTAGAAATATCAATCCGTTTACAGGAAAAGTACGTAACAGCAGAAATAATAGTGCATCAAAGCATGCTTACACAACAAATGGAAACATCATCCAGCCTTTTGCATTTACAGGCTATCAGGAAGATGAAGTCTCAGGCCTTAAGTTTGCACAGGCGAGATTCTACAAAGCGGAAACTGGAAGATTTCAGTCAGAGGATAATGTAAAAGGATTCATTAATAATCCAATCACACTTAATCATTATGGATACTGCTGGAATAATCCGGTTGTTCTTGTTGATAATGATGGCAATTTGCCAAGATTTATAACAGATACAGCCAATAAAATTCAAAATGGTATAAATGCAGTAGAATCTAGTGCCAAAGCTTGTTTAGAGAATGTTTCCGAATATATAAATGATAACAAACAAGTAATAGGAGGTGTAGTATCTGGTGTTGGTATGGGAGTTGGTATTATTGTTTCTTTAACAGGTAATCCGGTTCTTGGAGGAGCAATAATGGGAGGAGCTTCGCAACTTGGAGAAACGATAGCTGAGAAGGGAACCCATATTGATGGAAAAGATATTCTCAAAGTCGGGGTAGGAGCATTAGCTGGAGCAGCAGGTGGAGCGATTGGAAATATATCAATGACTAGTAATGTGGCCGAGTATGCTGTGCATGTTGGATTAAGTACTTTTACAGATGTGACAGAAGAGGTATTTTATCAGGGAATTGATGGTAAGATTGATAAGAAAAAACTTCTGACAACGGCAGGTACATCATTAATGAAAAATACATTGTTTGAAGGTATAGGTGTTATTAGCCAAAAAGCGATAGGTAAGATAAGAAAAGGACATGCCCCTGTGTTTGACGATAATATAATAATTGATGATGAAGTAGCCAAGCTTCAGGGTAAAATAACAGATGAAATAGAAAGCATAGCTATACATGAAAACTATAAACTGGCATCATCTGGGCCGAATAGTAGAATGTATAAAGGAGCAGTTAGGTCAATACAAGAATCTGAAAAAAGAATTGATAAATACTATGATAAAATATTGGCACTTAAGAATTTTGGAAAGTGGAGAACAATTGGGAATGCTGTGGATGATACTATCAATACAGTAATTAAAGATGGTATTATGGGAAAATATGAAAACTGGAGAACAGCATATAAAAACATTAAAAATAATAAGGAGTGTTTAGCATGAAAGAATTTATAGTTAAGGCCAATGGACGTTTTTTGTTGGATAACATAGTTTTGATTATTTTAATGGCGCTTATATATATAGGAACACCGATGATTGTAAGAAATTATTTAAAAACAAATAGGGGAGATATCTTATTACCGTGTTTAATGATTATAATGGGCTATTCAATTGCAACTGTGTGTATGTATTTGGGAATAACAAAAGTAACACAGACAATTTCTTTTAATGAAACAGGTATTGTTGTTCAGAGAGTGTTAAAGAAAGTTTCATTTTCAAAAGAAGAGCTGACATATGATATCGACTATTTCACATCTAGTCAGGGTATTACACAGCAATCTGTTTTTATAAAAGCAGGCGGGAAAGTATATATTTTTAAAGAGAAAGAAGTAGAAAATTATCCGAGGGCAGTTGAATATTTAAAGAAGAACTGCAAGAAAGAGAAAATATACAAGTAATAATGCAGTATCATCCGCATAGTAATAATTCGCTATACAAAGGACAAAAGTTATGAAAGACAAATCTGGATATTATTCTGAAAATTTTATAAGTAAATATCTAACACTTGCGGCGATTACAATTGTTTCAATCGGTATGATGTCGACAAGGACGATGCATGCGAGAAATGACTACTCGTTTGTGGGAATGGCTTTGTGGAGTCTCAAATATATAATAATAGTGTTGTTATTATTTGTACCGTGCGTATTTTTTTCTTTAAAGCGTATTCATGTGACGGAAGAATATATAGAACTTAATCGGGTATTTAAGAAAAGGTACTATTATAACGAGATTGACGAGTGGATGTATCTTAGGAGCACGAAAGTATTGTACTTATATACTTATGATAAGGAATATAAGATATCTTTGAAACATATTTGTAATTCTGACGAGTTGATAGATAGTCTATCCAGATATATTAAGATTAAAAAAGTATAAGTATCTATACAATGAATATATTTTTTAAGAGTAGCTATAAGTGATTGATCCGGCAACAACTAATTATTCGCGATTAGTAAGTGAAGTATTGGGAGCGGAGGTATATTGAGTATTAAAGAGCAGTTTAACGACTGCTCTTTTGTGAAGAAATTGATGTTAAAAGCATTGGTAGTGCCTTTATTGGAGGTGCAGTTTCTGGTGCAATGATAACAGCAAATCCGGCATTGGTGGTGACGAGCACCGTTGTTGGTGGAGCTGTGGAAAAATCTTTAGATGGTGTGTTGCATGGTCATTCGGCTTCAGATATTGCTATTGATGTGGGAGTTGGCATGGTAACAGATGTTGTATTTGCAAATATGGGTAAATTTATTGCAAATACAACATCTGTTAAGCAAATAACTGACATGGTTAATTCAACAGCAATCGTTACAAAATTAAATACGATTGTTTCAAAATCGGACAGATATTACAGAAGTGCAATGACACGAGCTAGAAACACCGGCACTCAGGTACATGCCAGAACAATATTGAATGGTCTGATTTCACAAGGAGAAAAAAAGCTGGAATCGTTTGCATCAAAGAAAGCTTTCAATTGTTATTATAATAGTGGACTTGATCTTAAGGATACGGTTAAAGGTATGATAAAAAATGGAATCAATAGTTTGCTAGAAAAGCCAGAATTATGTATATGCTAAATAATGGGGAGGATGTTGTAAATGACATTTTTAAAATATTTCATAGTAGTAACAGTAGTACCTCTAATATTAGATCTTATTAGTTATAAAAAAGAGCCAAAGAATTACACAAAGTCGTTGGATAAATTTATTATCCGTACAGGAAAATCTATTATATTTATAGGAATAGGTTGGTTTGTTCTTTCGTCAGTTATACTTGTTGGAGTAATGCATCAAGAAGGAGTTGAGTTTACACCTGCAATAGCAGGAATGTTTGTTGTTTTTTATTTCCTTGCTTTGCTTTCATTTTTATATGCTACTCCAAGATTCTGGGACATAGTAGTAAACGGAGATAGTATTAAAGTAATAAAGTTTTTTATATTTACAAAGAAAACTGCTTTTTCAGAGATAACGAAGGTAGAAATTGCAAATAATAACTATCTGAAAATTTATAAAGATGGGAGAAAAAAAGCATTCTTTCTTATCGATCCAATGATGAACGGAAAGAACAATTTTCTCAAAAGAATTGAGAAGGAAAACATTCAGCTTATCGATAACAGAAATTTAAATGGCAATGTTAGTGATGACGAGCTGGAAGAGTAAACGGATTGAAATAATGTATATTTGTTAGAGCGGGTATTTACCCGCTTTAACTGTATATGCTGACGGAAGCAAGTAACTGACATGGTTAATTCAACAGCGATCGGTACAAAATTAAATTCGATTGCATTAAAGCTGAGGGAGAATGGTAATGAGCCTTTTAAGTGGTAGGAATAAGCCAAAAACAATTGAAGAATTAAAAGAGTATTGCGAATCAAATTGTTTTACTTCGGAAAAGACCAGATTTTTTATCGGAGAAGATTATAAGAAGCCCAGAGCTTTTGGTATATATAAGGATGAGCTTTCAGGTGACTTTATCGTATATAAAAATAAAGACGACGGAAATAGGGCAGTTCGTTACAAAGGAACTGACGAGGCTTTTGCTGTAGGTGAGCTCTATGACAGGCTTCAGAAAGAAATAATTAATCAGAAACAACATTATTATGCAGGAGATATTCCGAATCGCAGTATAAGTGGACTTGGCAAAAAGTCTATATTCGAAAAAAGACCTTATAAGAATCCATATTTAAACATGGATATTTCTTCGATTCTTAGTGGCACTACCGGAGGAAGATTATCCCGTACGTGGAAGAAATTTGGCGGAAAGATTGCACAATACATATTTTATATATTCGTTGTGCTATTGGTTTTATATGGTATGATCTGCAATAAATCCGACTCCGATAGCGCTGGAAGCGGTTCTCACGGACGTGATCATTATTATATTGACTATTACAATAATAGTTACGACAATTACAGCTATGATAATAACAGCTACGACAGCGGTTGGAGTTCGGATAATTGGGATTCGGGATATACCGATTGGGAATCGGATTGGTGAAAATAATGCCGGAAAAATAATTTCGCATTTGCTTTTTCGTGTGAAAATATATTGTCAATAGTATAAAACTGCGGTACTATAATCATTGCGGGCGTAAAAGCCCGCATGCTTTTGGGGAAAAGCATATAAAGTCTGGATATATCTTGGAGGAGAAGTATGATGAACACCAAAGTCAAGGCTATTGCGAAAAAAGTGCTTCCGGTTATGATGGTACCAGTTCTTTTATTCGGCAATTATGCCACAATCACGTCTTATGCAGATGATGTCGAGATATCTGCAAGTTCCACAGAAGAAAAACAAAAAACAGAAACAGAACAAAACAGTACAAGTACAGAAAATGGCCCTACAACGAATGGTCCTGTAATAATCGATGAAGAGGATAAGTCTAAACCGGTTGAGCCAAAGAGTGAGTCCGGAGCAGAACAGGATATTTCAAATTCCGGCGATCTAAACAAGCAGGAAGATGAAAAATTGGGCGGCGCATCAGAGCAGAGGGATGAAGCCGGCAACGATTTACCAAAGCAGAATGGCGTAGGTGCCGATGGTTCAACGGAACAGAATGGTAAAGAAGCAGTAGAATCAAGCAATGCAGAATCAAACGGTTTAGAAAGCCGGGACGGAGCAAAAAACAAAGATGTAGCTCGAAATTTGCTGACATCTATGGCTGTTGTTGGTAATACCGGAAATCAATTAGATCTTTTGACAAAAGCCAAAGACGGAGTGTCTAATCAGGATAATCAGGCGAAGAATACCACTGCCTCAACTCCCAAAGTAAAAAAATGCGAAGTGAATATATCATTTAACATTAAGAATAGAGCCGAAGGTGATTTTAAGCTTTATTTGGATGGTGATGAAATCGACGGTAATACATATCATTTTGACGTGCCAGAAGACAGTGAGTCAAGAGAAATTGTTTTTGATTATACGATTGCCGACAATTACAAGCTGGAAGAAGTTTCGGGCGGCACTATAGATACTGAAGAAAAAACTATCACATGTTCATACGAAGATATTGATTTCGGCGATGATAGTGAAAATGATGCCGGAAACAATAACGACAACGAAAACAGTAGCGAAAACAATAACAACGACGGTGATGGCGAAAACAACACAGATAATAATGCTAACAGCGGAAGCAATAGTGGAAGCTATGGACAGGAAGAACTCAGCAAAGATTACACATTCTCAGCCACAGTGATCAAGATCGACGCCGAAGGCCCTTCAATTGAATCTCCTTCTATAAACACTGAAACGGGTGCGGTTCAATATGAAGGAAGCGACGGAAAAAGTGTTATAGCTTCATCAGATAGCGCCAAGATGGCATTTACAGTAAAAGTAACGGACGAGAAGTCAGACGTTGACGAAAACGAAGTGTTTATTGTTGATTCGAAAGGCGCTAAGCATAAACTGACTAAGAGCGAGAATGATGAAAACATCTATACCTGGTCACCAAGCGAGTTTGGAAACTATTCGATCAAAAAAGTAATCGCAAAAGATAAGTGGGGCAATGAATCATCCATTCCTAATAATGATGATGATGAAATGTCGCATCTCTTTAATTCTTTCCCGACAATCTGCTATTATCCGGAAAACGAGGAGAACAAGTTATCTGTTGACACTATCGATAATAACGGACAGTGGCAGCAGGTTAATTCATCGGCTTTTGCTATGACTATATCAGGCTCAACTATCAGAGAGATAGAGTCGGTAAAGATAAAGAAAACAGACGAGAGCGGAAATATGTCTGAAATTCCTGTCAATAAATCTCAGATACAGCGCAGTTTTTCAAATGATTCAAGTTCAGACGGAAAGCACGATTTCATCGCAACAGTTAATATACCTGTAGAAGAAGGCGAAAAGATTTATGAAGTAAGCTGCCATTTTTACGGCGACAGCGATAACGACCAAAATGATAATAACCAAGACACCTATAAAACATTTGCCACGAAGACTGTTAGAATCGACAACACGGCTCCCTCAGCGGAGATTGTTGTTGAAGGTGATGAGAATGAGATTAACCTCACTTCATTTGGCAGATTTTTCCGTGATCTTAAACGCGGACGGTTTGCGGCTAACAACGATATAAC
>JAEEGK010030164.1_pt1 | contig 10769 bp, 10 predicted proteins | sample 8958771 | NCBI WGS metagenome assembly JAEEGK01 (sample SAMN16246547, study PRJNA631951) | gut metagenome | biome: gut microbiome; feature: rumen; material: SC-attached | host: Bos | place: Iran: Karaj | collected 2018-10 | reverse complement strand
GGTTCGGGACAGATGAAAATGAGCGACGAGTATCTCGAGAAGATCTTTGCACTCTGCGATCACTACGGCGAATTTTCACCCGAAGCAAGACGCGGCGTATGGGTCGCATGGTACAACTATGTTGTTATCGATACTGAAAACCCGGACTTTGACATAAACCGTTCCTACATACGTCACAAAAAAGCCAATGAATTCTGGAACAGTGACGTAGTTCAGGCGCTGGATAAAGACAACGAGAACATCCTTGAGATCATCGAGATCATGAACAAGGACTGGATGTGCGTTGAGGAACATATTGAAGAAGCCAATGAAGAGGTACTGAAGTATCTCTATGATTACTCCGGACGGCTGTTTGAAGAAGATCTCGCTAAGGCTAAGACCATCACCGATTACAACGACCGCGTATACGGGCTGTATCTGCACTCAAGGATAATCACCGGCGAAGAAACCTACGAAGGCGCTCTTGATAAATATCTTGAGTATTACAAGGCATGTCTGGTCAAGTTCGAAGAAGCGGGAAAACAAAGCATTGAGGAGCAGCATTTCCTAAACAACGGACCACTCCTTATGCTTCGTCTGGCTAAGCACGTTGAGAACAGTGAAAAGAAGAACAAGATCATCTCCTACCTGATTGAATCGTCCAAGGAAAATCTTTTTACCAAGTACAAGGATTTCCCGTCCCAGTTCATAAACGATGTTCTCGCAAAGTGGTGCTACCAGACCATCGAATATCTGGATACGAGAAAAGAAAAAGAAGACTATATACTGGACCTTATCGTAAGGCGCCAGCTTCCGACCTATCTCCACTCCGTTATAGTATCGGAGCTTGCCAAAGTATTTGCGGAAAGCGCACTTAAGTATATGCCGGAATTCTTCAAAGACCTTCTGGTAAAAGAAGACATTCCCGAATACCTGCGTCACTGCGGACTCTTCCATGACGTGGGCAAGACTCGTATAGCAGACATCATAAATCTTCAGTGCAGAAGACTCGGAAGTGAAGAATTCGACTCCATTAAAAAGCACCCCGAATACGGTGCCAAGTTTATGGAAAAGGATCCCGATCTTATCATTTATCGTGACGTTGCGGCAGGTCACCACTGCTATTATGACGGCTCCGGAGGATATCCCGAAGATTACGATCATAATACTCCTTACCGTCCCGCCATCGACATCATTACCATCTGTGATTGTCTGGACGCAGCAACGGATCAGTACGGAAGAAATTACAAAAAAGCGAAGACCCCGGATGAGATCTTCGCCGAACTGTCTAAATACTCGGGAACTCGTTACAATCCCGAACTGGTAAAGCTCCTTGATATCGATCCCGAGCTCAAATCCCGAATCGAGTACTTCATAGGATCCGGAAGAGGCGAGATCATGTACGAAGCTTACAGGAAAAAGATATAAGTGACAGTGAGGACGCTGCTGTCACCTATCACATGATTATATTTTTTACATCCTCGGTCGTGGCCGCAATATATGTGGCCCCGGCCTTTTTAAATTCCTCTTCGTTTCCGTATCCGTACAGGACACCTACGGAATCGATGCCTACTTCCTTAGTGGCTTCAATATCGTAGCACCTGTCTCCTACCATAAGAACCTGACTGAGATCGGTTATGTGAAGTTCGTTAATGACATACCTGATAATATCTTTCTTGGTCTTAAGGTCTCCGTCATTTCCGCATCCGATAACGTCAAAGTACTTGGATAAACCGAAATGATCCAAAACTATCATGGTTCCCTTAACAAACTTAGATGTTGCAAGAGACATGCTGACCTTCATTTCCTTCAGGTCATCCAGGAGCTTTACAACGCCGGGATATACTTCGTTTTCAAGCACTCCGCCCATTTGAAAATAATACTCTCTGTAAATGGTTATGGCTTTCTCGGTATCTTCGGGAGAATAACCCAGTATTTTTCCGAAGGATTCTTCAAGGGGAGGTCCCACAAATTTCCTTAGATCAGCCCTGTCCTTAACCTTTCCGCCCATTTTCCCTATCGTATATTCAAATCCATTCATAATTCCGGGACCGGAATCTGTGAGTGTTCCGTCAAGGTCAAATAAAATATGTGTGTAGCGCATGTTTACATCCTTTCAGCGTCCCCATCTGTCACCTAAGCTTTAAAGTCTTCAAATAAGTCTTCTGCTCATCGGTAATTCGATAGCTTTCCACCGATTTCTGTATAGCCTTATTATGTGTCCACTTATCCAGTTTCTTCTTCTCGATATAAGGGATAATGGTATCGTACTGTTTTGCGAGAGCTGTGGCAAAATACCAGGCAATCATCATATTTACGTAATACTCGTCCGATCTTAGCTTGGATACCATTTCGGGATATTTTACATCATAATCCTCATCAAGGAAATGCTCCATGAGCATACCCACTCCGAATCTTACGGTATAGGTCTCGTCAGACTTAATCCACTCTTTAACACGCTTAAGAAGTTCTTCCTTATGCTTCTTGAAGATCTTGGGCGACATCTGATCACAGGTTGCCCAGTTGTCAACGTAGGGCAGGAATTTTTCCAGTTCTTCAAAGCACGCAGCAGCATCCTTCATGCCTGACAGTATAAATGCATGAAGCTGATTTTCCTCGAAATAATTATGGGGAAGATCATTTAAGAAATCCTCATAATCACCGGACTTTAAGATTTCCTTTGCCATGGCTTTGAGCTCGGGCGTCCTTACACCTATGATGGATGAAGGCTCTACCGTAGGGATGATCTTAACCTGCATATCACGGTATTTCAGATCCTGAAGTTTTTTCAATTCTTTATGCAAATCTGTTTTTTTCATCTTAAAATTCAGTAAGTTCGAAATGTCCGGGATTGCTTCCGCCGTCAACGATGATAAACGAGTCTCCCTCGGGGTTATACTCCATATAGTCAATCTTGGTCTGGGAACCGTACCAGGAATCCATCCTGATAACATCTCCGTCGCACAGATACATATAATATCCTTCACCACAGTTAAGAGATCTGAATGCGCCGAAATCACTGTGCCAGATATAGAGATCGGTAAACTTGGTTTCTTCGGAATCATCGATGATACCGATAAGCAGTTCATATGCTCCGTCACCGTTGAGATCACGAAGGAGATATCCGAATTTGTTGTCGGGATCTTTCATCTCATCGGTGATGTAAAGTTTGGGATCTTCATTAGCCCACCCGGAGGAGAAGCCTTCTCTGTAATAATCTACAGTTGCATCATACCAATCCTTGGGGATATTGGAACATCCGCCCAGAATAAAAACTGAAAGACATAACGAAGCAAGCTTTACTGCATTTCTTTTCATGTTCATTTCCCTTCTTTGCCTGATTTTTTCCATTTTACCATAATCCGGATATCAACGGCGAGCAGGACAAGAAGCATTCCGATACCCCCAGCATTCCTTCCAAGAAAAGTGTCCGGTGCAAGGTCTTGGTTTATAAATCCGTTAAGGATGGACGGGCTGCTGTTGAATATTGCATGCATAAATGCCGCCGGCCATACAGATCCGCTCATTTCGGTTAAAAAAGTGAGCATGATACCCAAGAGGGTACAGAAAATGCACATCTTAAAAATGCCCACGTAGGGAAATCCCGGATAATCGGTACCAAAGTTGTGTCCGATGCATGTAAGAGGTGCATGCCAGAGTCCCCAGATGATTCCGCCGGTTATAAGCGCTGCAGGTCTCTTCATAATCCTCAGGAGCTTTGGCATCATATATCCTCGCCATCCGCCCTCTTCGCCGAATGCGGCAAAAGAAACAACCAGGCCGGTTACGATGGCATATACAGGAAACAGGATAAGTGTCCTTTTTTCTATATCCAGTGACAGGTAATATTCGGAATCAAACATAGAAGGTGCAAGTACAAGTGAAAAGGCGTTTGCCGCTTCCAAAACAATCCAAGGAATCAGACAAGCAGCTATGAAGCAGATCCACTTTTTGTCTTTGAAGGAAATCCCGAAATAAGAATTATCTTCACCGCTGAGCTTAAATCCTTCCTTCGTCATCACTCTGGTAAGAACATGTCCGATCACGGGAAAAAGCATTCCGAGAGCCACGAAGGACTGTCTCATATTTCCCATGCCTTCCCAGGTGGAGCCGTCGGGATTAGCCATGAAGAACCATGCAAAAGAAATAACAAATGTTAGTCCGAGATAGATAAGCAGTCTCTGCGTATCACTGTATTCCCTGACGCTTCTCTTCACTTCGTCAGGGGCTGAATTCAATGCCTTAACTTCACTCATAGTCTCTCTCCTTTCTCTCATATATGCACGCGGAAATACGATATGAGATGTAATATATGGCAAGAGTTATGAGCGGAGAAATGGCAGCCATAAACATAAGTGCAAAAGAATGAGTTTTTGCCCATTCCATGATAAGGTTGAAATCCAGTTTCTCGAGAATATCCAGATTTCCGAAAAACAGATACGCGACAGCTAAGAATGCTAAGATCTCAAGAATACCTGTTTTGATCATCTGTCCTTTTTCTTTTCCGAAAGCGACAAAAACAGGGAATTCGATGCTTGCACCGATAAGTGCCAGGGAGAAAAGTTCTATCAGAAAAGACGAAATAAGCATCAGGATATCCAGTACGGCACCATCAGCCAAAAACGCCATGGAGATGATACCCCATGCCACGCAGACAGAAAATGCGGCATAAATACATATTCCGATAAAGACATACTTTTCCGCGATATATGTACGCTTCGAAATAGGAGTTGCCAACAGATATGTATGTATCTTACTTTTCTCATCATTTTGAATTACAAGCGGAATCCACATGGCTATAAAACTGATACACATTATCGGCAGCATCTGAGCCGGCATAGAAACCAGATAGTCAAGAAAATTCATGACCTCACCCTCAGAATTTTCCATCAGCCAAGCGGCCGGTGTATCTGCGAAGGCCACGATCAGTTTTAAGACCACAAGCAATACGGTAAGAACAGAAATAATCGCAACATGGGTCTTACCCTTTATGGAGAGAAAATCCTTATATAATAATCCACCCATCAGATGACACCTCTCTTTCTTTCGGCAATGTATAAAGAGAGAACGTAACTGAGTATGCTTACCATAAGCGCTATGATCAGGAATATATACCCCCTGTCGCGGAAATAATCAAGAGGTTTCCAGAATGTATCAGAATCAAATCCCTGCTCTTCGATAATAATCTGTATGAACACAGATTTAACACTTTGAAATTTAATGATCACAAAAGCAAGGATGATCGAAAGAAGTGAAAACACCTGTGCATACTGCTCCTTACCGTATCCGAGGATCACACAGTAAAAGATAACAAGGGCACTGTATATGCTTAAGATCGATGCACATGAAATGATTATTCCTAAAAAACTTCCGAAGCCCATAATGTCCGTAAGAGCACTCAATACCAAAGCAAGAATAATATCCACCAATGCTCCGATTCCGCACAGTGCATATATGGTCAGAAACCTTGAAAACATTCTCTTACTCATTGATACGGGAAGCGAAGCTGATACCTTGAAAAAACCTGCTTTTCCGTCCGCTATAAAAACGTTCAGCATATCCCCAACACTTACTATGGGAATAAGCATGAACATGACCAATACCATTGAACCGAGATTCTTTACATCAACCTGAGACATGTTATTGTTCTCATCAAGCAGCGCCGCTCCGGCTTTCGCAAGATTTCCAAAACGGGTGCTGAGAACATACAATATGGATATGACCACAACTCCCACTATGATGTACGCGAAAGTGGTGAGCTGTTTTTTAAGACACATGATGTCCTTGATTATCAAACCTTTCATAGTTTTACCTCTTTGCGGAACCGTCCCCCTGTTTCTTCCTGTTCACGTAACCTATCATGATCTGTTCGAGCTCGGCCCTTTCAATCACCATACCGGGATAAAGTTTCTCCGCTGCATGCTTGTCATTAACAAGTGTCTCCGCACCATATTCACTCACTTCAGAGTTGACGATAAGTGACTCGCTGATCTTCGAAAGCTCATCCTTTCTGCACTTTAAGACAGCGTGCTTTTCAAGGATCTCATCCTTGTTTCCGGACAGTACTATTTTTCCTCCGTCTATAAACACTACCTCATCGGCAATCTTCTCAAGGTCACTTGTGATATGGGATGACAGAAGAATCGTATGGTCCTCTTCCACTACGAATTCCCGGAAGATATTTATCATCTCGTTTCTTACGATAGGATCCAGTCCGCTGGTAGGCTCGTCCATTATAAGAAGCTTTGCATTGTGTGACAGAGCCACTGCAATCTGCAGCTTCATTCTCATACCTCTTGAGAACGCGCCGCACTTCTTTTTCGAGGGAAGTGAAAACTTCTTCAGATTTTCGAAGAACACTTCTTCATCCCAGTTCTTGTAGATATTCTTCATCATGATGTTAATGTCGCGGGCATTCATGAATTCATGGAAGCCCATCTCATCAAACACGACACCGATATCTTCTCTTAGATACGCCGTATCCTTATTAACGCTTTCTCCGAAAAGAGTGATCTCACCGGAGTCACGCTTAATGACATCAAGGATCAGATTGATGGTAGTTGTCTTACCCGCACCGTTTTGACCGATGAATCCGCATACTGTTCCCTCGGGTACGGCAAAGCTCACATTATCGAGTTTGAAATCACCGTAGTCCTTGGTGACATTTTTAAGTTCAATAACATTTCTGATCTCATCCATGGTTATTATTTTTTTCCTCGTAAATGATCTCCAGCATCTCTTTAAGCTCATCAAGGGATATCTTACCCATGACTGCTTTATCGGCAGCCTTTTCGAGACACTCCTCAATGGCGTATTTCATGGTCTCCTTCATAAGTTCGGGATTGATTCCTTTTACAAAGCTTCCCTTACCTACGACGGATTCGATGTAGCCGTCTCGCTCGAGATCTTCGAATGCTCTCTTTGTTGTAATGACACTGATCTTAAGATCTTTGGCCAGAATCCTCATTGACGGAAGGGCGTCCCCTGCCGCAAGTTCGCCTGTCATGATCAGGCTCTTGATCTGTTCCTCGATCTGCTCATAGATAGGAACACCCGAGGTATTACTGATAATAATGTCCATATAGAATTCCTTTGTGCGCTCGGCGATCCGGTCAGCGCTAAACCTTCCCGCCTTAATGATCATTAATTGTATATATTCAATATATACATTATATATACACCTGTCAAGAGTGAAACAGTGAAATCGTCACCCTGTTCCACAAAAAAAATCGCCGGCACGTAGCCGGCGATCTGTCTGCATCTTATGCGGTTTGAGCTTTCTTGAAGTATCTGTTGAGGAAGAAGTCTATATACTTCTCAACCTTTCCCATGACCTCTTCTTTTCTGTCGGGCTCTCTGTCGCAGAGCTGGATAAGAAGTGAAACGGGTGCGTAATACTCCATAGCCATCATCTCGGGATCATCATTATCAAGAATTCCCTTATCCATCAGGCTCTTGAAAATAGCAGTGAACTGTCTCTGCATATTGTCAAACTGATGCTCGGATGTCTGTCTGCTGAAATGAGGATTTCTGAACTGTTCGATGGTTCCCATCTTCCTCAGCTTTTTGATCTTATCATCTTCAATGGTGAATCTGATCTGATTCATGCTGTAGGCCTTGAGTTCATCACGACTGGAAATGTTTGAACCCTCCTCGGGATTCATCTTCATTCTCTGTCTGTATCCCTCTTCCATCTTGACGCTGAGTTCCTTCAATACTTCCTCTTTGCCTTTAAAGTACTTATAAATATTGGGCCCCTTCATGCCGATGGATTCAGCGATTTCATCAACAGAGGTGGCATCGTATCCTTTTTGTGAAAAAAGATCGAGCGCCGCATTGATTATTTTCTCTCTCACTGAAGCTGTGCTCATAATACTATTTTTTTCCTTTCATACATTTTCTGGTACTATAATTTCCCTAAGCTTTCCCCTAAACACAATAAATAGTACGTTATAAATGCTTTTCTACATTTTTAGCAGATGAATAGAGCTTTTTCAAGTCAAAAATTGCTAAAGATTATTAAACATTCCTAAACTTTGCAAAACCAGCTAAAACCCTTGATTCATGCACTTTTCCGCTATATTACTTCAACGTGCTACCTTAACTTAAATACATACTTTTAACAAAAAAAGCTCCCACTTTTTGTACCATTTTTATAATTATCGTTAACCGGCTTCTCAATTTTTGGCAAAAAAAGTCGGATCCGATTTTCACCGGATCCGACCCCTAACCAACGAACAAATAATAAGATAATCATTTGCACTTACGGAATTCTAACATATTTTGAGAAAAAAGCTATACCTCCGGGTGAAATTTTAGAAAAATTAAATAATCCGAATCTGCAGCCGGTAAAATGATCCAATCTGAAACGCAACGGATGCGCTTCGGGAATCATTTTCAGAACATCATCTTCATATATCCCCGCGACGGCAACATCCCTGTCTCCGGTATCATCATTAAACACAGCACTGAGTCTTACCCTGAGAGTATTCCCCTTAAGTTCAGCCTTATGTATATTTTTCTCCGGCTCCTCACCCAGCTTCCATACATCTCCGGATGAATTGGTATATACCGAAACTTCGGAATAAAGCTTTCCGTTTTCTTTGCATATGCCGGCCATAAGATAATCGCCCTGAAATGCGGACAGTCCCGCATGATCTCCGTCATTCATAAGAGAACCGTCTATCGTAACCTCAGCGGTACATGAGGGGAATGTCATTCTCTGGGTGAGGATGTTTGATGCATGGAATATATTCTCTACCGTCTTATCCGTTTTGATCCAAAGTCTGTGTGATTCCCTATCGATACCGACAAGACTCAGATTAGGTTCATGATTAAACTGCCAAAAGCTCTTGAATCCAAAGCTTCCGAAATGTTCTTTATCTGACGCAAACATCTCAGCGGGATCATAATCAAAATCATCACTAGCCGTAAGCGGCGCATATTCATAACCGGGTTTCAGATCGGTTGTCGTAAATTCAAGCGGTGCCTTTCCTGCTTCTCCGAACACGGGATACGGCTTTCCTTCGGTATCTTTCTCCCATGTAACAGGGATTAAAACAGGTATCCTTCCTACAGCACCGTTATCCCTGAACATTATGGAATGCCATACGCCTTCCGGGCCTTCCACGATACCGCCCTGTGCGATACCGGAATTTCTGAAGCCCAGATCATCATCAAATACATCTCCGCCGGTAAATTCGCCTTCAAGGGAATCAGCGGAAAAGCACGCCTCTACTCTTCTCCATTTATCACGCTTCGAATGGATCATAAAGAGGTAATATCTTCCGAAGATCTTATAGATGTGCGAACCTTCATATCCAAGATTGGGATTACCTTTGTCGCTTACAATGAGCCTGTGAAGTCCGCCTTCTTTCGGACCTTTCATCTCATTATCAAGTTCTGTCAGATATATGTCTGTGTTTCCGTATACCAAAAATACCCTGTTATCATCAAAGAGTAGCGAGCAGTCGTGATAAAAGCCTTCTATCGTACTCTTTTTCCAGGGACCGGCAATATCTTCAGATTTATACAGATATGTCTTGTGAGTATCATTGCACACAAATACCACATAGAACATGCCATCGTGATACCTGAGGGTTGCGGCCCACATACCTTTTCCGTAGATATGTTTATCACCTTCAAGGCGCTGCGCATCCGTGCCGTCAAGATGATCGAACACATATGATGCATGCTCCCAGTTGACTAAGTCATAAGATCTTAAGATCTCTCCTCCCGGAAGAAAATGCATTGTGGTGCTTATCATATAAAACACGTCGCCCGCATATATCACATCGGGATCGGGGAAATCAGCTCTTGTTATGGGATTAATCATTAATCTGCCTTTCATGATGACATTGGGGACGCTACTGTTTTGTCATCAAGCGACAGTCGTCACTTGATGACAAAACAGTAGCGTCCCCAGTGTCATCTTATTAACTTAGTTTTCAACCCTGAAGTGCCTTAATGATATCGGGAAGCTTTGCATCAACCTCATCATTTGCAAGCTGGCAGGTACCTGCTGCTGCGTGTCCGCCTCCGCCGTACTCAAGGCAGAGATTTCCGATGTTGACGTTGGAAGCCTTGTTGATGATGCTTCTTCCGATCATGACTGCGGTGTTCTGTTTCTTGAAGCCCCATGCTACGTGTACGGATACTTCTACTTCGGGATGCATAGCATAGATCATGAAACGGTTGCCCGCATAAATGGTCTCTTCGTTACGAAGATCGATGATAACGACCTTGCCGTCAATCTTGGCGATTCTGTCAAGCTGAGCCTTGAAAAGCTCCTGCTGCTCAAAGTAAAGGTCTACTCTTTCTTTGACATCGGGAAGTTCAAGAATCCTGTCGATGGGATGATCTACACAGTAAGTGATCAGCTCCATCATAAGATCGTAATTGGATACTCTGAAATCGTGGAATCTTCCGAGACCGGTACGTGCGTCCATCAGGAAGTTAAGAAGAACCCATCCCTTGGGATTAAGGATCTCGTCAGCGGTGAAATCAGCGCTGTCGCCCTTATCTACAGCAGTCATGATCTCTTCGGATACTCTGCTGAAACTATTGGCGCCGCCGTAATAGTTATAAACAACCCTTGCAGCAGACTTTGCTTCACCTTCGATGATGAACTTCTGCTTAAGCTCTTCGGACTTAACTCTGAGAAGCTCACTCTCGTGATGGTCGAAAGCAAGTTTTACTCTGGGGTCAAAAGGAAGGTTAGTGGTAATATCATCACCGGTAATATCAACCTTTCCGTCCTGGACATCCTTGGGGTGAACGAATTTGATCTC
>JAEEGK010030146.1_pt1 | contig 10772 bp, 11 predicted proteins | sample 8958771 | NCBI WGS metagenome assembly JAEEGK01 (sample SAMN16246547, study PRJNA631951) | gut metagenome | biome: gut microbiome; feature: rumen; material: SC-attached | host: Bos | place: Iran: Karaj | collected 2018-10 | reverse complement strand
TATTTGTTTTTTCTCTAAACTCTAAACACTAAACTCTAAACTTTTTTGTATTTTTGCAGGCGATATGGCAAATGTGAATAGTGAGAGAACGAATTTCGGAAGCAGGCTTGGCGTTATCTTGGCTACGGCCGGTAGTGCCGTAGGCTTGGGTAATGTATGGCGTTTCCCTTATATGACGGGTGAGAACGGTGGTGCCGTCTTCATCTTGATTTACGTGATTTGTGTGTTGCTGTTAGGCATACCCTGCATGATAAGTGAATTCATTGTAGGTCGTCACGGACAGTGTAACACGGCACGCGCTTTCCGCAAGCTCTCTAAAGATACGCCATGGGGCATTATTGGTTACTTAGGCGTATTGACGGGATTCCTTATTACAGGCTATTATGCCGTTGTCAGCGGCTGGTGTCTGCAGTATGTCTGGGCGTCGTTGATAGGACATTTGCAGGGCGACCCTGACTATTTCAAGACCTATTTTTCGGACTTGGCTGCCGATCCGGTGAAACCCGTGCTGTGGACCGTCATTATCCTGGGCTTGACCTATCTGATAATTGAGCACGGTGTGCGCGACGGTATTGAGCGGGCCTCGAAACTGCTTATGCCGACATTGTTCATCCTGTTGCTTGTCATCGTAGTGGCTTCCTGTCTGCTGCCAGGTGCCGAGAAGGGTATCGAGTTCCTGTTTCACCCCGACTGGACAAAAATCAACAGCGACGTCTTCTTGGGAGCGTTGGGACAAGCGTTCTACTCGATGAGTATTGCGATGGGATGTCTCTGTACTTACGCCAGTTATTTTGCCAAACATACCAACCTGACCAAGTCGGCCGCTCAGATAGCTATTATTGACTGTTTGGTAGCCGTGCTGGCCGGACTCATGATATTTCCCGCAGCATTCTCCGTGGGTGTCAGCCCTGACAGCGGACCATCGCTCATCTTCATCACGCTGCCCAACGTATTCCAACAGGCTTTCAGCACGATGCCTGTCGTGGGCTATCTGGTGTCGTTGTTGTTCTTCGTCCTGCTGTCATTAGCTGCATTGACGTCGCTCATGTCGCTTCATGAAGTCTCTACGGCTTTCTTTCAGGAAGAGATGGTCATCACACGTAAGAAGGCTGCGCTCATTGTTACCATAACGACAACGATCATCGGTGCTTTCTGCTCGTTGTCGTTAGGCGCTGTTGACTGCTTCTCATTCTTAGGAAAGACACTGTTCGACTGGTTCGACTTCATTACAGGCCAGATATTCCTGCCTATCGTAGGCTTCCTGACATGTATTTTCATTGGTTGGTTCTTGCCGCATAAGATTGTTCGCGACGAGTTTACCAATTGGGGCACATTGCGCGGACGTTTCTTCCACTTCTATCTCTTCCTGATTAAGTACATCTGTCCGTTAGCCATACTATTCATTTTCCTACACCAATTAGGCTTATTACATTAAGAACATGATGAATGAACGCGGTAATTTTGGCAGCAAATTAGGCATTGTACTGGCAACGGCAGGCAGTGCCGTCGGACTGGGTAACGTATGGCGGTTTCCCTATATGGTTGGCGAGAATGGCGGTGCAGCGTTTATACTTATTTATATCGCCTGCATACTGATATTGGGTATTCCGGGTATGGTGAGCGAATTCATCGTGGGCCGTCACGCTCAGGCCAATGCTGCCGCTGCCTACGACAAGCTTAGCGGTGGGCGTCCTTGGAGACTGGTAGGCTACTTAGGTATTCTGACCTCAACCATTATCCTGGGCTTTTATGCTGTCGTGGCGGGCTGGTGTCTGCAATATCTGTATGCCTCGATAGCTGGTCAGGTCACTGGCGATGCCGACTACGTCAAGAACTACTTCGTCCAGTTTTCAAGTCATCCCTGGCGTCCCCTGCTTTGGGGTGTTGCCTTTGTACTGATGACCCATCTGGTCATTGTTCGTGGCGTACGGAAAGGTATCGAACGGGCTTCGAAACTGCTGATGCCCATACTGTTAGTGCTTTTATTCATCCTGATGGTGGCATCGTGTATGTTGCCTGGCGCGATAGAGGGTGTGCGGTTCCTGTTCCAGCCCGATTTCAGCAAGCTCTCCAGCAGCGTACTGCTTGAAGCGTTGGGTCAGGCGTTCTTCTCGCTGTCATTAGGCACAGCTTGTCTCTGCACATACGCCAGCTATTTTTCTCGTGACACAAACCTTTTGAGGTCTGCTGGTCAGATAGCCCTGCTCGATACATTGATAGCCATTCTTTCAGGACTCATGATCTTCCCTGCGGCTGCCTCCGTAGGCATCAGTCCCGACTCTGGTCCTTCGCTCATCTTCATCACACTGCCCAACGTGTTCCAACAGGCCTTTGCCGCCATGCCCGCCGTTGGCTACGTGGTCAGCGTCATGTTCTATGCCCTGTTGGTGTTTGCGGCGCTTACGTCTACCATCTCCATGCACGAGATTGGTACAGCCTTCTTTACTGAAGAGCTGTCCTTGCCGCGTCAACGCTCTGCATGGATTCTCACTATCATCGCCTCAGCTATCTGCGTCGTTTGTTCGTTGTCTGTGGGGGCAGTACCCGACTTGCAACTGATGGGACGCTCAGTCATGGACTTCTGCGACGCACTGACCGCTAACTTCATGCTACCCACAGGTGCCATGTTGGCCTGCCTGTTTGTGGGGTGGTATATACCTCGTCAGGTGGCACACGACGAGTTTACCAACTGGAGCACACACGGACAGCACTTCTTCCCCGTCTATCTCTTTGCCGTGCGCTACGTTTGTCCGCTGTGCATCATCCTCGTCTTCCTCCATCAGTTAGGAATAATATGATTCGTAACGACCGTAAGATAGCTATTGCACTCCTGCTGCTGGCTGTGGCCTTCGCAGCATTCTTCTGGAAGTTTGGCGACTACGAGGCCGATGCCTCACAGATGGCTGCCGATAGCATCTTCAGTCAAAAGAAAGCCCATCATACGAACCGTCCTATCCAGTATTATGCTACGGAGTCACAAAAGGTGGAACGCTTTCCTTTCGACCCCAATACGGCCGACAGCACCCAGCTGCTGCGTCTTGGTCTGCAACCCTGGCAAGTGCGCAATATATATAAGTATCGCGCAAAGGGAGGCATCTATCGGCAAAAGGAAGATTTTGCACGCCTCTATGGCCTGACCGTCAAGCAATATCGCGAGTTGGAGCCTTATATCCGTATCTCTAATGACTATTTGCCTGCCTCAACACTTGTGGGCAAACGTCAGCCCATAGAACGCGACACGTTGCGCTATCCTGTCAAGATACAGGCTGACGAACATGTCATACTGAATACGGCCGATACCACACAACTGAAGAAGGTGCCTGGCATCGGCTCTTATTACGCCAGTGAGATTATCCGTCACGGGCAGCGACTGGGCGGCTACGTCAGCATCGACCAATTGGATGAAATCGAGGACTTCCCCCAAGCATCCAAGCAGTATTTTGTGATTGCCAATGCACACCCCAAGCGAATGAACATCAACCGTCTGACACTTCAGCAGTTGCGACGTCATCCGTATGTCAATTTTTATATGGCTAAAGCCATCATCGACTACCGTCGACTGCATGGCGACATCAAGAGCCTCAACGAGTTACGCCTCAGCAAGGACTTTACCGACGAGGTCATTCAAAGACTGAAACCCTATATTGAATATTGATAACTATGAGTCCACTGCCTCGATTTCTCGTATGGCTTAGCCGAATCCACAAGTGCCAGGGATTTGGCATCCAGTCGCCTACCGACTTCGATTTTGTGCGCACAGTCGTCAATGAGCATGATGCCTATTATGCCTACGACGAACTTCAGTCAGACAACTGGATGCAGCGCAAACTTGGGGAACTGTATTTTCGTGTGACCAACTGGCGCCAGCCTACTACGATACTGACTCATAACTATCAACCTTGGTTTCAGGCCGGTTGTCGTTCGGCACATATCGTTTCCGACTTAGGCGACGAAGCACTCCAATTGGCGCATATCGAGATAGAGCAACATCAACAGCTTGAGCAGCTCTACGCCCACTGCAATCAGCAGTCCGTCATCATTGTCGAAGGTATTTGCCGCGACTGGCAGGCTTGGCATGCTATCGAGCACGACACGCGTACAGGCACCACCTTCGACCTCTACTATTGTGGCATCGTGTTCTGCGATACCCAGCGCTATAAGCATAACTATCGCATCAATTTCTAAACACAACCGATATGAAGATTACAAAAGTTTATACCCGCACAGGCGACAAAGGTCTGACTTCATTAGTCGGAGGCCAGCGCGTGTCAAAAGCCAGTACCCGTCTCGAAGCATACGGCACCGTCGATGAACTCAGCTCGCACCTTGGACTGCTGGCATCACTACTGCCTGCAGACGGTCACGAATACCAGATGGTCGTTCGCATTCAGAACTGCCTGTTCAACGTTTGCACCAATCTCGCTACCGACCAGTCGCAGACGCCCCTCTACCCTTCTGCCCATCTGCCCGAAGGTGAGATAGAGCTCTTGGAACAGGAAGTCGACACCATCATGCATGAGTTGCCCGAACGTCAGGGTTTCATCCTTCCTGGTGGCTGTCGTGAAGCTGCCCAAGCCCATGTTTGCCGCACCGTCTGTCGTCGTGCCGAACGTTGCATTGTAGCCCTCTCTGAAGATGCCGTTGTGTCACCAGAAGTGCAACAATATATCAACAGATTGAGCGATTATTTGTTCGTTTTGGCTAAAAAGTTGAATTTTCTTCAAGGAATACAAGAAAAAATTTGGCAGAATGCTTGTAAATAAGAAAAAAAATATTACTTTTGCGGGCAAATTCAGAAACTATAATAATTAACACTATGTATTGGACACTTGAATTAGCTTCAAAATTGGAAGATGCTCCCTGGCCCGCAACCAAGGACGAACTGATAGATTATGCCATCCGATCGGGCGCACCGCTCGAAGTATTAGAGAACCTGCAGGAGATAGAAGACGAGGGTGATATCTACGAAAGTATCGAAGAAATCTGGCCTGACTATCCCACCAAGGAAGATTTCCTCTTCAACGAGGATGAGTATTAAACGTTAGATTTTAATCTAAGTAATTTAAAATCAGCGAGATAAGCAAATATTATTTGTTTGTCTCGCTTGTTTTTTACCACCTAAAACTACACTATTTGTTTGCCTAAATTACATCTTTTAACTCTAAAAACTGAGTTTGTTTGTCTAAAAGTTAGTACTTTTGCACATCCTCAGGAATAATAAGACAAACAAATAGTAATTATGGGAAGACCAAAGAGACTTTATCCGTTGGGTAAGTATCGCCTCCGCACTCCGAAGACGATAGACAAGAGTAAGACCTATCCTATTGAGTTGGAATACACATGGAATAGGCAGGTTCTAAGGAAGTCAGCTAATATATTCGTGAAAGCAGCTGACTGGAATCAGAATGGAAACCAAGGGCGTGGCGAAATACGTTCGAGTTACGGTAATGAGTATAAGAGACTCAACAAGGTGCTAATGGAGCGAGTTGACACCATGGATGCACAGCTTGCGGAATACAATGTCAAGCATCCGAATCAAATTACTGCAGAGGTAATCGCCGGCTTCTTGTCACACAAACCACTGACACGAAAGGACCAAGGTAAAGACTTCGCAGAGTTTGTATTGGAACGATTGGAGTCTGAATATTCCCGTCATAAGATTGGACGCAGTAGATATAAGAACGGTATTTGCTGTATGAACGTGTTCACAACCTTCTTGCGAGCAACGAACCAAGGAACATACGAAAAGGACAAGATATATGTTGGCGATATTACCCCAGAGCTGATTGATGGCTATATAACTTGGCGACGAGATATTAGGCAGAATGGTGACGAGACGATTAATCACTCTCTGACCCCAATTCTCAAAGCCTGTTCGTATGCTGCCGAGTTAGGTATGATTGAGCAGAGTGTGAATGCCCGTATTCAAGACATGATGATTGTAACCAAACCGTCACTATCGGATGAAGAGAGTGAATTTGATGGTAAGGCTTTGACCAAGGAGCAGATGGATGCTTTATTGGAATATTACAAGAATTGCAAGGAACCTCGACGAAAGGAATTCATGGAAATGTTCTTCTTTGCTTTCCATGCTTGCGGCCTTCGTATTGTTGATGTGATGACACTTCAATGGGGTCATATCAACTTTGAGAAAAAGGAGTTGAGGAAGATAATGATCAAAACCAGCAAGCGCCATGTGATACCTCTAACAGAACCAGCATTGAAAATACTGCGTAAGTGGCAAGAAAAGCGGGTGGGATGTCGTTACGTTTTTGATTTGGTTAATGATAACCTGGATCTGAATGATGAGGAAGCTCTATACAAAGCCCGCATTAATGCCACGAAGTGTATTGGCCAATCATTGGCTGTGGTAGGTGAGCAACTTGAATTCCCCTTTAGTCTGTCTATGCATGTAGCCCGTCACACCTTTGCAGTGATGGCACTAAATAAAGGACTATCAATGTCAGTCGTAAGTCGCCTACTGGGGCATGGCAGTACTGACATCACAGAGAAAGTATATGCTCACTTCCTGCCAGAGACCTTGTCTGCAGAAATGGATAAACTGCATGATGATTTGGTAGAGTTGGAACCATTTTAGTCAAAATTAGTGGTAAGAAGTGATACTTCAAGTGCTAAAATGTGATATTTTGAAGAATAATTCGTAATTTTGCAGGCTCAAACGATTGATAAGATGGCAAACGATATAGTATCAGTAAATGAAGTGCAAGGTGAGGTAATCTTTTACCAACCTGATAACACCATGCGCATTGAGGTCAGGCTGGAGGATGAGACTGTTTGGCTGACCCAGCAGCAGATGGCGGAATTGTTTTCAACGGACAGGACTTCTATAGCCAGGCACATTGGAAACATCTATACTTCGGACGAATTAGAAGAAGAAGCAACCTGTGCAAAAATTGCACAAGTTCGACAGGAAGGAAACCGTAGAGTTAAACGTACTATGGTTTATTACAACCTTGATATGATTATTTCTGTCGGATATAGAGTTAATTCCAAGCGCGGAACTATGTTCAGACAGTGGTTATGTAGAGCTGACGATTATGTAAAGTTGACTGCGTAACATTTTGATGTTCAGTCTTTAAAACATCATTTTCTTTTCATAATTTTGGTGGGGGTAATGTCGCCCCTACTAATTTTATGTATTATGAGAGTTATACAAAAGAAAGAACTTCAGGCGGTACAGATTGTGCCACTGATTAGAGATGCGGAAAAGTATCTCCAAGCGATGGGACTAAAGCCCACTACTATCAAAAGTATTGTCAGCACATGGAAAGCCGTAATTCCTTTTATGGAGAGTCATGGAATTCTATTGTATTCTGCAGAAGTGGAAAGTGACTATCTCAATCACTATTTTGAGAGAACGGGTATCGACTTCTCCCTTGAATGGTCCCAAACAGTCAGGTCCCGAATGATGCGTCTTACAGAGTTTCTTTTAACAGGGGAAATCAGTAAGCGTACCAAATTGTCTCCATCATTCGATTCTGAGATTGGACAGACCGTCGAAGCATTCCTTGAGCAACGTTCAAGGAACAGCCGCCTTTCAGCTTACACTGTTGAGCATGACCGTTACTACCTTTCAGTATTTCTTGAGCAAATGAATCGTAGAAGGGTCCTACACGTAGACGAACTGGGTGCGGAACTGATTAACGGATTCCTTTCTTCATTGGATGTGAATAAGGTGTCGCTCCGGCACCATATCATCAGAGAGCTAAGGCTCTACCTAAAATATCTGTATGAGGAGGGATTACTGAAGACGAACCTGTCTCGGATGCTGCCTTCTGACGCATACAGAAAGACAGAGCGTTTGCCGTCCGTGTATTCAAAAGATGAGATAAATGCTGTCTGTAACTCTATAGACAGGAATAGTCCCATTGGCAAAAGGAACTATGCTGTCATGATGTTCCTTTCACGGTACGGGCTGCGTTCCTCTGACATCTGTGGCATGCAATTCGACAACATTCTGTGGGACAACTGTGTTATAAGAGTGCTCCAGTACAAGACTAAGGAAATTGTAGAGCTACCGCTGACGGGAGAGGTGGGCGAAGCACTTGTAGACTATCTGAGACACGGACGTCCCCAATGCGATGAGAAGCATGTGTTCATTCAGGGGATATCTCCTTTCAGACAACTTACCCCCGCTGGCGTATATGGCATCGTAAAGAAGGCTGTCCGAGAGTCCGGCATTGACATTTGCGACAGGAGGCGAGGCCCCCATGCTCTCCGTCATAGCCTGGCCTCACTGCTATTGAAGGAGAAGGTGGTACTGCCTGTCATTACCGGCATTCTTGGGCACAAGGATAGTGACAGTACGCGTACTTACCTCAGGATAGACACAGAAGAGCTAAGAAAATGTGCTCTTGACGTACCGCCAGTATCTGATAGCTTTTACATGCAGGAAGGAGGGCTGTTCTATGAGTAGGTTGGTTTTTCGCAGCATTATGGCCCACGACTTTGAGGAGTTTATCAAATTGAAGCGTAACCTGGGCTACAAATACACAACGGAAGAATATGTACTGAGGGCATTTGACACTTTCCTCGTAAACGGGGGCGTTACGGATCCTGTATTGACAAAGGATGTGTTTGATGCATGGATGGTACGTCGTCAGCATGAAGCTGGATCAACATACAGGGAAAGGTGCGTGGTAGCGGTGCAGTTTGCGCGCTATATGTCAGACATCGGGAAACCATGCTTCATACCAAGACTCCCCAAGACGAAAGTCGCAGGATTCACGGCACATATCTTCACGGAAGAAGAGATTGGGAAGATCCTCTCCGCTTGTGACAGGCTGACATTGCGTAGTCTGAAGAAGGATTCCGTAATAATCATGTTGCCTGCCTTAATCAGACTCTTGTACGGTACGGGGATAAGAGTGACCGAAGGCATTATGCTAAAAGATGCGGATGTGAATCTTGTGGAGAACTATATCATCCTACGTGACACCAAAAGCAGGAAAGACAGGATTGTACCCATAACAGAATCACTGGCATCAGTATGCAGAGAATATAAGAAGTACAGAAACATGCTGCCCGTGATCATTGACAGGGAATACTTCTTTCTCTCACTCGCGGGCAGGCGATGTGCCAACGATGGTGTCATATACACATGGTTCCGCATAATACTGCGAGAAGCTGGAATACCACACAATGGCAGACATAAAGGGCCACGCCTGCATGACCTCCGGCACACCTTCAGTGTACACTCCCTTGCCAGAATGAGTGATCGTGGTATCGACTTGTATTGCTCTCTTCCGATACTGTCCACCTATCTCGGACACAGCTCAATACAGTCAACGAACAACTATGTGAGACTCTATGAGAGTCTGTATCCGGAATTGATAAAGCGCCTCGATATAGACAGTCTTAACGTATACCCTGAGTTGTATGAAGATGAAAACGACAGACTTTAGCAGGCACCTGTCCAACTTCCTTACCAAGTATCTGCCAGGAGAGCGAGGTATGAGCAAGAACAGCATAATCGCATATCGGGACACCTTTATCCTCTTGCTGCGTTACTGCAAAGATGTGAAAGGAATAAGTATCAGAAAATTGACGATTAACATGCTGACATGTGAATTAGTGGTGGGGTTCCTAAACTGGATACAGACGGAAAGAAACTGCTCTGCGAGCACCAGGAATGCACGTCTGGCTGCAATCAGGGCCTTTATTAATTATGTGGAGTATGTTGACCCGTCCATCCTTGCCGAGGGAATGCGAATAAGCTCCATACCTTTGAAGAAGACGGAAAAGAAGGCCATATCCTATCTCTCTGTGGAGGGGATCAAGTTGCTTCTTAAACAACCGGATCTCTCGAAAAGGTCTGGCAGGCGGGATCTCGCACTGCTATCTTTAATGTATGATACTGCTGCAAGGGTACAGGAAATTGCCGACCTCACCGTAGGGAGCATCCGCAAATCCTCCCCATACACCATAAGGATTATCGGAAAAGGCAACAAGACGCGCATTGTACCCCTTTTGGAGAAACAGACAAAGCACCTCTTTCGTTATATGCAGGAAGAGGGGCTGACATCTTCAAACAATGAAACCACAACCCTGTTCTCTAATAAATCCAAGGGAAAGTTAACGCGTAGCGGAATCTCTTACATACTCAGTAAATACGTAAAGATGGCAAAGGATGAATGCCCTCATTTAATCCCGGAGAACATCTCATGTCACTCCCTGCGGCACTCAAAAGCCATGCACATGCTACAAGCTGATGTACCTCTTGTTTATATCAGGGACATTCTTGGCCATGAGTCAGTCATTACAACAGAGATATATGCAAAAGTGGATTCTTTAAAGAAAAGAGAAGTTATTACAAATGCTTTCTCGCCCACTATTGAGGAACCGGACACTCCAATATGGCTGAAAGACGCAGACCTCTTGGAATGGCTGAAAAGCCTCTGAGATTATGTAAAGTGGAATAAGAGAAAAGGGTTGCAGAAAAAGTTACTGCAGCCCTTTAACTTTACATAATCGTCAGCTCTACATAACCACTGTTATGTGCAGGTGCACATAACAATGGGCCAATAGAATTCTGAAGGAATATCTACTCCGAGGTTATGCATTTCATCAGCAGATGATAGCCATGCAGCGGCAGATAGATGTTCGTTTGGAAGAACAAAATGAACGGTTGTCTGCGGTGGAGAATCATTTGCACGAACATGACCAGAAGTTTGATATGATAGTTAAAACGCCTGAGTTGCCGAATGAAGGCGTGTTCTTTGACGGACAGATTTTTGATGCTTTTAAATTGG
>JAEEGK010030145.1_pt1 | contig 10773 bp, 10 predicted proteins | sample 8958771 | NCBI WGS metagenome assembly JAEEGK01 (sample SAMN16246547, study PRJNA631951) | gut metagenome | biome: gut microbiome; feature: rumen; material: SC-attached | host: Bos | place: Iran: Karaj | collected 2018-10 | reverse complement strand
CTTATTCCTGCTCTTCAGGCTGGTACAATCGATTTCATTGCTGCCGGAATGTCTGTAACAGAAGAACGCAAAAAGAACGTAGACTTCTCTGTTCCATATTTTGCATCAGAACAGGTTATTATTGTTCGTAAGTAATACATGACTTCATTTTTTTCAAATCTGGGGCAATCTATCTACGACACAATGATTGCCGGTGATAGTTATCTGCTTATACTTGGTGGTTTGGGTATTACTATCCTGATTGCCATTTGTGCAATACTCATTGGTACTATAATCGGTTGTGTTCTTGCCCTTATGAAAATCTCTGACAGCAAGATTCTGCGCGGAATTGCAAACTTATATACTACAGTTCTGCGTGGTATTCCTCTTGCTACTCAGCTGATGATTTTTTATTTTGTTGTATTTGCTCCTCTTCATTTACCACGACTTCTGGTTGCTATTATTTCTTATGGTCTTAATTCCGGGGCCTACTGTACAGAAATTTTCCGTGCAGGCATCCAGGGAGTAGATAAGGGCCAGACAGAAGCCGGGCGTTCTCTTGGTTTGAGCAAGTGGCAGACTCTTTTTAAGATTGTCCTTCCTCAGGCTGTAAAGGCGTGTCTTCCAACATATACAAGTGAATTCATTGTTCTTATTAAGGAAACTTCTGTAGCAAGCTTTATTGCCGTTCGCGATATGACAAAGGCCGGAGATATGATCCGTAACGCAACCTACAATGCGTGGATTCCTCTTTTAACCTGTGCCATAATTTATCTTATTCTTACTGTAGGTCTCACAAAGATTTTTGGTAAGCTCGAAAAAAGGATGGCAAAAAGTGACAGATAATACATTAATCGAAGTAAAAAATCTCAAAATTAGCTTTGGTGACCTTCACGTAATTAAAGATTTGACTACCAGCATTAAAAAAGGCGAAAAAATTGTAGTAATTGGTCCTTCCGGCTCCGGAAAATCAACTTTTTTGCGCTGTCTAAACCGTCTTGAAACTCCGGATGGCGGTACAATCCTTTTCGAAGGCAATGACATGACCGACCCAAAAACAAATCTTGATGCATGTCGTCAAAAAATGGGGATGGTTTTTCAGCATTTTAATCTTTTTCCACATCTTACTGTAATGGAAAATATCACTCTTGCTCCTGTTCAGCTTGGTCTTAAAACTAAAGAAGAAGCCGAAGCAGAGGCTCATGCTCTTTTGGAACGCATAGGTTTGCCAGAAAAAGCAGACGTATATCCTTCAACCTTGAGCGGCGGTCAGAAGCAGCGTATTGCAATTGTTCGCTCTCTTGCAATGCACCCCGATGTAATGCTTTTTGATGAGCCGACTAGTGCGCTCGATCCAGAAATGGTAGGTGAGGTTCTTGAAGTTATGAAGGATCTTGCTCATGAAGGCATGACAATGGTCGTAGTAACTCATGAAATGGGCTTTGCACGCGAAGTTGCAGACCGTGTTATGTTTATGGATGCAGGCTACATTGCAGAAGAGGGCACCCCCGAGCAGATTTTCCAGCATCCAAAGTGCGAACGCCTCCAGCAGTTCTTAAAATCGGTATTGTAAAATTTTCTTTCCTTTTAGTAACTTTATTATTATCTTATTAATTATACAGTTATATTGACAAAAATATAAGAAAAACTGTATTATCGTATTAATACAATAATACTCAAGGAGATTTACAATGCCAGTTATCACACTAGACAATGTACGTAAAACATACCCTCTTGGAAAACAAAGGGTAGAGGCTGTAAAAGGAGTTTCATTCAGCATTGAAAAAGGCGAGTTTGCCGCAATTTCGGGGCCTTCGGGTTCCGGTAAGTCTACAATCCTTAATATGGTTGGACTTATTGACCTTCCTACTTCCGGAAAAATCATAATTGACGGTGTAGATGTTTACGATGGTTTTAATCTTGAAAATACAGAGCTCGATGCCGGCCGCTTAAACAACTACAACGAAAAGCAGAATAAAAAAATCAAAACTACTGTTCCTAACAAACTCGATAAAAGAATTACAGGTCTGCGCCGTTCAAAACTGGGTTTTATTTTCCAGACCTTCAATCTTATTCCTGTTTTGAATGTTTATGAAAATATTGAGTTTCCTCTGCTGCTTGAATCAAAAGACAAAAATCTTGCCTGTCCGGTAGATTCCTTTACAAAAAAGCAGAAAGAAGAATGGATTCACTATCTTATGGAAAAAACCGGCCTTACCGACTGGGAAAAACATAAGCCAAGTGAGCTTAGTGGTGGTCAGCGCCAGCGTGTAGCAATTGCCCGTGCCCTTGTAACAAAAGCACCTGTAATTCTTGCCGATGAACCTACTGCAAACCTTGACTCTGTAAACTCAAGCGCAATTCTTTCTTTGATGAAAGATTTGAACCGCGATCCGGAACTGCAGACAACCTTTATTTTCTCAACTCACGATTCGCGCATTGTAGAAATGTGTGATCACGTAGTTCATATTTTTGATGGTAATATAAAGAATGATGAGCACAAGACCGGCTCAGATGTTTACAACGTGGAGTCTAAATAATGAGAGAAATATTTAAGCTTGCCTTGCGAAACCTTAAGGAACACAAGTCAAAAACTATAATAATTGCAAGCTTTCTTGTTTTTGGTATTGCAATTGTTATTTTGGGTAACTCTTTTTTAGAGTCTGTAAACCGCGGTCTCGAAAAAGATTTTCGTACAAATTACACCGGCGATATTGCAATTGGTAAAAATCCCGAAAAAGGTGTTATCAACGATCTTTTTGGTGTAAATTCAACTAACATTACAACAGAGATTCCTCAGCTGCCTGCAATTACTGACCTTGATAAGGTAATGGAAATTGTAAATCAGACAGAGGGTCTTAAAAGTCATACAAAGCTTATTTCGGCACAGGTTCTTGTTGCTTATGGTGTAGAAATGGATTTATCTGATCTTATAGACAGAGATGATCTTGGTTTTGACGATCTGCCAATTTCTATGCTTTTTGCCGGCGAAGATGATTCTTACTGGAATACTTTTCCAAGCGTAAACTTTGTAGAAGGAACTTATCCTGCTGCAGGCACAAATGAAATAATGATTGATACGCGTGTAAAAAAAGCCTATGAATCTTTGTATTCACGCCCCCTCAATCTTGGAGATACAGTTCTTTGTGCTGGTGCCAACTCAAACAATGTTATCCGTGAGGCAAAGGTTGTAGGCATATTTAATCCTCCTAACGAAAACTCTGCCATGTTCCAGATTGTTTATTGTAATCCGGATTTTGCAAGAGCTTTTGCCGATCTTACTTATGCTTCAAATTTTGAAAATCAGATTCCTGATTCTATTGACCTTTCCATTAATACAATGGACGAAGATGATTTGTTCTCTTCTTTTGATGATGATCTGTTTGCAATTGATGATACATCTTCTGCCTTTGTTGGCAGCGGCATAGATGATTTTGATTCTATTCTGGGAGACACAAGTCTTCGAGACGAACTCAACAAAACAGACGAGGGAGCCTGGCATTATGTTCTTGCCAAAGCAAAAAATCCCGGCCAGACCCAAAGCATTATCAACGAGCTTAATGCAAAATTCAAAGAAGAAGGACTTGATGTTTATGCAATGGACTGGAAAAAAGCTGCTTATTCCTATTCTCAGTCTGTAGAAGGAATTGGCCTTGTCTTTAATATCCTTATTTCAATTCTGGCAATCGTTGTATTTATCATCATAATGAACACAATGATTGTTTCGGTAATTGAACGCACCGGCGAAATTGGAACAATGCGTGCAATTGGTGCCGAGAAGAAATTTGTACGCAGACTCTTCTTTAGCGAAACTATTATGCTCACATCAATTTCTTCTCTGCTTGGTATAATCGTTGCCGCAATAGTAATGGCAATCTTTAATTCCCTTAATATAACTATAACAAACAGTATTGCCAAAATGATTCTTGGAGGAGGGCTGCTAAGGTTCTCTCCAACAGCCGGCATTATCATAACAACAATTGTAGTTGCTATCGGCGGAAGTGTAATCAGTAATCTTTATCCGGTTTCTTCTGCCCTTAAAATTACGCCGCTTAAAGCTTTAAATCAGGGAGGCAACTAATGAAGAGTTCAATTAATTTTTCTCTAAAAAATCTTACAAGACAAAAAAGACGAAACGCAGTTTTAGTTGTTGCCATTGCCTTTGGATTTTTTGTAGTAACAGCAATTGATGGTCTTACAACAGGTCTGGTTGGAAATCTTGAAAATCAGATTACTCAGCTTGTTGGTGGAAACGTAGTTTGCGAAGGTCTTGAATGGATTCCTCCTTCTACCGAAAACGGTAAGGTCCAGCTTGTAAATATTGTCCGCGACCGAAACTATATAAAAGATATTGTCGATGAAATTGGAATTAAATATGATTATTATTCCTGCTTTACAATGTCTGGCGGTCAGATTATTTTTAACGGTAAAAAGGCCATGATTCAGCTTTATGGCCGCGACCTTGACGAAAAACAGCTTCGCAGTTCAATGCAACTTGTAAGCGGAAGTATAGATTCTTCAATTCCAAACGGACTTATTATCAGCGATAAGATTGCCTCCTCAATGAATCTTCAGGTAGGTGATGATGTAATTTATACAACAACTACTGTTTATGGTCAGAACACTGTAGCCGATATGAAAATTGCTGCAATTATGAAGTCTAACAGCTTTATAAATACAATGCAGTCTTACTGCGATATTGAAGATTTAAACAGAATTGTAGAAATGCCGGAAGGCTCTTACTCTATGTTCTCGCTTTATCTTCGCAATAAAAAATATCAGACAAAAGCTGCCATGGCTATAGAAGCAAGAATCCGACAGGATGCCGATGTAAATCCTCAGATCAATGTAACAAGCCGTGCCCTTGCAATGAAAACGAATCCAACAAATATTGGAAAGGGTATTGAAAAACAGGTCGATTCCCGCAAAGCAGAAAATGAGTGGAAAGGCGTTAAGTATGCAGTAGAAACTCTTTATGACGAAATTCCTCAGATTAAAACAGTAATGAATATTGTTCACATTGTTGCAACTACAATTCTTATTGTTATTCTGCTCATTGTAATGATAGGTGTCTCTAACACTTACCGCATGGTTTTGTACGAACGCATCCGAGAAATTGGAACTATGCGTGCACTTGGCATGACCGGTAAAGATACCAGAAAAGTCTTTACAAGCGAAGCTGTTGTACTTTGTGTAATTGGGGCTGTTCTTGGCCTTATTCTTGCAGTTATTGTAATGGCAATTATTCATACAATTCCAATTCACAATGAAGCCTTGTCTCTTTTCTTAAGTAAAGGACATTTTTCTTTCAAAGTTTCTCTTGGAACTGTTATACTGCAGTATATTCTGCTTATTGTGCTTACATCCTGGGCCGTACGTGGCAGCGCCAAAAAAGCCGCTTCCCTCAGCCCCGCCGAAGCATTGAGAACTATTAAATAGGAGTTTTTATGAAAAAAACAATTATTACCTTGTGCCTGTCACTCTTTTTTGCTGCAGGGCTTTTTGCCCAGGCTTCTGCCGCAGACAGCGAGAAGGCATACAAAATTCTTGAGGCAACTGATGATGTTCTTGCCTATCACGGAGACTATTCTGCAACCGTTTCTCTTTTAATTGAAAAACCAAATAAACCTAAAGAGAGCGTTCAGTATAAAATTTTTGAACGTACCGATAAAAAGCTCATGACTCTTGTTCAGCTTTATCCCGAAGCCGATAAGGGAAATGGATTTTTACGCGATGATGATAATATCTGGGCTTATGATCCAATCAGCCGTAAGTTTAGTCATACATCGTTAAAAGAATCTCTTGGTAATTCAGACGTTAAGCTTGATGATATTGAACAGGACGAAAATTCCTGGAGAATTAATTACGATATTGAAGCTTTTGAAAACGGCATGCTTGGAAAACAGGAGGTTTATATTATAACTGCAAAAGCAAAAACAAATGAACCTTCTTATGCCAAAACAAAATTTTATGTACGTAAAGATATGAACCTTATTCTTAAATACGAAGATTTTTCCGGTTCAGACCGCCTTATGCGCACAACACTGCTTCCAAAATATGCCAAGGTTCCTTCAGGCTTTGTTCCAACTCAAATTATTGTAAAGGACGAATTAAACCCCGGCGAAAATACAACTCAGGTAATTTCGGACTTAACTTTTGACGCCTTGCCAGACCGTATTTTTACAAAAGCTTATCTTGAAGGATTGAACTAATTTTCGCGGTCCCTGAGCCTGTCGAAGGGCCTCTAATAGGAATTACTTATGAAAAGATTATTATTCATTTTATTTATTTTATTAATGAGCCTTGGCGCTCTATCTGCCCAATCCGACGATGACCTTTTTGGCAGCGATGATGATTTATTTGGCGACGATGATTTTCTTATTGAAGAAGTTGCCGATGTTTCTGCAAAAAGCGATTTGAGCAAGGGCGTTCTATTTGATAACGGAAGTGTAAAGATTGGCGGAAACTTTACCTCAGAAATCAGCACTTCCTTCCTTGTTTATGCAGATGACGATAAGTCTTTTCTGGAGCATTTTTCCGATACAAAAATAAGTCCGAATGTAGGTGCTTATCTTACAGTAGACGCGCGTCCAACTCAGGATTTGCGTATGTACTCAAAGTTTGGGTTGAGGTATCCGTTTAGTTCTAAGGCAACTTCTACAGCAACAACAAGTAAGATGACTTTTGCAGGACAGGATTATTATAATACAAAAGTCGAGACTTCTATTACCGACTGGATTTATCTCAAGGAATTATTCACCGATTTTTCTTTAGCAGACACAGCGTTTTTCCGTTTTGGGCTTCATACAGTTACCTGGGGAGCCGGATATTTCTTTAGTCCTGTAAGCGATATTATTAATACCTCAATGATTGACCCCGAAAATACATCTGCCCAGGTAGACGGCTGCTTTAATCTTCGTACTCAGATTACCTTTCCTGATTCCCAGAATTGTCTTTGGGTTTATGTAATGCCGGCCTTTGATTATGCCAAAAACTGTGCCTTTGCCGGAAAATATGATTTAGTACTTGGTTGCTGGGAGCTTGGTCTTGGTGGATACTGGAAATATGAAGCAGCTCCTAAAGTTACCTTTACAGCTTCTGGAAGTTTGAAAAAAATCAATCTGTTTGGTGAAGCTGTATTCCAGTATGGAAACGACTTTGAATGGGATAAAGAAAAAGATAAAACTGCAATTTTTAAAGCTACAGCAGGCTTCAGTTATACCTGGAAAGATCCTTCTATTACCCTTGTAGGTCAGTATTATTATGACGGTAATAATTTTGAATTTGATAATGAAACAATGATGTATCTTGCTTCAAATCCAATGTATGTAAAAGATAGTTTTACAAAGGGACATAATGCTGCCCTTGCCTTGAGCTTTGGAAGAATTTTTGGAACTACAAAATTAACTGCCGCAGTATTTGGAATTGTGAATTTTGGTAAAGAGGATTTGCCTCCGGTTGTCACAAGCTTATTAAAGGAATATGGTGCCGAAAGTCTTATGGGTTCAGGAACATTCTCTGCAATGTTAAATTATGCTCCAACAAATTCAATCACACTTGGAATTGGTCCACATATGACTTTTGCAGACTGGGATTCAAAACCGGATCTAGCACTTAAATTATGCTTCACACTTGGTGGCGGAAAGTTCTAATTATGTTTACACACATCTTCTTCGACCTTGACGGAACCCTCACAGATCCGGCGCAGGGAATAACTAACTCTTTTATCCATGCGCTCAAATTCTACGGCCTGCCGATTCCGTCTTACGAAGAACTGTGCAAACTCATAGGACCGCCGCTTCCATACAGTTTTGAAACAACCTTTGGTTTTGACCACGACAAGGCAATGCAAGCTGTTGCCAAATATCGTGAATACTTTTCAACAAAAGGACTTTTCGAAAATAAAGTCTACGAAGGAATACCAGAGCTTTTACAAACTTTGAAAGAGCAGGGGAAGCATCTTCTTGTAGCCACTTCAAAACCCGAAGAATATTCAATCAAAATTATAGACCACTTTGGCCTGAGCAGATATTTTGATTTTGTATGCGGTAGCCTCATGGATGAGTCCCGCAGCAAAAAAGCCGAAGTTATTGCTTATGCCTTAGAACGTTGTGTTTTAGGGCAGGGCGACAAAGAAAAAGTCCTCATGGTAGGCGACCGTTTCCACGATATAGAAGGTGCAAAAGCCAATGGTCTCAAATCCTGTGGCGTTTTATTCGGCTATGGTGCCCGCCAGGAATTAGAAGAGGCCGGAGCCGATTATATTGTAAAATCTGTAAATGAATTATTAGAGGTAATATTAAATTAGCCTGATGGAGTTTTTATGTGGTATGGCTTTAATGTTTTATGGCTTTTTAGTGCCGGTGGAAAAGAGCCTTTTGTAAATCCTCGTTTTATCAGAATTGATGAAAATGAACTTGATTTTATGGCAGAGATGGGTTGTAATTTTGTCCGCCTGCCAACAGACTACCGCTTCTTCATTCATAATTTTGAATATGATAAATACGATGAAGAAATGCTTAAAGTTCTTGATAAATGTATTGATGCCATTGTAAGCCGGGGAATGCACTGTTCCCTTAATGTTCATCGCGGCCCTGGCTACTGCGTAAATGGAAATGAATTCGAAAGAGATAATCTTTGGACAGATTTAATTGCCCAGGACGCTTTTACAAATCTCTGGAAAACTTTTGCCCAGCGTTACAAGAATTATTCAAAAGACCAGTTAAGCTTTGACCTTCTCAATGAGCCGCCAAATCCAGGACAGTATGGGCTTACCCGCCAGAATCATAAGGCAATAATGGCTCGTGTTACAGAAGAAATCAGAAAGATCACACCTGAAAGAACTGTAGTCTGCGATGGATTGGGCGGTGGACATCTTGCTGCTCCTGAACTTGCAGATTTGAATGTTGTAATGAGTGGCCGCGGATACATGCCATTTCATCTTACCCACTGGAAATCTGAATGGAACGAAAAGAACGGTTCTATGATCTGGGATTATCCGGATTGGCCTGGCCTTAAAGAAAACGGTAAAATCTGGAATCGTCAGGCTCTGCTTGATTTTTATAAACCCTGGAAAGAAATGAAAGATTCCGGCTGCGAAGTTCATATTGGTGAGGCCGGTGTTTATAACAAGGTTCGCAATGATACAGCCCTGGCCTGGTACCGTGACTTTTTTGGAGTCTGCAACGAACTTGGTTTTGGTTTTGCCTTATGGAACTTCAGGGGCGCTTTTGGAATTGTTGAGCACCGTCGCGAAAACACTCACTGGGAAACCATGCACGGCATGATTGTAGACCGCGATTTGTATGAACTATTCAAAGAGAGTATGAAATAAGACAGTTATTTATTCTTCTTTGTATACTTTTACCCAGTCAACGTACATACGGGCGGGAAGGGCTTCCTGGTCAATATCTCCTCCCCATCTTCCAAACTCCGCGGTAATCTTCATGTAATTGCGGGATTGAACTATTCCGCCCCAGGCATCTGCACCTTCCTTGCTCGAATCCCAGAAGGGTGTTTCGCTATCATCAAGATAAGCTTTGTAATAATTCTTTGTCCATTCAAAAGTTATTTCGTGCCACTGCTGGTAGAAGGAATCCTCAATATAATAACGGCTTCCATGAGATTTGTGAGCTTCTCCATAACCATCCCAATGAACGGCTGAGTTTAAGTAAGTTTTTTGATTTTCCGGCATCCAGGGATCGTTAGGTAGAATTTCAAAGATATCAATTTCGCCACCGTCTTTTGCTCCATTGCCAATATTTTTTTCTTTGTCACTCATCAGCCAGAAGGCATACCAGAGCCCAGAAGCTTTTTCTGCCTTAAAGCGGATTTTGTAGAGGCCACGAGTCTGTTCAAACTTCCCTTTGCTGCGGACTGCACCACTAATTGGAGTTCCGTTTTCTATTTTGGCTTCGATTATAAGGTTTCCATCTTTTACTGAAGAACAAAAGTTTTTCCAGTAGCCGCCTGCATCCTGGCGAGGCCATTCAGGGCATTTTTCCCAGCGTGTAGTATCCAGTTTTGTGCCCTCAAAATCATCATAAAAAGTCTGGGAATATTTTTTTTCATTAAAAGTGATTACTTCTTCAGAATTTCCAAGGTTCTGCCCAATTGGACTTTCTTCAATTACTGAATTATCTGATGTGCTCGTACATCCTGTAATAATTACAACTGATAATATTACAACGAGAATTTTAGATTTTATGTATTTATTCATAAATAAAGTATAGCATTATTTTGGACTGAGACAATATTTTTTTTGAGTAAATCAAGACGATTAAAAAGTTATTCAAATAACTTAAGCGCATATCTTACGGTGTCCATTGCGTCTTTGCCGTAAAAGTCTGCTCCAATCTTATCTGAATATTCCTGAGTCATAACTGCTCCACCAACACAAACTTTAGCCCATGGACATTCTTTTCGTAAAAGTTTTATTGTGTCTTCCATGCTTGCAACAGTTGTTGTCATAAGGGCCGAAAGACCTACAAGCTGAATCTTGTCTTTTTTACAGGCTTCTACTACAACTTCAGGAGCAATATCTTTTCCTAAATCAATTACTTCAAAATCATAATTCTGTAAAAGAACTTTTACAATGTTTTTGCCAATGTCGTGAATGTCGCCCTTTACTGTGGCAATTATGACCTTTCCTTTTGATTTACCTTTTTTGCCAGATTTTTCCATAAAGCCGCGGATTTCATCAAAAGCGGTTTTTGCCGCATCTGCAGCCAGAAATAATTGCGGCAGGTACATCTTCTTAGCTTCAAACTGCTTACGAACATAATCAAGCCCTGG
>JAEEGK010030142.1_pt1 | contig 10773 bp, 9 predicted proteins | sample 8958771 | NCBI WGS metagenome assembly JAEEGK01 (sample SAMN16246547, study PRJNA631951) | gut metagenome | biome: gut microbiome; feature: rumen; material: SC-attached | host: Bos | place: Iran: Karaj | collected 2018-10 | reverse complement strand
GTAATACTTGGGCTTGGACTTATCGGTGCCCGTCTTGAAAGTCTGATGTTCTTCCCAGTAGGCTTGCCACTTGGTTTCGATCTCTTGCGGATTGTACTTTGCCATTTTATCCTCTAGTGCCCCGGCGGAGCCGCCGCGGCCTCATTAAATTTTTCGGGGTTAAATTTAGCAAGAAAAAGGGATGGCGGTCAGCCATCCCGATGTTCAAAGCCCTTAAAAGAGGGGAATTCATTTCTTTTCAAACCGATTAAAGATGTATTCAACAATTACTTCATCATATTCAATAGTCTCATTATCAACGGCAACACATTGAAGAACTGTACCCGGCTGATCTTCGTCCGGCATTCTAATCCACTGTTGGCCTTCTGTTTCTGCGTTACATTCAAAACTAGAAGAATTTATATCGTCAAAAAATTCATCCACCGTTTCTTTTGCCCAAGAACCATCTTCATGATAGCGGTAATAATTTTGAGATATGCAATAATCATACACTTCCCATCCATTTACCGTATATAATTCCTGATTATACTCGCATTTTTCCAGCAAACCACCGGCACGATCACCTACCTTGGCATCCTTGGGCAAATCCAGGACATCGTATTCCTCGTCTGTCAAGCCTTCTTTTCGAGGGTCAGTATATTGTTTCGGTACAAGATTTACTTTTTCCCATTGCCCGGCCCAGCAATAGTAATAACTGGAATCGAGCAATTTTGGCAGATTATATGAGGAAGACAAAGAATAGTACATTGGACAAAGACCTAATTCAGGATCGTAGCCGGCTTTCACCCACACGCTATCCACCATCGCGCCATTCATCCAGAATTCTTCATCATTGTATTTATAGTACACCATTTTTCCATCTACTTCAAACGAGCAGGTTCCACTGGTAGAGGCGGAATCCGCACAGTTGTAAAAAGTAGGCTCGTCTATTCCGGTCCACGCGCCGCCTGTACACTTATAATACACAATCAATGTGTTGTCATCACGGCCATAAACGATTTTTTCCATGTCGTCTTCGTTTTCGGCAGTACACTCTTTGGTCATTTTGGCCAAACCATCAAAGTCCTCCCAAACACCGTTGCCTGCATAAACAAACACATATTCAGGCGATGTGGGGTTCATGCCTGCCTGGAATATGTTCGTCGATCCATATTTCCGGCATATGTCACCCACCTGCACGCCGGCAGTATCGCAAGTCAACGAAATATTGCCTTCCACCCAGGAACCGTTTTTACACCTTTTGTATGTATCGTACCCATACTTGGGATTTCCGACCCATTCAACTTTAACTTCACCCTCGTTCTCGGCATTGCAACCATCACCCATAACCGATGAGGAAGAAGCATTTTCATCACTCGAAGAGCCCGGCTGTTCAGCATTGTTTGCAGACGAGGAATCGTCGCCGCAAGCGACAGCCATGAGTGCAAAAAATGCTAGAGAAACAAGCGAACCGAAAAGCGGGCGATTGAGCATATTGTATTCCTCCTAACAAAAGTAACCCTCCCAAAATACCTTTTTTCCACTAGATAGATTAGTTTGTACGTTACTTATATTGTAAAAATCGGTTTACATCCCTAAAAAATAAGGTTTTTGACGCAAAACAGGGGTATTTCCCCCAACCAAATAGATACGAGCCTCCCCCAAAAACTATATTTGGCGCATGAAATTTTTCAAATCCATACTGGCACTTGCCGCACTTTCTGCAACGGTCGCCCTAGCCCAGAGCGAATACCCTGCCGAGACCGACCCGGCATGGATAGCCTCGCAGAACGGGGGCAGCACTGAACTGAACGACGGTTCCGAAGAACCCAACCCCGAATGCATCGGGGACGGCTGCGGAGAACAGGCCGCGCCCGCGCCGGAAAAAGCAGCCGACGCAACCCGCAAGTCATGGGAAAAGGAAGACGCCAAGGGCCCGGCCGACGAAGACGAATGCACCCCGGCAGACTCCCTGCTCCCCGAATGCCAGGAAGACAACGTCGCAACCTACGATGACGACGCAGACGATGACACCTACGACCGCTATATAAACGACAACTCCGATATTTCCCGTGCAAGCCGCGAAGGGTTCTCCAGCGGATTCTCGCTCGGTTTCAGGGTGGCAGGCGGCCTGAACAAGATTTTCCTGGGCGACGAAATCGATGACTGGGGAATCGGGTACGAGGCCAATGGCGGCATCATCACGTTGACAAAGCTTGGAAACTCCGGGCTGTACGCCTCGGCAGAACTTTCTGTAGGCTACTACCGTTACCGCTACGAAGCCAAACTCGACGAAGAAGACTACAACGAACAGGACGAAGCCACTCTCAACGTGGTGCTGTTCGAAGTTCCCGTAGTGCTCAAGTATGCCATCGGTGGCGGAAACCTCACCCTCGGGCTCGGCGTGGATATCGGCCTCAAGCTCACGGGTTCCTCCAAGTTCAAGCAGACCATCGAGACCAGCACGCTCACCGAGACGGACGAATCCGACGACGACCTCATCCCCTCCGCGGGCGTGGAAGTCGGCGGCATCTTCGAAATCGGATACACCATCAACAGGAACTTCTCCGTTGACCTGCGATTCAACCAGCGTGTGCTGAACCTCCTGAACCAGGACGTGGTCGCCGTGACCTCGATGACCGGCATGAAGCTGCTCGCATCGCACGTGACTCTCGGTTTTTCGCTGTACCTCTAGCCTAAAAGCCTTAAAATCGGTATAAAATGCCCCGGATAGCCCCGGCGGCAGGTAAAAAAAAATTTGCCACACTCCCTTTGGACAAAATAAATTTATAATAAGGTGGGTGTTTAACTTTGCTTTTATTATAATTCTAGCATGAAATCGAGAATTGCTCCATTCCTGGCAGCGACATTCCTTGCTGTTTTCACGCCATCCTTCGCGGATGAGTTCGACGAGTTTGACAATGACAACAGTGCGGTTTCTGCCGGCGGCAGTGGCTCCGCGGAAGGGACCAGCTACGACGGTTCGCAGGAAAGCGAGTTCGCTGACGACGAGGAGTACGCGGCCGAATACGCACAGTACAAGAAAGAAAAGACTTCCAAGGCGGAAATCAACCGCCAGCGTACCGAGGGCTTTGCGAGGTCCATCCTCCTGGGCGTGCATGCGAACCTCGGCGTAAACACGCTTATCGGGCAAGATACCGACGGCTGGGGACTTGGTTTCCAGGGATCGGCAGGCGTCCTTGTCACCCTGCCGCTCGGCGTGAAGTACCTGAACATGGTTCCCGAGCTGGTATTCTCGTACCGCCATTATTCCTACGCGGCAGAAACCGACTTCGGCGACGACGAGGCGAGCATCGACGTCATGATGTTCGAAATTCCGCTCATTGTTCGCTACACGTTTGCAGACTACAACTTTTTCGTCGGCCTCGGCCTGAACCTGGGCCTGAAGCTCACCGGTTCTTCTGAATTTACCCAGAACCTGGACATGGGCGACGACGAGACCCGAACGAACACCATCCCGACGACAGGATTTGAACTGGGAGCGGCGCTCGACATCGGCTACATGCTGACACGCTGGGTGCAGGTGAACATCCGCGCCGTGCAGGGGTTCACGAACCTGCTGAACCCGACCCTGGCCTCCGGTGGCGAGAAGAAATTCGCAGATGCGAACTTCCTGACATCTTACGTGCAGCTCGGCGTGAGCATGCTGTTCTAGCTAGTTATTTGTCATTGGTCAATGGTCATTAGAAAAAGCGGGTATCAAGCCCGCTTATTTCTTTGATAGGTATGCGTCATCCTCGCGAGAAACGTCATCCTCGCTATACGATACTTGGCAACTTGTTGCCATAGTAGAGTTATCCTCTTTGGGGAGTAGGCGAGGATCCATACAGTTATGGATAGAAAAGCGCCCATGCAAGCATGGGCGACTGCAGGTTTTAATCGCTCATCTCCGGATAGAACTGCGGCGGAGCTTCACGATCTCGCGCTCGATAAGGAACTTCTCCACCGGGAAGAAGCTTTCGTGCTCCTTGATGGCATCGAGGTAGATGGCATTCGCGAGTTCGGGTTCACCCGCGAGCATCGCGATAAGCAACGCATTGCGGAGGAAGAACTCGTCCATCGCCTTCATCTCGTACTTCTCGTAGAAACCTGCAACGAGGCGCGCGGCCGTATGGTAGTCCCTCGTGCGGGCGCATTCCATGATGTTGAACTCGTCCACGAACGAAGCCGGGAAGGCCCCCTCGTCCACAAGCCTGCGGACCTTCACATAGACCTCGTTCGTATCGCGGGCTTCCAGCGGGACACCGCGAATCCACTCGATATAGTCTATGCGGAACTTGGTCCACAGAAGCGAACCTTCCGCGGCGGCAGGCAATGCGGGCATCGCAGAAAGTTCCGAAACGGAATCGGGTTCCTTGACCGTGAAGCCCCTCGCGGAATCGAGTTTCGCCTGCACGTCGTCGAGGTAGGCGTTCAGCGCGAGCTGCTTGTACGGGTCAGCCGCATTCTGCATCATCTGCTTCACGCGGGCAGGGCGACGCAACGCGTTCTCGGCGGAATCGAGGTATTCGGGCCAGCACACTTCGCAGCTGTCGAACACCTGCACGATATGCGCCTGCGAATGTACGAAGCGGGCTTCCTCCGCCTTGTTGTCAACCATCGGGGTGAATATGCTGTTCGGGGCCACACCATCCATGAGCGACTGCACCATCTTGGAGGTAAACAGGAAGTTCTGTTCGCCGAAGAATTCCGGGTCGCGGTGGATGCGCTTGAATTCCTTCACGAGCGTTGAATCGGTGCTGAAGCGCGAAATCGCCTTCTGATAAACGGGCTCGTCGCTTGCGATAATGATGATGTCGGGTTCCTCCGGCGCCTTGTACAGGCTCACGTACGGGAACGCGACATCGAGTGCCTTCAAGATGTTCAGGAACAGCTGGTCATTGAACTCGTAGGTCTGTATCCACTGCACCCACAGGCCACCCGGCTTGATGTAGCGGCGCATCTTGGTATAGAACTCGTGACTGAAGAGGCTTGCCACGCCGGATACCCACGGGTTAGAGGGCACGCTGATCATCAGGTCGTACTTGCGGCGGTTCGTGAGGAAGAACGTCTGCGCGTCGTCGATGTAGATATGGATGCGCGGGTCATCGTAACCGCGGGAATTCCACGGGTAGAATCCCTTCGCGAGGTCCATCATCTCCTGCTCGATTTCCACGCAGTCAAAATCCTTCAGGAGCGGGTCGGCAAGCAGGTAGTGCGCGCCCATGCCGCTCCCGAAGCCAACCATCGCGGCATCGTAGGGCTTATCCTTCACGGCCATGGGCATGAACGCGGTCGCGGCCTGGGTCAGTTCGTCACCCTCGATGGGGCGCGAGCGGTCCTTGCCGAGGCTCGCATCCGCCTTGCCGTTCGTCTTGATGTAGTAGTGCACATTGGATTCGTGGAAACTGATGGTAGCCGTCTTGCCATCGCGCACAATGATTTTCTCGTCCGGATGGAGGTTCTTGTAGGCACGGAACGCGCCCGAGGTAATCAGGTGCGGGTCAAAGTTCACGAAGATGGAGGGCAGCACCATGAAGGCGCAAATCACGTAGAACGCCACGCTGTAGCGGAAGCGCTTGCGATAAACGACAAGCAACGCGAAGCCTATCGCGAAGTCGAGAACCGCGGCGAACACGAGGGCGCCCTTGAGCTGCAGCAGCGGAAGCAGCATGAGCCCGCCACCCGCAGAACCGAGAATCGAGCCGACCGTATTCCAGCCGTAGACCTTCCCGATGGGGGCTTCGCTCTTGAAGGCGCGCGTGAGGATAATCGTAATGAGCGGGAGCGTCATGCCCGCAAAGAAGCTCGTGGGCACCATCCACAGCACGGAGAGCGCATACTTGAAGAGGCTCCAGCAAACGTAACCGTCGTTCGTGGGGTTGAATATCTGGTTCGCCTCGTTCATCATCTCCCAGAACGGCTTGTGGAAGTACAGCGTGCACAGCGCGAAGAACGCCATCAGGATTTGCGCCATCGAGAGCACGACGAGGGAATCCTTCTTCAGGAGCTTGCCCGAGACGGCACTGCCTATGGCCAGCCCGAGGATGAACGCCGAAAGCATCTGGTCAAAACTGTGGCTCGACGACCCCATCAAGAGGCTCAGCAGGCGAATCCACACGATTTCATAGACAAACGAAGTGAGGCCGGTGATGCCCGCAATCCAGAACCACGTGGATTTCGGGGGCATCGCAAGGTGATGTTCCGCCGCGTAGTCCTCGTTCAGGGGCTCGCGGGCAGCACTTGCCCCCTCGGGGGCATCGCCTGGAAGTTCATCCTCGTCATCCTCGTGGTTCGGCGACGTGGTAAACCCAATATACCCGAAAATAGCGGCAAGCAGGAAGTTTATCGAAGCGGCTACACACAAGGTAACGTGGTTCCCGAGAACCGGAATGAGCATGTAGCTCGTGAAAAGGATGCCAATAGCGGAACCGAAACTGTTCGTAAAGTAGAGCATCGGGAGCGAAACCTCCGCGCCGCTCTTGCGCATGAGACCCGCCGCAATGAACGGGAAGGTCATGCCTACCGCAATCGCAATCGGGAGGGTCGAACCCGTAGCAAGCACAATCTTTGCAATTTCCGCACCCGTGAACCCAAGACCAGCCACCCACTCACTATCGAAGAAGAACCCTGTGAGCGCATTGTACAGCGGGTGATACGCCACACCGCCAATCCCGATGGCAAGTTCCACCGCGGCATACCCGAGTAGCGGGCGCCTCACCTTCTCGACCATCTTGCCCGCGACAAAGCTGCCTATGGCAAGCCCGCCCATGTAGATGCAGAGCGTGAGCACCTGGCCGTAGCTGGAATGCCCGAGAAAGAGTTTGAGGTACCGCGCCCACGAACCTTCGTAAATGAGGCCAGCGAACCCGGAAAGTGCAAACAGAAAATAAATGAGAACGTTCATGGCGTAAATTTATATAAAAAAGACGCCGTTCTATGTAAAAGAATTTTATGGACCTCCATCTCCAGTAAGACCGAATTCCCGGCGGGCCCAAGTTTGCATATAGGGCAGAATTTCCTCATAAGGCACCACGATCATCACGCTACCGTGGGTGTGCTCGCCGATATCGAAAGAGTAACCGTCAAAACCGACACCGTCCTTCAAGAAAGAAGGCTCCAGCTTGAAATCCATGCCGATGGCATTGGGACGGGCATCGTATTTTTCCGCATATTTGCGAAGAAGCGATACAATCTTTTCCTTTTCATCCGGGTTGAAAATAGTGGAATCAACCAGCGCCCCATCTCTCTTCGAGAATGTCCGATGATACTCGTAAAAGTATCCTCCGGCGGCACCGGCATCATAGCCGGCATTCGAAATATAATAAGTCGTCCACAACAGTGAATCAAACGCGACATCTATACTGTCTATGCGCTCGTATTTGAGAGTGGCGGCGACTTCCGTTCGGGCGCTGTCATAGTACCAGTCATCGGGATAATTCCTGAGTTCGGACTCAATGGACCGTTTGTATGCTTCCACCTGACGGTAAAGGGCTCTTTTATGAATTTCGCCCAAATGTCTAGAATCAAGGACCGTGTCGGCATCGGTCAAGTCCTCGCCCAGCAATCCCTTGATAATTTTCCGGTGGACCCATTTAGGATAAACCTGGAATCTCGGCAACTTCCAATGCAAGGAAACCAAGTAAAACCTGGTACTGTCGCGTTCCGTTCCATAAATGGTGAATTCCATACAGCCCTTCTCTTTTGTGGGGTCGCATTCAATCAATTCGTCGTCATGCATGGCGATTTCCGCCTTGACTCGCTCCAGATCGCTTTTTCCAATCAGGCTGTATTCCGCTTTCATGTCGGCAAGCATGGAATGGATTTTATCCACCTTCTCTTCCAGAACGGACATGTCCTTGCAATCTAAAGCCTGCAATGCAACTGCCGTATCCTTTTTGGGGGCATCTGACCGTTCTTTGGAACCGCTTTTGAATAAAGCAAGCGAGCAGGCAATTACCGCGACAAGGTATGCCGCCGATAAAATCGAGCTTACGATTTTTTTTGTCCTAGAACCCGTTGGGCTCGGCCTGTTCATAATGGCGAGCACGAGCGCCACTACCGCAAGCGGCAGCAGGAATAGGTACATTCCGCCCCGCGACACAAGACCCACGAGAAGCCCGGTCAAGATAAAAAGAGTTTCAAAAACTGCCATATTCTAATCCATCGTAGTGAAAAATATTACACAGAAAAATTAGATAAAAATTATACGCCCCAGTTAAATTGAGCAGACTTAAAATCCTCAACGGAATTCAAGATGCTGATTGCACATTTTTTGATATTCTTGGTATTCGGATATTCGGTTACACCATTCTTTCTAAGCAGGCGAACCACTTCCGTAGACTTCACCAGATTGCTAGTATTCTCTTCCATTAGCGATACAGATTTGTTCATTCCGCCAATTCGGCCATCCCTGGTAAAATTAGGCCCGCCAGACATCCCAAACTCTATGATTCCGCTTGTGCGATAATAGCTGTAATTGCCATCATAACGATACTGCATACGAATACGCATCGGTACAACAGTCAAATTAGGGTTAACGAACGGCTGAGTGTAGCCATACGAGGTCAGTCTTTCCCCATTAGGCAATTCAGCGTGTTCAAGACTGCATACCATAGGCATTTCGACAGGCTCTTCATCCAACGCCATCAAAGCGATGTCTGCATCCAAATCGTAATCAACCATATGAATCTTGTAGCACGTATCGTTCTTGATATCGTAATAACATTTATGTTCAAATTCGTCTACAACATGGTATGCAGTGATGAGGTAATCGCTGTTAACGAAGAACCCCGTGCCGTTATGCATGTCCTCTTCGGCAAATGCCATGAAGAAGGAGAGAAGGATAATACTGATAAGCTGTTTCATAATATACTCCTTTAGGTTTTATTATACCCCCCATTCATCATGAGCAGACTTGAACACTTTAATGCTGTTCACGATGCTGATAACACATTTTTTTACGTTCCTGGTGTTCGGATATTCCCTTACACCGTTTTGACGAAGTAAACGAACCACTTCAGTAGACTTTACCAGGTTGCTCGTATTCCTTTCCATATTCGATATAGACTTACTCATTCCACCAATTCGGCCATCCCTCGTGAAATTAGGTCCGCCAGACATGCCAAGCCGCAGAGTCCCATCCACTCGGTAATAGCTGTAATTTCCGTCATACCGATACTGCATACGGATATTCATCGGGACAATCGTCAAATCATGGTCAATAAACGGTTCAATGTAACCATAAGACGTCAGCCTTTCCCCGATAGGCAATTCGGTGTGAGCAATACGGCATACCCTAGGCATTTCGACAGGCTCCTCATCCAACTTCAACAGAACGATGTCTGTCTCAGCATCGTAATCCACGATATGCACCTTGTAGCACGAATCATTCTGGATATCGTAATAACAATTGTGGTCGTAATCTTCGACGACATGATACGCCGTCACAATGTACTCGGAGTTAACAAAGAACCCCGTGCCGTTGCGAAACCCTTCCGCGAAAGTCATGGCGGCGAAAGCAAGGATGAGTACGACGAAGTGTTTCATGACATTACCGTTTTTATCCATAAGGATTCCTCCTTGTGAAACAGGTCCTGTCTATTTATCGTCAGAAAGAAAACCGTTGTAAAATGATTTTTCAAAAAAAACGCAAAAAGTGAAAAGCCTTGTGCAAATCCGCATCAAGGCTTTGAATGTTAAGGAGGAATGCCCTACAAAGGCTGGGCGTTTTATTTAGTTTCTTCGGCAGTTTCGCTGGACTTCTTGAATATGGGCATCTTGATGGTCTTGCCGTCTTTGTCGACCGCCTTCCACGGGGTAAGCCCGACCACGTCTTCCACGGGGAGCGAGAATGCGATTCCCTGCCCCATCGTGTCGAGGCCCGCCTTCTGGTAGAGGGCGTGGAGCACGGCATCCTTGATTTTCGAGTCCACGAGAATCATCACGATTTCTTTTTCGGGCTGTATCGCAATGTGGAAGAACGATTCGGCCTCCTTGTTCGCCGTACCGCGGGCATTCAGGATAGTGCCTCCGCGGGCGCCGGCATCCTTCGCCGCTTCCATCACGGTTTCCGAGAATCCGGTATTCACAATGCAGAAGATGACTTCGTGGTTGAATGCGCTCATGCTTCGTTCCTCCGTACCGCATCGCGGTTATCGCTCAGGAAGTTGAAAATGGACTTGCCGATGATGCTCGACATCGGGATAGTGTAGGCAATTCCCTTGCCTCCCGCAATGGTATTGAACTTCTCGCCGAGGCTATCGAGGGCGGCGCGCAGGTTGTTCTCGCCAATGACGCTGAAGATGACTGCGCGTTCAGAATCCGCAAGGCCCATCGCAGTCGCAATCTCGCGCGGGGCGGTCCCGTGCCCGAACACGAGCATCTGCATGTTCACGCCAAAGGACTGGATGTGGTCCATGTAGAAATCTGCCTTTGCGCGGTTCACGACGGTCACGAGAATCTTGAGGCGGTTCATGGACACGCGCGAACGCCCGTTCGCCCGCCCGTAGAACCTTCTCGCTATCCCTGTCTTCTTGACTTCTGCCATGGCCTACCTACACAAAATCGATAATCTGCTCGTCGTCGGCATCCTGGATGCGGCGCATCATCAGGCGGTTCTTGATTTTCTTGGATGCAATTGCCCTGAAGCCCATCACCTGGATGGTAATGAGCGGGGTCATCGCGACCATCGCGACAATCCCGAAGGCGTAACTCAGTATGGAATCGCCTCCATCGTGAATCACGGAACACGCGCCGATAGAAAGCGGGAGAATAAAACTCGAAGTAAGCGGG
>JAEEGK010030141.1_pt1 | contig 10773 bp, 8 predicted proteins | sample 8958771 | NCBI WGS metagenome assembly JAEEGK01 (sample SAMN16246547, study PRJNA631951) | gut metagenome | biome: gut microbiome; feature: rumen; material: SC-attached | host: Bos | place: Iran: Karaj | collected 2018-10 | reverse complement strand
GAAATCAGAATTGTATTCTGATTTCGCAAGGATATAACGTGAAGGGGGATTCCCGTCCCCCTTCACAAATCCCCCATGCTTATCGTGACTCTGCCAAAAGGGTTTGTCTACAGTCTGAACGGGATGCAGGCTTTATCCGCCCTGTTCCGCCATATAGAGCAGCACCCGCTCCTGTATCCTGGCGGCAACCTCCGAAGAAGGCCGCTGTCCGGCAAAGAGGGCTCCCGCCTCCTCCTGCACGATCCGGGCGATCACCTGGTCATAGGAGCTGGAACGCACCGCGCCGTCCAGCAGCTTGAGGAGGGAATCCCGCTGCTCTTCGGTCATGGCATACATCTTTTCCTCCCGGTAGACGCTGCCGTTGTCGTCCATCCAATAGAATACGGTGCGGGGCTGCCTCTCCCCCTCCGTTCCCTCCCAGGGATAGACGGTGGGGTCCAGGAACTGTGCGCCGTTGGAGAATATATAAATCGACTTGTAGCCCTCCTCCGGCGTGGGTTCCCGCATGGCCTCCGCCAGCTGGTTTTCAAAGGCGGCCACGGTGGAGGGGAACAGATCGGTAAAGGCGGTCTGCGCCTTTTCATCCAGCAGGCTTCGCAGGAAAGCATAGGCCCCGTCCGGGTTGGCGGCGGAAGTGCTGACGGCCATGGGCGCCGTCATGTAAATGAGGCTGCCCGCCCGGTCCGGCATGGGGAAGCCGGGGCAGACCAGCTTGCCCATGTAGACCATATCCCGCACCTGCCAGTTATTGACGGAGGCGATGGTATAGGCGGCGGCCAGAGCCGTCCCGCTCATGACCTCCCCGTCGCCCATGGTGGATTCCTTCGGCGGCTGGATAGGAAGGGCGGCGGCGAATTCCAGCATATCCCGGAATCCCTCGCTGTCAAAGGAAGCCGTCCCCGCTTCCCAATCCAGGAAGCTCTCCAGATAGTAAGAGAGGAAGCGCATGAAGCTGTCCCGGGTCATCGTGGCGGTGAACACGCCCCGGCAGTCCGGCAGACTTTCCGCCATGGCCCGGGCTTCTTCCACAGTCCAGCCAGTGAGGTCTCCCAGGTAGTCCCGGCTGCCTATGGCGGTGATGAGGGCGAAGCTGCCGCAGACCATCATGGTCTTCCCGTCCACGGTCCCCGTCCGCTGCAGCTGGGGCAAAAGCTCGATCCCCTCCGAGGCCAGCCAGGGGCCCAGGTCCCGCAGCAGGCCCTTCTTGGCATAACTCTGAAAGGGGACACCGTCCTGCACGGAGAGGAGGTCCGGCATCTTCCCGGAGGCGATGTCCAGATTCATGGCGGTGATGGCCCGGTCCCGCACATCTATGCTGAAGGGCTGACCGCCGGAATAGTCCCGGATGGTGACGTAATACTCTGTGCTGCGGCGGTTGAAATCCCGCACCGCGTCGTCCACCGCGTTTTCCAAATAGAGGCAGGCCATGGTGACCTCCTGCCGGGGCTTCACGGCGCTTTCCGGCGTGGGCGTCAGAGTGACATATTCCTTGTAACGCATATCCATCAGGCGCAGGACCCCGTCCTCCATGCTAAGCGGCATGGTATTGAAGGAGCTGACGCCCCAGTCCGCCCATCTCAGCAGCTCCCGTTTGTCTCTGGAGCCGGGGGTGAAGGCAAAGAGGGTATCCTTGTCGTAGGCCAGGCACTCCCCTTCCCCCAGGCCGCTGCCCCGCGTCCCCACGAAGGTGACGTTCAGCATATAGTTCATGCTCTCGTTTACGGGAGCCTCCAGAAGGTCAATGGTCCCATCGGCAGCCATGGCATAGGCGGCCTGCGCCATGTTCGGCAGCATGGTCGAGATGCCCAGTCTGCCGTCCGGCAGGTCGAACAGCCTGGCGATCGACCCGTTTTCCGCCGGGAAGGGCACTTCCCGCAGCGTTTCCCCGCTATGGCCGTCGATCTCCAGAAGGGAGATTTCGCCGTTGGTGAAGTCCTGGGTATCCACCCAGACCGTACCCTCCGGCGTGGGCAGCAGGTGCCCCGCATAGATATCCGGAGGGAAAGAGGCCACGGTGACGGGGTCGGAAGCGTCCCTGCCGCCCCGCATGAGGCAGTAGCAGGAGCCCTCGGCAGAGGCCGTCACGCGGAGGAACCAGAGGCCGTCCTCCGTTTCCCTGGGAAAGCGGGTGGCGATGCCGTCTATGGCGGCGGGCAGGGGTTCATAGGAGGGGACGTAGACCAGCTTTTCTCCTTCGGGCTCCGGCGTCGGTTCCGGTGTGGGCGCGGCAGTTGGCGCAGGCGTGGCCGCAGGCGGCGAGGCCGGGGTCGGGGTCGCCGTGGGCTGGGGCGTTTGGGGCCCGCAGCCTGCCAGCAGCAGGACAGCCAGGAACAGGGCCAGGATCGCCGCTGCGCGCCTCTCGCCTCTCTGTGAACGATGCTTCATTTCTTCTCTCCTTTCTCCGTCTTTCCATTTGATTTGTATTCTTCTTATTTCAGATTATCATTTGTGTTGTTTATTTGTCTACGATACGTTTGTTGAGTTTTTTCAACCGGAGGTTTCGTCCGTCTGTCCCATCCCCATTTTCAGTGGTCGTCCCCCCCTCTTCCGCTCGACCGTAACATATCCCGTGGGGGAATAAGCAAGCATATCCCCCCGGGGGATAATCGAAAAATCCTGTAAAAAGGTCGAAAAATGCCGGAGCAAATGATTTGCCCCGGCATTTCACTCGCTCGGTGTCCCGTTTTCAGTTCCCGGTCAAATAGTATTCGTGCATGCGGTATCCGTCAATCTCCCAATTTGTAGAACTCCTGACCGATTCAGGGAGGGTCTCTACCGGCAAGCGGGAAGCCGGCCATCAGCTCTTTTTCGGCAGGCCCAGAGTCAGGGCCAGGCCCTTTTTCGTTTTGCGCACAGCGGCGAAGGAGCCTGGCAGCCGCCACATTGCCTTGCGCAGCTTGGCCCCCGGCGCGTCCCCGTCTGCGGGGCTGCGATAAATGCCGTCCCACAGGCGATGATACTCCATTTCCTTCAGGTGCCGCTTGGTCCGGACCTCGATCTCCGCCAGGAGGAAGTCGGCTTTTTCCGCGGTGCGGATGCACATCTCCTCATTCTCCTCGGCAAAGTCCACGGTCTCCCGGAAGAGGGCCAGCAGCGCATCCTCCAGCTGCGCCCTGTCGGCGCTGACCCTGCCGTCGGCCTTCAACTCCCGGGTGATCCTCTGTCCCCGGTCCGTCAGGATGGGCAGCAGCTTATCCTCGCAGCGCTGCAGCTCCGTTAGCAGCAGGGGGCACTCCTCCGGCGGGCGGGCCGTCCCCGGGGTAACGGCAGCGGCATACTGCATCTGCCGGCGCAGGAGATAGGCCGCAACGGGGCCGCGAAGCTCCCCGTAGGGCAGCAGATAATCATATTCCGCGCTGCTCACCTGCAGGGGCTCCGCCCCCAGGGCGCGCTCCAGCTTCCCCAGAGGATGGACCATGCTCCGGCGCATGCTGAGCCACAGGGCGGCCCCCACCAGCTGGAAGAACAGGAAGGACAGCAGATAGAGCAGCCCCATGGCGCGGATCGCCTCCAGCAAGGGGCTCCAGCCATAGGCCCCCACGGCGAAGCAGCAGGGCTCCCCCGCCCCGTCGGTGAGCCAGCAGCCCCGGAGGCAGCTGCACTGGCGCAGGCGCATGGAATCAAAGTGCCAGCTGCCGCTGTCCAGCCCGTCCATCAGTTCCTCCGGCGTCATCCTGGCCGGAGCGGTGACCACCACGGGGAAGGCCGCCCGGGGCTTTTCCCCTTCATAATCACCGGAAAACTCCCGGGAGGGGAAGCTCCCCTTCCGCAGCGGATCCTGCCAGAAGGTCAGGAAAAAGCCCTTCTGGGAGGAATTGGTCATATTTCCGGAGGAGTTGCCCACGTCCCCCACATTATTGCCAATGGCCAGCTTCCCCTCCACGATCGTGAGGCCCACATTTCCCATGACGGCCCCGGTGAGATCAAAGCCCTCCCCCTTCATGATGTTGCCCCGGGGGATCAGGGCCAGCGTCCCCTTCCACAGGGGGATCTCCCGCTGGCGCGTCAGCGGCAGGCTGCCCGCGGGTACAAAGGCACATTCCGGCAGGGAGAAATCCAGCTTCTCCGCCGTCAAGCCCTCTTCGCCGCTGCGAGAGCGCAGCTCCTCCATGGCCCGCTCCAGAGCCTCTGCATAGACCGGCGCGCTCTGGGCGCGGATATCCCCCGCCACCAGGGTGGTGAGCAGGGCCGCCACCGCCAGCCAAAGGCACAGCATCCCCAGGGCCATCCGTCTGGCCAGGGAGCCGATGATGCTTCTCTGTTTCACGAGGATTCCCCCTTTCCTTCCTCCAGCCGCTGCATTTCCGCCTTCAGCTTCGCCCTGGCCCGGGACACCATCATCCGCAGGCTGTCGGGCTTCACGCCGAAGCGGAGCGCGATCTCCTTGTCGTCCTCCTCCAGCACATAGCGCAGCAGAAGGAGCTGGCGGCTGGATTCATCCAGCCGTTCCATGGCCCGCCGGAAGGTCTCCTCCTTCTCCAGGGAGAGATAGTATTCCTCGGGGCCCTTCCCCGCCGGGGCCGGGACGTTTTCATCCAGGGGCTGGGTCCCCTGCCGGGTTTTCCGGCCAAGATACGTCATGGCGGTGTTGCGCACGGTGGTATAGACGTAGCTCAGGCATTTTCTTTCCGGCAGCTCCCGTAGGGTCTCCACCTTCTGCCAGAGCCGCAGGAAGGCCTCCTGCAAAATATCCTCCGCTTCGTGCTCCGAAGCGCCCTGGGAAAGGATCAGCTTATGCAGCAGAGGCTTCATGCGGCCGTAGACCCCTTCGAGGAACGCCTGCTCCTCCGCGACGGGGTCAATCCGCCGTTTCCATTTCCTCATCGATCCGTTCCTCTTCCATCTCTGCGCTCACGGCCTCTTCCCCGGCTTTCTCCCCGGCCCGGTCCTCCTGCGCAGCATAGACGCTCTCCGCCGTTTTCTCCTGCCGCTCCTGGTTGGCGGAGGCGGTGAAGGCGGCATAGCCCGACAGGGACCCCAGCACCAGCAGCACCACCGCCACCTTGCCGAAGGTGTGCAGAGCGGCGCTGCATCGGAGGGCGGCGCGCTTTTTCCCGGCGCAGCGGCTCAGGATCCGCATCACGGCTTCTTCCTCCCCCGCGGGGGCGGCGTTTTCCTCCGGCGGAAGGGCGCGCAGTTCCAAGCGCAGCGCCTCTCCCTCCCGGTCCGCATAGCGGTCCAGCAGGATACGCAATGCCGCATCGTCATAGGCGCGGTAGAATTCCTTTTTTCTGGCGTTCAGATCGTTCATGTCCTTCGCTCCTTTACCCCGGGTCTGAGGCGCTTTCACTTCTATAGACCCGCCATGCGGCGTTTTGCAACAAAAAGCGCGGGGAATTCTTCCCCGCGCGCTAGTTTTCTTCCTTTTGGAAGGCGTAGTATTCGTGGACGAGGCTGCGGTAGCCCAGGCGCTTCAGGTCTTCATAGCGCACGTCGTACCGCCCCTTGGTACGTTTGCCGCTGACGAGCCAGCGGAGGCAATCCTGGGCGTATCGGTCGATGTCGCGGAGGCTGTCGGCGGTGGTGAGCAAGGGGAAGAACCAGCGGCTCCAGCTCAGGTCGTTATCCGGCGGGCTCTCCAGCAGCTTTCGGTTGAAAACGCGGATGAAAGCGGCGGCGGCCTTCTCCCCGCCATATCCGCCGCGCTGCCGCCAGCGCATGAGGGCCCGGCTCTTCCGGCGCATCTTCCCCTTGATCTTTTCCAGGGACGCGGGGGCGATGTCCACCGTATCTCCCCGGCAGCGGAAGCCCAGGAACGTCCAGCCCTCCGCCGGGTCGAAAAGCTCCTCCTTGGCGGGGTTCAGGCCCAGCCCATGCTCCGTCAGGATGGCCCGCACCTCCCCGGCCAGCGCCTCCGCGCCGGCCCGGTCGGGGGCAAAGAGGATGATGTCGTCGCTGTATCGGGCATAGGGGACGCCCCGGCGGGCAAAGTGCCGGTCCAGCTCCCGGAGATAGAGGTTGGCATAAAAGGCGGAGAGGGGCGTGCCCGCCATGATGCCCTTCTGCTCCCGGACGGTCTCCCGCCCCGAAAGGGCCCGCTCCTCCCCCAGCAGGGCGCTGAGGAAGCCATAGAGCCGCCCATCCTCCCCCAAGGCTTCGGCCAGCATGGGCAGCAGCTTTTCCACGGGGATGGAATTGAAATAGTTGCTCACGTCCGCCTTGTAGGCCCACATCTCCCCAAGGCCGGGGACGGCGCGCAGAGCCCGGACGGCGTCCTTGGCGGTGCGTCCGGGGCGGAAGGAATAGAGATTATCCTCGAAAAGGCCGTCGCAGCGCCGCAGCAGCAGCCAGGTCAGCAGCTTCAGCACCGTATTTTCTGCTTTCGGATAGGTGTAGACCACCCGTTTTTTCCCGGAGGTCATCTTGCTGATGACGGATTTTCTCGGCAGCGGGAAGGGCTCCCCCGCCTCGATGCTCCGGCAGACGGGGAGATAGCCTTCCCCGTCGATGAAATCCCGCAGCTCGGCGGCAAAGGCCTTGGGGAAGGCCAGGGAGGTCTTGTATTCATAGAACTTCTCCCAGCATTCCCGCCGGGACAGCTGATCCAGCAGGGACAAATCCTCCCCTCCTTTACCGGGCATCCGCCGAAGCCGCGCAGAAAACAAAAGGGATTCCGAGGCCCCAAAATAAAAAGCAGAAAGAGAAGATTTTAAATTCCGGAAATTCCGGAATTATACCAGACCGTACACGGATCGGCTGCCTGCGAAGCCTGGGTATGCCCCCATGATCCGTGCCGGGTCCGCCGCAGGCGCAAAGCATTCTCTTTCTGCTTTTTATTCGGTTTTTACAGCCCCAGGGCGGCGCGGGTGCGGGTGGCCACATAGGACCGGGTATTCCACCAGCCGTCATGGTCATAGTAGAAGCGGACATAGGGCAGGCCCTGGGCCCGGCAGCTGGTACGCAGCTTGTTGGCTTCGCTGTTCTCGCTCATCAGCTCGGCCACCAGGGCTTTCCGGTCTCCCTGCCAGAAGCTGTAAACCGTGGAACGGCTCTTGGGCAGGGGCTCCCGGGTGATGCGGTACTGGGGGAATTCCTGGCTGAACACCATGTCGAAATAGGCCAGGTAATTGCCCTGGAAGGAATACTGGTTCTCCTCAGCGGGCATGTCGTCCCCCCAGGAGAAGCCGGAGGCGGCGGGTTCTCTCTCCTGACGCTGAGGCCGATAAGCGTTCTGCTGCGGGGCGGGCTGGGGATTCTGGGCATTGTGGGATGCCTGGACATCGTTCAAGAGGGAATCGACGCCGGCTTTCTGGGCTGCCTCCTTCAAGGCATCCAGAACAGGGGCCAACTCCTTCTTGCTGTCACCGAGGAGCTTGGACAGCAGGCTCATGGCGCTTCCTCCTTCATGATTCTTTTACTATGATGATACCATATTCCACTTTGATGTCAAGGGTCCGGATCAAAACTCCTCACGCTCGATGGGTTTTTTGGCCTCGGCGATCAGCTGTTCCCGTATCCTGCCGATGGCCTTGATCACCTTCGGGTCGAAATGAGCGCCGCTGCCCCCTTCCAGGATGGCCAGCGCCTCCTCCGGGGTCACGGGTTCCTTGTATATCCGGGGGGATACCAGGGCGTCATACACGTCCGCCGCCGCCATGATCCGGGCGGAAAGGGGGATCTCCTCGCCCTTCAGCCCGCCGGGATAACCCTTCCCGTCCCACTTCTCGTGGTGCGAGGTGGCGATCTCCTCCGCCGTTTTCAGGAAAACGGGGTCGTCCAGGTTCCGGAAAATATCGCGGATCACCTTGCCGCCCTTAGGCGCATGGCTCTTCATTTCTTCAAATTCTTCCCGCGTCAGCTTGCCGGGCTTCAGCAGGATCGTGTCGGAAACGGAGATCTTGCCCACGTCATGGAGCGGCGCGGCATCCCGCATCTCCGCGATGTTCTCCGCCGTGAGCTCCTCCGGGTACATGCCCTGCCTGCGCATGGCTTCCGCGATCATGGCCACATATTTCTTGGTGCGGATCACATGCTCGCCGGTGCTCTGGTCCCGGGTCTCGATCAGGGCCGCCAGGTCCTCGATCACATGATTCTGCATGCCGCTGCGCCGCTTCATCTCCTCCTGGACCCTTTCGGTCAGCGCCGACTGCTGATGCAGCATCTCGTCGTTGCGGCGGGCGATGCCGGAGGCCAGCACGCTCACGGCAAACACTCCCAGGAGCCGGGGCGCGGCATAGTGGGCGAACAGCTCCGCCATGCGCCGGGGCGTCGCCAGGGGAACGCGGTTCGCAAGGTCCATCGCTTCCTCGTCCGTGAGCATGCCCTTGAGGAAGTTCCGGTCCGGCATCCCCAGGAAGAAGCCGCCGTAGACGCCGGCCAGGATCAGCAGCACGGAGCCTGCCAGGGACAGGATCAGCAGCTTTTTCTGATAGCGGTACTGGGCCACCAGCAGGGCGGGGATCGCCGCCAGGAGAACGGTATGCACGGTGATGGCGACGCTGAACACCCCGATGCCCAGATAGCCGGAGAGGATGATGAGATATTTGAAGCCCGGGCGGCGCAGCAGATCCTCGTTCTTTTTCGTCAGACGGCAGGCCAAAACGGCCAATGCCGCCAGATTGAAGAAAAGGATGCCCAGCACCGTGCTGCCCCGCATCACGGGGATCGGCGCGGTGAAGATCCCCAATTCATTGAGGACTTCCGACAGCAGCACCAGAACGCTCAGTAAGCCGAGGCAGACCAGATTGAAGCGGTTGGCCTTTTCCTCCGCATTGCGATAGATCTCTTCATTGACGGAAGAATCCTCCATAATCTCTCGCATAATGCCTCCCCTTTTCCCGCTGTCCGGACTCCGGAAACGGATGAAATATGATTTATCGGTTATTTTACCATTCCGATACAGGCTTTGCAAGAGCGCCGTCCTCTCTTGTTTTTCCCCGGCGCCGGTGTTCCTGCGCCCTTTCCTTTGCTTTACAGAGCGCCGTAGACGATGTTGCGGATGCGGGGATGGACGTATTCTTCCTTGTTGGGCACGCACTGATGGGCATAGACGATGGTGATCTTCTTCGCCGGGTCCATGAGCACCCAGGTGCCCCAGCCGCCGGTCCAGCCGAATTCCCCGATGCTGGAATTGCTGCCCGCCTCGGGATGCATCCTGGTGCGCACCGCCAGGCCGTAGCCATAGCCGCTGAGGTAGGGATTCTCGAAATCCCGGATGGCCTGGTCGCTGAGGCGGTTCATGGCCATGAGGCGGATGGTGCTGTCGCTGAGGAGCCGCACGCCCTTGTATTCCCCCAGGGTCATGGCCAGGGCGAAGCGGGAATAATCCTCCATGGTGCCGAAAAGGCCGCCGCAGGCGGATTCATAGGTGGGAGAATAGAAAAGCGGCGGGAAGTCGCCCTGCTTCCGGCCCTCGGGCGTCAGCTGATACATGACGGAGATGCGCTCCTTCTTCTCCGCCGGGACGCGGAAGCAGGTGTCCCCCATGCCCAGGGGATCAAAGATATTCTCCTTCAGATAATCCCCGAAGGTCTGCCCCGTCAGGATCTCCAGCAGAGCCGCCGCCACATCCAGGCTCTGGCCGTAGTAATAGTGCTCCCCGGCCTCGAAAGCGCCGGGGACCTCCCCCGCTGCCCTGGCAAATTCCCGCAGGTTGTAGGTGCCCTGCTTCTTACATTCCTCCATCCGTTTTGCCAGCTCCTGGCTGTTGGGATTCGGCCAGCCCCAGTCCACGGTGACGCCGCTGGTCATGTCGAACAGATGGCCCACGGTGACGGTCTTTTTCGCCGGGACCACGGAGAGGTCGCCCCTGGGGGAATAGGAATAGACCTTATGGTTTTTGAATTCCGGGATATAGTCCTCCACCGGGTCGGTCAGCAGATAGAGGCCCTTTTCCAGCAGCTGCAGGCAGGCGGCGCTGGCGATGGGCTTCGTCATGGAGGCCAGCTGGCAGATGGTCTGGGCCGTGAAGGGTATCTTTTTCTCCTCGTTGGCATAGCCCACCCACTTTTCATAGCGGAGCTCCTCTCCCTGATAGACCCGCAGGCCCGCGCCGCCGGGTCCCAGCTTCAGCACTTCCTCCAGCAGATTATCCAGATTTTTCAGGCTTCCCATGTCGTTCTTCCTTTCCTGGTTTTTATTCATTGGTTTCAGTGTAGCAGAAAAGGGCGAAGGCCGCAAGCATGATCGGCAGGAGAAACGCATACCGCCGCGGGAATGTCCGCGGCGGCTGTGTTTACCAGATGAAGTTGGATTTCAGCATTTCCCCGTTGTCGATGAGGATGTCCTCGCCGGTGATGGAGCGGTTGACCACGGTGAGATAGTAGGCCAGGTCCGCGATCTCCTCCGGCCGGGCCCACTTCCCCAGCAGCGTCTCCGCCAGCACGGCGGCATAGAGCTTTTCATCCTCCAGGATGTGGCGGTTCATGTCCGTGATCACGCCGCCGGGGGAAATGCTGTTGCAGGTGATCCCCCGCTTGGAGACTGACAGGGCCAGATTCTTCATATACCCCACCAGGCCCGCCTTGCTGGCCACATACTGGGGGAATTCCGCCCCGTTGCGGGCGGAGGCGGAGGCGATGAAGAGGATGGACCGGAGCCCCGGCGACTCCGCATAACGCTGCGCAAAGCGGATGGTGCCCCGCAGGTTCACGTCAATGGCCTTATCCTCCTCTATGGTCCCGGCGCAGCTGATGAGGATCTCCGGCGTCTCCTCCGGCGAAGGCCCTTCTTCCACGCATATATCACGGCAAAAATGGCGGTATGCCGGGTTTTCCAGGCTGCTTTCCCGAAGGTCGAAGCCGACTACCCGGTGCCCCTCCCCCAGGAATTTCT
>JAEEGK010030138.1_pt1 | contig 10774 bp, 3 predicted proteins | sample 8958771 | NCBI WGS metagenome assembly JAEEGK01 (sample SAMN16246547, study PRJNA631951) | gut metagenome | biome: gut microbiome; feature: rumen; material: SC-attached | host: Bos | place: Iran: Karaj | collected 2018-10 | reverse complement strand
TGACACAAGAGCTGATTTGTTCTCTGTATTTATGGATTTGGCTATAACACGTCTGAGATTGAAAGGTAAGTATGGGATGATTAATATGCAATCATGGATGTTCCTTTCTTCATTTGAGAATTTACGAAGGAGTTTGCTGGACAACTATCATATTGATTCTCTACTACACCTTGGCCCACACACCTTTGATGAACTTTCAGGAGAGGTCGTACAAAACGCGGCTTTTATAATAAGTAAAGTCTATATCGAAAATGCAAATACTTCCGGCGTTTATTATAGGCTTGTTGAAGGAAAAAATTGTGCAGATAAGGAAAGGCTGTTCTTTGATGCTAAATCTTTACCAAATATCTTCTATCCATCAGCTAATCAAGATAATTTTGAGAAAGTTCCTGGATTTAGAATAACTTATTGGCTTAGCGACAAGGTATTCTCTATTATGTCCGACTATCCCAAAGCAGGTGATGTCATTCTCTTAAGAGAGGGTATTCATACTGGGAAAAATGAAGCATATTTAAGGAATTGGCATGAAGTTGCTTTTAACAAACTAATTTTTACAGCGAAATCTCCAGAAGATATCATAGGGGAAAAGAAATGGGTACCTTATCATAAAGGAGGAACACCAAGGAAATGGTATGGTAATAATGATTTGATTGTCCGATTTGACAGTCAAAGTCGTGAAGAAATGTTTAGCGAGCCGGGGTATAGAAGTTGTGGATTGGTCAACTGCTTTAAAACAGGAGGGACTTGGAGTTCACTTTCTTCAGGAAAGTTTAGTTTAAGGTATTATCCGAGTGGTTTTATGTTTGACAGTAAGGGACAGGCTGCTATTGGCGATAAATATATGGAGATAATTACAGCATTCAACACGAATGTATATCAAATGTTTGCTGATATTTTAATGCCTACACTTGACTACAAATGTGGTGATGTAAAGAAATTACCATATACGTCTGTTGGGGAAACGCAAATTAAAATTGCGAAAGAAAGTATAGCCATAACAAAAGCTGACTGGGACTCCCACGAGACGTCCTGGGATTTCGAGTCCAATCCGCTTGTAGCCCTCCGCAACGAAGCAGTCGCTAATGGCAACTTGGATTCCTCGTTTAAGCTATCAGCCTTTGTAGAGCAGTTTGAGTCCATTTGGAATGAGCACTTTAATCAGCTCCATCAGAATGAAGAGGAGCTGAATCGCCAGTTCATCGACATATACGGTCTACAAGATGAGTTGTCACCAGAAGTACCCAAGAATGAGATTACAATCCTACAACAGGGTGAGATTAATCTCATTCAGGCTCCTGGTAGTGACTACAGTTTTGACATCCAATGGAACGAGGACGTGCTGATGAAGCAACTTATCTCATACGCTGTTGGAATATGGATGGGACGCTACAAACTTGGAACAAAGGGCTTGCACATAGCCCATCCCAATCCAACAGACAAGGAACTACAGGAATACTGGTATGGTGGTGTTCAGGTATATATCGATGATGACGGTCTAATTCCTGTGCTGCCACAAAGTTCACCCTTCGACGATAATCTGTCGAGCCGCATATCCGATTTCGTCCGTATTACTTTTGGCGAGGATAAACTGACAGAGAACCTGAATTATATCGAACAGAAGTTAGGAACCTCAATAGACCAGTATGTACAGAAGGACTTCTGGAAGGATCACAAGAAGATGTACCAGAACCGTCCCATCTACTGGTTGTTCTCATCGAGCAAGGGAGCCTTCAAGTGCCTGGCCTACATGCACCGCATGAATGCTGACACAGCAGAACGCGTCCGCTCTAGCTATCTCCTACCCTACATCGAGTTCCTTCAGAACCAGATAAGCGAACTGGAGAACCGACGTGCAACTCTCTCCACCACAGAGAATCGCAAGCTCCAGAATCTTCAAAAGGCCATCGAAGAGTGCCGCGAGTATCATGAGCGCCTCCAAGTCGTAGCCGAACAAGCCATCGCCTTTGACCTCGACGATGGAGTTGTAGTCAACTACGCCAAATTCGGCGACGTATTAGCAAAGATAAAATAAGTAACATGGATACAAATAGAATAAAGAAGTTCGCCACAGAGGCACGAAACAAGCTAAAAGCTGGTATTGCTGCCAAGATAATCACGTTAGGGTTCGACAAGAACGGTAACGTGCCAGAGCATATGCACCCGGAGTTGATGCAGGGTGGCTCGCTTTGGAATGGCCAGCTTCAGACAGAAGGTTTTTACTATCAGTGGATGGCCCTCTACAATCGAGTGCAGCAGAAAGGCATCAAGGAAGTCTATGAGGAAGCTGCCTACACTTGGTTCAATCGCCTTGTCGCTATCCGCATTCTACAGAAGAACGGACTCGTTGAGCCTGCACTCGACTATGTGGATGCGGCACGCACTCCCCGCATCGTCGATGAAGCGCGCATGGGACGTATCCCTCAGATGCCCGAGGCACAGCGCATCCGACTGATGGAACTGCTCGATGACGATGCCCGTACCACCGAACAGTTCGCTCTGCTCATCGCCGCCTTCTGCCACGACACTCCCATATTGCAGGCGTGCTTCGGAACCGTCTCCGATTTCACGGAGTTGTTGCTGCCCAACGACATCCTCACCGAAGGCGGTTTTGTGGACATGCTCAACCATACCGAGTTTATCTCCGATGAAGATTTCCGCTCGCCTGAGTTAATAGGCTGGCTCTATCAGTTCTATATCTCCGAGCGCAAGGACGAGGTCTTTGCCAAGAAAGGCAAGTTCGAGGCAGACGAGATTCCTGCCGCCACACAGATTTTCACGCCCAACTGGATTGTGAAATATATGGTGCAAAACACCGTTGGCCGCATCTATCTCGATAACAATCCAAGCGCAGCCTCAGAATTCAAGTCCAAATGGCAGTATCTCGTAGAGCCGTCTGAACCAACTCCCAAAGAAGCCATCTATAAGTATAAAGAATTAACAGACCTCCTCGTCGGTGACCTCGCTTGCGGCTCTGGTCATATCCTCAACGAGTGTTTTGACCTGCTTTACGACCTCTATATCTATGAGGGCTATAGCCGTAGGGAGGCTGTGGAATATATCTTCACTAACAATCTTCGAGGCATCGATCTCGATACTCGCGCTAAACAGCTGGCAACCTTTGCCTTGATGCTAAAGGCTTGTCAGAAAGATTCCTCATTTGCCGATGCCCATATTCTGCCGAAGGTACTGAATATGCCTACACCTATTCCACAAGAACAGGTGTCAGATAGATTGAAAGAATTCTTCCGCGAGACTCCTTCCAATCAGATTCACAAAGATCTTACCGTTGCTTTCGAACTGATGCAGGATGCGGATTCTCTTGGCTCTATCATGAAGTTCGATTTGGCAGAATCAACACAGTTGGCCATCCGTCAGACAATGGACTACTGGCAGAGTCAGGGATTTGTGCCTGAAACGGTAGAGAACATTATGCCGACAATGGACTTGATGCTGACGTTGACAGATAAATATGCAGCACTCATAATGAATCCTCCGTACATGGGTGCAGGACATATGGAAGAAGATATGCTGTCTTATGTAAAAAGCAATTATTCATTAACGTCAAATGATCTTGGAGCCATTTTTATGGATGTCGCATTTGAACATCTTAAAGTTAATGGCAAGATGGGGATGATAAATCAAGCAGCTTGGATTTTCAAACCTACATACAAAGATTATAGACTCTCTGTCATTGAAAACGAGCAATATAATTTAGACAGTGCTCTTTATTTAGGGCCCAACACTTTCCCTGAACTTAAAGGAGAAGTTGTTCAGTCTGTTACATTTGTTTCATCTAAAGCAGGAAAAAGACCGACACCATTCTTTCACCTGAAATATGGTGAAACCTCAGAAATAAAAAGGCTTAATTTTATAGAGCGAAAATGTAAGTTGTTCATACAAAATCTTGTGGACTTCTTGCAATTTGGAGGTTATCAATTCGGATTCTGGATTAACCCTGATATTCAGAAAACATTTAAAGAATCTCCTATTAGCAAATATGGTGATGCTAAACAAGGTTTAAAGACTGGAGATAACACATATTTCATCAAAATTTGGTTTGAAATATCACATTCGAAGTGGAATAAGAAATGGTTCCCTGTAGAAACAGGTGGCAATTTCCGCAAATGGTATGGAAATGGAATCACTGTATTGAATTGGGAGAATGATGGATATGAAATAAAGAATTTCAAAAATGAGCAAGGTAAATTAAGGTCAAGACCACAAGGATTACAATACTCATTTAAAAATGGAATTACATGGTCAACATCCGCAAGTGATAGACCGTCTTTTAGAATCTCTGGAGATGAATATCTGTTTGAAAGCTCTGGTTCGAAATTCTTTTTATATGATGAAAAATCAAGTTTATTGCCTTTTATCGCATATTTTAATTCCTATGTGGTAAGAAGTTTTATTGAAATGCTGTCGCCTGGATTAGGCATATCTGAAGGCTCTATAAAAGCATTGCCGTATATTAATCCAGATGAAAACATTGAGAGATTGGCGAAGGATAATGTTGAAACTGCTAAACTTGACTGGGACTCTCACGAGACCTCTTGGGACTTTGAGTCGAATCCCCTTGTAGCCCTTCGCAACGAGACTGTCTCTAATGGCAACTTTGATTCTTCATTTAAGCTCTCAGCCTTTGTAGAGCAGTTCGAGACCATTTGGGAAGAACGTTTCAACCAGCTCCATCAGAACGAAGAGGAGTTGAACCGCCAGTTCATCGAGATCTACGGTTTACAGGATGAACTTTCGCCAGAAGTGCCCAAGAATGAAATCACCATCCTTCAACAAGGAGAGATCAATCTCGTTCAGATTCCTGGCAGCGACAACGATTATACCCTTCAGTGGAACGAAGACGTGTTGATGAAGCAGCTTATTTCATACGCTGTAGGTGTATGGATGGGGCGCTATAAACTTGGGCAAAAGGGTTTACACATAGCCCATCCTAATCCCACAGACAAGGAACTGCAGGAATACTGGTATGGTGGTGTTCAGGTGTATATCGACGATGACGGTCTGATTCCTGTACTGCCACAAAGTTCACCCTTCGATGATAATCTGTCAAGCCGTATCTCCGATTTCGTCCGCATCACCTTTGGCGAGGATAAGCTGACGGAGAACCTGAACTACATCGAGCAGAAGTTAGGCATCTCGATAGACCAATATGTGCAGAAGGACTTCTGGAAGGATCACAAGAAGATGTACCAGAACCGTCCTATCTACTGGCTGTTCTCTTCGAGCAAGGGAGCCTTCAAATGCCTGGCCTACATGCACCGCATGAATGCCTACACCGCAGAGCGTGTCCGCTCCAACTACCTGCTCCCTTACATCGAGTTCCTTCAGAATCAGATAGCAGAAATGGAGAACCGTCGTGCGACCCTCTCCACTGCTGAGAACCGCAAGCTCCAAAACTTCCAGAAGGCTCTCGACGAGTGCCGCGAGTATCACGAACGCCTCCAAGTCGTAGCCGAACAAGCCATCGCTTTTGACCTCGACGATGGAGTTGTAGTCAACTACGCCAAATTCGGCGACGTATTAGCAAAGATAAAATAAAGCAATATGGATAATTCAATATATCAATATGCAATAGGTGAACTACTTGATGGAAGGTATTTCTTTATTCCTTCTTATCAAAGAGGGTATCGCTGGACTGAAAAGCAGGTTGGCGACTTGCTAAGAGATTTATTATGCTTTGCCAATGACTTTGCCAACGAAGGTAAGGACAAAAAGCAAGATCAGTTCTACTGTCTACAGCCTATCATTGCACGTGCTATTACTGATATAGACAAACTGAAATCCATCTTCGGAGGGGACTATAACGACTGCATCATAGAGAATGGAGTTTGGGAAATTATTGATGGCCAGCAACGATTGACCACGATCTACCTACTCTACAAATATCTCTTGGACGAAAAAGGATGGGATGCAGAGAAACTAAAGGATGAAGAGGATGGCAAGGAATTATATCATTTATGCTACGCAACACGTGACGGTTCAACAAACTTCCTCGAAAATATGTCGATGAAGAATCTTAAGGAGAGCGATGGAGAAGATTTCAAGCAGAATGTAGATTTCTTCCACATGGCAAATGCATTTAAGTATATTGATGACTGGATAAGAACAGACGGAAAGGAAATCAATATCCGCTACCAACTTGGTGGCAGTTTGGGCAATATCAGGGATTCATTCTTTAAGCTGCTCAACGGTATGAGCGACACAAAGGGTGGTTCCGTACAAGTTCTTTGGTATGAAATAGCAGAGAGCAAAGAAAAGAATAACATCAAGGAGTTTCAGAAGATCAATACAGGAAAAATCCGACTGACCGATGCAGAGCTTATTAAAGGGTTATTCCTACTGAAGAAGAACTTTACTGCTGGTGACAAATATATCAAGCAATCAGAATTGGCTTTGGAATGGGAGTTCATTGAAAACACCCTACATGCCAACAATTTCTGGTATTTTTTACAGAGGAAGGGCTTCGACATGCCTAACCGAATAGATTTCCTTTTTAACCTGATATACAAGAAAAATGCCCTAAAGGACGTTCCGGAAGAAGAATGGGACAACAAACTCAAAGAGATTGATGACCAACTGGCCGATACTCGACAGAGCGAGATATTCCGATTTTATTATAACAGATTTGAGGGTAAAATTGGAGAAGACTTACAGAGTGAAGTTGCTGTAGCATGGGGAGAGGTAATGGAACTATTCCGTACACTCGACGACTGGTTCTGTACCCCATCAACCTACAACTATATAGGACTTCTTAGTCAGTGTGGTGAAGATCTTTGCCGTCTTGTTCTTTATTTTGAATACATGCCAGAACAGGCAAGTCGCTCTGATTTCGAATCATACTTGAAAGAACGAATTTCCTATCATTTACGCGGTATTAAGGTCGATACAGAAAAGAAAGAGATTCTTAACACCTATAAGGAGCATGACAACATATACAAGTTACTTCTTACGTTGAATATCCATTTATTGAACGAGCAAAACCAAATGCTGGAATCCGATTCAGACGTTTATAAATTCCCATTCGATGTTTTAAGCGCACAGAATTGGGATATTGAACATGTGGACTCTTTCCACACGAATGCCCTAAAGAAAGAAAGTGATAAGATTGAGTGGATAAATACAGCTATGGATGACCGATCAGAAGATCTGACCGATGAGGAAAGGAATCACATTTCCCAATATATGGAAGACAAGGCTTATGACCTAGCCATCGATGTACTGAAAAGAAATGCCCAAGAATTTGAGGTCGATGAAGATAAAAAGAATTCCATTGGCAACCTGACACTTCTTGACGCTGCCACAAATCGGATGTATGGCAATAGTCTGTTCTGCACTAAACGTCGCATCATTGTAGAACGAATCAAACAAGGAATATTTGTTCCAATTGCCACACAGTATATCTTTGCAAAGTTCTTCGACCAAAAAGGAACGAATAGATCACTGTGGACTGAGGAGGATATGGATGCCTATCATAGATATGTCTATAATGTTATCGTAAAGTACATTAATAATGAGGAGGACGAACTATGAATGAGAGATATACTTTTATAGACATCTATCAGAAGGAACTTGACCTGAATAAAGATACTAAGGTTAAGGTTAGTCAGGTCATCATTCCAAAGATTCAGCGTCCATATGCCCAGGGAAGGTTAGATGGAGTATGTACTTATGTACGCAATACTCTGCTGAACGAAATGTTTGCCAACTTCAAGACTGAAGACATCTTCGATTTCAACTTTATCTACGGCATTGTTCGTCCTTCGAATGACGAATATGTGATGGAGCTTTTAGATGGCCAGCAGCGTATGACCACATTATTCCTCGTTTATTGGTATATCGCTAATCGAGAGTTAACCGAAGAAGATGCTAAGGACAAAGAGGTACGTAATGCCTTGAATAGGTTTGTTTATGAAACAAGATCAACGGCTACTGTTTTCTGTCACAAACTTGCAGCGTACAGGGTGGATTTGACTGACCAGAATCCATCAAAGGTAATCAAACAGGCAAAATGGTATTTTAAATCATTTGACAGGGATAGTACCATTACGGCCATGCTCACCATGCTTGATGCTATCCATGAACGATATGAAAGGCAGGAAAGCAGAACGTTATTCCATAAACTAGGAAATATTCAGTTCTATGTTAAATCCCTAGGATTCTTCAACCTCTCGGAAGAGTTGTATATCAAGATGAATGCCCGTGGCTTACAACTCAGTCCGTTTGAGAACTTTAAAGCAGACCTAACCAACTTTATTGGAGGAAAGGACTATGCGCCCTATAAGACACTTGTTCCTCTATATAAGAAAGATAGTAACGAGCAAGTTGAATTCCATTTCAACTTCTCCGTCAAGCTGGATGCAAAATGGATAGACATCTTCTGGAAGAAGGGATATGAGAATTTTGATGCCTCGTACATGAGCTTCTTCTCGCGTTTCTTTGCCTGCAAATATATAATATCTACTAAAGATGTTGTCAACGACAGGGATATGCGTCAAGATGCAACACTGAGGAAGATGTACACAGAGGCAGAGAACCGAACTGAAGCCAATGAATATTTGGGATTCCAAGAGTTTGAAATGATTCTGAATGACCATCCAGAGTATGTTATAACCCTTGATAAGGTTCTTGATGTATTCTATGAGTATGATTATAAGGATGCCCAAAAGGTTATCTATGAAATGATGATGCCTACATGGGAAAAACAGTCGCAAGATGACGGCGATGATTTTTATAGCAACATCAATTCAAAGATGACGCACGTTAAATTAATCGTTTTTGGTGCTGTCATCGAATTTATTGAGTCATTTGACGCGTTTGATCAGGAAACATTCAGACAATGGATGCGTGTTGTTTGGAACATCATCGAGAACACCAATATTGACAGCTTAACCCCAGTTTCTTCACTAATAAGGAAATTCTCCGCCGTTATTCATAATGTTGCGAAAAGAGTACGTGAAGGAGAAACGTTCTATTATGCTCTTTCACAATGGAAAGAAGATAATACGGACGAACGCGAGAATAGAGCCTTGTTGGAAGAGGTTTTAAAGGCTGGAAGAATCAGCGAGGATATTGAGTGGCTTCCTGTATTAATAGAAGCTGAACTCCATCCGTATTTCTTAGGAATGGTTATGTTCTTCTATAAGGAAGGTATGTCTTTGGATGAGTATAAACATAGCTATAATAATGCAAAGGATATGTTTGATGTGTCGGGCATTACTCTACCCTATCGTCAAGACCATCTGTTAATTCGAGCTATCGCAAGTCAGTTCGTCTCATGGAATGAACTAAGAGATCGTTTCTTTACTGAAAGTGCTGAAAAGAACAAGTATTTAAAGAATATTCTTGCCTCGAATGATGCTGTAAGAAGGATGTTAGCCGAAGTCTTGGAATGCGATAACGAAGCAGAAATCAAAGAAGGACTGACGGAATACATTAATGATGCCAAGGAATTTACTCCATGGTATGGAGCTACGGAAACAGAAAAGAAATACTGTGACATGGCAGTGAATAGAATCCGGCATGATATAAAGCTATATGATTGGTTGGCATCTGAAGAGAGTCGCAGTAAGTCCGTTTTAAGGGTTTATTGGTATGAAGGGCATATCATGTTTGCCGTACCAAGAAGACAATTCGCAAAAGTCGCTTTGGACACAGAAAGGGCAAAGACTGCCTATGACATAGCTAATAATTATGGATTTAAATACTACGACCAGTCTCAACTAGGTATGTATAAAGAATACGGTGACAGCTTTGGCAACGAAATATGGCTTTGGCAGGAAAGACAGCAATGTAAGGTCTGGATTGGATTTCGCCAGCATCACGATTTATGCATACGCATAGATTGCAACCAAAAGAGTTATGCAGCAGAGCTTGTTGAAACGGTAGATGGATGTAATTACGTGCGAAATGAAGAGCGACTTATTGAGTTCTCTCATATGAAACACTTTAAGTCAGATGACACTTACAGAGTTCTATCTGAGGAATTGGAAAAGTTGTTTGATATTATTCCAGAAATCCAGGCATTAGAAGGATTAAATTGATTTAAACGAGAATAAATAATATGGTACAGGAAAAAATATATAGCTATTTTGAACGCAACCCACAATTGCATGTTCTATTCATCTTCGATAAGATGAATATAAATTTCACGGAGTTGGAGTTGGCAGAATGGCCGGACAACTATATATACAAGGTGTTCGATGGTGCATGGTTTAATGTAAAGTATGCTATTGAGAACACATGGAAGGACAAGAAAATTGTCCTACTGTTTACCGATGGCACATATCCACATACAGAGGAGCAGATGCTTAAGTTCCCACTATTGGATATGCTGAAGGCCAATATGGAGTTCAAGGAGGATGACTACGAGAGCTTCATGCAGCAGTATAACCTGCCGGAGAAATTCCGCTTGTTCATTAAGAACAATCTCAGTGAGATACAATCCACTAAGGTTAGTACGATGCTTACAGGTCATCTGACTCCTGAGACATTCAGCGAGGATGTCGTATGCCGTGCGTTTATTTCCACATACTTCGGTGAGAAGAAACTATTGGATTGGGAACCGATTATCGTCCGAATGTTGATTTTGGGTTTACAGTCGGAAGAAAAGAAACGTAATGACTTCTATTACCGTCTTTCCAAGAACCTGGATGCAAAGAAAGCTGTCGATGCAAAACTAAAGCGACTGTTTGACCGGACTTATAATCCAAACACTGAACAGAAAATCAAAGAAGTAGCAGAGTGTTTGAAATACAAC
>JAEEGK010030137.1_pt1 | contig 10774 bp, 10 predicted proteins | sample 8958771 | NCBI WGS metagenome assembly JAEEGK01 (sample SAMN16246547, study PRJNA631951) | gut metagenome | biome: gut microbiome; feature: rumen; material: SC-attached | host: Bos | place: Iran: Karaj | collected 2018-10 | reverse complement strand
GCATATATCTTTGGCAGGTCAACATAATAGGATTCTTCCTGTTTGATCTTCTCCATATCGAAGTTCGTCTTGCAGAAATACTTGGTGGTCTTGAACTCCTCCGACTCCTCGATATTGATGCCGTTGAGCGTACTCATATCCGTTGGCGTAAAGTCACGGGCGGCCTGACCAGCCAGCCATCCAGTGGCCATGTCCGCTATCTTGGCGGCAGGCACCAGATAGTCCATCTTCTCCGATATCGACGTAGAAACCTTCTGGTCATTGATGGTGACGGACTTCGAGGTCTGCTTGGCCTTTCCGAACACGTCGTTCTGTGCCCATTCCAGCGTTTCCTTGTTACGGGCGGCACCCATGAAGATGTTACCGCACGTCGTCAGAATCTTCTGCATACCATTCTTACCATAGTCAGCCTCCAGCTGCGGCAGTTCCTGAAAGCCGAGTGTCACAGCTACCTTATTCGAACGAGCCGTACCTATCAGACGATCAATCTTATAGAAATACAGCGTCGGCAACTCATCCACGATGATAGACACAGGCAGATTTCCCTTGCTGTTCACACGGGTCACGAGACGGTTCAGGATCAAAGCATTCAGCGAACCTATCACCTGTTCCTTCTCAGGGTCATTGGCAATGACGAGATAGGAAGGATGCTCACGGTCAGATATCTTCAAGTCGAAGTCATCACCCGTAAATACCCAGTAGGCCTCCGGTGATACCAGACGAGCCGCATTGACACGGAGCGTACCGACCATACCTTCCAACTGATCCATTGCACCGTTCTGCCAAGCTGACTGGAAAGGAGCCATCAGAGACATAATCTTCTCATCCTGCATGAGGATATCGAACACGTCCGCATACGGCTGGCCAAGGAAGGAAAGCACATGAGGCATGTCCGAGAACTCACCTGTAATGGTGTCTGGCTCCACGACATTTCCCTGCTCATCCTCATACCAAGACTTTTTGATAAAGATATAGTTGCCGTGGATATCGGTATAGCTGAAGCCGTTCAGTTCCACGAACATGCCGTCGTTGTCTGTCGAGACATTACGGCTGGAGTAGTCCACGAAGTCCAGCACCACATTCCCTGCCCCATCGATGGCCTGATAGTCATTCCAGTTCCTGATAACGAGTTTCAGTTTCTTGTTGTCCCAAAGGACATAGCGCGTCAGCTTCTTACCGTTTTTGAAACCCGTCGGATGGAAGGTTACAAAGAAATAGATGATGGAGGCCAGAAAGTTCTCTGCCGAATTCTGGAAGAAAGCCTCCGAACCGCCTTTCTTGTCACCGCCTTTGTTCAGGGACTCCAGCAGCGTAGCCGCCGTTTCCGAGGCCGCTGCCAGGTCTGGGATATACTTTCGCTGAATCGGGTTGATGCGGTTGGAATACTCCACATCCGTAAAGTTCACGATATGGAAGCCGCAGTTCTCAGGCAGATGGCCGTATTTCTTGTTCTTACAGTACTGATAGAAGAGATTCTTACCCAAAGTGGGGAACTTATAGTCATACACCATCATCGCAAAACCCTTGGAGGCATGCTGACGGATGAACGGGTCGATGATGCCGAAGGACTTACCAGAACCGGGCGTACCCAGCACGATAGTACCACGGAACGGGTTGATGATATTGATCCATCCCTTATGCATCCGCTTGTTGAAATAGTACACCATCGGGATATTCACCGAGTATTCCGTTTCGTTCAGCTCCTCAGACTGTTCAAAGGACTCGTTCTCGAAGTTGAACCTGTCTTCCCCTACCTTGTAGTTATAATATCTGGCGATAGCGTCACCGCCCTGATGTACCAGCATCGTACCGATGATAGACATGAGCGCATACAGCACCCTGTTGGAAGGAAGGCCATAGAGGATACCACCCCAGTTACCCTGCTGAACGACAATACACAGAATAATCAAGGTGAATCCTGCGATGATCGGATACAGCACCATTGTCTTCAGGTTGAACTTCAAGCTCTTCTTCGCCCTCGTGCCGATACATGTCACAAAGATACAGATCAGTTCAATGACCTTACATGACAGGACACTGTTGAAGATATGAAACCGTGCAATCAGCTCCAGCAGAAAACAGGTAAAACGGCTCTCTGCAGGGATTGGGAGGTTCATCACCAGTTCGATAATCAGGAAAATGTATATGCAGCTGCGGAACATTCCGTATATTTGAAGCTGCTCTTTTGTTTCTTCTACAGGCATAGTCTGTTTTTAAAAGGGGCATGCGCCGAGAGAGAAGCGCACACCCCACATCGTATGAAAGAAAAAATTTATCTGATTCTAAGGACAGGGCGAACCCTGCCAGGAGTCGTCTTGACAGTCGAAGTCACGAAGCCGTTGCGAAGACTCACGCTAAAATAATACATCTGCTCACTCTCCGAGGTCGCCCCGTCCTGCGAGGAACTTAGGTACTGCCCGTCAGAGAAAGGATCCCCACCGACTATCTCCATCGCACGGCGTACAACAAACAGGTTCTCCGACAAGGCACGAAGCTCACCAGCCGACGGCAAAGCCCAGCCTGACACAGGAGAATCATACTGCATGACCGCCTCGACTGCAGGACTGTACAACTCATCCGCAGCCATGATGGCGGCGGTATTCTCTGCACCGCACTTGGACCAGGCATCATTCTTCACGCTGGACACCGTAGCCAGCGAGTCCGTATACTGGTACTCACCCAGCTCCTTCAGAGCAACCACCAGAGCCGTGTCCCTGTTGGTGTAGAACACCACGCCTACAGCCTGATGGCAGCAGCTGTCATAGCCATAGGGAGATATCAGTGTATTGTCAGAGAGGAGGATGTTCCCTACAGACACACGGTTATCATAGATGTCCGTATGCTCCTCACAAGAGACAGCGGCCACAAGACACACAGCCATCATGGCCGAAAAAAGAAAACCTTTCATCTTCATCATCAAAATGGAATTTTAAGACCGACAAGCAGGCCGTTCCTGAAGGTGTCACCATGCAGGAAACTGACCTGGTTCTTCTGAGTCACGGACAGCTGGACGCGGTTCGGAAGCACCACGTTATACTCGAAGCCGCATTCCACTGCCATGAAGAAACTGCCTCTGACGGCACCCATCTGAGGGCCGAGACGCAGCCTGAACGTTGAGTTCTTCATACGTTTCAGGCATTTCTTATAGGCAATACCACCATCCCAGTAATAGTTCTTGAAGAAGGACTCACGGCACACCTTGCCGCAAACAGGATCCTTCTCCCAACGGTCGCCTACCTCCCCGTAGAACTCCAGCGCATCAGTATAGGACAGTTCGCGCTCATAGCCCAGCGTGGCATTGAGCGTACTGTTGAAGAGAAAACCACCGTTCAGGGAGATATACTCATCCCCCTGTCCGGCAAAAGCCGATGTCACACATAGAAGTGACACGATAAACAGACCAGCCTTCTTCATATTACTTTCGGATATTATAAGGAAGATGTTTCAGTAGGTTCTCATCGAAACTGTCCGCATTCAGGATATCCTCATACTCGATGGGGATATAGACCACACGCCCGGAAATCTGGTTCTCCGACAACTCCAGACGCAGGATCTTCTCATTCGGGAATGTCAGTTTGTTGACCACGATGACATTGCGGTAGGCCTTCTTAAAGCTTTTGGCACTGTTCAGGGAATAGACGGGAGAAAGTTCTATCGTCTGTGAGTTCGTCGCCTTGGTTTCCTTCTTGTCCGTCAGCTTGATACGAAGTTCCGCAATGTCATACTTGATCTTGGTCTTATTATATAGAGAGAAATCGATGAAGAAATAGTCACCCACCGTATAGATATTGTTCACCACAGCCTTGATGCCGTACTGGGAAGAGTGGATATTGTTATAGTTCCGCTTGCTGCAGAAGATGGCATATGCATAGTCTGCCATCGAACGCTCAGGCATCAGCACGTCGGGATTCTTGTACTGTCTCATCTCATCAACACCGATGTTATAGACAGAGCAGGCCTTAACAGGGCCACTGGTATACACCACGTCATACTGCGCCATGTGACGCTCGCCGATGACGGTTATCGTACCCACCATCTCATTGTTTCGCATACGGCCAGAGGGTTTGATGCGTACGATGTTGTCGGCACACTGGTTGCCGATGATCTTGTCGGTGGACATATCCACCAGCTTGATGTTCTCAGGCATCACGATGTGCGTGGTCACCTCTTCATTGACCAGGATGATATGCTTGGAGTGATTGTTGGTAAAGTCATCACCGTCAAGCAGGTTCCATACATACCTCACCTTCACAGAGTCCGGGTTGGAACCATTGCCACTGACCTGCGCTGCGGCAGGAAGGCATAAGGCGCAAAGCGCCACAAGAGTTGTTACTGCTTTCATATATACGTTGTTTTTATTGTTTTACCGACTGGACTGGGCATCCGTATTGATCAGATAGACGATGGTGTTATATTTGATCTTCGCCTTGTTCTTACGGATATTGCCAGAGATAGCACTTGAAGCCGACTGGTACATGTTCTGGAGAGCCTGAAGCGCCAAGGCCTCTCCGCTAATCTGACTACCATAGCCACCATCCAAGGAGATATTGCTCTGCATGGCCTGTGCCCCAGCATCCCTCATCATGTCACGGAAAGCCGACTCTGGGACATAAAATCCCTCCATGCCGTCATTGTCGAAGACGGACAGCGCGACCTTCACGAACTTGTCCTTCACAAGAATACTGGTGATGGCAGCCTTCACACGCTGCTGGCCGAAACCCGTCACCGTGCCATAGAGATACGTACCCTTTTTCAGCTTCACATCCTTGATGATGACATCATCGAGAAGTTTGAAGCGCAGACGCGTACCCTCATGTGCCTTGGTGGTCTTGTCAATCATCGCCTTGATCAGCGGTTCATCTATCTGAGCCTGTTCACCGATTGTATTGAACTTGTCAGCATTCTGCTCCGACACCTTCTGTACCAATTCAGCCTTGGGCTTCTCTTCGACTTTCTTGTTACCGCCACCAGAGCCGTCACCGCCACTACCAGAGGCACTGCCACCTCCCGAACCATCAGAAGAACTGCCGATGCCGAATGTCCGTTCCAGCACCTTCTGCCTTTCCTTGCTGCGCTGCTGGATATCCTCCAAGTCACGGGCATAGTCATCCAGCTCATCCTGACGCGAACCGCCACGACCGCCATAGCCGCGACCTCCGGAAGAGCCACGGTCATAAGCATAGGCATTGATATGCTTGCGGGACTCCGCAAGGCTACGCTCCAAGTCCTCCAGTTCCTTCTGCTTGGCCTCACGCTTGGCATTCTCCGCATCGATGCTGTTCAGCTCATGCTCCTTATATCCGGCCTGAGTGCTGTCAAGTTCTTCCTTCTCACTGCCGAGGGCACCGATGGCAGTATAGGCACCGTCTTCACTGAACCGCCTTGTCATCTCCGTCATCTTATCCGTCATCTCTCCGTTCTTCGCATCAGGAAGGGTCATGTTGATATTGTCCGTCACCACGCCTTTCTTCTCCTCATCCTCCCCGAAGAAATTGGATATCGTATATCCGAGGAACACCAGAGGCAGGAAGATGACCAGAGGCAGGATATACTTCGGCTGTTTGAAATTAACCTTTTTCATGTTTATCTGTTTTCTAAATTATCCACTATAATCTCCAGCTGCCTGTGTTTGATAAGGATCTGGAGAGAGTCATCATGTGTCTTGTCGGGAATCCTGATAAGGGAATCCAGCTGGTGTTTGAGTCTCTGACCATCCAAGGCAATCCTGTCAAGCCATGCTGTCTGATACGCCTTGGCATCCTGAATACGCTGGAGTCCCTGGAACATCGGATTCACAGGTTCAATCCCAGCAAGGATATTCTCTTCTTTTTCTTCACTTCCAAAGAATGTCATGGCCGTACCGAGAACCAGCATCAGGAACAACGATCCGACGGTCATCACAGCCGTCTGACGCTTGTGAGACTCTGCCCAGCGGTTGGCTTTCTCCGTCCGCTCACGAAGCTTGGCACGTTTGAAGAGAGACCAGAGCATCAGCCTGAACAGACGGCTGTGCCTTGGTTCCACTCTCTTCTTTTTCCTTCTGAACAATCCCATACCTTAGTAATCCAAGTCCTTATTCTCCAGCGTACGCCAGTTCACAATCAGCAGACCATGAGGATTATTCTCTGTCCGAGGCACGTTATCCAACTCACCGACGGTAATGATGGAACGCTTCAGGTCACGTGAGCGACGCTTGATCAGCTGAGTACCGTAGTACGTGAACTTACGTTCATGCTCATCCAGATTAATGGAGTCACAGATGATGGTACATACAGCAGAGGACGAAATGATGTCCGAATAGAAGCCGTTCTCGTCCATGGCCTGTTTCTGCTTCATTGCCGTACCGTCGGCCATATACATGGCCTTACCCAGCGTCCACTTGATATAGTCGTTATCGGGAGGCAGGTTGAAGAAATACTGGTGGAAGAGCTGGATGTGTGCCTTAGCCTCCATGACGAAGTTCGCCTCCTGCAGGCTACGCTCAGCAAGGAAGGGAATATCACCATCAAGGACATATATCTGCTGGCGCTCCTCTGTCACCAGCTTGGCACAGAAGAAGATGCAGATACCGCATATCACCGTGCATCCCACCACCGTTGCCAGCACCGTCATCAGTGCCAGCCTTGTCTTTTGCTCTAAACTTTGTATCAGCATAATGATCGATATATTTGTTACTATTACTTCATTATCATGCGTGTAGCACCACCACCGGCCATCGTACCAGCAGAGGCGACACCGCCGACAGCACCCATCACTGCACCCGTAGCCACAGCACCGGACACACTGGCTGCACTTGAACTTATACCACCAGGGATGAGCCATGAGGCCACCTCCGGCACGAAGCGGATGACGTAGGCACCCACCAGCATACCCATCGCATACATACAGTTCGAGCCGATGCCCTGAAGACCGAGAGCGCCTATCTGGCTCCACGAGTTAACACTGCCCTTCAGCAGATGGTCATAGGCAATGAGGTCTTCCTGCAGATTGTATAACAGGATGAAGTCGATATAGTAGAGACACATATACACGACGAATCCCCATAGCGACAGCGAGAGGTACTTGGATATCCATTGCGACCACGCGCTGCTCCAAGGCGGGACTATCGACATGGCGAACATGATCGGTGCGAACATGGCAAGGATGGTCAGGAATATCCTCTGCGCCACCAGCATGCCGTAATAGCTCATCTGGAAGATCAGCTCTCCCACAAACCTTATCACGTCGTTAATCCACTCCGAAACCTTCGTCTCTGCGGCAACGGCAGCTCGCTGCGCATAGTTATTAATCGTAGAGCCGAGGTTTTCCATGCTGTAGATGAGCTTGTCCCACCAGTGGGCATCCTCACCGATAGCCTGAATCTGCTTGGCCGTCTCAATACTGTCCTGCACCTCGCGAAGACGGTCCAGATACTGAGCCTGTTTCTCCGCCACCTTACGCTCCAAGGCTGCCACCTCCTTGTTCTTCGAATTGGCCATCGCCTTGGTGGTCGCTTCGAGGGCCTTTCCAGGAACTGACAGTTCATTACATATCCATGAACTGGAAGTGATACATATCGACAGGGCAATGATACGCGCCAGTTTCATCACGTCCATGGCACGTCTGCCCAGCATCATCATCCAGCACTCATAGGAGCCGACACACAAAGCCAGGCACAGACCGATGACACGGGCATAAGCCACAGTATCACCTAGAACGGCAGACTTTGGGAAAGCCTCCATAGCAACGAGCAATTTGTCAAGACTCTCGTCTATGGAGGGCAATCCCATCGTCAGAAAGATGTTTGTGACATCTAAAAGTAATCCTGATATCATATAACAACTTAATTTCAATAATAGCACTGAGCCATACCCACCAGATGCGCCACACGGCTCACGATACCTTCCATCTTCGTCTTGGCATCGGAGTAAGCCTGCTGACGCTTGGCATTCTCCAGTTCATAGCCGACACCCTGTTTGTGGATATACTCGATATTCTGGCAGACGATCTCGTTCTCACGGGAGAGTTCGTTCACCTGGTATTTCATCTTGCCACCGCTTTTCGTCATGCAGAAGAGAAGTCCTTCGGTAATCCTGTCCTGCATACGGTTGAAGTCATCCTTGAAAGAGGTATATATCAGATCAACGTTACGGTCGGCAGCCCTTTCCACCTCCTCCTTATGCAGTTCCTCGATCTTCTCGTATTCCTCATTGACCTTCTTCACCTTCTGGCGCTGTGTCTCTTCCTCGATTACACGTACAGGCATGATACGCTTCACATTCGAATCGCTTTCATCGAAGTCAACACCCAGGCTGCTGTGAAAGCCACGCCATTTCCAGCTGAGTGAAGCACCGCTGTAGTTCTTGTGAAACAGGTAATAGTACCAGTCAGGGGAAAAGTCCCAAGGGCCGTTCTCCATCGAACGCCACTGTTTCTCCTTCTGCTTGTCGTGCTGTACTTCCGGATATTGCGCAAATCCTGCTAACGGAACAAATATCAGCAAGGCCAGCATCATCATTTTTGTCTTCATATAGCATTCCATTTAGTAATCAAACCTTCTGCAATCTTATTGGTCACATCACTGTTCAGGATGTCCCAGATATAGTCATGGGCAAACCCGCCGATAGCCACACAGCTGCACCAGAAGTTGGCATCCTCGATGATACGGAGCATACTGTCAATGCTCGCTTTGATCTGGAAGATCATGTTCAGCTTCTCGTCCATCGAGGCCTTCATGATGTTCAGGCCGCTGGCAGTCATGGTGGTGTAGAGCGTCTTGATATTCTTGATCTCCCGCTCACAGGCAAACACCGCCTCGGTATAGTACCACCCCACCATTGGCTTGCTCGTTACCGTCGAAGCCATGGAGCTGGTAAAATCCGCATACTCGTTGATCAACTTATACAGACTGTTAGCCGTCCCGCTGAGGGCTGCAGCCAGCAAAACATAAGAATAGGCATTACTGAGCTTGGTGTTTAGCGTTGTCTTCACATCGTGGAAGTTCACCGTCTTCTTCGTGGCGGCAGACTGTTCGCCCAGACTGATGGCAATATTATCCCTCGCCTTATCCTCCGCATGCTTCATGTCCTTATGAAGGTCTATCAGAGCCTCTATAAGCGGCGTATTTTTCGGATATTCAATGGCATGACACCTGGGAATCCAGAGAGCCAGCACAACTATTACAATACAAAACTTTCTCATACCCCCAAACTGTTCCAGTCATTAATAAGTCCCTCTACGGCATTCTTGCCAGTGAAGTAAGCAGCCCACGACTCAGGATCGATGGCAAAGAGCACATCACTGATACCGTTACAGAACTGGCAGGTCATGGCCATCGCCTCCATCTTGTACTTGATCTGCAGCAGACGCGAGTATATCTTGTTGGCCAGAGTCAGACGTTCATAACGGTCAAGGAAGTTATAGCCGTCACTTTTCTTGCTATCCAGAGGAAAATGCTTCGTAATAGACGAATCCCCAGGAAAATCAATCTTCGCATTGTTCACGATGTTGATAAAGTCAGCAACCAGTCCCTGCGTCTCAGCTACGATGTCTGTCATCTCGTTCACACAAAGGATGTAGTTCTTGACAGGGTTGCTGTTGATATACTCCAGCACGACAGGTACGTTCTTGAAGATATCCACAGTAGCAGAGAATATCTCCGCATAATACTTGGTCTCCTCACCAAAGCCCGTGACGTTCTGCATCGACATCACATACAGCTCCTTCATGGTCTGCATCGCTGCCGTGTACTGCATGATTTTCTGCTGCTTGGCATTGATGGAGTCCACACGAGTATTATGCTGGTTCTCTATCAGAGCCTGTGAAGTGGTGTTCTCCGTCACCTGAGCGATTGCCCAAGGGTCAATGGCAATCTTCACATACGCCTTTGCCGACGATACCGCCAGCAAGGCAACTACTAAACTAAAGCACTTTAACTTTCCCATAAGCTTACGACTGATTTATGTTGGTTTACCATATTTGCGAAGTCACGCATGCTGACACCCAAGCCCTTTCGGTCTTCCTCCATCTTCTGGATAGCCTTCTGGCCGTCGTTCTCATAATGACGGACATACAGCCTGACAGCCTCCTTCTCAGAACGTTCCGTCGTGAAAGCCCAGCACATTTCCGGTGGTACTTCCACGCCATACACATCCGAGTCATGGCCACGGCAGATCCATGTTTCCTTGAAATAAGGCCTGCCATCGTGGTTGTTCAGGGAGTTGATTGTGAAAATCTGTCGGCGCTGCGTGTCCGTCAGACCCATCACCTTGGCCACTTCGTCATACTTATCCTTGAACTTCGACTGGTCCATCAGGATCTTGACATCCGAGTTGGAAATGATAGCCTCTTTCACGATGGGCGAGTCAATCACGTCGTTCAGCTCCTGCGTCACGACACCGGCGATACCATTGAACTTACGTACCGTCTTGTAGAGGTATTTGATGTATTCTGCCATTGTCGGCGAGGAAATGGCCTTCCAAGCCTCCTCGATAATCAGGGCCTTACGGCCTTTCTTGATGCGCATCTTCTGGAGGAACACGTCCATGATGATAAGCACGACTATCGGGAAGAGAGTCTTATCTTCCTTGATCTTGTCAATCTCGAAGACGATGAACTTGGCATCGAACAGGGAGCTGTCAACATCATTGTTCAGCGTGTATTCCATCTCACCGCCACGATAGAACGGCTCCAGGATTGACGAGAAGTTATTGATGTCGAAGTGAATCTTCTTCTCAGAGGTAATCTGTGGAATACGCTCCATCATATATTCATAGAAGGTATTGAAGGAAAGAGA
>JAEEGK010030134.1_pt1 | contig 10775 bp, 11 predicted proteins | sample 8958771 | NCBI WGS metagenome assembly JAEEGK01 (sample SAMN16246547, study PRJNA631951) | gut metagenome | biome: gut microbiome; feature: rumen; material: SC-attached | host: Bos | place: Iran: Karaj | collected 2018-10 | reverse complement strand
TGATAATGAACAGGAAAAAGCCGCGCCATCAAGGATTATACATTGGAAAAATACACAGGTACAATCCTCAAACTGAAGAGATTCATATTTTACTAAAGGAAAATCTAATCCACATTCCAGAAAAGGGAGATGGAATACTAATCGAAACAGACCCTAATTTGGAAAATGATAATAATCAAAATAATGCAGAAAATAGCTCTAAAGAAAATAAAAGATCAAAAACAAAACAGGATAAAAGAGCTAAAAGAAAAGAAAAAAGAACCAGAAAGGAAATTAATCAAGATAAACATAGTGAAGGATTCTTACAAACCTATGGATTTGACATTTCTTCAAAACCAGTCTTAAAGGATTCAAAAGACAAGCATTGGAGAAAAAGGGAAAAGGACAAGGACATTGAAGGAAAACTTCTTGTCATTAAAAGAGTCAGAGAAAACAGAAGACTTAATTTCCCACTTCCAAAAGGTTCAAAGGTTTATCTAACCAAGAAAAACTCATTATTAAATGAAGTGAAGGATCTCCACCATAAGAAGGAGAACCATTACATCAAAAAATCATTGCTTGAACTTTACTTTAGAATAGACAGCGACAATTATCCTCATTTAAAGGGCAATTTGAAATTGGATAACGGCAAGGTAATCACCTTAAAGGTCAAAGGGGAAACTCCTTGGGAAGAGGCAATCAAGAAGCCAATATCCAATGAGACAATCAAAAAGCAATTATTGAAGATTGGAGACTTGCCTTATTACATTGAAAAGATTACAATAAACAACAATAAAAGCTTATTCAGTCCAATAAGTGAAATCAATGAACTTAGAAGAAGATTCTTCAATGAGCTTGAAGAGGAAATAATAGCAAGCTACAAGCCAAAAGAGGAAGATGTGAAAATAGCTGAAGAAAACATCAAAAGCTTAAATGAGGATTTGAGAAAAAGAATTGATTTGAAATCAAAAGTTGATAGTGAAGATAATGAATATAATCTATCCGCATATATCAATAGCTTGGAAATCCTAAAAGAATTAAGCAATGAAGAATCTGTTTTTAATAGAATCTATTTGGAAATTCCTCCAAACAAGGACTTTGAAGAGATTAGCCAAGAGATTATTGAAAACAAATCCCTTCAGGAACATGAATTGAACATTAGTTACTGTGTAAATTTCTTGAAGGAAGCTATTGAAATCTCTAAAGATCAGGATTATAAATTAATTTGGAAACTTCCAGACATTACACACAAGCAATCCAAGGAATCCATAATCAAGATTATGGGAATCCTTAAAAAGATGGATATGCACATTGACATTATGACCAGTTCAATTGGATTGGACGATTCATTAAAAGACAAGTTTGATGTGGAACTTTATGGAAATTATCCAATTAATGCATATAATATAGAAACCCTATTGGAGTTGAATAATTATAAAACCTTATCCATATCTCCTGAAATATATAAGAAAAACATTAAGGATTTGATGGAAGATTACTATAAGGAAATGTCAAAAGACACTGAACTTCCAGAATTGGAACTCTTGGTTCATGGAAATATCGAATCAATGATAACAAGAAAGGAACTGGTTTCCAAAAAGCAATTGAAACTCATAAGCAAATACAATCAAAAGCAAAGAAAGCTAAATAAGAACTTCAAGGAAAGTGAATATTACATTGATTCAAATGAATACTATCTCAAAAACAGAAGAGATCAGTATTATCCAATCAAAACCAATTTGAATGAGGATACTTTAATCATATTGAACTGCGAAGAGCTTTGTTTGATTGATGAAATTGATTACTTGAAATCAATAGGAATTTCCAGCTTTTCAATAGATGCAAGATGGAAATCCTTAGACTACATCAATGATATTGGAAAAGTCTATAGAGGCATCATTGATGGTGAAACTAATATAGATGAATCTAAAAAAATCATTGATGAGCATTGCCATACTTTAACAAAAGCGAACTTTGAAAAGGGATTGAAATAATAAAAACTTATGATTTTTCATTATTACAACAATATTCTAATCAAATTAGAATTCAAATCATTGAAAATCAAAAGATTTAAAAATTAATATAAAAATAAAAAAAATTAACTATATATTTAAATAAATAAACAAAAACACTGAAAATTAATTTTACTTTCTCATATTCATGAAATGAGGTAATCGTATGGAAGGAGCGCAATTACAAAACATAAAGGGAATTGGAGATAAATTATCCCAAAAGATCATCGATGAATTAGGAGGGGAAGATGAGTTAAATCAAGTTATTGAAAACCTTGATTTAGAGAGATTGATCAATATTGAGGGAATCAGCCAAAGGAAAGCCATTGAAATAATGAATCAATTAATCGGAAATCCTGCTCAAAAATTCTTGAAAAGCGATAGGGCAATCCAACTTTACGAGGAAATCATTGAAAAGATTGTTAGCTATTCAAATACAAGTTATGCTAAAAACAGAATTTTGCTCCTTGCTCCTATAAAAGATGAGGAAATCATCGAAGAACGATTGAATTTTGTAATGAATGCTAAAGAAAAGGTAAGTGAATTGCCTCTATATGAATTGGATAAGCTAATGAAACACCTACATGAACCAAAGCAATCCAAACCTAATTATGATGCAAGCAAAGCAATTCTTGTAGAAAGCAATGAAGATGCCGATTATTTAATGGATCTTGGATTGAACAGATACTACACAATATTGACTGCATCAGATTCACCATTCTTCCAGGAAGAATTGAGAGGATATGAGTTAATCTATTACATTTACACTGAAGGATTCCTTGACCTTGGAGATATGCCTAACCTAATCATGATAAACAAGGATGCTCCTATCTATCAGCTTGTACCTGAAGTTATTTTAGACTACTTTAAGGAAAACAGGGATTTATTTGAAAGAGTTTCAAAAATAAAAGGAATATTAGGTGAGGAAACTGTCCTAAATGACATTGGACCTATACTTGATGAACTTGATTCCTATAAAACAAAAGAAGTGGATTTGGATGAAATTGTTAATAATGAGAAGAGATATATAGACCGTGAACTAAAAGAAAGGATTCAAAACATTGACCTTGAAGGAGATGAAGTTCTCGACTTATTAAACAATGCTTTACCACCAAAACTAGAAGAAATATTTGACGAAATTTTAAGTAAATCAAAGGAAACTATCAAGTTGGAAAGTGGTATTGATTTTGACCCATTCATCAGGAAGTATCCGATTGAAATCGATGACATGGAAATGGAAAGGGTGAAGACAGAAATCCTTTCAAATTCTGAAAACAATTATTTTGACAAGAAGAGCACTGCTGCAGAACAATTGGCATCAATTAAGGAAGATGCTGAAAGGGAAGTCAGCGATATAATCAAGTTTGACTATGAATATGCTTTAGGTAGCTTTGCTTACCTTTATGACTTGAACAAGCCAGAATTTGCTGATGAATATGACCTTCATCAAGCATTGCACTTGAACTTATGCCTAAGGGAAAGGACAATCAAAGAAGGAATTCAAAGAGTGGATTATAAGTTGAATGAAGAGGAAAACATTGCACTCCTAACTGGAGCAAACAGTGGAGGTAAAACCACATTGCTTGAAACAATCAGCCAAATAGCCATTCTTGGACAGATGGGACTTCCTGTTCCAGCTAAATCCGCTAAGATAAAACTATTGGATGAGATATATCACTTTTCCAAAAAGAGATCATTGGATGCAGGTGCTTTTGAATCATTCTTGAATGTATTCATGCCAATCGTTACAAGTGATAGCGAAAAACTGGTTCTCCTTGATGAGCTTGAAGGAATCACAGAATTGGAAGCAGCAGTGAAAATCATTTCCAGCTTCATTGAAATGATTGAGGAAAGCAATTCCTTTGCAATCATTGTAACCCATATGGCAAATGAATTGATGAAATACACAGACATTCGTGTAGATGGAATCGAAGCTACAGGTCTTGATGAGAATTACAATTTGATTGTGGATAGAACACCTAAGATGAATTACTTGGCAAAAAGTACACCAGAACTCATTATAAAAAGAATGTATAACAATTCACCACCAGAACTTAAAAGAGTATATGGTAAGATATTGGAAAAGTTTTAGAATAAAAATTGTTTTAAAAATAGCAATTATCTAAAAAAAGTAATTATTTAAAATATTTATAAATAATAGATTTGAAAAAACCTAAAATTATAAATTTTTAAATATTGATATTTTGCCCGTATACTAACTCTCTTGCTTCACAGGTAGTTTACCCTTTCCTCCACGAGTAACCCTCGAAACAGGCAGCCTATCTAATGCTGGGTTTCTCCTAATCATCGACAGCTAAAGCTTCCCTCATAGAAGGACCATAGGCATCAGTCATAAAATATGATGCGACAATATAATCTTTACTTAAGATTGTATATATAATTTTGTAATGATCAAATGAAAACCATTTTTGAAAACGTGGAAACCTACCCCATATAACACCGTTAAAAACACCCTCCGCAAAATCAAGCATTTTTGGATGAAAACTTTATATATGAAAACAGCAAAAACGTGGAAACCTACCCCATATAACACAGTTATAAACACCTTCCACAAATTTTCTAAAAAAGAAGAAAAATCAACTATTTAAACAAGCAAAAGAAGAAAAAATAATAAGGGTTTAATTAAATTCTTTAAACAACAGTTTTACGAAACTGTATTATCTAACCGAACTTGGGTTAGAAATTTATAAAGATTTAGAATAGACAATATTGCTGTTAAATTTTAATTTTGTTATTAAATGAAATAAACTGACAATAATGTCGTGATTAAAAACTATTTTTCAAATAAGTGTAAGGTTTAAAATAATCAACGTTAATGTTGAAATAATTAATAGCTACTTTTTTCCCTTTGATTTAATGAGATGACATTAACATTAACGGCCGTGTTTTCGGATTTGAATTTAGATTTCCAACTGCGATATATGAAAGGGTTTCAGAAAAGGAGTTTTGAATAGCTGAACCCAACCGTTAATGTTAAAATGGATGTTAAGTTTCCAATAGCATATGTGGCTAAAGTTTAAAAAATTAGAAAAAAGAAAGGATTATTGAATTAAGTGTTTTTCGACTAAATCCAATAGCATTTCGCTTGCTGTTGCATATCCCCCCATTTGGGCATGCATCTGTGAACCAGAATCTTCATCAAACAATAAATATTCCTTTTCACATTCAAGCATATCATAGAATACTTTTGCTTCACCCTGTGTCATTTCTGATGTTCCATCCATTACAATGGTCAGACAATCCAAATCCTTAATAATGTCAGTATTGTCGAATTTTCTAAGTTCATTACAAATGCTTTCTGAAGTTGCTCCGTGCTTGTAAATGTAATCTTCAAGCATGAAGTCCAATTGTGCGGGACGAACTTCTTTTGGCATTTTTTGAATCATTTCAAGTCTTTTAGCAAAGGCACCGCCCCAGTTTGCATTACCGGGATCAACAATACACATTCTAACACGTTCATCATAAATTGCGGCTCTAGGCACTAGAAATCCTCCAAAGCTTATTCCGAAAAGTATTATGTTTTCCTCATCAATGCCTTCAAAGTTTTCTAAACAGTAATCGATAATTGGGGTTATTACATTTTCTATATCGTGTCTGAATGTAATTCCGTTCATTCTAAGGGCAAATCCCTGACCTGGACCATCATACACAAGACAGTTTATTCCTCTTTTCAGTGCCTGTCTGTAAACCCATGCAGTATCTTCTGCGAAAGTATCTCTTCCAGGAGTCAATATCATTAACGGAGCATTATCATCTGCAACGGGAGATTGATAATAATGTGCTGGAAGAAATGAGTCTCCATAAGGGATTTCGATATATTCTCCTGGGAAAGTGGATACTTCTAGATATTTATGATAACAATCCAAACTGTTTTGAGAATACTTGGAAAGTCTATCATCATCAATTGAGTTAAAATACATTAAAGCAATTCTCCAATAGGTTGATGCCCTTAGATATGCACTTTCTTTTGTCACGTTACTGTTGGAGTTTTCTGCTCTTTTTTCAAGTGTTGTTGCCATTTCAGACCATGCATCAATCCATTCTTTTCCTGCTTTGAATTTAGCAACTGTTTCCAGTACTTCCCCTACATCTGCCATTTGCAGGTAGGTTAATCCTAGTGCATGTCTTATCAGTGCATCCTGCAATACATTGTCACTGAATTTATCCGCTGACCAGTGGCCTTCAACGCCAACTGACGGCATTTTATTCATCATTTTTTTCATTAATATCACCTCAAATTGTTTTTTATAAATTCACGAGCCTTTTTAAAGTCTTTTTCGTTGGGATGGTTTTTGGCTATTCCACCTATTTTTTCGAAAAATCCATATGTGTCATATCCTCTGCAGCTGAATCCTCCAATGAATTCGCAGTCTTGGGATTTAATTGTTTTTTGAATGCTTCTTGCATAGTTTATATAATTAATGCCGCAAGTGTAAACAGTAAAAACCTTTTTGCCGGTCAAGTCAATTTCTGAAGCTAGCTTTTCGATGCCTTTGTGGAATTTATGGAAATATATTCCTGAAGCAAATCCTATTGCATCATAAACTGAAAAATCTGTTTTTTTAGCTTCAGATATTTTTAATAAGTCGATATCATTTGAATATGCCATTACATCTAGAACTTTTTTTGTATTTCCATGATGTGATGAAACATATATTATTGCGGTTTTCATTTTTTATCATCTCGAAAAAATTTAATTTCCTATAAAATAATTTCCTATGAAACTATTTCATAGAAAACTATTTAACAATAATCATATATAAACATTGCTATGGAAGAAAAAAAATTAGGATTCCTAATAGCTAATCTATTCAATGATTACACAAACTACATGAATAGCTATCTTAAAGAAATGGATTTGACATTAAGCCAAACAAGAGTGCTCCTTGTTTTAGCATTGAATAATGGTGTTTCTATAGATTATCTTGCAGAAAAAGCAAACATAGGAAAAAGCAGCGTAACCAAATCTGTGAAGATACTTGAAAAGAAAGGATTTCTGACAAAAGAAATTGACCCTGAAGACAATCGTAGAAAAATTGTTAAAATCACAAAAAAAGGAAAAGAAATACAAAATGCAGCTCTTCAAATTAATGATGAAATAGAAGAATCAATAATTTCTAAAATTGGTGAAAATGAAATTAAAACCTTAAAAGAACAGTTAATCACATTAGACGAATTAATTAAAAATTAAAAAACAGCAAATAACTTCTTGAAATTTAAATAAGGTTTTCTTTCCTTTAACCTACGGTTGATAATTCAACAGTTATTTTTTTAGATTCAATTTAATGAGGTGACATTAACATTAACGGAAGCCCTTCCATAAATCAATCTTGTTTTCCACTGTGATATATATGAAAGGGTTTCAGAAATTAAGTTTTGAATAGCAAATAGCCGACGTTAATGTGGTTATGGAAATTCACTTGCTATTTCATGGTATTTATCAGTAACAATAGCTACAAAGTCTTGTATTTCACCTGTGACCTCTAAAGTATCTATATCTACTTCTTTGAGATAACATATACTGTTAATGTCTTCAGGGTCATCTGTTTCTGCAATACTATACCATCCCATTATCATTAATGGTTTATCTTTTGGGAATTTTTTTAATTCTTCAATAGGTTTAATTAAATTCTTTAAACAACAGTTTTACGAAACTAAAAAATAAAAATAGTAAAAAATAGAAAGTGATGTTAAACTTCTTTAACACCTTTAATCATAGGTTTGAATTGAGGATATTTCTCAAGAAAATCAAGAGCATACTTTATATGATAATCCAATGCCTCATCAAATTTATCCTCTTTTAATAATCTATGAGTAACTGCTCTCTCATCTTGATCTAAAGATTCATACTCGGGATTATTATAAAAAGTAAGAAATCTTTTATGGGTTACATCATTATCCCTTTTTTCAAGGAAATCCATTAACAAGTTAGGTATTCCTGAAGGAACATTGACAAAATTGTCAATGAAACTATCATCAACATCCATAATAAAATCATAATCTGGAATTAATCTTCTAACCATAATAAACCTCCTTATTTATAATTATATTTTGTGTTTAATTTAATTCTTTAAACAACAGTTTTACGAAACTTATTTATGAATTTCAACCTTTTCCGAATTCCAGTCAATCTCAACAACATCAGTAACGTTCTTCACGATATTACTATTCTTTTTAAATAAAGACTTTTTCGGTGACCAAGACTGTCTCTGGTTGCATGCCGGACAAACAGCATCTAAAATAGACAAATCACCCTTTTCAATTGCCTGGTGGAATTTGTCGTGAACATTTTTGATTCTTTTATTATCCTTTGTGAAGACTTCTATCGGGACTTCGTCGGCATAGTCAGTTGACATAATAGCACTCATCGTATCAACAACATTAGCTGACCGGGTTGACATAGCGACATCTTTCGCCCAAATTTTCATTTCCTCAGCAACACTTTTGAGACTTCCAGCATCTTGAGTGATGCTGTAACTTAACCAATCAGTTGCCTTTTCACATTTCTCGCAAACAAAGCGATACTTAACAGAATAAGTAAATAAAGCCATAATATCCCCTTCCCTTAATAAACTACCTGTGTCTGTTTAATTTACTTCTTTAAATAGTGGTTTTACGAAACCATAAACAATACTAGTATAGTTTATAAAAAAGTTATGTAATCTATTTTATATAAAGTTTCGTAAAACTCTGGTTTAATGAAAATAATCAAACTTATACTAAGAATCAGGTTAGGGATTATCGTTCTAATATGGGCAGATTATTATAAAAAGAATGAGTTGGTGTGGTTTTTTATGTAAAAGAAAGTTATATTGTTGCATTGAGGACAAATTAATTAAAATTGAGGGTTTTATTTGTGATAATTTGTTATGGATTGGTTCCTTTTATTTGAAGTTAAATTTAATTCTTTAAACAAACATTTAACGAAACTACAATCAAAAGGCTTTTTTATGATATTTGTTTATTTGTTCAATTTTTAAAGTTTTTTCCATTTAGTCAAATTTAAGACAATTAATTTTTTCAACATAAATAGTTTTGATAAATGCAAACAATAATATACTATAAGAACCTATTATCATACATATATTAATAGGAGATTAAACATGCCTGACATTGCAAGAATAGTTATTTTTAAAAAAGAAAATGGAGAAGAGTTTATTTTTGATGACAAGTACGTTCAAATAACCTCTTTGGAAAATAAAATGATGATATTTAAATTTGAAGCCTCTCAAGACATCTTGAAGGAAGGAGCTGAATTTTTCTCTACATTCAACACTTATGAACAGATAAAAGTGGATATTGGAGGAACCGGAGAGATCCCATGTTATATGAAAAGCTTATCCCCTATAGTTGGCAGAGGCCCTAAAAAGACTAATGGAGAACATTTGAATGGAATTTTCACATTATCCCTTCAACAGATAGTTGCTGCTCCAGATCCAGAGGAAGAGCATAACTGCTTAAACTGTGCATTATCACAGAATGGAGTTTGTTCCATTAAGGACAATAGTGAAAAAACATCTTGTGATGATTATAAAAAATAGATAGTGATTTAATAAATAGTTGAAATAAACATTTTCAAATACTATTTATTAAACTCCTTAACCTCTAAGGATTCAACTTCATCAAGGAAAATCCAAGTGATCCACTCACCTCTTCGAAGTTCAATCAAAAGATGAATCCCATTTCTACCATAATCAGAACCATCCAAATCACATTGGACAATACTAACCTGTTCACATCTTGTTCTAACATTATTTACATTCACAATACAATCCATATAATAATCCAAACCATCTTGAAATGGATTATTATTGGTTTCTATCTCATTAATGACATCCATTACTTCCATATTTCAACCCCCTAAACATACTATGAAATCACTCTCAACCTTCTTAAAAAAAATTAAAAGGAATAATTGAAATTTTTCTCCAAATACGCCTTAACCCTTTCATTTATATCTGCGAGCTCTTGACTATACTCAACATACTTCAGATTCAAGTCATTGTTGAATTTGAACATCAATAAGTCATCTTCATTAGGTCCAATTGCAAATAAACGGTCAAGGATTCTGTTTGCCTTTTCAAAATCATCCTCAAGGAAACATATGTGCATTGAATAGATATAATGCTCACTTTCAAACGGATGCGCCTTATGTTCCTTTTGAAGATATTCCTTGGCCTTTTCAATTTCTTCATTTTTAATGCATATCTTCGCCATTCTGGAATGTAGTCCCTTATATTCAGGATTTATTTCAGCCAACCTTTCATACTGTCTTAAAGCATCATCATAATCACCTAAGAAGCAATGATTCTCCGCCAAAAGAAAAATTACATCTTCACTATCAGGCCAGTCATCCAATATCTTTTCCAAACATTCAATTGAATTATCAAAATCACAATAATTCAGATATTCAACAGCATTCTCTTTAAGATCATAATACTTCTTAAAACTTTCAAATGGCAAAAGTTCCGTTCCGCAGTCCGAACATACATCTCCACCATCATCAATTTCCTTAAAGCATTTTGGACAAAACTTTTTAGGGTAGGCACCGCAAAACGGACAGAAATCAAATTCATCCGAATACTTATTGCCACATGCATCACACTTCATACTATCACCCTTTAACTTATTCTTTTTTAAATATTTTTCAATCATAATTAGCAAATAAAATATAGAAACGATAGTATTTAAAGTTAATGAATTAAAAAAAAGTTTGTGAAAAAAGTTCTTAAAATAAGCGTTTTAGGAAAAAAAGAAAAAAAT
>JAEEGK010030130.1_pt1 | contig 10776 bp, 10 predicted proteins | sample 8958771 | NCBI WGS metagenome assembly JAEEGK01 (sample SAMN16246547, study PRJNA631951) | gut metagenome | biome: gut microbiome; feature: rumen; material: SC-attached | host: Bos | place: Iran: Karaj | collected 2018-10 | reverse complement strand
GGCCCAATCCCCAATCCCCAATCCCCAATCCCCAATCCCCCATCCCCATAAACAATAATATAAAAAATTTTTGAAATTTATAAATATTAAATGAAAAAAAATTAATTTTTAATTTTTTTACATAAAAATAATAATCTAATATAAATTATATTATTTTAAGTTAATCTTAAACTTATTCCTAGTTAAAAATCAGTTTTCTCAGTTTATTTTATTTTGAATTAAATAGAATTAATAAAAAAAAATTTATTAATTTAATATCTTTTTTTAAATACTTTCATATTTTAATTATTTATTTATATTTATATATGATTTAATTTACTTTTTTTTTTTCTTCATAAGTAATTTTTTCTCTGTAGAACTAATTACAGGAGGAGGTAAAGAAAGATTATTCATATCAACATACATTTTAGGTTCAATATTAGCATCAACTAAAATACCCAATAAATGTTTTTTAGGATTTTGATAAAATTTCCTGCTAAAATCACAAGGAGGAACTAAATATAAAATAAATTTACTTTTAATATTAATCACTCCAACTCTTTGTTTTTCGTTAAAATAATTGATGTATTCATTAAATACTTCACATTGAGTAACATTTTGAGGAGAAAAAGCAACAATTCCTAAAAGAGGTCTTTTAACTATTTCTTCATATTGTGTTCTATGTGAAACATTTAAATTATATTCTGAATTAAAATCTTCACTTATATTTCCTCTTATTAGATATATATCTACACTTATTCTATCTTTTTTATTTTTTGTTAAAAATCCACTCCAAATATTTTTTAAATTTTCTTCTTCTAAAGAATATTCTTTTTCAAATAAATCTCCCTCATTTATTGATTTTTCTGATGATAATTCTGATTCATTATTTGATAATGGTGCAGTTTCTTTTTCATTATTTGGAGCTGGAATTATATCTTTTAATATATCTATAAATAGTTCTTTAAATTCATTTTTTGTCATTTTATTTTCATTATTATTATTATTATTATTATTCAAATTATTATTATTGTTATTATTATTATTATTTAAAGGATTTATTGCATTTGTTGAGTTTGTATTTTGAGAATTAATTAAAGGAGTATTTTGTTGATGAGTTTGAGGAGGAAATTGAGGATTTAATAATTGATTTGGATAAAATAAATTTGGAGGTCTTATTGGATTAAACATTAAATTTTTTGGATTTAATGGTAATACATTTAAAGGTAATGGAAATGGATTAAAATTTGTTGGTATTTGTGGATTTCTAATAAAAGTTTGATTATTATTATTATTAGTAGTATTATTTTGTACAGAATTATTATTATTAATTAAATTATTATTATTATTTGTATTATTATTATTATTATTATTTAAATTTAAATTATTATTATTTTGAGTTTGTAGATTTTTATTATTAATATTATTAATTTGTCCTAAAATATTAACTCCTCCGTTATTAGGATTAGGAAATTGAACAGGAGGAATAAATTTTCCCATTAAATGATTAAAAAAAGGATTTTGAGGCATAAATCCATAATTTCTATTATTAATACCATATTGATTAATTTCAGGAAATTGTTTTTTTTGGAAATAAAAAGTAACTTCACAATTAGGATCTCCAATTTTTCTTTTATTTTCATAACTAGATTCCTTTTTCATTTCTTCAACAGCTTTTTGAGCATCTTCATATTTATAAAATTCAACATAAATAGAAGGTCCAAATCCAGTATTTTTTTCTGAAATTTCTTTAATTTTTCCAAAAGTACTAAAAATTTCTTTAATAATATTTTCATTAGGGACCATAGAACCTTTACTTAAAGAAATATGAATTAATTTACATGTTTTTTCACTTAAAACAAAACCAGGTTCATCACCAATAATTCCACTTCTTTTTCCACTATCAGAATATAACATTCTAAATCTTCTTCCATTAAATTCTTTATTTTTAGTTTTTTCAAAAGCAGAACTTGCACTTTTAACTAATTTATATCTTATAAATGCAAAATTTCTTCTCATTTCAATTTTTGTTATTTCCCCATACATAAAAAAATATTTATATAATGTTTGTTCTGTTATATCAGAAGGTAAATTTCCAATCCAAAGTTCTCTTACTTTTAATGCTTTTACATTTGATATATTTAATTCTTCTTTTTTAACATTTTTTTCCTGAGAATTTTCACTTGAACTTTCTGACATTATACTTTTTTTTTTTTGCTCTATTTTTTTCTCATTTTTATCCATTGAAACTTTCCATTCTAAATTCTTTGATATATAATCAATTGCATCTTTTGCTTCGTTTTTGTTTTTCATTTTAACATATCCATAATAATATGATGATTTCCCTTTTTTTTTAAAAGAATAATCTATCACTTCTCCAAATTGAGAAAATTCATCTTTTACTTTTTCTTCTGATGTATTTGATGGAATGTTTGATATATATATTTTTATTGAATGAGATTTATGTTTTGACCTTTCACGAGAACGAGATCGAGAATGGTTACTTCTTCTTGAATGAGAATGATGTGAATGAGTATGAGATTGTTCCATTTTTAAATTTTGTTATATTTTTTTTATTATATTTTATTGAATTGATTTTTTTTAGTTTTTTCTCTTTTTTACTGTTATGAAATAATTTAAATTTAATTATTTTTTGGGGTTTTTATTTTGAAAGATAAAAAATAGAAATATTTATATGTTTAATTGACTTTTTTGAAAAAATTAATTTTTTATTTCACAGGTTTTTAATAAACTTTTTCATATGTTATAAAATTATTTAAATATTTACTTATTATATTTTTTATAAATGAATTATAATAATAAGAAAGAATGATTATTCTTAACTAATTGTTTTGAATGAATTTTATATTAAGAAATAACTTAAAAAATTATAAATATAATATCAATCATTAATTAAAATTTAGATATTTATTTTTAAACATTATATTTCAATTGAATTTTGTTTCTTTATTTTATTAAATTTTAAATAGTTCTTCTTCAATGCTTTAAATTTAATATATTTTTTGCCTATAAATTTTATAATGTAATTAAAATTTTTGAAGAATATTTCAAAAAATATAAATATTAATTTTGTTTATTTTTTCAAACAAAAAAATATTAAATTTAAATTTAAATACCATATTGTATTTTTAATTTATTAAGGGTTTCAATAACAGAATTTGTTTTTTTTTGTTTTTCACTTCTAAAACTAGTACTTGTAATTCTTTTATGATTTAAATCTCTTCCACTTTTTAAATTAGAATCATTATTCAATGAATTAATTTCTTTCCCTTCTTCCGAAACTAAATTATAATTTTGAGGTTCAGATTTATATAAAATTTTATTTAATTCATTTCTTACTCTTTCAGAAAATTTAACTTGATTATTATTAATAATTGGAGTATTAATATTTACATTTGTTTTATTTATTTTTTTCCTTCTATTTTTATTTAATTGAGAATTAAGTGGATTTAAAAGATTCATAATTTCTTCTTTTTTCTTATTCAACATATTTCTTTTTTCATTATCATAAAGTATATTTTTCTTATTTTGAGAGGAATTTTCATTTTGATTTGAAATTATATTATTATTTATATTTTTATTTGGGTTTTTATTTGTTATTTCCGAAAAAACTGAAGATAATTTTTCTTTAAATAATGGATTTTGCAATAATAAATTTGGTTTATTAAAATCTAATTCTTCATCATTATTACCATTTAAATTTTCTTTAATAGTATTAGTTAAAATAACTTCTTTTGTTAAACTATTAATTTTTTGTAAAAGTTGATTATCTCTTGATACCATATTACTTTGATTTAAATTTCAAATTAATTTTTAACATTAAAATAATCAATATATTTTTAATATTAAAAATAATTTTTCAATTGTTAATGAAATTTTTGAAAATATGAGTCAATTAAATAAAAAAGGAGAATTTAATATTTCATTTAGTATAATTCAAGTTTAAAAATTCTATTTTGAAATAAATTATTATAATTTTAAATAATTAAATTAATATTGAGTATAAAATGGAAACAGCAAATAATATAAAAATAATGCAAAATAACACACAATCAATTAATCCTTTAGAATTAAAAAAATCAAAATTAGAATCAAGAAATTTAGAATTAAAAGAAGAAAATAAAAGATTAAATATAAAATTAGAAGAACTAAAAAAAAATGCATTAGAATTAAAGCAACATATAGATACTGTAATATATACTCAACTTGATTTAAAATCAAAAAAAATAACAGATTTGAAATTACAAATTGAAGTTGCAAAAAATAAAATATATGATTTAAATAAACAATTAGATGATTTTGATTCAATTTCAAATTCTCAAAAAGCAATAAGACAAAAGTTATTTTCTTTATTAAATGATAAATTAAAAAATGAAAATTTTTATTTAACTCAAGAAGATATTATAAAAGAATTAAGAGAAAAAAATAAACAATTAAGAGAAAAAAGAATTAAAATAAATGAAGAATTTTCAAAAGCAGATGAAAATTATAATAATTTATATTCCAAAGTTGAATTAAATAAAAAAACAATATTTGAAAGACAAAGTGAATTACAAAAAAAAATTGAAAAAAATAAGGAAAGTATAAATATTTTAAATGGAAAAGTAATAGAAATAACTAAATTAAAAAATATTTTAAATATATTAAAAGCAGAAAATGAACAATCTTTTATAAACAAACAAAAAAATCAAAATTTAAAAAAAAATGATTCAAATGTTAGTATAAACCAAAATAAAAAAAATTTAAATTCTAGTTTAAATAATGGTAATGAGAATTCCTCATTATTTACTTTAAAAAAAGAACTATCAAATCAACAAAAATTAAATGAAGGATTAAATAATAATTCAATGACAAATATTATAGATCAATCAAATTTAAATGAAAATGAAGAAAAAAATATTAATGAAGTGGCAAATTTAGCTCATAATCTTTTAGAAGAATAAAATAAATAAATTAAAAAATATATAAAAATATTTGTAAATACTAAAATATTTTTTTATATAAAATATTCAGATTTGAAATAACAAAAAAATATTATATTTTTTTCTTTATCCTTTCTTTTTTTCATGACATAAAAAGAAGAATTTAGTTAAAAAGGGGAAAAGTAAATTCAAGTTTCAAAAAATGAAAATTAAATCATTTCTACTTCCAAATCATGTTAAAGATAATGAAAAAAAATATTGAATAATCACATTAAGTAAAAAGATAATTAAAGTATGTGCAATAATAATTTAAATATATAGATCTTTTTTTTAATTACACTTTTTATAATATTCAATCAACAATTAAAAAATTTTGCTTTTATACTATTCTATTAAATTTGATAATTTTCTAGCATTTACTCTATATACTATTCAAAATATATTTTAGTTTCTATCAACAATTTTTCTGTTAATTAATAATCATATTTATTTTCCTAATATATTTAAAAAATTTTTTTGTAAATTATAGAATAATATAAAAAACTATTATAAGAACAAAATTTCATTCATTTGATGAATTTTCTTTTAAAATAAAAGATCCAAAGAAATTCTATGAAATTTAGATTTCATTTTTTTGATTATATATTTTTTTTCCTCAAATGGCGATTGCTAATATATTGATTCAATGATTTGGATTTTTTAATTTTTTTAAAGATTCATTTATTTATTTTTGTTTGTTTTTTTTATTATTTTGAATTTTTTTTTATTTATACTTTTAGTTAATACTAATTAATTAAAAAATACCATAAATTAAACCATGAAATTTTATTATTATATACATCGATATAATAAATACCTAACCTTAAGGTATAATTTTTTTTTACCTACAACAATTGAGCTTAAATTATTTCAACTAAAATATACAAATATATTTTATTATCTTATATATACCTTTCTATATCATTTCATTCAAATATGGATATTTAGAAATTAATTTTCCAATTAATTTCTTTCCAAATGAAGTACTTTTTATTTCATGAATATTTTTAGCAATAATACTTAAAATACCAATAAAAATTTGTTTATTATTACATACAGATAAAATTTTTTGTATAATATAATTACCATATTTATCAGTTAATAATTCCATAATTGTTTTTTCATTTTTACATATATAATTTATTAAACAATTTACAATTCTATCATTACCAATATCAAATAATTTCTCTATTACATTAGAAGAATATTTTTCTTTGCAAAGTGGAATTAATTGAGGAAAAATAACATTAATTATTTTCAAATTAATATTATCATCTTTTAGAAAAAGAACACATTGATAAATATAATTTCCAAATTGATTTTCAATTAAATAAAAAGTATTTTGTAAAACTAAATAAATTAATTTTTCTCTTTGCACCTTAACTCCATAATTAAGACATTTTTGAATAACACAACAACCATATTTAGTAACAGAAATTAAAAGAAAATTTTGATATATTTCATTATAAATAAAATTATTTATTGGAAATGGAACATGAATAATAAATTTTTGAATTATATGATTTGCATTTTCATTAATTGATAATTCAGTAACTCTTCCTTTTAACATTTCAATTAATGAATTACAAATAAAAGATTTAAATAATTTTGAATGATATATTTTTTCCACTAATTTTTGAATTACACGAGTTCCATTTGGTGAATGAGAAATTTCATTGAAATTATTATTTATAAAGATTAATAAATTATAAAGATTATTTTGATCTAAAATATCAACCAAATTTTGAAAAATTAAATTTCCATAAACATTATTTATTAGAGGTAACATATATGGGTGGAAAAATTTATATAAAATGTTATTTGTATATTGAGGATTTGAAATTATTTTTAATTGAAGATAATGACAATAATTTTGATTTTTTTGATGATTATTTACATTTAAAATTGAATAAATTGCTTCATAATCTTCTTGTGAGATAGAAAAATTTAAAGAATAATTATTTAGATTATTATTCATATTTTGATTTTCTGAAGAAAAAATAAGAGGATTTATATTACTTAAATAAGATGAATTTATTGAAAATAAATTATCTTTTAATTGTAGATTTTTGTCGAAACTAAATAAAGAAGAAGAAGTTATAAAAGAATAATTATTTTCATTTTCTTCATTATTTTCAATATCTAAATTTAAATCAATATTTTGATTTCTGAAACTAAAAAAATTAATTTTTAAATAAATTAATCTTACTAAGATATTAAAGGATTATTTTTATTTGACAAATTTCTATTATGACTCGAAGTCTTATTAGTTAAATATGAAGTATCATCATTTGAATTATCACTTTGAGATTCTTGAACAGATTTTGAAAAAAAATTAGCTTTTGAAATATAATTTCGACTTTTTGATATCATTTCTATATTTGATTCAAATTTACTTTTTTCAATTTGAGTATTATTTATATTTAAATCATTTGAATTTTGTTCTTGTTTGATTTCTTCATTATTTAACATAAAAGTATTTTCCTGCATTTATTGGTAGTTTAATTTTTATTATAATTTAAAATCATAAAAAGATATTAATAATTTTTTAAAATATTAAAAAAATCGTAAATAATCCTTAGTTAAAAATTAAATTTTACTTTAAAATTAATCAATATCCTTTTAACTAAAATAACTTTTTTTATTAGAATTAAATTCATTAAAAACACTTCTGACAGTATTTTCATCGATATTATTTTTAGAAAAATAATCTTTATTGACTTTTCCACATAGAAAATCAAATTTATTAACTGCATTTTCAAAAATATTTATACTATCAAAACCAATATCATATTGTCCAAAAACAGAAATAAAAACAATACAAGGAATATTTTCAAATTCAGCTTTACAAAAAATATTTGCACAAAATCCAGAAAGATTATTTGGAATTGGTAATTTTGAACAATTGCTTTCATTATTTCCTTCTTTTGAATTTTTAATATAATAGCATTTATCTATTTTATTTTCTGAATAAAAATTATTTGTTGTTAATGAATCAAAGCATATTATTTCTTTATATGTTATATTTTTTTCTTTAAAGTAATTTAATAAATAGTTTTCATTCTCTATTTTTATTCCAATTTTTGTTAATAATATTAATAGATTTTTCCCATTAGCAGTTATTTGATATAATTCAGCGAATAAAGTTTTTTTTTTATTTAAGTCTTTTTCTTTATTCATAAATTTAATTTTAAATGATTGTTTTTGATCTCTTATTTCTTTAAAAAAAGATGCTTTTAAAAAGGCTGAACCATTTCCATAACATCCAATAATTAAATAATCATTTTCTTTTGTTGCTAGCTCATTTAATTCTATTATTTCACTTTTTGCTAAATCATCTTCTTTTTCTTCTAATTCATCTTCATCTAAAAAAATATCTGGATTTTTTTCTTTTTCTTTTTCTTTTTCAATTTCCATATTTGATTAATCGTATTATATAAATTAATATATTATATATTCATTAAAACAAATATAAAAAATAAATTAGATGAGATTAAATAAATAAAAAGAAATACAAATTTTTTTCATAAAAAAGAAAATAAATAAAAGAAATATAAAACTTTATTATATATTAAAATATAATTTCAAAAATGCATAATTATAATAATGAAGTCAGTCAATCAACCAATACAGACTCAGATATCGATGAACAAATATTTATGCCACAGAACATAAATATAACAAGAAATATATAATTTAATTTCAAGAAAAGATTCAAATAAGATAATTATAGTTTCCCAGAAAATAAAGTATTATCTATTAAAAATGATGATATTCAAAATAAAATTGGTTTAAATAATAAAGATATATTAGTTAAACAATTAACAATTCAAATTGAACAATTAAGTGAAGAATTTAAATCAAAGAGACATTGATATTCAAAATTATGAACAAAATAAACAAAATAATTTATCTGAATATTCTGACCATATTTCTTTATTAATGAAAGAAAAAACTGAATTAGAAGCTCAAAAAGCTGAATTAACTGAAAGTTTATTTTTAGCTACTGAGGTATCAAATAAATTAATAGATTTCATTAAAGACAAATGTTATAATATTAAAGCTAATTTATTTCAAGAAAAAATGAAAAATAGGAATTTAGAAAAGAAATATAAAAATATATTAAAACAAATGAAATCTAAAGAAAGAATATTATTTGAAGAAAATAAATCTTTAGGAGATATTATATCAGAAAAAAAATTGGAAAAGTCTCAAATGGAATTTAATTATCAAAATAAAATGCAAAATATGAGTTTATTAGCTAATCAAGGATAAATAATAAATTCAAGTGCTTTTATTAATAATACTATGTTTAATTTTCCTGTTAATAATCAAAATATCCTTAATAATAGTATATGATTAATAATGTTAGTTATAATGAAATTCCTATGAATAATAATTTAAATCCTACTTATCAGTTTATTAATAATACTAATACTAATATTAAATTAAATAATAATAATAATCTTTTAAGTGTTGAAGAACAAAGAGAAGAAAATCAAAAAAGAATATTGGAAGAATTTTAAAAATTATTAGTTAAAATTGATGAAAAATTAGATGAACCTCAACAAATTGAATAAATTAAGAAAATTAACAATAATTTTTTATTTATATTTTTAAATATTTTAAATTAATTAAACAGATATTGAAACGATTTTAAATAATGTTTATTTATAATATCATTATCAATGGCTTTATTTATTTTAATCTAAAATTCAATATTTTTTCAAAATTTTTTTAACTCGATTACTTCAAATATTTATAACACTAAACAAAATTAAATCAATAATATTAAAATGAATCATTTTTTTTTAACAGTTTTTTCTAAAAAATTTAAAATTGTAATTCCTTTATTTTGACAGGAATTTTTCCTAAAAAACTCAAAATTTTGATAATTTGAATCATCTAATTCAAAATTATCATCAAGGCCATTAATATTACAATTATTTAAATTTAAAATATTTTGCATTTCTTCAGCTTCTTTAAATTTTACTTTATTAGACTTTGACTTAATTTTAACCATAGATTTTCTTAAAATAGAAATACTATTACCTAAACTATTATATAATTCTTTATTCAAATCATTACAATCTTCAAAATTATTAACTTCATTTTTTTCATTTATATCATCACTTTCTATTGAAGATGATGATGAAAAAGAACAATTTTCTTCTTCTAAACTTGCTGATTCATTTAAATTATTTATTATATTATTTTTATTATTAGATAAAACATTTGATTTTATATTTAATGCCATTGGACTTGGACATAGTTTTGTTTTTTTTGGTTTAATTTGTGGAACAAAATTTCTTGGAAGATTTAAACTTAAACTTCTAGTCCATTTTGTTGAACCTTCTTGGGTTTCATGTTCTTTTTCTTCAAATGAAATTTTTAAAAATTTTTTATTTTTTGGATGAACGCTCATTTCACTTTTCAATTTTTTTATTGATGGCTTATCTTGTAAAGATTCCATTAAAGAAATAATTTATTTGATTTCATTATTATATGAATCAATTATATAATGTACATATATATTATATTATTATTTTTTTAATAATTTTTGATTAAAAAGATATAATATCAGTTTTCATATTAAAAATACATTTATTTTTTGAAATAAATAAAAAAAAAGAATTAATTCATTCAACTCATATAAAATATTTCCTTAAAAATAAATAGAACCAATATCATAAAAAAAAAATAAATAAAAAAAAAAAAATAATATGAAAAACCTGTAAAAAATTAAGCCATAATTAATTATATTTAATTATTCCATATTTTAATCTTAATATCTGAAGAAGGTTTAATTTAAAAA
>JAEEGK010030127.1_pt1 | contig 10777 bp, 6 predicted proteins | sample 8958771 | NCBI WGS metagenome assembly JAEEGK01 (sample SAMN16246547, study PRJNA631951) | gut metagenome | biome: gut microbiome; feature: rumen; material: SC-attached | host: Bos | place: Iran: Karaj | collected 2018-10 | reverse complement strand
AGTAATAGACCATATTTAGATAGGTATATTTCTTCAATAGCTACTTGATTAGCACTATTATCACCATATGAAAATAGTGAAGAAATAAATGAACCAATATAATTCGCAAAATAACAAGCAACTACACCAATAAGAACAAAAACAAGTGGCTGTATGTATTTCATTTTCGCATTTGCGCTGAAGCCATATTTGATTTCATCCTTACAAAGAATTATTGCAACAATTAAAATTGGAATATACACGATATATTGGGCAATCGCCGAAAACAGATTCTGATCAATCCCAGTATTCGCATTATAAATTGCGCGAAGTAATGGTGTAGAAATAACATTCATCATTAAAAAATAGAATACAACAACAATTATCTTTTTTAAGATACTAATTCCAAAAGCTTTTTTATTGATGTTTTCAAGACTTGCTTCCATATGCCCTCCTTATCTAAAATACAAAATTACCTTTTTTAAATATTACAACTTCTTTGCCATCATGATCAGTTCCAATGACACTTAAATCTTTAGAACCAAACATAAAATCAACATGTATCATAGATGAATTATAACCTTTTTTCTTCAATTCTTCAAGACTTAAATTATATCCATCCTTAATATTCATTGTATACGCATTACCAAGTGCTAAGTGACAACTAGCATTTTCATCAAATAATGTATTATAAAACAATATATTCATATTTGAAATTGGCGAATCATAGCTAATTAGCGCAACCTCACCAAGTCTCATACTACCATCATCAGTTTCAAGTAAAGCCTTAAGTGCCTCTTCTTCCTTCTCAGCATGATAATTAACAACAGCACCATCCTTAAAATCAAGATAGAAATTCTCAATTAAATGGCCTTGATAATTAAGTGGTTTAGTCGAATAAACCCTACCATTAACACCATATGCTGAAGGCATAGTGAAAACTTCTTCAGTTGGCATATTAGGTGAGAAATAAATACCATTTTGGGTATATTCTCCACCACCACCCCAAATATGGTTTTCCACTAAATCAATATGTAAATCAGTACCTAAGCTATTCTTAAAATGAAGTGTCTTAAAATTATATTTGTTTAAGATATCACGATGTTGCTCTAATTCCTTCATATGATTTTGCCAATCACTAATACTATCTCGCGACAAATCAATTCTTGATGCCTTCATTATTGCTGCAAACAACTTATCATATGCATCACTATCATTTTCAAATACCTTATCAGCCCAAAGCTTATTTGGCATACTAACAACACACCATTGTCCCTTATTATTCATTGAATATTCTCTTAAGAAAGGGACTTTTTTCATATATGCAAGATTATATTCTTGCATCTTATTGATATCAAGTCCCTTCATAATACCAGGATTAGGTGAAGAGATAGAAAGCATACAAGCATTATTATCAACTAAATATTTTGCTTGATGATAAACATAATCAGGAATATTTTTAATTGTATCTAAATCTACATTTTCAAAATAAGCTCTTGAAATATAATCATCATTATATTTAATTACAACATCACTTGCGCCATACTTATAAGCCATACTTGCTACAATGCGCGTAAATTCATATGCTTCCACATTTGTTTTTATATTTAATATTTGTCCCTTTTGCAGATTAAGCCCTAATCTAATAATGACATCCGCAAAGCGTTCCATGAACTTTATTTTATCCATTTTTATTTCCTACTCTTTAATGTTACAATAGTTGACGCAATCAATGTAATAATTAAGATTGCAAGTCCGCCAAATACACACATCCAAACAGATGTTGATGTAAATAATACTCTTATACGATTTACTACAGTAATAATTTCAATCTTATTACCACTAGCATCAAGTAAGAATTCATCAGCAAGTGATGCATTCATTACATAATTACTAAATGAATAGCTATAGAATGAATTCAATAACTTAACAAGACCAAAGCTAGCAAGAATTGCCATTCCGATAATGATAATAACCATTGGAATATATGTAAGTAAATTAAGCACAATTAAATCTTTATTTCTAACACCAAGCATTGAAAGCTTAGTAACTGATTCAGATTGACGAAGTTCTTTTAATACGATGAAACCAATCGCAAGTACAAGGGCAACACCAATAAAGAAACGATATAAACTATCAATAACTTCAAGTAATGAATTACCCTTATCAGATGCAGTATTACAATTCTCAACCTCACTATTATAGTAATCAGAATACAAATAATAAGGAGAAATATTACCCTTAGATGTATAATAACTATCATCTAAAGAAATTTGTCTGATAACACTAGATTTCATATATACATATTCGCCACTAATAGTACCAAAATCCATACCATCAACAGTGAAATAATTATCGCCATCTTTTGTAGTAACTACGTAATTTGGATATAATGATGCAAGACCTTCAAAATCAACCTCTGCTATCATTTCACCCTTGTTTTCCACAAACTCTAAATATGCACCAGGCATAATATCTTCAGGTACCAAACAATAACCCAGTTCAAACAATTTATTCATTAATCGTTTTCTTGATGCAAGATTTTCACCCTTTAAGTTAAGACTTAAAGTAGATGATGGATCTTTTTGTTCGATGTATAATTGACTATACATATTATCACTAATATAGAAATCACCAGTAAAGTTCTTACACAATCCGACAACAGTGAAGTTTCTAACTTCAATATTTCCACCAACATTGAATGTCAATCTTACACTCTTACCATCAATATTTTTATATCTCAAGCTAGCAGTATTTTGCGTAATATTAGCACTTGGGAATAATTTTTGTGCCATATTAACTGATATGATAATTTGATCATCTTCTAATTTATCATCACTTGTTGAACGAGCAAGTAATCTATTCTCTAAATCGATATTTAGATTATCTTCTCCACCAACAAAACCAGCCTCACTATAATCTCTCAAACCACCAAAGGCACTAATATATGGCTTTAAGCTAATATTAGAACTATTAACAGCATTTATCTGATATGGGTCATGTCTATTTTGATTAGCATTTGTTGATGAAAGTCCATTCTTAACAACAATATAACCACTTGGTTGATAATATAATGAATTCATGAATGTTTCATTACCACTTTGTGATTCAAAATTATCAAGTAGATAATATCTACCTTCATTATAATTATATTTATAATAATCTAAGATACCAGTATCAATGATACCAACAACAGAATAACCAATTTCATTGTATAAATAATAAGTCTCAGTACCAGATAATGTACCTTCAAACTTACCATATGTATCCCATACCTTAAAATTATTCACATTCGACATTCTAATAATTTGGTCAGGATCATAATTCATTGCTTCTGCATAAGCAGGATCATATTTAAGCTCATATGTATCATTTAATAAATCATTATAATCTACAACATAATCACTATAGAATGGAGCATAAGCAGCACCTGGTGAATATGCACGACGACGAAGATACATATCTGCAATAGTATCAGTTATCAATATTTCATCATCTTTTTCAGGAAGTCTACCGGCAACTAAATCATATTTATTATTATCATCATATGTATAAGCAACGAAATTAGATTCCTTATATACCTTCCAATAATAATACATACCATTATATACATATGATTTCAAATATTCATTAGATACTCCTGGAATAATCAATTTTTCAAATTGTAGATCATTAGTACCCTCATAAATATCATATTTAGATGGGATATTGCTTTTAAGTAAAGCGTAATCTCCTTCTTTTAAATTATAATCATATGTATACGCATTTTGAATATAATAATATGGATTATCAGCATCGCCTCTTTTCACGATCTTATACATATCGATATCATTAGCGATTTCTGTTTCTATTGCTCTGTCGACATTGAATTTATAATTAGCTGTACCAAAATTATCATATTCTAGCTTTACCTTCTTCTGTTCAAGGGCAACATTAGTAATAGCTAAACCCACAATCAAAAGTACCATTACAAATAAATTGATAATCAAACCAGTCTTTAAATTATGTCTAAATATTGGCATTAAAGAGAATGGTTTAGATTTTCTCTTTTCTAATGTTTTAGCACTTTCTGTTCTTTCATTATATACAATATCTTCTTCCACATTACCATCGACTAATCTAACAAGCCGATCAGCATACATTGTTGCTTTCTTTAAGTCATGTGTAACAACAATAACTAATTTATCCTTACTTAATTCTTTGAATAATTGGAAAATCTTATGGGCATTCTTACTATCAAGGGCACTAGTAGGTTCATCAGCAAAGATGATCTTACAATCTTTAATTAAAGCTCTTGCGATGGCAACTCTTTGTTTTTCACCACCAGATAGTGCTTTAACCTTTTTATTTTCAAAGCCCTTCAAACCAACACGCTCTAAAGCATCACTAATTGATGATTGATTGTTTTGGATGTTCAAACATAAATCAAGATTTTCTTTAACTGTCAAGTATTCAAATAAAGAATTCTTTTGGAATACAAAGGCACTAGTGAAATTACGATAATCAGCAATCTCTGTATAATTAGCTTTTGCGATATCTAAACCATCACATAAAATTTGACCTTCAAAGTCTAAATCCATTGCACCTAAGATATTGATTAAAGTAGTCTTACCACAACCACTCTTACCGCAAATGATATTTAAACCAACTTCACCAAAGCTCAAATTTAAATCGCTAATAACCTCTTTACCACGAGTATATTTTTTCTTTAAATTCTTAATTTCAATCATAATTTCCTCCTATAGATCCTTAATAATCTCAATAGGACTCTTTCTTACTATTCTTAATACCATCACAAATAAGCTAAATAGCATAATAGCATAAACAATAGCATCCCATCCAAGAATACTTTCTAAGCCTATGTAGAAGAAATAATATTCCTTAATTTCTTGCTCAGTTGTATAAATAAGGCCATTAACAACAAGTGGATATACAAACTTGATAAGTAAGAATGAACCAACAAAAGCTAAAATTGTGTAAAGCACAATTTCAAAGATATATGGTTTCACAATATCCTTCTTTGTAATACCAAATGAATATTTAATACCAATCTTCTTCTTTTCCGCATTCATAGTCATTGAGTTCATAATGAACGCAAATACAGTCATAATCAGTAACATTGTGATAATGAATTCAATCATAACATATTTAGAACTATCAGCTCTATTCCATGTAGCTCTCGCAAAAGTAAATGACTGATTAACAACATTTTCATTTAATAAAATCTTCTTATAATTTGGATCAGTTCTTCTAATTAAGAATTTACACATTTGTTGCTTATCACGATATTTTTCAAATAATTGTTTACCAACAATTAATTCATATTCAGTCTTATTTTCTAAATTAGTAGTCATTGAATCATACATTGCGGTAGCACGTAAACTAAATGTATATTTAGCACGTGTTGAACATACGAAAGATATAGAATATGATGCAATAATTGGATCACTATAGCTCATTTCTAATAAATCAGTCCATAGTGCCTTAGATACCATACCATTCTTCTTATTAGTCCAGTTTGCAGTAGATGTTAAAGAAGCAGGTTCTGTAGTCAATTTTCTCATCAAAACACGACTATATTTAGTTTCTGCTGGTATTTTAGTAACAATTGTATATTTTACATCTTCTTCAAAGAAAGTCATATTATCCCACCAATATGTTTGACCAAGAGATGAAACATAGAAGGCATTATAATATTCTAAGTTTTCTTGGAAAGCCATACTAGTAAATAAATCACTTGTATCATAATTGATATATTTTTCATAAGATGTATCAACAATACCACAAATAGTGAAATTAACACCATTTAATCTAATAGTATCACCAATACCTAATATTTCACCATCATTATAAAAAGCGTAACAATCAACATAATAATCTGTAATCGCAATTTGCGCAACATCAGGATACTTTGAATTAGGGCTTACACCATCAATATATTCAAATGAGCCATCATCCACAATCAAATTAGTGACTTCAGTCTTATAGAAATTATCTTCTTCAATACTATCATCTTTATTAGTATAATAATTAATACCATATACTTCAATTAAATTACTATCATAATATTTTTCAAATAAATCAATATAATGATCAACATTATAATTGACAGTATAACCTGAATATGTATCTGCAAGCTTAATAAATTCAGAACCATATTCATCTTGATATGTTGTATAACTCTTTTCAATATTAAAGAATACATATCCACATAGGATATTACCAATAAATGATATTAAAATCATTAAAATTAAAATTGTTAGAGAACGTCCAATATTTGAAAAGATAAAATTCTTCGTAAAGCTTAATTGTTTTTTAAAGCCAATCTTAGGTTGAATAAAGTCAGTACTTCTATTAACAGGAAGTTCAGTATTGATACTTTCATCTTGTACCTTATTTTCTAAGATTCTACCATCTTCAATTTCAATGATTTGATCGCCATATTCATGAGCAGCATCATCATCATGAGTGATAACTACTACTAATCTATCCTTACTAATTTCTTTTAGTAAATCCATTACAATCTTAGTATTTTTACTATCTAGGTTACCAGTAGGTTCATCGGCCAATATTACAGCACTATCTTTCACAAGTGCACGGGCAATCGCAACACGTTGCATTTGACCAGAAGATATTTCATTAACACTAGAATATTTGATATCTTCAATATCAACCTTCTTTAAAATATCATCAATAACACTAAAATCTTTAATACCTAACAATTCTAAAGGAAGCTTAATGTTATCATATACATTCATATCATCAATTAGGTTATAATCCTGGAATATTAAACCTACATATGAATTACGATATCCAAATAATTCCTTCTTATTCTGCGCAAAAAGACTCTTACCATCGATGATTACCTCACCTTCAGTAGGAGTGTCTACGCCTGATAACATGTTCATTAAAGTAGATTTACCAGAACCACTAACACCAACTATAAAGACAAGCCCATGTTTTGGGAAAACTAAATCCATGTTATTTAAAGCATGAACGAGCTCATATTCAGTTCGATAAACCTTGCTTAAGTTTCTAACTTCCATACATAATCCTTCCGTTTTTTCAAACAATTTTAAAAATCTTGTATATTATACCATCTAGTGCTTAAAATTACAATAAATTTTATTGACAAATATATACAAATAAAAAAGGCCAAAAATAGCCTTTTTTATTTTTTTTATTAATTATCTTTTGGATGAATTGTGGTAGTATAAGTACGACTAAAAGTATAGTCATTATATGAAGCATTAACTGTATATGAAACAACAGTGTCTTCACTAACATATTTTAATAATTCACCATCATCAGATAAGATATCAGGATTATTTGATTTATAAGTTACCTTTAAATCACTTAAATTATTAATGATAAATAATTCAATCTCAACCATTTCATAGAAATATTCTAAACTGAATTGTGATTTTTGACCATATTCAGAAGTTCTAATCATTGATTGTGGACAATACTTACCACTGAAATTACGATGTTGCATAATACGATCTTGGCCTAAACCATAGATATGTAATAAGTGAGCAACAAGGTTCGCAAATCTCTTTTGAACCTTAGAATATTCAACACCATTATGAACACATGATTCAATACCTATACTATTATAATTTCCACCACCATTAGATATCTTCTTATATGTAGAATTATAATAATAATTATTGATATAATAATTACCATTTTTACCAAGTGTTGTAAATAAGCCAGCTGGAGTAATATCAGTTGCAATCTTACCATTTTCATCATAAGGTGCAAAGCATCTTGAACCAACACCATTAATAATGAATTGACCAGTCTTTTCATCAACAACTATTTCTGGATTTTCAACTGTGTATTTAACACCAGTATCACGAAGTTGATATGTTCTTCCACCATCACCAGCATGATATGCAACTTCATTTAGTGGAATATGTTGAATAATTTGGGTATCATCAACAGTGAAATGCCAACTTACTTGTCTTGAACTAGTAGTTACCTCATTAGCCCACTCTTCAGCATTAAATTTATTATCACCAGTATCATGACATGTTACAAATTCAGTAGATGTTTTAATTTCAAGCGGACGTTTAACGGTCAAACTTCTTGGTACCATCATTACCTTAAAATCACTTTCTTTCACATTAGTGTTATAAGATTGACTACCATATTTATAACTTGAACCAGTATCAGTTAATACTAACTTAGATTCATCTAAATCAATAGTATAAAAATTCAACATACCAAAGTCTTCATTAGCATGGCCACCTTGTACAATATATGTATAGAAATAAGATTGGAAGTATTCATCCTTATGCATCTTATCCATAATATATTCAATGGCATCAGCCTTAGATAATGTCTTCATTTTTAATTCCTTAGTAACAGAATAATCATTTAAAGATATCACAATATTAAAAGTGATTTCTTTATCACATACCCAATTAGTAAATTTACCACTATCATCGACAACTAATTTATCATTAGATTCCCATACCATATCAACTCGACCCTTATCATCAGTCTTAGGAAAATCTAAATCACCCTTAATTGTAGTTGTGCCCTTCCAATTATCTTCTAACCAATTAGCAGCAGCATCTACATATTCTTTATCGTGATTACCTTCAATTACAACTTCTTTTTGTGTTTTAATGTTAAAACCATTTACTTCAATATTAGCACTTATTGTAATTTTAGTATCTTCACTATCAGTATATTTATAATCACCATCACTAGATAAGATATCTTCATTACTAGATTGATATGTAATTGTACCCTTTATTTTTCTTTCTTTAAAGATTTCATCTTCCACATATTTAAATTCAACATCTTTATATATTGAATCTGGAATATATAATTCATTAAATCTCTTTATAAAATCAGCTTCACTGATTTCACCATCTACATTAATAGAATAATTAAGTTCTTCCACATTTTGGCCATTTACAAAAACAGCACATTTGATATTTGCGACAGTATCAAATAAACTATCTAAATACATTAACTTACCTTTTCTACTAACACTTACAACATTAGTATTTAATGATTCCCATTCTAGATATGCATCTGAACCATCACTGAATGAATAATCTTGTGGTAAATCAAAGCTTTTTGTCATCTTTTCTGGAATGATTGTTTCCATATAATCATTCAATTCTTTTGCATATAAAGATTCCTCTTTATCATTATCTTTACCTTTACATCCGCCCAAAGTAAAAACTAATAATAATACGAATAATACTTTAATAAATTTTTTCATTTATATCTTATTCCCCTTTTTTCCATCAGATATTATAACATAAATCACACATTTTATCAAGTGAAAAAGATGTCTTAGTAAAGACATCTAATTCATTATTTCCTATCTATACTAGATACCATATTCAGCATATCTGGCAAACAACAAAATTTTATTGTAATTTTAAGCACCGTATAGTAGATACCATATTCAGCATATCTAGCAAACCTCAAATTTTGCTAAATATGCTAAATATTATATCAAAATATACTCATTCTTGTCTTTTATAATTTCTACATTCTTTTGTTTGTTAGGTTTGATATCTACTAATACTATTTGTTTCATTTCCAATTCTTTATTTAGCTGAATTATTTCATTTTCATCTAAATAATCGGTTAAATTGTTGCTTAGGACAATATTGCATCTACTAATTTCTGAAATAGTAACAATATAATTTACTAATCTTTTAAAATAATCACTTTCTTCTTCTTTAAATCCTAATTGGAATAGATTGAAAAATTTATTATAATCATACTCGGTATTGTATGTTAAACTATAATTGTTTGAATCTATTAAAAAATCCAAGAATTCAATTGATTTTTCTTGTATTATACCATACATTTGTCTTTTTTCATCATTGATGCTAGATTGTAAAATTTTATATAAAACTGAAATATTTTTCTTCTCATTAAGATTAAAATCAATTGGATTTAAAATCTCTATCACATTCTTAGAATAGTCAAGTTCCTTGCCGTCTTCACTGAAAACAATACTTTCTTTCACGTTTAATAGCAATGTTCTATACTCAACTGGGCTTTCAATTACAAATACATTTATTGTTTTTTCCAATGCGGTAAAATGGTTCAACGATTTAATATTGACAAATTTCATTATAGAATTACCACCCTATTATCATCGTTTAAAACATTTGTGATATTTGTCCCGCTAATAACATTTATTTGTGCGAATTGCTTTTCTGTTATATTCAAAACCATAATACTCCCATTGTTAGGGGCAAATCCTCTAATTTTATTAATTGTTGCATCAACTGCCTGATGATCAATAGATAATTTTATATAGACTGATTCTTGTAACATATAGAATCCACATTTTTTAATGTTTTTAATGAAATGTCTATAATTTTTTAAGTCCTTATTTGTTAGTGTTGGCAAGTCAAAAAATAAAATCGATCTCATATATCTATAACTCATATTCTATAAATTTGATATTTTCAATATCATTATCCTTAATACATGATACAGCATTCATAATATATAAATGAATTGCATTATCTAATAATATTTTTTGATTATTGAAAATTACTTCTGAAGCCAACATATCAATAAATATAGTTTTATAATTGTCTTCATTAACCATTTTTTTAATTACATAACTATCTATTAAAGGACGAATTGGTTCCATTAAATCACAAGAAAAATTAAATGGATTTGATTCACCAATATGATGTATTCCTAATTCAGTTAAATACCCTAAAAACTTAATCTCTCTATTTATGCTTGACAAAATAATTGAATAACCATAATTTAAATATTTATTAGTAACATTATCACTATC
>JAEEGK010030125.1_pt1 | contig 10777 bp, 6 predicted proteins | sample 8958771 | NCBI WGS metagenome assembly JAEEGK01 (sample SAMN16246547, study PRJNA631951) | gut metagenome | biome: gut microbiome; feature: rumen; material: SC-attached | host: Bos | place: Iran: Karaj | collected 2018-10 | reverse complement strand
TTGTTTCTGCTCCAAAATGTTTTAATTCTTCTTCTAAATTGAAATTTTTTAATCTTTCTTCTTTTTTAGCTTCTTCTTCTTTTAATTTTTGTTCTTCTTCTTCTTTTTTTTTTTTTTCTTCTTCCTCAATTGCTTTTTTATCTTTTTTAGGATCTAATTTCTTAGGAGCTTCTTTTTTAACTTCTTTTTTATTATCAACTTTCTTACCTTTTTTTCCTCCTCCTTCAGCATCTTCTGCATTATTTAAAGTATCTTCAACTTCTTTTTTAATTTTTTCTTCAAGTAATTTATTTTCATTTCCTTCAATTGGAATATCTTTTTCTAATTGATTTAAACCATCAGATAATTTAATTCCTAATTCTTTTTCAATTTCTTCATAAGTGAATGGACCATATTCTCTCATTGCACTATCAAATCTAATTATACTTGTAGTATAACCTTTTGGAGGAATTGTAAATACTTTTGGCATAATTGTTAATCCACTTATACATTTTGGTGGTGTTAAAAATTCACAATCAAAACTTTTAAATTCTGATTTATTTGTTATTAAAATTCTTAATTCTTCAAATTCTCCTTCTGGTAATGATTGAAAACAAATTTTTTTTGGTTTTAATTCTAATTCTGGATTAACTAATTCAATATGATATTTTATTTTTATATTTTGAGTTGTTAAATCATCTGTTATTACTCTGCAAAAAATGTCTCCTTCTCTATGACCTGTGAAACCGTCTTTTGATTCATAAATTATATTAACAAATGTTTTTTCTTTTGATAATATATTATCTATATTTAATCTTACTGTAAATTCTTTTGGTAACATTATAAAACCATATTTCATTGGTAAAAGACTTGTATTTTCTAATGATATTTTTACTTTGGATTTTTCATCTAAATATCTTTTACCATAATTTATCATTTTATCTGATATTATTATTTTGTCTCCTGTTAAGAAAAAATGAATTATTGTTATTAAAGGAATTTTAATATTGTTTAATACAATTTTTAAAGGGAAATTATATTCAATATTATCTTTTGTATCTTGACCTTTGAAAAATGAAATTAAATTTTCTATAGTTTTATCAACTTTTAATTTAAGCCAAATATCAAAAGTTGAATTTGCTTGAATATAACCTAAAGAAGGATTTAATTCAACAAAATCACTTAAATCCCTATGATAAAAAATTTGAAGTTTATAAGCATAATTAGATTTATTAACCAAAACAATTTTTTCTCTAAATATTTCATTAATTATAATATGATGTAAATCATATATTTTTTTCTCAGAATAAATAGGTAAATCAACAACTTTAAATGAAATATTAAATTCTTTATATTCAATTTGTCCTTTATATTCAATTTTCATAAAACATTTTAATGAATATTCTCCAATATATTTTGCATTTAAAATAATAGAAACATTTTTTTTAGAATAACCATTAAATTGACCATGTAAAGGATATCTTAATTGTTTTAACATATAAAATTTCATTTTATCAAATTGAATCTTAGCTAACATTTCATCATATTGTTTTTGATCTTCTTCATCTTTAATTTTAAAATTTTGTGAGAATTCTTCAACTTTTTTTTCAACTTCTTCCATTCTTTCTTTAGGAATACCATCAACTAATTCAATTTCTGGTTCTTTACCAGGTTTTTTTTTACCTTTATCTTTAGCAGCTTTAGGATTATTTTTTAATTCTTCTTCTAATTTTTCTTGTTTTTCCTTTTCTTCTTTTTCATAATTTTCCCTTTCTTCTTGAATTACTTTAATTCTATATTCATCAACTCTTTTTTTTTTAATAATATCAATAATACCATCATCATTTCCTTTATCATTTAAATAATCTTCTTTATGTAAAATAATTTTTCTATCAATAAAATCTTTATAACTAGAATCTAAATCATTATCTTTTTCTTTTTCATCTTCATCTTCTTTATTAGTTAATAATTCTTTATCTTCATCAACAATAGTAAATTTACATTGTAATGCACCATCATTTTTAACAACTAAAGGTAAAATAATTTCTTGTCCTAAAATAACTTCTCCATAATCAATATTTTCATTTTCAAAACTAATTAAACATTTTTTACAATAACATTCAATTGGTATAACACACATTCCAGTTTCACTTAATAATTTTAATGAAGAATGATAATCTTTATTTACAACTGGAGTAAAATGAAGTGTCATTTTAGTAGAAATTCCTGCTGGAATTCTTCCACATGATTGATAGTCAATTTCAAAAAAATCAATAATATCATCATCTAAATTTTGTAACTGAAAACTATTAAATGAATATGAACAATTTGTTATTGTTATTGTTTGAGACATTTTAACTCCTATTTCAAAATCTTTATATATTATTTTTGCAGGCTTTGATACAAATCCTGGTTTGTCATATACTCGACCTACACTTATTTGAGGTTGAACTTTATTTTTTTTCATTTCTTCTATTGTACTTTTTATTTTTTCTATTTCTTGATCTGATAGTTCTATTACTTTTTTCTTTTTTGGCCTGTTTGGATCATTTGGATCATAGTCTTCGTCAGAATCTTCAAAGTTTAAATTATCTATTTCATCTTCCATATTTTTTTTAAAATTTATTTGAAAGTTATATTTTTTAATATTTATTTTTTTTATTTTTGTTTATTATTTTAATAAAATGTATAATAATAGGAAAAAAAAATATTTTAATAAAAATAAAAGTATTTTTGAAGGGATTGATTTAAATTGTATAGGTCAAAAAAGTAATTTTGATAATATTAATATTAAAAGATGTAAAAGTGCTATTTTTGTTGAAGGGAATAATAAAAAGAGAAATGAATCATTTATTAATGAGGAATATATAAATGAAACAAATGATTTATCAATAATGAATGAAATCAAAGAAAAAAATGAACAATTTTGTTCAATTTTAAGAAAAAGAATAAAAGGTTTAAATAATGTTGTCAGCTATTATAATAATAATTATTATAATGATGCAATAGGACAAATTTATCTTTGTAAAGATTTAGGTGTTGCCAATGATTTTTTTATTTATGGAATAATTAATAAAGATTTAAATTCTTTTAATTTAAATACTGATGATGTAATAAGATTGTTTCCTATAATTTTCAATTTATGTGATTCGAAATATGATATTTATTTTAAAACTGGAATTAATTCTGCTTGGGTTATTTTAAAAATGTATTATGATAGAATTATTTCTGCAAAAAAAAGTAAGTTTAGTTATGGAGTTGATTTAAATAGAGAAGAAAAATTAAAAAAATATGATAAAATATTTGATTTTTTTTATAAATTAAGTAATTTAGATAGAATAAATTATAATTTAAGAAAAAATATTGAAGGATTAAATTTAATTCAATTCTTTAGTGAACTCGATCATTTTATAAAAGAATGTTTAATTAATTAATAAAATTTTTTATAAATAAAAATAAAATTCAATTTTATAAATTATTTAAATTAAATATTATGAAATTAAATATACAAAAAAAAAATTGGTGATCATTTAAATAAAAAATGTATTCAAATTTAGACAAAAAATGGTACATATTATATTTTACATGTGTCCCATTAGTATGGTCAATAATATATATAGTAGTTTCATGTTTTACTTCTTATTTTTACTATAATGATCTCCTATTACAAAATAGACCATTTTTAAAATTTATAATTTCAATTTCTTTTTACTTTTGTGCTTTTATGACATTTTATTGTCACATTAAATCAATGTTAACAAATCCAGGAACATTAGTTGATAATATGGTAAATCGTTTAAATAATAATGAAAAAACATTTTGTAAAAAATGTAATAAAAATCGTCCATTAAGAGCACATCATTGTTCAACATGTGGTAAATGTATATTAAAAATGGATCATCATTGTCCATGGATATTTAATTGTGTAGGATATTATAATCAAAAATCATTTTTATTATTTTTATTCTATGGTACAATTGGTGATGCAATTGCAACTCCTTGTATTTTTGCAAATATATTTTTAAAAAGATTTATTTATTTAATTTTTAGACCAATGAAAGTTATTGATTTTAATAGTGATTATTTATATTTACAACTTATTAAAGAATTAAAAGAACCTATTTGGATTATTGTTTCTTCTTGTATTTCTATTGCTATAACTATTTCTGTTGGTAGTTTGTTTATTACTCAAATGTTTTGTTTATTTAATAATGTTACTAATGTTGAATCTACTATTTATGATAATGATGAAAATTGCCCTTTTTATGCAAAAACTCATAAATTTTTTATGTTTAAAACTGTTGTTGGAATGGATGAAAAATGGAAATGGTTTTTTCCTATTTTTAAAGAGAATAAATATAATAATGGATATACATTTGATACTCCTTATAAAAGGATTGTTAAAGTTGTAGATAAGGATAAAGATAAAAAAATGGAATCTAAAAGTTGGTTTTGCTGTTGTTAATATATAATTAAATATATTAAAATAATTAATTCTTATTAATTTATATTTTCAAAATTTTTAAATTTTAATTGTATAAATTTTAAATTAAATAATGAATAGAATTAATTTAGGAAGAGAAATTGATTCAGTATTTAATGAATATAACATGATTAAAAATCAAATAAATTCTGCAAAAAGAATGAATCCATTTTTTTCAAATGATAATACTTATAGAACAATACAAGGATTAAATCAATCAGATATATTATATCAATCTCCTATAATGTTTAATAATAATATTCCAATAAATAACAAACCAAAAAACCCAATTTTAGAAGAATTTAGAAATGTAATAAGAGAAGCTCAAATTTTAACTAATGATGTTAATTTATCTCAAAATTATAATATAAATAATAATGAAATATATAAGAAAAATTTCAGTAATTTTGATGATGAAATAATTCAACCAATGACTAATATTGATTATAAAGATGATTATAGTATTTCTAAAAATTCTTCTAATCATTCTGTTCATAATGATGAAGATCTTTTTGATTTAGATGATTTCTCAGAAGAAATAAATATGTCTCAAGATAATTTTAAAAATATAAATTATAATGAAAATATTCAAAATAATATGAATCAAAAGAAATCTTTCAACAAGAATATAAATGATGATATTAACATAAATAATATTAATTATGATGAAATTACAATGGCAAAAGAAATAGAAAAAATTACCTTAACAAATAATATATTAAAACAATCAAATAATGATTTAAGAAACGAAAATAAAATTTTAGAATTAGAAATAAGAAATTATGAAAGTCAAACTAAAAATTTATCAACTACAAATTCAATATTTTCAAAATTCGATAAAAATTTAAAAATATTTATAATGAATATAAAAGGAACTTTAAAGGAAACAACAGAACAAAATTTGAAAATAGTGGATTCAATAATATTATTAGAAGAAAAAATCAATAAATATAAAAAAGAAAATCAAGATTTATATTCAAAATATGGAGAAAGATTATTAGAGATTGAGAAATCTAGTAGAATAAATGCTGAAATTGAAGTTTTTAATCAACAAAATGAAAAAAATATAATTTTACTTCAAGAAAATTATAAAGAATTAAATGAAAAATATGAAGAATTAAAATTAGAATTAGATAATTTACTATCACAAGAAAAAGATTTGAATTTATTAATTGAATCTTGTAAAATAAGAAAAGTAGATAATGAAGAATTAATAAAATCATTAAAGTTAACAATTACTAAATTAAAAGGAGAAAAAGATGATATAAATAATAATGCAAATAAGAATAATACAAAATTATTATCTGAAGAAAATAATTTATTTTCAAAAGAATCACAAATCAAACAATTAAATGATATTATTTTAAAAATAACAAATGATATAAATAGAATAACTCAAATAAATGAAGATATGAAACAACAAATTGATAATAAATATGAAAATAAAAAAGATTTATTATTAAAAGAAAAAGAATTTACTCAAAAACTTCAAAATAATATTGAAAAGAATGAAGAATTAAAAAGATTATTAGAAGATAAAGAAGATCAAATAAAAGAGTTAAAAATAAAAAATGAAAAAATATCAAATGCATTAAAGAAAGGAGAAGAAATTAATGATTTAGAATTAAATGATTTAATTGAAGAAGATGAAGAAGAAATAATAAAAAAAGAAAATAAAGAAAAAGAAATGGATTTAGAAATTAAAAAAGCATTAGAAGATAATATAAAAAAAGATAATGAAATAAACGAATTAACAAAACAATTTGAAGATTTAATTCAAAAAAAAGATGATGAAATAAATAAATTACAAATTCAATTAGGAGAAAATCCTTTAAATTATAATGAAACAGTTGAAGGTTTAGAAAGTATTGATTTAAATAATAATTTAGATTTAGGTCAACATGAAGAAATTGATACAGATATTTTAAATAATATTGATACTGATAGATATGATAATAAGGAATATTATAAAAATAAATTAAAAAGAAAAAATAAAAATATTGACAATATTGAAAATATTGATAATATTGAAGGATTAGATAATGAAAGTTTCAATAATAATTTAGTTAATAATAATAATATTAAATATACTGAAGAAGATGAATATAATTTTTAAATTATTTTTTTTAAATTCCTAAATAGGGAAAAAAATATTAAATATAAATAAAAATTAATTTATTTTTAAAATAAATTATAATATATATTTGAATATAATAAAAAATGTCTGATCTTTTTAAAAAAAAGAGAGAAGAAGGATTAGTATTTTTAAATAAATATGACAAAAACACTTTTAATCTAGTAAATGAAAAAAATTTAAGTAAAGCAATTCCCTTATTCCAAGAATCAATTTATTTAGCAACTACTGATGAAGAAAAATATGAATCATCAAAATTACTTCAAGATACTTTAGATAAGTTAATATTAGGAATTGAAAAAGATAAACTTCATCATGAAGATATTCATAGAAATTATGTTTATTATACAACAAAACTTATGGAAGTTTTATCAAACAATATGAAATATTCTCAAATAGTTAATGATACAAAAGAAGATTTTTATAGCTCAAATGCAATAAATGTTATAAGAGAAATTCCTTTAAAAGATATTGGACAAAGTGTATATGAAATGATTGATTATTTCAAAGGATTTACACAAACTTATTATTCTTTAATAGGAACTTTAATGAGACATTATTTTATTGATGCTTTTAAATTATATGATTCAGGGAAAATTGTTCAATCAAAAAATATATTTTATACTGCTTTTGATATTCAAGTAAAATATGAATTAGAACCAAAAAAATTGGATGAATTAAATATTGATAAATTAACAAAAGATGAAATAAAAGATGTATTAGATTCATCAAATTATTATATAAAAAGAATAGATGCTCAAATTGAAATAGATAAAGGAGATAAATATTTAAAAGAAGGTTTATTAGAAAAAGAAGAAATAGATATGGATGATATAGCAGATGCATTAACATGTTATAGAAATGCTTTAAATGAAATAGGAAAAAATAAATTAGACATTGAATTAGAAGCAATTTGTTATTCAAATATAGCATATATAATGCATAGAGTATATAAAAATAAGAAAAAAAAACAAAAAATAAAAGAATATGTAACACAAGCAGTAAATTTAGGATTGTCACTTGCTCCTAAAAATGTAGGAAAAGAAAAATGGTATATAAATGCTGCTAATATTTTACAAGAAATAAGAAATGAAGAAGAAAAAGAAGAAGAAAGAAATGATGATAAATATAGAGAAGAATTAAAAAAGAAAAAAGAAGGAATTTTTAAAGAATTATATGAAAAGAAAGATGAGTCTAATTTAACTTTTATTAAATTTATATTAGAGAAATATCCTTATAAAGGATATAAACCTAAAAAAAATATAGATGAAGAATATACCAAAGATAATAAAAATTTTATTAGGACTTTAGTTGTTAAATATCATCCTGATAGATATCCTAAATCTACTGAAGAAGAAAAAGAACATTATGTTATTATTCATGAAATTAGTTCAATACTTAATAATATGTTTTCTATTTATGAAGATATGAATGGAAAAGAACCTTAATTCTTTTTTTAAAATTAAAAAATTTATTTTTAATTTATTAAAAACGATATATTAAAAAATTAAAAATTTTATTTATTATACTAAAAATAACCTTAAATTAAATAATAATTTAATCTAATCAATTAATATAATCAAAATATATAAATAATTTATTAAATTGACTTTTTCCTATAATTTTGTGACTTAAAATTAATAAGTCTATTCTTAAAAAATATTTAATTATTTTAGAAGCATAAAAATATTTTTATGAATTTAAATTAATGTAATTCTAACTTTTTTATTTTTTTTAGTATAATTTTTTTTTTTAATGTAAAAAATATAAATATTTTTAAAATATTATAAATCATCTAATTAATTTCATTTTCAAAAATCTTCTGAGTAATAAATAACTATAAAACAAATAAATAAAAAAAATAAAAATGAATCCTAATTTAGATCCCACAAAGCAAATGCAATTAATGATGAATTTATCTCTTTTATCATCTTTAAATGAAAAAGTTCAAAATGAAAAACTATTCACAAATTCAATTCCAATATTTCCTCAAATAATTCCTCAACAAACAATAATTCAACCGATTCAAGAAGATGAAAATTTATTTGCTCAACTATCATATCAACCTTTAATAAATGAACAATCAAATAATACAATATTTTCATATCAAAATATAAGTGATCAAAATAATCCAATTAAAACAAGTGATACATATTATTATTCAACTGGTTATTATAAACCTTATACTACTATGAATTATTATATAAATCCTTTATTAAATAATTTAAATTGTCAATGTGAATTATTAGGTAAAAAAACTGCTAGAAATAAAATTATAATAAATAATGAAAATAGAAATTATTTTTTTGATGATAATAATATAAAAAATGATAATTATGTTAATAATATAAAAATTTTAAATAATGATTGTGAATGTAATAAAAGAGTATTTAAACATTATTCTGCTCCTGTTTTTAAAATGAATGAAAATAATCATAATCCAATTATGTTTGAAACTCATTTATTAAGAACTAATATTGATAAAGATTGTGAAAAAAAATTTAAATGTAAACATCCTAATTGTGATTTATGTTATCGAACAAAAAAACAATTAGTTTCTCATCATGGAAAAATGGATATTGAATGTCAAAGAGATACTATTTGTTTATTAAAATTAATAGCTAATGCAAAGAAAACAATTTTAAAATTATATAAAAATAATAAGTTAAGTAATCAGAAATATAAACAAATAAAGCAAAAATATGAAAATTTAATTAAAAATGTATCAATAACTGAATATGCTCAAATGATATGTGGAAATCAATTACAAGATATAATTATTTCAACATCAGAAATTCCAGAATTTTCTTTTACTGATTTACAACAAAGAATAGAAGATTTGAATTTTAATAACAATATTTAATTATAATTTATTTTATATAGATTATAATAATGCGAATAAATAACTTTTTAAAATATAATAAAAATTAATTTTCATCATTATCACTTTCATTAAAAGTATAACTATTATTACTGTTATTACTATTATTACTGTTATTACTATTATTACTGTTGTTACTATTATTACTTATATTACTATAATTACTATTATTATTATTATTATTATTCAGATTATGTAAATGAAAAAATGGATTAATGTTTATTCCAATTATATTATTATTTTCACCACTTAAATTAGCATATTGTTCCCAAAAATTATCTTGAGAATCAATTAACATCATAATTGCTTCTTCAAATGAATTGAAAGTTAATCTTAAACTAATTCTAATACGATTTGGATCAAATCCCATTTCTGATATATTATTAAATAAATTTATATCATAATTTGGAATAAAATGATTATTTTCAAATAAATTTAGTAAATGAGGTTCTAAAACTAAATTATTAATTCCGTTTCTTCTAATTCTTATTATATTATTATTAATATTATTATTATTATAATTATCATTATTATTATTATTATTTGTTTCAATTTGTGGTATTTTTAATTTCGATGATGCATTTGTTGCTTTAGATAATTGTTCAAATATATCAACTTTTTTTGGCGTTAATTTTTTAAATTTAGGTATTTCTGAAAGGAGAAAAAGATTATTTTCGTTTTTTGGATAATCCGAATGATCACCTTTACATTTAAAATTTTTTAGCGGGATTTCTTGTGATATTATTTCTCCACATCTACATTGAAAAATATAAGAATTATTTGGATTATAATTATTTGAATATTCTATTATAGAATCTATTAAATATTTAATTGTTATTGGATGATTTTTTATTTTAAGTTCTGGGATAACTAAAACTTTATAGTAATTTTCTTTAAAAAGAACTTTATATTCCATTAAATATAATTAATATTTATCAAAAAATTACAAATATATTATTAAATATATTCAATTTAAATTTATCTTCAAATTAATAAATCAAATTTAAACAATTAAAAAATTCTAATTTTATTTATTCAAAAAATATGAACTCATGTTCATAATTATAAAAATATAATAAAAAAATAGTATATATCTTTAGAAATATATGAAGAAATACAATAAATAGCATTTTTATTATTAATAAATTGATAAGACTAAGATTTAACAAAAGTTTATGAAATATATATTATTCTCAAAAAACAAACTTTATTATGAGTTATTATCAAAAAAAAAAAAAAAAAATTAAAAATAATTTTTTTAAATTTATTTTATGAACATAATCTTTATAAAAATTTTAAG
>JAEEGK010030122.1_pt1 | contig 10778 bp, 10 predicted proteins | sample 8958771 | NCBI WGS metagenome assembly JAEEGK01 (sample SAMN16246547, study PRJNA631951) | gut metagenome | biome: gut microbiome; feature: rumen; material: SC-attached | host: Bos | place: Iran: Karaj | collected 2018-10 | reverse complement strand
CATGAAAAAGTATGAGTTAATGCTTTACAATTTTTACATTTTATATCTAAAAAAAATGAATTTGGCTTTTGAACTAATTTTTTTAATTTATGCTTTTGTGCTTCTATTGCTGGATCAGGATGAAGAAGATCAAATTCCATTAAATTAAATAAATATAGATATTAATTATTTAAATATTAAATAAATTTTTATTATCTTTAGTTTTTATTTAATTAAAAAAAAATAACTTTTTTATCATATATTTAATTTATCTATGTCTTTTATTTTATTCAAGATTCTCAGTTTTATTATTTAATTTACTTTTTTCTTTTATTGATTTTTCATTGGGAAATTCTTCAATATAAGGTTTTGGAGTAAATTCATTTCTGATTTTCTGTTTAGCATTTTGATATTCTTTATTTTTGGATATTATTCTATAAAAAGGAAATTCCTTAGATTTCTCAAAAATTGTAAGAGTTCCCATTCCAATAGATTTATTTAGAATATCAACAGATTCACTATCTAAAAAAATTAAATTAAAAATAATATAATTTTACTTTTTTGAAAGAAATCAAAATTATCAATAATATTTATTATTTGCTCTTCTTCTTTTTTACTTATACATGAATGTTCTTGTCTTTCTAATAATATATTATAATAATCATCTTCTTTCATTGATTCTTCTTCTTTTGTTGTTTCTGTTTCTTCTTCTTCAGTTTCTAAATTTCTTTTAATTTTTTTAAAATTAAAAAAGTAATCTTCTATTTTTTGAGGTTTATTCTTATGATGTAATACTAAATATTTAACAACTAAACTTGGTTCACCAATAATTTTATTATATTCACAAATTGGCCAATTTTCATTGCATTTAATATTTTCTTTTATTTTTTCTTGATCATCTTTATTTTTTAAATTTCTTTTATATTTTTCTATATTATCTTTATCAATATTATTTATTACAGATATACTTAATAAATCTCTTGTTTTTTCAATATATTCATCAGTAAATTCAAATTTTTTAAAAGATAATCCGTATAATAAAGTTGGAGTCTTAGGTTCAATTTCATTAGTTCCATAGCTTAAAATAGAAAATAATTCTTCAAAGTTATATTCATATTTTAATAACTTTCTTTTTAAAATACAAAAAATAATTAAACATGTTTTAATTAAAACAATATTTCCTTCTAAAAAAAGAAAATCCCAAATTAAATATGTTGTTTCTTTCATAAAATTTTCTGAAAATATAGTTACTAACCATTTATGAACAAAATTACTTATACTAAAATCATTTCTTGTGAAAAAGTCATTTAATTTTGGAAAATATTTTTTTAAAAATTCATTAATCATTGTTGTATCAATTATAATTCCTGCTAATTCAGAATAATAATTTATTGGTAATATTTCTTCTATTAATTGAACAAAAATCCAAAAAGAGTCTTCCTACTTAAAATTTAAAATAAATAATACTTCATTATTTTCCATAACTTGCATTATTTTTTCAACAATAAAATTAAAACCTTGACAATAACCAATTGAATAATTTCTAATTGAATAATTTGTTAAGACATTTCTAACTTTTTCAATAAATTCTTTATTTTCTTTATATTCAGATCTTTTTAAATCTTTTTCTATTTGATTTGAATATTCACATTTCATTTCCTTTGATATTTTACTTAAATTTTGATAATAATTTTGATGATTTGATTTTAAATATTCTGCTCCTGAACAAAATAACCATAATTTTTTTCTATATTTATTAGGTGTTCCACTTGTGATTAATACTTTTAAAATAGATAATTCTTTTTCATCTAAATGTAATAGTTCTTTATGATTTAATATCTATAATGATTAATATTTTTTTACCTGATTTCCTTCTTTTTCCCATGAAACATTCTTAAAATCATCTATAATATAATCCATTATAACTGATGGAATATCAAGTGAATTCATAATTATAAATAATATATGTTTATTAATTTAAAAAATTATCTTAAATTTATTAAACAAATGTTATATTAACTATTATTAAGAGATATTATTGATCTCAATAATATAATTATTATATAATATATGATTATAAAATATAATTATGATTATAAAATATAAAATATTAATTTAATTATAATTTTATTTTTATTCTTCAATTGTTTTTAATATTATTATTTGAAGGAGAATTTAATTCTATATATTTTGATATTCTTGATGTAGATTCATTGGATAAAGGTCTAAAAGTACAAATATCAATATTTATTTTTTCTTTATTTTTCACAATTTTTTTTTTTTCATTATTTCCAATACTATTTGAATTTACATTATTTCCATTATTTACATTATCAATATTAGTTGTTACAATTGTATTAGTATTTGTATTAATTAACTCATTAATAGTTAAAGTATTATTATTAATAATTTCATTTGTAAAAAATGTATTATGATATGTATAATTTCTATTATTTGATATTGTATTTGTATCAGTTTGAATAATTAAATTATTATTCTTCTTTTTTTTAAAAGGATGTTTTATTGGATTTGAATATTGTCTATGATGATTTTTTTTCATTAAATTAAAATACCATTCAATTAAAATATTCTTTTGATAAACATTCATTTCATTATAAAATTCAAAACAATAATCAACAAAATCTTTTTTATTTAAGACTTTATTATTATTATCTATCTCTTGAAATAAAGGAAGAAAAATTTCAAGAATTTTAATATTAATATTTTCTAAATTAATATTATTATTATCAATAAAAATTCCATTTGGAGAAATAATTTCAAATATTTTTCTAAAAATTTTTTTCATTAAATTATAAATAAGAATTCTACTTCTCGGAGAAAAAAAAGTAGAATTAGCCATTCTATAAATATTATCATTTAATTCATTAATAACAATTTGATTCTTTTTTTTTCTTTGATAAAACTCATTAAATAATTTTAAACATTTTTGTTTAGGAGAAAAAATTTGAGAATTAGAATAATTAGTTTGAATTAAATTAGGATAAAATAATCTTAATCCAGTTTGACTATCATATAAAAATTCTTCTTGTAATTTTATTTGTTTTTTTGTTTTTAAATTTATCCAATTTTGTAACCTTTCAAAAAAACTATTTTTAGCGGGAACTGTTTCTTGACTTTTTGAAATTCGAGGTTTGAAAGGATAATTTATTTGAAAAAACTTTTTTATTTCTTCTTTTCTTTTTTGTATCAATTTTTTATTATCATTATATAATTTTAAAGAAGCATTATATCCGTTTAATTTTTTTCTTTTATTTGAATTTGGTTTTGGTATTGATAAATTATTACTTTTATTATTATAATTATTTAATATTTTTGATTTGTTTATATTATTATTAACTTCGGAATTATTATTTAATTTTATATTTGTATAACTTAAACTTTTTTGAAACAAATTATTATTATTATTATCTAGAAGAAATTTATTTTTATTAATTTCATTTATTTTATCTTTCTTTATTTTTTCTATTGAAATTACTCTTACTTTAAGTATTTTTGGTTGAAAAGAAAATTGATTTAGCTTTTGATTTAATAAAGTTTGTTTTAATTTTTTAATTTTATTTTCTGATAAATTTTTATATGCTATTCCTTTTTGATAAAGTCTCTCTCCTTGCTTAATATTTATTGGTTTTGTTTTTTGAGTTTTTTGTGATTTTGAATTACTTTTTTGAGAAGAATAATCAAAAGAATTTTTATTATTTGAATTATTTTTTTTAGAAGAAGTTGAAGATGATATTCTTTCACAAGGAATAATATTTGCTTTTTTTCTTGATTTTGATTTATTCATATTTTTAAAGTTTTAATTTTAAATTTCATATATTATTTATTGTCTTTAATATTTTATAAAAAATATTAAATGAAATCAATAATTGACTTATCCCCTTTTACAAAACAATTTATTTTATCAAATAGAACAACAGTAAGAAAACCTAATAATAATAAATATTATATATCATCCAATCAAACTTTAAATTTGAATGCAAACTCAAATGATAAAAATAATAGAAATATAAAAAATAATGTAAGTAAAAATAATTATATAAATAAAACACAAATTCAAAGTAAAGAAAAAAGTAAATCAAAAAGTAAAAGTAGAGATGAAATATATTTAACAAATAAAATATTAAAAAGTAATTTAAAATATCCTGTGGTATCATCTTTAAATGATAAATATAGTTTTATAATAAGAAGTTCAAGTAAAAGTGATACTCAAAGAACATATAATAAATTAACAATAAGAATATATGAAAATGTATTAGATAAATTATTTTTATATATGAAAAAAATATTACCGAATGATACATATAAAAACATTAAAAATAAATTTATAGGAGAAATAAGTAAAGAATTAAATAATTATAGTAATAGGTTAAATATTCATAATGATTCTTCAATAACTTCTTCAATAACAAATTTAATAAAAGCAACTATTAATAATAGTATAAATATTGATGATTTTTCAAGTATAAATAATAATCATCATAATAATAATAAAGTAAAATTTCAGTTATCTTATAATTTAGGAAATAATAATGTTAATATTATTTCTTCTAATAGAATAAACCCTTTAATAAAGAAACATTCATCTTTATATACTTTAACAAAAAGTAAAATATTAAATAGTAAAACTGTAAGTAATAGTAAAAGTAAATCTAAAAGTAATAGTAAATCACCTTCAAATTCAAAAGGAATAAATGAATTTAATAAATCTGCAAGAAATAGTAAAAAAAATTATTTAAAAAAATATACTTTTATTGGGAATAATAAAGCTACTTTAAATTCTAAATTATTTGATAAAATAAATTCTGAATTATTGAAAATTGATTTTAAACCAATTTCAACTAAGAAAATATTACTTGATAAAAATAAAGGAAAGAATAGTTATAATAATAATAATAAGAAAACAAATAGTCCAAATATAAAAAATATACATAATAGAAATAATAAAATAAATAATACTTCATCGACTATAATAATAAATGGAAACAATAGTCATACAAGTGGAAATTCTTTAAAAAAAAAAGAAAAACATACAAAATCAAATTTTTCTTTAAATTTTAATAAAAATAATGTAAATAAAATAACTGAAAATAGTAAAAGTATAGAGAAAAAAAAAGAAAAAAATAAAAATGTAATTATTAAAGAAATAATAAATGAATCTAAAAATTCAGAGCAATTAAAAGAAATTAAATCAAGTTTAGATGAAAATTTAAAAGTAATGTTTAATTTTAGTTATGAAGATTTTCTTAATAAAGAAAGTGAAACAGAAAGTAAAAAAAGTATAGATGAAAATAATAATAATAATATATCAAGGGGAGTTTATAAATCAAAATATCAAGTTTAATATGTAAGTATTTTATTTTTTCCGAATTTAAATTTTATATATATAATATTTTTATGAAAAATTTATTTAAATATTAATAATTATCCTATTATTTTTTTTGAATATATTTGTAAGGTTCATCTAATTGTTCATCTAATTTATTTATTGTTTGAATTAAAAATTTATTATCATAATCTTTCATTTGTTCTTTCATTTTATAATATAATTCTTTTAAATCATTATTTAAATAATAATCAACATTTTCTTTATCCATTAACAAAATTTTATCTGATAATTTTTGTTTTAATTTTTTTTCATCCATTCTAATTTTAAATTAAAAATAAATTATTTATTAAAAAATTATACATAAAATGAATCATTCCCAAATATCTTCAACTTCAGAAAATCATTTTAAAAAACAAAAAAAATCAATTCCAATAAGTATAATGTCCAACACTCATCCTCTTCAATTTATTTTTAATAATAAGAAATCAAATTTAGCAACATCATATATAAATATGGGAAATCAAATTCAAAAAAATAAAAATTTAAATATTATTTCTGTTTCAAAGAAAAACACTGCTCAAACATTAGGAAATAAAAATATAATCACACAATCTCATTTATCAAATTCTATTCTTTCAAAAAGTAATTTATCTAATAATACTCAATTAAAATTTTCTACTTATAGAAATTTAAATGATTCTAATAAAACTTCTGATTATTCTGCTTTATTTAAAACAAAAATTATTAAAACGTTAAATAATAAAAAACACTCAGGAAATAATAGTTTTAATAAAGTTAATAAAAATAATACTTTTAATAATAGGAATAATAAAAAACAAAATATAAAAATAAATAGAAAAGTTAATAATAAAAATATTGATTTTTCTAAAGAAACTCTTATTTCTTCAAAAAATAAATCAAAAGAACAAGAAAATAAAAATATTGATTGTACAAATAAAGTTAGTAAAAATAAAAATAACATTTTAGAAAAAAATAAAGTTAAAAAAATATTTTATCCTTTTACTAAAAATTTACATAATTACATTAAAAGTGATAATTCCTTTTTCGCTTCTTCCTTTGTAACTAAAAATAAGGAAAAAGAATTAATAAATAATAAATTAAATAAGATAAAAATTCATGCTTTAAAAAAAAATAAAGTAAATAAGGGAAATAAAACCAAAAATAGTATTAACAAACCAGAAAAAAAATTTGATAATAAAAACCAAACAATATCAATTAATATAAATACTATTTTTAAAGATATAAAAGTTGATAAAAAAAATAATATAAACCAAAATAAAAAAACAATTAAAAATCAAATAAAAAATAATAATGAAAATAAATCTCCTTTAAAAACAATAGAAAAAAAAAAAGAAACTCCTAAAAAAGAAATAACTGAAATAAAAGAAATGAAAAAAGAAAATCCAATTGAAATTAATATTTTATCTTCATCAAGAAATAATAAAAATATTAATAATATAAATAATTATAATAATATTAAGAATAAAAACTTTTTATTAGAATCAAATAATCTTAATAATATTCCAGTTAATTTAGATGATAAATTTGATAATTTAAATTTAATAGTTAGAAAAATTCATTTTGAAAAAGTTTTAATTAACTGTGGAAATTTATTTTCAATTAAAAATAAAAAATATGATAAATATATTGAAAATTTCAATATGCAATTCAATGAAAATGAAAAATTTAATAATAATAATAAAACGACTTTTTTACTTAATACATTACAATCAAATAGTACTCAACAAGATTAATAATATTCTTTTTTAAAATGTTTTAAATATTTATAATTATATATAAAAATAAGTAATTATTAATTTATTAAAATAGAATAAATAAAAACAAGGGCCTATTTTCTGGATTATGTGTTAAAAGTTCTAATTCTGGATTATCTGAATTTGTCATTGGTATTATTAATATTTCTTTTTCAATATTTTCTTTATGATTATTATTATTTTTTTTTTGTTTTGTTAATTATATTAAATTTGGTATTTTTTAATATGATTTAATATTTGAAATTTATCTTCTGTTTGATAATATTTTATTATTAATAAAATTAGGATTTTATTCTTAATTTTGAGTATATTATTTTTTTTTTTGAGTTAAATTCATCTTTGTATTCTGCTGTATTTTCTTCTTTTATTTCTGAATTTATTTCATTATTTTTATTATTATTATTAAACAATAGTCTAATAAAATATTTATCTTTAATTTAATGAAACAATCTATTTCATATTTCTTTATAGAATTAATTATTAATACATATTTTAATTTATCAAAAATTACATTTTTTAAAAAAATTTTTATTCACTATTTGTCTTTATTTCAAATTTTTATTATTTTTCTTTATTATTATAAATCCATAATAATAGAATATAAGATTAAATATTTCTTTTAAATAAAAAAAGAAAAATAAATTATAATCTTCATGACTTATTTATAAGTGAATTGCCAATACTTTTTTATCATTAAATCAAAAGAAACAATACTTCAACATTAAAAAAAAAAAATAAATCAAATTAAATAAAAACACTAATATTTCACAATATATAAATTAATAATTATATTTTAAATATATTAAACATTTATCATAATTTTTAAAATGAAAAGAGAACCATCATCAAAAAGTCAGAGTGATTCAGGTCAAGATGAAGACAAAAAGAATGATTACTCAAGTGATGAAATGGAATTAGAAGAAGACTATGAATTAGAGCCTCCAAGACCAGAATTAACAAATGTAATATCTCAAACAATATTATTATTAAACACTCCTCCAAATTCTCCTCCTCATCCAAGAACATTATATTTATTATATGATCCAGACCTAAACGAAAATCATTATAATAATAAATATTCCTTTTCAGAATTAGAAATCAAAGAAAGAAAATTTATGGTTCTTTATAAAGCTTATAAAAATTTACCTTTATGTTTAAGTGAACCTATGGCTTATAATGGTATTATTAGAAGTAAATTATTTGATAATACAAATTTAATTTGGAAATTATTAAAACATGAAAAAATGTATCCTATATTAAGATCATTAAATAAATATCAAAGATATAATCATTTTCCTTGTACTTGGCAATTAAGTAGGAAAGATAATTTATATAATAATTATATTAAAATGCAAAAAAATTTCCCAAATGATTTTAATTATATGCCTGAAACATATATTTTACCAAGAGATAAAGAAATATTTTATTCTAAAATGGAAGATTATACCATTGATAAAGATAATATGTGGTTAATTAAACCTGTTGCTTCTTCAAGAGGAAGAGGAATAAGATTAATGACAGATATAAATAATGTTCCTGATAAAACTTTAATTACACATTATATTCCTAATCCATATTTAATAAATGGAAAAAAATTCGATTTAAGATTATATTTATTTATTACTGGTTATTCTCCTTTAAAAATATATTTATTTGATAATGGCTTAACTAGATTTTGTTCTGAAGAATATGATTTAGATATTAATAAAATGACAAATAGATATATTCACTTAACAAATTATTCAATAAATAAAACATCAACAAAATACGAAAAAAATGAAGATGCAGATAAAGAAGAAGGAAATAAATGGACTTTATCAACTTTAATAAAACATTTTAAGGAGAATAATATTGATTTTAATCCTTGTTGGGAAAAAATATGTGATATAATGATAAAAACAATATTATCAATTACTGATAGTGCAATTCCAACAATAAAACAATTTAAAGTTACTTCATGTAATTTATTTGAAGTTTACGGAGTTGATATTTTATTAACTGATAATTTAGATCCTTGGTTAATTGAATTTAATTTAAATCCAAGTTTAAATTGTGATAGTGAATTAGATATGAAAATTAAATCTAAATTATTAACTGATATGTTTAATATTATTGGTTTAGTGCCTTTTACTCATAATGAAAAAATACAACTTATAGATAAAGAAATTATTTATAAGGATTATATTACTGAAGCTGTTAATGAAGCTTTATGCGAATTTGCAAGACCTACAGGAGGCTTTCAAAGAATTTTTCCTTTAAAGGATAATATCAAAAAATATATGAAATTTTTTGAAAAAGCCGATGAAGAAAATAAAGCTTTATGGGAAGTATTACTTAAATAAATTAATATAAAAAATCCTTTTTATTTTCATAATTTTATAAATTACTTTTATATTACTTTAATAACTAAATTAATTTAAAAGAAAAAATAACATCCCTTAAAAAAAATGGATGCTTTTGATCGAGAAATAATAAATGAATTAAATGCTGTGAGGCTGAATCCTCAATCTTATGTTTCATTGCTTCGTGAATACAAAAATTATTTTCATAAGAACGAAATTTTAAAAGTTCCAAATGTAAAAGTAGGAATTAAAACAATAGAAGGACCATCAGCATATGAAGAAGCAGCAAAATTTTTAGAAAATCAAAAACCAATAAATCCAATTAAATGTCATAAAGGTTTATGTAGAGTTGCATTAGAATTATTAGATGCAATTCAAAAGAATCCAATAGAAAATATTAATTCAATAAATACAGAAAAAATAATACAAAATTATGGTACTTTCTTAGGTTCTTTATCACAATTAATTGATTTTGGAGGAACTTCACCTCAATTAGTTATTTCTAATTTTTTAGTTAGTGATGGTGATTCAAATAGAGAACAAAGAAACACTATTTTTAATGAAGATTTATGTTTTGTTGGTATTGCTCATCGAGAAGATAAAAGATATGAAATTTGTACTGTTATTGTTATTTGTTCTAAATTTACTTCTACAAATAAAAGTGATGATACTGAAATTAATTGTCATTTAAATTCTAATGTTATTTATGATTTAAATAATGATAATTTATCATTAAATCAAATTCATGAGTTTTTTAAAATAGATAAAGATATTGAAAATGAAAAATCAAAAAAAAATCCTTGAAATATTAAAGATATGAAAAATGCAATAATTATTAAAGTATTTTTTTTTTGTTATATTAGGGAGATTTTTTTATTATTTTGAGATTTATTATTTATCTATTTTTTATTGATTTTTTAAATGTTTTGTTTATTTAATGTTTATTCAGGACTTATATTCTATAAATTAATTTTATGCTTTTCATATTCTTTTTCTATAATAGATTATTAATTTAAAAACCTAAAAAAAAAACAAAATAAAAAATTGATTTTATTAAATCCTGAAAAATAATATAAAAAATTATATTAATTTATTCTCCTTTTCTTCTAATATGAACACCGTCTTTTAATTCTAATTTTCCTCCAGTTGGAGTAGCAAGAACTTCACCACAGCTTTTACATTTAATAACAGATTGAGCACATGAAAAAGTATGAGTTAATGCTTTACAATTTTTACATTTTATATCTAAAAAAAATGAATTTGGCTTTTGAACTAATTTTTTTAATTTATGCTTTTGTGCTTCTATTACTGGAT